>WNGD01012972.1_pt1 | contig 17414 bp, 19 predicted proteins | sample 5400671 | NCBI WGS metagenome assembly WNGD01 (sample SAMN13153369, study PRJNA577476) | soil metagenome | isolation source: 40 cm soil or saprolite under grassland replicate 2 | place: USA:California | collected 2016-06-15
GGCTGACCAGGCCGGTCTGGCGGCCCTGGTCGTCGAACCGGAACCCGAACTTGGTGGCGATCACTACCTGATCACGCACTGGGGCGAGGGCCTCGCCGACGAGCTCCTCGTTGAGGTACGGCCCGTAGACCTCGGCGGTGTCGAAGAACGTGACACCGCGCTCCACGGCGGCCGGATGAGCGCGATCATCTCCTGCCGGTCCCGGGGTTGGGGCCGTAGCTCTGGCTCATCCCCATGCAACCAAGCCCGATGGCCGAGACCACCAGGTCACGTCCGAGGGTCCGCTTTTCCATCGTCATCTCCCGTCTGATGTGAAGCTTTGATGCCAGCGACCCCGGGACCAGCTCCGCGGGCTCCTGCCAGTCATGTTCGTACCTTCGTGATATCGGCGTCGGCGGTGGCTCACGGGCGGAGCAGGCTCTTGATGGCGCGGCGCTCGTCCATGGCCCTGTAGCCCTCGGCGGCCTGATCGAGGGGCAGCTCAAGGTCGAAGACCCGGCCGGGGTCGATCTCGTGGTTCCAGATCAGGCCGAGCAGCTCGGGCAGGAACCGGCGTACCGGCGCGGGACCGCCAAGCAAGTGCACCTCGGCGTAGAACAGCTCCAGGCCGGGCAGCTCGACACCGTGAGCGACGCCAACGTAGCCGACGTGCCCGCCGGGGCGGGTGGAGCGGATGGCCTGCATCATCGACTCCTGGGTGCCGACGGCCTCGATGACCGAGTGCGCGCCGAGCCCGCCGGTGAGCTCCTTGATCTTCGCCACGCCCGCATCGCCGCGCTCGGTGACGATGTCGGTCGCGCCGAACTCGCTGGCGAGCTTCTGGCGGGGCTCGTGCCGGCTCATCGCGATGATCCGCTCGGCACCCAGCTGCCTGGCCGCGAGCACGGCGAGCAGGCCGACCGCGCCGTCACCGACGACCGCGACCGTCTTACCAGATCCGGCCTCGGCGGCGACGGCGCCGAACCAGCCGGTGCCGAGCACGTCGGAGGCGGCCAGCAGGCTCGGGATCAGGTCCTCGTCCGGCCGGCCCGGGGTTGCGACGAGAGTGCCATCCGCGAGCGGCACCCGCAGGTACTCGGCCTGGGCGCCGCCCGCACCGGCGTACTCCACGTGCACGCAGCGGCTCTGGTAGCCGGCCTGGCAGATCGGGCAGGTGTTGTCCGAGGCCATGAACGAGCCGACGGCGAAATCGCCGACCTTGATGTTCCGCACGTCGCTGCCGGTTTCCTCGACGACACCGGCGTACTCATGACCCATCGGCGTCGGGCCCTCGATGGGCTCGATACCGCGGTAGGGCCACAGGTCCGACCCGCATACGCAGGCGGCGGAGATCCGGATGATCGCATCGGTCGGCGCCTGGATCGTTGGCTTCGCGCGCTCCTCGACACGGATGTCGCGAGGAGCGTAGAGCACAGTTCCACGCATGAGTTGTTAACTTCCTTCCGTCTGAGGTGTCAGGTGGTGCGGCCAGGCTTCAGGTCAGGTCCAGTCCGGCAAGGTCTCGGTCCTGCCCGGTCGCCGGTTCCCCTATGGCACGGCTTGGGTTACTCGCCGCGGAAGACCCGCTTGGCCACGGCCATCGCCGATATGGCCTTCGGCCAGCCGGCGTAGAAGGCCAGGTGGGTGATCGCCTCGATGAGCTCTGACTCGCTGGCGCCGTTCTGTTTGGCCAGGCCGAGGTGGTAGACGAGCTGGTCGGTGTTCCCGCTCGTGGTCAGCGCGGCGACCGTGACCAGGCTGCGCTCTTTCGGCGACAGCTCCGTTCGGGTCCACACCTGCCCGAACAGCACGTCATCGGTGAAATCCGCCAGCGCGGGCGCGAAATCCCCGAACTGCCTCCGCGCGCCGGACGGCTCCTTGTCCTGTGCCATCTCCTTAGTCCTTTCTTCTGTCGTCAGTAGCGGTAGTGGTGAGCAGCAGGCTGGCGGCCGCGGCGCCCAGCGCCACCACGGCAGCGATCAGCAGGCTCGCGCGTACGCCGTGCAGGAAGCTCGCGCGGTTGGCCAGCAGCGCGCCGAAGACGGCGACGGCCAGGGCACCGCCGATCTGCCGGCTGGTGTTGAACACGCCGCTAGCCACCCCCGCCCGGTGCGGCGGGACGCTGTTGAGCAGGACCGCGGTCACCGGGGGCATCACCAGGGGCCCAGCCAGGCCGACCAGGACCATCAGCCCGGCCAGCACCCACACCGGAGCCGAGGACGGCAGGACGGCAAGGATCACCAAGCCGGCCGTCATCAAGATCAAGCCCGCGGTGATGAGCACCCGGGCGCCCAGCTTCTCCGCGATGCGGGCGCTGAACGGGGTCAGCGCCGCGCCGGTCAGCATCATCGGCAAGAAGGCCACCCCGGTGCCGAGCGGGGACAGGCCGCGCAGCTGCTGCAGGTACAGGCTCATCACGAACGGCAGGCCGTAGTAGCCGACGATGAACGCGAACCCCACGGCGACCGGGACCGCCACGGTGCGGGACCGGAACAGGTCCAGCGGCGCCATCGGGTGCGCGCCGCGGTCCTGGGACGCCAGGAAGACGGCCAGCGCCCCGACCGCCACCACGAAGGCGGCCACCACCCGCGGCGCAGTGAGGCCGGCGGCACCGGCCTCGATCGCCCCGTAGGTCAATCCGCCCATCGCCAGCACCGCGGTGACCTGCCCGGCCCAGTCGAACGGAACCGCCCGGCGTGCGGACGGCAGGACCCGGGCTAGCAGCAGCAGCGTGACCGCGCCAGCCGGCACGTTGATGAAGAAGATCAGCCGCCAGCTCACCAGGGTCAGCAGGCCGCCCAGCAGCGGGCCGGAGGACGAGGCCACCGCGCCGCCCATCGCCCACACCGCCACCGCGCGGGCCTGCCTGACCGGGTCCGGGTACGCCTGCCCGATCAGCGCCATCGACGACGGCATCATCACCGCGGCGCCCGCGCCCTGGACGAACCGCGCGGCAACCAGCGCACCGATCACCGGCGCCAGCCCGCTGGCGGCCGACGCGGCGACGAACACCGCCAGCCCGGCGCCGAACGCCCGCCGCGCTCCGAACCTATCCGACACCGATCCCGCAGACAGTAGCAGCGCCGCGAACATCAGCGTGTAACCATCGACCACCCACTGCAGCCCGGTGATCCCGCCACCCAGGCCGGCCCGGATGGACGGCAACGCCACGTTGACCACCACCGCGTCGAGCGTGATCATGAAGAAGCCGACCACGGCGGCGGCCAGCGTGAAGCCCGACCCGGAACCGCCCCGTACGCCGTGACTGACGCGGCGCCGGTTCGCAGCCAAAAGCGCAGACACCAGAAGCTCTTTCCCGCGGGATGCTTCCACGCCAACCCCGGCGTGCGGGTCCGCCGCGTTACCGCGGCGACGCACCCAGGCAACCACCCATCAGCGGCCCGAGGGAGAGCCTGCTGTTAGGGGTACTGCCAGGGACTCCCTACCGGCGACGTGCCTGCCTAACCTCGCTAACGTGGCCAGCATGAAGGACATCCGCGGCGAGATCCGCGAGTTCCTGACCACCCGGCGCGCCAAAGTCACCCCAGAGCAGGCCGGCCTGCCCCGCTACGGGGGGCGGCGGCGGGTGGCCGGACTGCGCCGGGACGAGGTAGCCCAGCTGGCGGGAATCTCGATCGAGTACTACACCCGGCTGGAACGCGGCAACATCCGCGGCGTCTCCGACGAGGTGCTCGACGGCCTCGCCCGCGCCCTGCAGCTGGACGAGGTCGAGCGCGCGCACCTGCTCGACCTGGTGCGGATGGCCAACGCCTCCCCGACGGCGCGGCACCAGCCCGCGCGGCAGCAGGTCCGGCCGAGCGTGCAGCGGCTGCTGGACTCGATGACGAACACCGCGGCATTCGCCCGGAACGGGCGGCTGGACATCCTGGCCGCCAACCAGCTGGGCTCCGCACTGTACTCGCCAGTATTCGACTCACCGGTGTCCGCTAACCTGCGGCGGCCGGCCAACCTTGCCCGGTTCATCTTCCTCGATGAGCGGTCCGCGCAGTTCTACCGCGACTGGGACGGCATCGCCCGCCAGGCCGTGGGCAGCCTGCACGCCGAGGCCGGGCGCACCTCGCATGACCGGGCACTGGCCAGCCTGGTCGGCGAGCTGTCCGTGTCCAGCCAGGAGTTCCGGGAGCTGTGGGCCGCGCACGACGTGGAGTACTACCGCAGCGGCGTCCAGCCGTTCCATCACCCGCTGGCCGGCGACCTCGACCTGGACTACGACGCCCTGGAGATCCCCGCCGATCCCGGGCAGACCATCATCGCCTACAGCGCCGAGCCGGGCTCGGCCGCGCGCGACGCGCTCCACATCCTCGCCAGCTGGGCCGCCACGCATCACCACACCGACCAGCCGGAAACGACCCATCCCGCGGACACGCACGCGCCCAAGTAGCCTCGCGTCTTCTCCGCTCAGCACCGTTCACTCACACAGGAGCACAGTTGGAACTCAAGCCTGTCACGCCCACCGCCAAGGGCCCGGCCAGCACCTTCACCGGCGACGTCTACGTCAACCCGATCTACCGCGGAGAAGAGCCGTCGCGGGTGATCGTCAGCCTCGTCCGCTTCACCCCCGGCGCCCGGACCAACTGGCACTCCCACGCCGTCGGCCAGACCCTGCACATCACCGACGGCATCGGCCTCGTGCAGACCCGCGACGGCACTGTCATCCGCATGCGCCCCGGCGACACCGTCTACACCCCGCCGGGCGAGGAACACTGGCACGGCGCCACCGCCGGCAACTTCATGTGCCACCTCGCCATGCTCGAGGGCGTCCCCGGAGGAGACGGGACGACCTGGCTCGAACCAGTCACCGGCGAGCAGTACCAGGCCGCCAACGAGCAATAGCCTGAGCAGCGCCGTTCCGGCAAGCCGGCCCCTGCGGCGTATTCTCCGCTGCTGCCGGTTACGGCGACAGAAGCGCCGAGGAGTCCCTGTACCGCCCGCGGCATGACCTCTACAGCGACGAACCCGTCTCCGTTGAATGTGACGCCGCGCCGGCCGCGGGGCCAGAGCTGCAGGTCCGGCGCGTGCCTGGCAGCAGCACGTAGGCGTCCGGGACGGCAAGCCGGAGGTGCCCATATCAATCATTCGGATGCGACACGAGTGACGCTGCCGATCGGCCGAGCCTGGCGACATATCGGCGGCACTGCGGGCGCAACCAGTCATGGAGACGTATGACAGAGCGTGACATGCCACTTGGGGCGTGAGCCGGGCCACGTGTGAGTCCTGCCTTTCATGGGCACGGCTTTCTAGCTGGGCTGGTCGATGGCGGAGGCGGATCGGGCCCGATCGCGCAGGACCTGTTTTTGGATCTTGCCGGTGGAGGTCTTGGGCAGCTCCGCGAATACCACGGTTTTGGGGGCTTTGAAGTGGGGCAGGCGTGCCCGGCAGTACTCGATAAGCTCCGCCCCGGTGGCCTGTGCGCCTGGTTTGAGCTCCACGTAGGCCAGCGGGGTCTCCCCCCATTTGGGGTCGGGCTGGGCGACCACGCCGGCCATGGCGACGGCGGGATGGCGGCAAAGCACGTCCTCGATCTCGATCGAGGAAATGTTCTCCCCGCCGGAGATGATCACGTCCTTGGCCCGGTCCTTGATCTTCACGTAGCCGTCTGGCTCAAGTACCGCCAGGTCCCCGGAGTGGAACCAGCCGCCGGAGAAGGCCTGCTGGGTCGCGCCGGGGTCTTTCAGGTACCCCTTCATGGTGATGTTGCCCCGGAACACGATCTCGCCGAGGGCCTGACCGTCGGCGGGCACGCGGGTGCCATCCTGCTGGTCGATGACCGTCATCGCGTCTTGCAGCTGATACCGCACACCCTGCCGGCTGTTACGCTGCGCCCGCCCCGCGACATCCAGATCATCCCAATCCTCGTGCTTGGCGCACACCGCGGCGGGCCCGTAGGTTTCGGTCAGCCCATAGACATGGGTCAAGTCGAACCCCAGCCGCTCCATGCCCTCGATCATCGCGGCCGGCGGCGCGGCGGCGGCCACCATGGCAGATACCCGGCCGATGCCCTCGCGCAGCTCCCCGGGAGCGTTGATCAGCAGGTTGTGCACGATAGGGGCCCCGCAGTAGTGCGTGACGCCCTCGGACCGCATCAGCCGGAAGATCTCCGCCGCGTCCACCTTGCGCAGGCACACATTCGTACCGGAGTTGCCCGCGATCGTCCACGGGAAGCACCAGCCGTTGCAGTGGAACATCGGCAGCGTCCACAAGTAGACGCTATGCCGGGGCATCCCCCAGGTCAGGATGTTCCCCACGGCATTCAAGTGCGCGCCCCGGTGGTGGTAAACGACGCCTTTGGGCCTGCCCGTCGTCCCCGAGGTGTAGTTCAGCGAGATCGCCTGCCACTCATCCGCCGGCTCGGCCCGCTCGTACCGCGGCGCCGCACCAGAAAGCAGGGCCTCGTAGTCCTCTTCCCCCAGCCGGTCCCCCGGCCCGTCGTACTCCGGGTCGTCGATGTCGACCACCAGCGGGCTCGCCTCGCACAGCCGCAAGGCACCGGCTACCACGGGGGAGAACTCCCGGTCGGTGATCAGCACCCGGGCCTGGGCGTGATCGAGGATGTAGGCGATCGTCGCGGCGTCCAGCCGGGTGTTAATCGTGTTCAGCACCGCGCCGGTCATCGGGACCCCAAAATGCGCTTCGACCATCTCCGGCGTGTTCGCCGCGACCACCGACACTGTGTCCCCGCGGCCCACGCCCCGCGCTGACAACCCCGAGGCAAGCCGCTGGCACCGCTCGCGAGTCAGCGCCCAGGTGAACCGCCGTGCCCCATGCACGACCGCCAGCCGGTCAGGATAGACGTCCGCGCTCCAGTCCAGAAACGTCAGCGGCGTCAGCGGCGCGTAGTTCGCCGCAGTCGCCCCCAGCCCCATCTGATACATATCACCCACGACGCCTCCCCTGCCTGAACGCTCGGCTGCGCACCTCCCGGCGGAGCTGCTGCCGTGCCCAGCCGCCGGTACCCCAGCACAAGGATGCGCCCAACCAACCCACCCGCGACAGAGGCACCGACGATCGCCGTCTCGGGTAACCGGCCGGCTGCGGCGTTCGAAGGCCGCTGTCCTACGGCTGCCAGGCCTCCGCCGTCCTCCTTTAAGGCGATGTCTCCACGGTACGAGGGGAACCACGGGGTCGCTGGGCCCTTGGCGAAGGATTAGTCTTTCGCTGCGAAGGGATGGCAGGCATGCAACCAGGGCAGCAACCCCAGTGGCGGCCACTCAACCGTCAGGACAGCCATGTGGCGCAGCAGATGGTAGCGCGGGCGGCGGAACTGGCCAGGGATTCCCATGCACGAACCCGGCATGCCGCGGTGCTGGTGAAAGACGACAGCCTGCTGGCGTGGGGTAACAACGGCGTGCCCTTTCCCGGGGAAGACCACTGCTACTGCAAGTTCGGGGAGTCTGGCCACCATGACCAGTGCCGGACGCACGCGGCGTGGCAGAGTGGACCTTCGCCCTGTCGGAGGGCCTGGCCGGGTACTCCTCGGCTGACTATGACAGGGTCGCCCAGCTCAGGTGGTAACAGCTATCCTGCGTTCTCGTACCCCAAGACGCCGCGCCAATCCCGTAAGCCATATCTGGCCCAACCCGAAACAGCAGTTCTGACTGGCTCAGACCCGGCGGAAAGCGGCTATGACAGGGTGTGTGGGCTCCGTTCGGCGTGGGCGTCGTGCGTCTGTTCGGCGGTCCGGGCCGGCCGTGTTCCGGCTTTGGCGCGAGGTGCAGTCATGTCCCGGTCCCGCGCCGCGAACTGCGCGGACTGCGATCATGGCTTGAGCAGGTATCGGGCTGAGCCGGCCTGCGGGAGGACGATCAGCGTGGCCGGTTCCCGGGTGGCCGGGCGCTTTGCGGCCGGTGCTCGCGCTTTGCTCAGGTGCCGTGATTGTCTTGCTGCGGTTCAGGGGCCGGCGGGTCGAAGTTGACGTCGACGTGTTCGAAGCCCTTGCTCCGCTGGGCTTTGGCCTGCCTGGAGTAGGCGCGCCGGTCCCCGGTGGTCAGGATGACGTTGTCGGTGAACGGGGTCAGCAGCGACCTGGGGTGCATGCGATTAACGCGCACGGCGTTGATCTCCGCGCAGAGCAGGACGGCGGTGGCGGTGATGTAGAGGAATGCGAGCAGGCCGAGGACGATGGCGAAGACCGCGTTCGTGGCGGTGGCGTGCTTGACCACATGCCGGACGTAGATGATCCCGAACGATTGCAGAAGCTGCCAGATCACCGCGGCGGCGACCGCGCCCGGCACCACGTCGCGCACGGACAGGCGCCGTGCCGCCGCGAACCGGAATGCGAAAATGGACACCGCGACGCTGATCACGACGGACGCCGCCAGCGCTATAAACCTGACAGCTGCCCCGAGCGCGCCCGCCCCGCCGCCGCCCACGATTGACAGCACGGTGGTGCCCATGAGGGCCAGCCCGGCGGTGGCCAGCAGCAGCAGGCTGCGGCCCCTGGCATGGAAGGGGTTGGGCCGGTTGTTACGCGGCACCCCCCACACCGTGTTCATCGCGTACTGGAACGCCTGCGCCACCCCTAGGCCCCCGTACAGGGACCCGGCGATCCCCACGATCAGCCCGACCGTGCCGCCGCCGAGGCGCTTCGGCTGGGCCAGATCCCCGCCAATCACCGGAAACTGGTGCAGCGCCGAGGTCAGCACCTCGTGCTGCAGCCTCTGATCACCCGACAAGGCGAAGCCCAGGACCGTCGACAGCAGCAAAAGCAGCGGGAACAGCGACACGAACCCGTAGTAGGTCAGCAACGCCGCCAGGTAGGCGCCGAAGTCGTCGAAATACTTATACGCCACCGCCAGCGGGAAGCCCGCCCACCGGTGCTTCCGCTGAAACCGGTCCAGCCGCTCCGCGACCGCCACACCAACCACCTCACCGCATATCAGCCAATCAACCGGCGCTGCCGGTAGCGGACGAGCCGGCAGGGCCTGTCACCCCGGCACTAACGGCCGAGATAGGCTCAGCGGCCCGGAAGCGGTCGCCGAAGGTTAGCCACCACGGCGTGAGAGCAGGCCGCCAGCGCATCGTCCACCGGGTCCCCGGCCCGGCCGCATCGAGGGACCAGATAACCAGGTAACGGCACCCTAACCCGGCCAGATCGGTCGAGCACTTGCGGCGCCCTGCCGCGCGCGGCTGGCGGCAAATGAGTGCGTTCGCCAGACCTGCCGCGGCGCATATTTATGCGGACTCGCCAGTCAAGCGCCCGCCGAAACCTGGACGGGCGAAATGCGCGCACAGTCCCGCTTGTATGTCCACGTAGCCGGTCGGCACCGGCAGCGAGCGCGCCCAGCTCAGGTCGTTCTGCCGATGGCATGCGCAGCCAGGCAGGTGAAGGTCTGCCGCCACGCTGCTCTGCCGGGTTTCATCTCGCCAGATCGAAGCCCGGTCATAGCCGGTGAGCGCGCGTTGCTGCGGTCGGAATCGAGCGGAGCGCCTGTTCAGCGGCGGGCTGGACTGAATTGCCGGGACCCTTTCCGATGCCGAGCGCTCCTTCTTCCTTCCGCCTTCTCACCCCTCTATGATCGTGAACGCACGCTTACGGGTTGAGAGCCGTGCAGGCACGGGGTATTGCGATGGAAGAGCGGCCAGCGACGCTCGGTGTCCACCTCGGCATCGGGCCCGGTGCCGACGCTGAGGAGGTCGCCGAGGCCACGTTGCAGCTGCGCCGCGAACTCCTTGATCTTGACGTCGACGCGGTCGGGCTGCCACCGGCGGGTGAGCCCCCGCCGGGAACCAGGGCGGTGGAGCTGGCGGCGCTTGGCGCGCTGGTGGTCACTGTTGCCCAGTCGCAACTGCTGGCATCTGTGGTGGCCGCGGTCCGGTCCTGGCTCGCCAGTTCGCCGCGGCGCAGCATCAAGCTCGAACTCGGCGGCGACGTCTTAGAGCTGGCCGGGGTGTCCTCTGACCAGCAGCGGCGGCTGACCGACGAGTGGCTGCGCCGCCACGAAAGCCGGCGACGGCATGGTGGATAGCAAGCGCAGTGCCCTGATTGTCGCCAGTGACGACTACGCCGACCCGGGGCTGCGGCGGCTGCGCGCCCCCGCCAGTGAGGCGCCCGAAGACTCGAACAGCGCGAACTCGCCATCGCCGCACCGGTAGCGGAGCCCTCCAGGCCTCTCCTCGGCGGGCTCGAGACCCAGTTTCTCAGCTTAGAACGACCGAGCCCGCTCGAGATCTTGGGCCGGCATTCTTGATGCCACAGAGTCGTCCGCAAGCACAGCTGCCTCCTTCCCTGTCAGCTCGGCGGGTCGTCATTCGTAACTCAGCTGCTCGTCCCAGTCCACGGGACGGCCCTCCCGCGTCAGGTCGAAAAGATTCCAGAGCGGCTCGAGGGTGCCGACGCTTCGGTGGTCCTGTCCGGGGTCGGCCGGAGCGTAGGTCAACTCTGCCCCCCAGAAGTGTCGGATCGTCTCGCCCTCGCGGTGAAAGACGTTGAGCATCGGCATCTGCCATCCCTCCGCGTCCTCGCCGAAGTAGTCGCGGTTGTAGGCGTTGCCGGCCGACGACAGCAGCTGCAGGTGCCGCCAGCCGCGCTCCTCCGCGAAGGTGAGGAGCCGCGGCAGGGAGGTCTTCGCGACGACCGCGAGGTTGATCCGCTGGCTGGCGTGCTCAGCGGCGCCGTCGAGCTGATCGAGGAGCGCCGCGCAGGACGGGCACGGGCCCTCCTCCAGTGGCAGGAGGGCCGTTTTGCCGCTTGTGGGTCCGGGACGCGGCCCGCCGTAGCCTCGCGGGAACATGAAGTTGTAGATGACGAGCGAGTCCTTCCCGGCTGCGAAGAGCTCCGACAGCCGCACGTCGGTGGCGCCGTCTGGCCCGGCGCCGTGAAAGACGTAGTCCTCGGGGACGGCGCCGCCGGGTGGAAGCTCGCGCCTGGCGACAGCCACTGCCTCCATTGCGCGCCGGAGCTCAATCTCGCGCTCGAGCAGTCGCTCACGCGCCGTCCGGTATTCGGCTGACTCGCCGGGAAAGGTGATCTGCATAGCGTTTCCCTCTGTTCGGTTCGCCGTCCGAGCCACACCCCGTAGTCACGAAGCGAGCGCGGCGGAGAGGTTGATCTGTTCCACGCCGCCGAGCGCGCGCGAGATGATGCAGCTCGTCTTCGCCTGCTCCGCGTGCTCGCGGAAGGCCCCTTGATCCAGTCCCGGCACGTCGGCCTCGGTCTCGATGTCGATCTGCTGAATCGTGGGGGCACCGCCGACGTTGCGGAGGTGAACCCGCGCCCGCGTCTGCACCGAGCGCGGGGGAGCGAAACCGGCTTCTGTCAGGGCATAGCTGAGCGCCATGTTGAAGCAGGCTGCGTGTGCCGCCGCGAGGAGCTCCTCGGGATTGGTCCCCGCGCCGGCCTCGAACCCGGGCAAGACGCCATGAAGGCGCGACGAGCCCGAGTACGCGCTCGTCCAGGCGCGCTCACCAACCGTCAGCTCACCCGAGCCCGTCTTCAGATCACCGCTCCACTCTGCACTGCCATTGCGCGTCGCCATTTTTTCATGCCTCCTTGTTCTCCGCCGTCTCGGCCGCCGACCAGCCGAGCACGTCGCGCAGGACCAGGACCGCCCACTGGGTCGGCGGCAGCAACGGGATCGCGGCCAGGTAGGCGAGCTCGATGGTCTCGCGCGCGACGACGAGCGCATCCGGTTCGTCGACGGCGGGCAGGCTGTCCGGGTACGGCTGCAGCCACGAGATCTCTGACGGCAGAGCCAGACTCGTGACCTCGCCGGCCGGGATGACGCGGTCGGGCTGCTCCGCGGCGTGTCGAGGCAGGCACTGCGGCACGCTGTGGGCGCACCGTCGGGCAGCACTGTGGCCAGGTGGGCGTAGTTGGGCCGTCGAACAGGCGACGGACGTCCTCCGGAAACCGCTCACGGCTCGACTCTCCCGTCGTGCGGGTATGACGGGAGGTTAGGGCCGCGGCGGCCCGGCGCGTCAACGATTCCAGCAGGACGGAATCCTTGCCCTCGGTGCTGCGCGCTTGCCACGGTGGCGAGGTGAGCGAGGACCGGGCGGAGCTTCGGGTACTGAACGAGGAATTCATCGCGGCATGTCGCGCGGGTTCGTGGGAGCGGCTGCGCGTGATCCTTGACGAGGAGTTCCGGTATCTGGACGGCCGCACCGGACAGAGGTGGGACCAGGCCCGCTACGTCGCGGACCTGCGGGCTCATCCGTCGCCGTCGTTGCGGTCCGGCCAGGCCGGCATTCATGTCGCGGGGCAGAGCGCGACGGTGCCGGCCCGGGCACGCAGCGATGACCGGCCGGGTCGCGCCCATCGGTATCTGGACACCTACGCGCGCCGGGACGGACGATGGTGGTGCGTGCACGCCTGCGGGTGGCCGCTGGCACCCGGCGATGGGGCTGGGTAGGGCGTCGTGATCCGGCTTCGGCTCAGCCCCGGTGACCTGGAGCGGCTGCGGTTTGCCTACTCGCCGCTGGCCGAGGTCGCCGAGAGCCTGTACGTGCTGCAGTCCGGCCAGGTTCCGCTGCTGCACCGCGGCTGGTCCGACCGGACCCGTACCCGGCTGCGGGGCGTGGACATGCAGGTGCTGCGCGCGATCGTTCCCGCCCCGCGCCCACATGTGGCCAGCTTCCTGCTGTCCGGGGCGCGCGAACCGCCGGCCGCGATCGACGTGCAGCTGGCGGCGGTGGCGGCATGCCCGCCGGCGCGGCTGCGCGCTGACCTTGAGATCGTGTGGCGCGGCGAGATCCCGCCGGAGACCCAGCGGGTGCTCGAGCACGGTGGCGGGCCCCGCATCGCCGCGGCGCTGCACCAGTACTGGGCGGTTGCCGTCAAGCCGTTCTGGCCGCAGATCCGCGCCGTGCTGGACGCGGACGTGGCCTACCGGGCGACCCGGCTGGCCCACGGCGGCATCGAGGCGCTGCTGAGCGACCTGCACCCCGAGCTGGAACTCGCCGAGCACGCGATCCAGGTCCAGAGCAGCGCCGCCGGCAGCCAGCACGAGCTGCGCGGCGCCGGGCTGCTGCTCGTGCCGTGCGTGTTCGCCTGGCCGCACGTCATGGCCGACATCGGCGCCGGCAACCCGCCGAGCATCACCTACGGGCCGCGCGGCATCGGCCAGCTGTGGCCGCAGACTCCGCCGCCAGACCCGGACCGCGACGCGCTCCCGCCCTGCTCGGCCGCACCCGCGCCGCGATCCTGCACGCCGTCGCCCTGCCCAAGACCACCTCCGGCCTCGCAGCTGAACTGAACCACAGCATGCCCGCCGTCAGCGCGCACCTCGCCGTGCTGCGCCGCTCCGGCCTGGTCACCTCCTGGCGCGCCGGACGACGCGTGCTCTACCAGCTCACCCCCCTCGCACGCAGCGTGCTCGCCGCCGGCGGCAGCGCGTCGGTCATGCCCGCAGAGCCGGCCGAACCCGCATAACACGCTCACCCGCTACCCCAACAACTCGCGCTAGCTGGGGAGTCAGCCATGCTTCATGATCGTGACCCGAGCGCCTGGCCCTGATGAACGACTCCGCTGATGATCGCAGCCACGAGGACGGGGCCATGGCCGGTAAAGGGGCGGGGCTATGGCCGGTAAAGGCCAGCGGTTCCACCGATGCGGCCGTGCCGGGCCGGTGTTCGCTGTCAGCGCCGAGCGAAACGGCTGCCACCGCCCTGGCTGGTGAGCGGCCTCGGACCGTTAGTCCCCACCAATGTCCCCACTGGGCTGCCGATTCTGCTCGAATCTTGCCCCTGACCTCGAGCCCCCTTACGGAATCGAACCGTAGACCTTCTCCTTACCATCACCACCATCAGCCAGCCCACAGACCGCTGTACAGAGCCTGACCAGGCCGAACGCTAGCTCATGCTAGCGGAGGCCAGCGCAGGCCAGCCCTCGCTAGCTACATTCTGCCCCCCGAACTGCCCCCAGAATGATCTTCAGCTCACGGCCGGCGCCCAGGAACCACAAAGCCGAGCACAGATTCGATTCTGCCTTCCTGAGAACCACGGCAAGCCCAGGCCCGTCCGCCCCGCGAAGCCGATCTTCGGTATAGCTGATCTCTCCGAGATAGCGCATGATCAACCACGGCAGCAATTCCGCGAACCTGGCGGCCATCGGGGCCGCCTGCCACCAAGCCGGACAGTGAACTATCACGGAACGTATGCGTTCGCGACGCGCGTTCGTCCAGATCGCCGACTCGGCGCGGCTGGGGCTGGCGTCTTGCAGGAAGGTCACCCGCACACAGAACATCCGGTTTTGGAGGTTCCCGGACCAGACGGGACTAGACGGGATGTACGACGGTGGCCATGGTGCTGATCAGCCGCCGGAATCGTTCGACTGCCCTGGGTTTGCCGGTGATGTCGATGTCGGCGTCTGACCCGGCGAAGATCAGGGCGGTCAGGGCTTGGGTGGTCGCGGTGATCGTGACGTCGGCCGGTGCGGACGGGGCTTCCGCGGCGAGTGACCATTGGTGGCCGTCGCTTTCGGCCAGGTAGTCCGCGCCGTCGAGGCGGAAGTGCCAGCGGGCTGGCTCGTGGTCGGCGGCGGCGAGGTCGATGGCCTGGGTGACGCAGCGGAGCAGATGCTCGGCGTGCAGCGGCTCGCCGACCTGGGGCCGGCGCCAGGCGTGCCGTAGCCCCCACCAGTTGAGCCCGTCGATGACGGGCCCGAGGTCGGCTCCGGCTGGTGTCAGCCGGTACCAGACCTCCCGCCGGCCCGGCTCCCGGTCGGCGGTGACGATTCCGGTGTCTTGAAGTTCGCGCAGGCGCTGGCTGAGCGTCTTGGGGGTGATCCCGCCGAGACAGTCCATCAGGTCGGTGAACCTCTTAGCGCCGGTGAGCAGGTCACGGATCACCAGCAGGCTCCACCGGTCGCCGACGCGCTCCAGCGCGCGTGCGACCAGGCAGAAGTGGTCGTAGGTGCGAACGTTCCGGGTCACGTCCTCCATAATACTAGTTGACAGATACTAGTTGCAAACTACTATCTTGGAGTAACTAATCTACCCATGGAGGATGTCATGTACGACCCGCCTGCCTATCTATGGGCGATCACCATCGCCGGGACCGCCGCGATCGCCGCTGCGACCTGCGTCGTGCTGTACAGCGGCGCGGAACGCGCAGGCCTGGGCCGACGGCGCGCGGCGCTGCTGGCCGGGGCCGCGGCCGTCGTACTCGGCGGCTGGTTCACCGCCACCGCGGTGATCGCGGGTCACGGCTGGTACCACACGCGGCTCGGCCAGGGGGCGCCGTGGCTCCCGATCGCGGTGGCCGGCTTCTTCGGCACGCTGCTGGCCCTGCGCCGGATTCCTGTGGTCGCGCGCGCCCTGGCGGCACCGGGCCTGGCGAGCCGCCTGGAGTACCCGCACTTGTTCCGGGTGGAAGGGGTGGCCTTCCTGATCATGATGGCCCTCGGTCATCTGCCCGCGCTGTTCGCCCTGCCCGCGGGCCTGGGCGACATCGCTGCCGGTATCGCCGCGCCGCTGGTCGCGTACAGGCTCGCGCGGGGCACGGGCCGCCGCGCCGCCCTGTGGCACAACGCGTTCGGCATGACCGATCTGGTCGTGGCCCTGACCCTCGGCGCCCTCACCGGATTCCAGCTGCTCAACATCACGCCGTCCGCCGCGCCGATCTTCGAGCTCCCGCTCGCGCTGATCGTGACAGCCGGCGTGCCGCTGCTGCTCGTCCTGCACATCACCTCCGTATCCGCGCTGGCCAGAGCCCCGCGGACGCCGCTGCCAGCCACCGGCCCGCTCCTTGCCGGCGCGGCGCCGCGTACTGCCGTGGCGGAAACCCCGGCAGCCCGTACTCGGTGAAGCACTCAGCGCAAAGGAGAAGACAGTGCAGCTCAAGATCGATGCGCTCAAGGAGGCGGCGGCCCGGCCGGGCGCCGGCCAGCGCACCCCCGTCGTGCTCGCCAGCTAGCTCATGGCCGCCGAGCCCTGCCAGGAGGGCCATCCGCCCGCACGACTGTACGCCGGGCGTAGGCCCGGTCAACGGAAAGGAAACGCAATGAATACCCGGAGTCCATACCCAGACGCCGAGGTCCCGGAGATCTCCCAGCCCAGGTTCGTCCTTGACCGATCCGATGAGCGAGGCGCAGCGGTCCCACTCATGGGTCCCGCCGACCACGGTAGCGCCAGCCCGCTGATGGGCCCGGCCACCGCGGGCACCGTTACCCCGCTGATGGGCCCCGCCGCCCCGGCCACCGTTACCCCGCTGCTGGGTCCCGCCGATCGCGGCACGATGGTCTCGCTCATGGGTCCCGCCGACCCGGGCACGGCCACGCCGCTGATGCTCCCACGCCGGTAATGCCTCGCCCAGACCGCAGGCGGCGTCAGCAGCGAAAGGCCCGCCCCTGGCACCAGCCACCGAACGCGCCGTGCGCGCCCAGCACGGACGGCGCCCCCAGTGCGGGGAATTCTTGTACGCCGACCGGCCGCTAGATTCCCCCCGCCAGCGGGAAGACTGGTCCGCGTCATCCGCACCGCGATCACCCGCTAGATGAGTGAGTCCTGTTGGGGCTTAGTGATCGTAGGCGATGAGGGAGCGCTTGACTGGTGCGCTGATCTGCCAGTTGTGCCAGATGGCGGCGGCGAGGGCCAGGAGGCGGGCCGCGACGCGGGCGTAGACGCCGGCGAGGGTCCGCCCACCGTGTTGTTCGAGGGTGAGCTGGCCCTTGAGGGTGTCAATGATCGCTTCGATCCACTGGCGGCAGCGGGCGAGCTTGCCGAACCGGGCGGGTTCGTCCTTGCGGTCGGGACGGACCAGGTGCGCGCCCAGGCCGGTGGTGATGAAGTCCTCGAAGTCGCGCCCGGCGAAGCCCTTGTCACCGAGGATGACCTGCCCGGCGCGGACCAGGTGGTGGCCGCGTTCCAGCAAGGCGGCCACGACCTCGCGTTCCCCCAGCCCGGGATGGGCCAGGCCCCAGATGACAGGCATGCCGTCGGCGGTGGTGATCAGATACAGCCGGAACCCCCAGAAGAACCTCGAATGGCTGGCGCAGTATCCGTAGCCGGCATGCCCGGCCAGATCCGGGCGCTTCACGGTCTCGCGGCTGGCCGCGCACGGCAGCGGCGTGGAATCCACCAGGCGCAGCAGGTCATGCCAGGACGCGGTGTCGCGGGCCAGTTCGGTGATCGCGGCGGCCAGCAGCCTGCCCTGGCGGCGCAGTCGCTTGCCATACCCGGACTGGCCAGGCAGGTAAGGGAACATCCCGGCCAGGTGGGCGCGCGCATACCGGATCCACCGCCGCTCGCTGGCGATGCCCAGCAGGTGCTGCGCGGCGGCCAGGCACATTAACTCGGCGTCGGCCAGCGCCGGCTTGCCGCCCGGCCGGTGATCACGTGACCAGCCGAGCGCCGGCAGGACGCGATCATCGAGATGAACGTAGAGTGCGGTCAGGAGGGTGTCCAGGTTGTTCGTCACAAAACGATCTTCGACGCCCTCCGCTTTACTTTCCCGGCAGCGACACGCGCCCAGAGCTA
>WNGD01003001.1_pt1 | contig 17412 bp, 20 predicted proteins | sample 5400671 | NCBI WGS metagenome assembly WNGD01 (sample SAMN13153369, study PRJNA577476) | soil metagenome | isolation source: 40 cm soil or saprolite under grassland replicate 2 | place: USA:California | collected 2016-06-15
CGCCCGAGCGGGCAGGACGCCACGATCGCGTCGCGGAAGCGCTCGAGCGTCTCGTGCATCATCTTGCTCTCGAAGGGGCCGGGCGCGATCGCGTTCACCGTGATGTTCTGCGCTGCCAGCCGGTGCGCGAGCACACGCGTCAGGTGGTGCACCGCCGCCTTGCTCGAGGAGTAGGCGTAGGTCTCGAGAACGGGGACCTGGAGGCCGTCGATCGAGCCGATGTTGATGACGCGCGCCGGGTCGCCGGGCCGCGCGGCGCGCTCGAGGAGCGGCAGGCAGGCCCGCGTCAGGTGGAAGACGCCCTTCACGTTCAGGGCGAGCACCTTGTCCCACGCCGAGTCGGGGTACTCGGTGAGGGGCGCGCCCCAGTTGGTGCCCGCGTTGTTGACCAGGACGTGAAGCGCCGCCTCGCGGCGGGCGAGCGCGTCGGCCAGGCCGCGCGCGCCGGCCTCGGTCGAGCAGTCGGCGGGCAGCGAGACGCACGCGCCCTGCCGCGAGAGCTCGGCCGCAACCTGGTCGCACACCTCCGGCTTGCGCGAGGAGATGTACACCTTGGCGCCGGCCTCGACGAAGCCCTGCGCGATCATGAGCCCGATGCCGCGCGAGCCGCCGGTCACGAGGGCCACCTTGCCGTCGACGGAGAAGAGGTTCGTCATCGATGGCACCATGCCGCGGCGGCGCGAGGAAGGGAAGGGCTGGAGCCCTGGACGCCACGCGTGCTCCGCTACCAAAGTCCGCCGGCGAGCGCGAGCGGCCGGTGACCGAGGAGGTGGGCGCATCGCGGCGGGTGCGGGGATCGGCCGGAACGACCCCTGCCCGTGTGGGAGCGGCCGCAAGTACTGTGAACCACAGGACACGTCTCCCGCGCGCCGTGAAGCGCCGTTCACACCCAGGATCGTCGCCCGCCTCTCTCCGCGAGGCTTGCATCCGGCATGGCGGTTGCTTGGTGTCACGGACCTTCGAAGAGACGTGCCATGAGCCGCGATTGGGGAACCGTCGTCATCGTCGATCCGCTCGAGCTGCGGAGGCTGAAGAACGACTGTGCGAGGCTTCGCGTGGCATGCCGGTGGCGCACGGTGAGCACGTGGGGCCTGCTCCTGGCGAGCCTGGGGTTCGCCGCGGTGGCATGCTCGCAGCTCTGGCACGCGACCAAGCTCTATCGCGACCTCCGTGACGGCCGGCGGAGCGCGCAGCGCTCGAGTCGCGCCCTCGCCGCCATGGCGCGCAGCCACGAGCGCATCCTCTCCGCGACCGAGCAGACCCCCCTCTTCGGGACGAAGTCCTGGGGGCGGCGCTTCAAGGTGACGAACTACATCCCCCGCAGCCCGAAATACGGGAAGTTCAACGACGGGCTGACCGCGACGCTCACCAAGGCCGAGCCGAGCGCCCGCATCGTGGCCGTGGATCCGGCGCTCATTCCCTACGGCTCGTGGGTGTGGATCGAGGGGCTCGGCTGGTACCGGGCCGAGGACTGCGGGGGCGCCATCAAGGGCTTCCGCCTGGACCTCCTGGTCGCGACCGAGAAGGAGGCCACGCAGTTCGGGAAGCAGGAGCGCTTCGTGATCGTCGTTCCGCCCGGAGCGAAGCCGGCCTCGGACCTCGCTGCCGCAGGCCCCGGGCCGCTCCGCATCGCGCGGGGCGGGGCGTAAGGAAATTGAAAGCCCGCCGGGATCCGGTCTCATCGGACGGCGCTTGTCCTGTCCCTTGAGCTGGTGACCGGCGCCGCGATTCACTTCGCCCGGGCGCTCTTTGGTTAGGACGGCTCGACGAAGCGGACTACGTCATCCGAGCGTGAACGGAGGACAATGTCACCCATGTTGGTGGGGCTGGGCGTCCGCGAGATACGCGTGCATACCGGGGTCGAGCACCGCATCGTCTTCATCGCGAAGCTTGCGGAGGCGGTCTACGTCCTCCACGCATTCGAGAAACGCTCCCAGCGGACGCCGAAGCGGGACCTGGAGCTCGCGCGGCAGCGCCTCCGAGCCCAACGGCCGCAGGGAGGCAGGTAAGCCGTCAATGAGAGTGAAGATGACGCGTTCCACGGGGAATGTCTTCCGAGACCTCGGCTTTCCACCCGACGAGGCTGAACACCTCCGCATCCGCTCAGACCTCCTGATCCAGCTCCAGAAGATAATCTCGTCCCGGCGGCTCAAGCAGACCGAGGCCGCCAAGCTACTGGGTGTCACACAACCTCGCGTCAGCGACCTGATGCGTGGCCGCATCGACCTCTTCAGTGTCGACACCCTGATCGACATGCTCGCACGCTTCGGCATACGGGTCAGGCTCATCTTCAGGAGCTCCAAGCGGTCCGCACCGGTCGCCTAACGACCAGCGGCTCAGCGGCCGCCGCACCGGTTGATAGCACGGCTCGATCCCCGTTGCTCAAAGTCAGGCGCGCCCGCGGTCTGGAGCCGCAGGTTAGGCATCAATGAGCACCCGGATTGTGTCGAACTCCACGAGTGCTCGGCGTCCTACGAGATGGGGGTGCTTCGCAAACTCTCGAATCTCCACCTCGAGATACTTGAAGTCGCGCCGAGCAGTCTCGCCGAAGTCGTAGAAGTTTACGAAGTCGAAACTCACTCCATCGGGAGACAAGATCATGTCCACTGGATCGTCCCAGTAGCCTCCGCGAGGCACGTCGTGGGGACCGGTTTACGTGAATCCGCAATCCAGATCGAGGAACGACGCGGAGAGACGGGCTGGCCTTGGGGTGAGGATCGTACATCTGGGGAAGGTGCGTTTGGGCGAGGTCCACACGCGAGACCACCAGCGCATCGAACAGCTTCACGCAGATTTCGCTGAACTGATCCCGGTCGTTCCAGTCAGCATCCGGATAGAAGAAGGCGTTCCAAAGATGTCGCGCTGCCTCCCGGTACGACGCGACCGATTCTGTGATGTCCTCCACGCTCTATCCCCTGATGCCTAACGGATCGGCGGCTCAGCGGCCGCCGCATCTGCTCGTACCACGGCCCGATCCCCGACGCCCAATGCCCCTCGCGGCCGCGGCATGCGCGAGTTAGGCGTCGCCCGAATGCTGCTCGCGCCGCGCTCGCTCCGTGTTCTCCAGGTGCTTCCGAACATACCGCATCAGGGTGATCGCCTTCTCCTCCGCATTGAACGTCGCCGATCCCGCTTCATCAACGGGCACGGGAAATTGAAAACCGTCATCGGTCTCATAGAAGAGCGCCCGATCCCGGTAGAACACGAAGCGGGCCTTCTGATTCTTGACAATGTCCTTGATGTTCTTCATCGGCGGATTCTCCGATCGTCAATCGGTCGAACGGTTCACGCGACGCCTAACGACTCGGCGCTGAGCGGCCGGCGCTGGCGCGCGCGATGTCAGCAGGCGCGTTCATGCCGGGCCGCTCAAGCGGCGGGTTAGGCGTCGGCGTCACTTTAGCAGGCGGTGAAGGAGCGCATTGGTTGCGCATGCTGCATCATCGAATGCTCGGATGGCGGCCTCGACTTCAGCCACCGGCCACTTCATGTCAGGGAGTGGTCGCTCAACGTTGGTTTGGTAGCTCAGTATTTGAGCTCCATCATGGTTCGTTATGGGATGAGCGTGAATCAGGGCGTTTCGTCTGCCGATCAGCCGTGCGAACTGATCGAGGCAGCCTTGAAGTTCGGCCTTGCGAACAGCCGTATAGCTTGTGCCCGGATCCTTCAGGACGGCTTCGAGTTCCTGTCTGACCTTCCCGGAAGTCATCGGTGCGCCTTGGCAATACCGACCGACGAACCCAGGTTTGAATTGTTGAATTAGGTAGATCACGGCCCACTCGTAGTAGGCGAAGACGTAGACAGCGGTGCCGAGCAGTGCGGTGTACGCGGGATCGTAAGGGACGCGAGTGCGCATAGCTCCGGACGCCTAACGACCAGGCGTTGAGCTGCGCGCGCACGGCGATTCGCAGAGGTTCTCGCGTCTCATCCGTGTCAGCTCTAACGCCAGGTTAGACGGCACAGGCCACCATCACGGGCATATGAAGTCCTCAAACCGCCGCTCCCCAGCCATCGAACTCGCACGCGTGCGAGATGCCTTGGACGACAATCCAGGGAATCCACTCCGCTAGCACTTGGACGGTCACGGGCGTTGGGTAGCTCTTACCTGTTACGATCCACTTTCGAGACAAGAATCCAGGGGACTTTTCGCAGCGCACGTCGAGGCAGTAGCTGGCCTGAAGGTGCTCGGCAAGAGCCCTGGCGGACTTCTCGTTCGGCGCGTCAAAGAAGAAGTCCAACTGCACCTCTTGCTCATCCGTCAACCCGGCCTTGCGAAGGGCCTCTAGCGTTTTGCCGCTCATCGCGACCTGCTTGTCGATTAGCTCCCGAGCTCGGACCTCTTGTGCAGGTGTCATGGATTCTCCCAGCTGACGCTCTGCCGTCTAACGGCCGGCGGTTGAGCGGCCGGCGCTCACGGAGGCTCGGCCGTGGCGACTTGGACACCCGCCGGTCCGCTCCAACCGCTGGTTAGAAGGCACTTTCACGGTCTTGCGACCCCACGGCTGGCGACGAGCTCTATAGCCAGGAATGGAAGGCCGAACCAGATGACCAGTGGCAGATGAGCCGCCAAGCCAACTGCCACTGTGTTTGCGAGCAGAGAGCCGAGCGGAGGGGCGAGACGCCGAAGTCGGACCAGCGGCGACCACTCGAAATATTGCCCGAATAGCCGAGGAATCCACGTGCGACCAAACTGCGAGCTGCGGTAGCGTAGGAACATGACTGCGACCGATGCAAGGTAGAGCACCGAAACAATCGCGACCGCGACGCGGCCGACCCCGAATACGAAGGCGACGCCGGTGGTGCCCCATATCGCAGCGATGCAGAGCAGCGTCCTGATCATCTCAGCACTGGCCTTCTAACTACACTTAGCCAGCGGATACCACAGAAGGAGCTGTGGCGACGAATCCATGAGCGGTAGCTCGTACTTCTGTAAGCCCATACTCCGATAGAACGGCGCGCAGGCCGGTGGTCGGAGGCGCCCCGTACACCTCGAGCACGTTCCACGGCGGACTGTGGCTGTGCGCGCCGTGGTGAAGGTCGATGGTGGGCAGCTGATGGCCCACGATTTCATCGGCTGCTGCATCGGGGCTCCCCTTGAAGGTGGTGATCCCGTTCTCGAGCGAGTGGGTCCCGCCGGCCTCGCGCCACACACGCTCCGCAACCGTTCGATTCGTGGGCGTATCAAGCGCCCAGACGTGGATTCGGTGCGAGAGATCAAGGAGCTGCTCACCGAACTCAGGATCGACCACGAGGGCTACCGCGTACGGTCTCTCACCCATAGCAACGCTCGCTGACGCTTCCCCTCAATCTGGCTAACGACCTGGCGCTTCAGCGGCGGCGCGCGAGCGCCGTCCGCTGCAAGCGCCGGTTAGGTGGACTCATGAGGGGCGTTTCTCGTTTGAAGGGTCGACGACAAAGGCCATCGCGAGCAGCCCAACTTCCAACGGAACGAGCCAGACCAAGGTTCTGCTGACCGTCGGGGGTTCCCTTCCGCCCGCCATGTAATCGCCGGCGGTGAATGGATTCCAGATTCCAAGGGGCAGGATGATCGCAGTCAGAACGAATACGGCGGCTAGCGCACGCAGCGCCCATCGAGAACGTCGTATCAGAGCCACGGTAAAACCGAGAGCGACCAGACCGAAGACAAGTGCTTTCGGGAGGCTCTCGCCGCCGCCCGCGGCCGTCCAGACCAAGCGCCCAGCTACGAGGACGAACAGCGCAGCACAGCAAAGAGCGATTCCCGAACCAACACGCTTCCTCAAACGGCCCCTCCCACTAACTACACTTCGACAGAGCCGCATAGTACCACCCCGCCGCCCACATAGCACCGGGACCCCCGGCCGCTTCAGGGGGTAACCTACCGAGATTCTTTGGTGATCGCCCGTCGCGGCGGTAGCGACGCCGTTGCTACGCTGCGGGCGTGGTCCAGATAACCACGGGGCGCGCTCGACGTGGTGACCGACCCGAAGACGACATCGGCGGGGCTGCGAACACCGGCGGGGCCGCGGTTGAGCACGTGCGTTCAGATCATGGTCGTGCGCACGTCCGTGTGGCCGAGCAGCGTCTGCACCGTGCGGATGTCGTAGCCGTCCTCCAGCAGATGCGTCGCGAACGAGTGGCGGAACGTGTGGCAGGTCACGCGCTTGGAGATCGCGGCGCGCTGGGCCGCCTCGCGCACGGCACGCTGGCGGACGGACTCATGGAGGTGGTGGTGGCGGTGCTGGCCGGTCTCACGATGAAGGTAGCCGCGAGTCGCCGGGAAGACCCACTGCCACACCCATTCCCGGCCTGCATGAGGATACTTTCTCGCGAGCGCCGTGGGCAGCTCGATTCAACCGGCGCCGGCGCGGAGATCGGCCTGGTGCAGATGGCGCACGCGGACGAGGTGCCGCGCGAGCGGGGCCTGCGCGGTCGCGGGGAGGACGGTCAGGCGATCCCGATCTCCCTTCCCACCGCGAACGGTGATCTGGCTGCGCCCGAAGTCGACGTCCTTCACCCGGAGCCGGGCGCATTCGAGCAGGCGGAGGCCGGTGCCGTAGAGCAGCGTCGCCATGAGCCGGTGAACGCCCTGCAGCTCGCGGATCACGACGCCGACTTCGTCGGGGGAGAGCACGACGGGAAGCCGGGCGGGTCGCCTGGCGCGAACCAGCTCGTCGAGCCACGGCACGTCGCGGTCGAGCACGTTGCGGTATCGGAAGAGAAGGGCGGCGAGCGCTTGATTCTGCGTCGAGGCGCTCACGTTCCGCTCCGTGGCGAGGGCCGAGAGGAACCGGGTGATCTCGGCCGGCCCCATGTCGATCGGGTGGCGCTTGGCGTGGAAGAGGATGAAGCGGCGAATCCATCCGACGTAGGCCTTCTCGGCGCGGCGACTCAGATGGCGCAGCCTCACGGCTGCGCGGACCAGATCGAGGAGGCGTGGTGGGGGAGTGCTGGGCACGATCAGGACCGTAGGGCCACCGCCGCGTCGTCGCCAACGGGCGGCGATACCTGTCATGGTCTCCGCCCTCGGGCGCGCGGGAAGTCGGTTGACCGCTCGGCGCCCGCGGGCCTACGATGCTTCCCCAACACCAACCCACAAGGAGGACTCGCCATGGGTGCAGCGGTACAGCTCCAGTCGGCGGTGGAACGCTTCGTCAGCGCGCCGGTCCGCAAGATGCTGATCGACGGGAAGTGGGTCGAGGCGGCGTCGGGGAAAACCTTCGAGACCATCAACCCCGCCACGGGCCAGGTGCTCGCGCGGGTCGCAGAGGGCGACAAGGAGGACATCGACCGCGCCGCGCGCGCCGCGCGCCGCACGTTCGACGACGGCAGGTGGGCGCGGTTCAATCCGGGCGAGCGCCAGCGGCTGCTCCTCAAGATCGCCGACCTGATCGACGCGAACGGCGACGAGCTGGCGCAGCTCGAGACGCTCGACAACGGTAAGCCCTTCATGGAGAGCCGCCACGTCGACATCCCGGCCGCCGCCGAGACCTTCCGCTACTACGCCGGCTGGGTGACCAAGATCTACGGCGAGACGAACCCCTCCGACGCGGCCTTCTTCAACTTCACGCTGCGCGAGCCGGTGGGCGTGTGCGGGCAGATCATCCCGTGGAACTTCCCGCTCCTCATGTGCGCGTGGAAGCTCGCGCCGGCGCTCGCCTGCGGCAACACCTGCGTGCTCAAGCCCGCCGAGCAGACCCCGCTCACGGCGCTCCGCCTGGGCGAGCTGCTGCTCGAGGCCGGCGTGCCGGCGGGCGTGGTCAACATCGTGCCCGGCTTCGGGCCGACCGCGGGCGGCGCGCTGGTCCGCCATCCCATGGTCGACAAGATCGCCTTCACGGGCTCGACCGAGGTGGGGAAGGAGATCCACCGCGAGACCGCATCGACGCTCAAGCGCGTGTCGCTCGAGCTGGGCGGCAAGTCGCCCAACATCGTCTTCAGCGACGCCGACATGGACGCCGCCGTGCAGGGCGCGCTGCTCGGCGTCTTCTTCTGCGCCGGGCAGGTGTGCTGCGCCGGCACGCGGCTCTTCGTCGAGCAGAAGACGCACGACGAGTTCGCCGACAAGCTCGCCAAGACGGCCGCGGGGATGAAGCAGGGCCCCGGCCTCGACCCCGAGACGCGCATCGGCCCGCTGGTCAGCCAGGAGCAGCTCGAGCGCGTCACCGGCTACCTCGAGGTCGGGAAGAAGGAGGGGGCGAAGGCGCTCATCGGCGGCGAGCGCAACACGGCCAAGGGACTCGAGAAGGGCTACTACGTGAAGCCCACCGTCTTCACCGGCGTCCGGAACGACATGAAGATCGCGCGGGAGGAGATCTTCGGCCCGGTGGTCTCCGTCATCCCGTTCAAGGACGAGAACGACGCCGTGCTGCAGGGCAACGACACCGCCTACGGCCTCGCCGCCGGGGTGTGGACGCGCGACGTGAGCAAGGCGCACCGGGTGGCGCGCGCCATCCGCGCGGGCACGGTGTGGGTCAACTGCTACAATGTGTTCGATCCGAGCTCGCCCTTCGGCGGCTACAAGGAGAGCGGCTACGGGCGGGAGCTCGGCCGCTACGCGGTCGACCTCTACACGCAGGTGAAGAGCGTGTGGCTGCAGATATGAATGGGGGTCGAGCGCGTCCGCGACGTCGATGATCCGCGCCTCGCGGACTATCGTGACCTGAGGGACGGGGAGCGCCGCCGGCGCGACCGGACCTTCATCGCCGAGAGCCGGCAGGTGGTGCGCCGGCTCCTCGGCGGGTCGCGCTTCCGCGCGCGCTCGGTGCTGGCCGCCGAGGCGGCGGCGGAGGACCTGCGCGACGTGCTCACCGGCGGGCTCCCCGTATACGTGGCGCCCGAGGCGACGCTCCAGCGCGTGGTTGGATTCAACATCCACCGCGGGTGCCTCGCGGTCGGGGAGCGCGGCGCCGAGCTCGCGCTCGACGGCCTGCTCGACGCGCGCGTGCTCCTCGTCCTCGAGGGCGTCACGAACCCCGACAACATCGGCGGCGCCTTCCGGAACGCCATGGCCTTCGGCGTGGGCGGCGTCGTGCTCGCGCCCCGATGCTCCGATCCCCTCTACCGGAAGGCGATCCGCGTCTCGATGGGCGGGACGCTGGTCGTGCCGTTCGCGGCCGCGGCGTCGTGGCCGGAGGCGCTCGTGCGGCTGCGCGAGCGCGGCTTCACGATCGTCGCGCTCACGCCGGATGGCGGCGCCGACATCGCCGAGTTCGGCACGAGCCGCCCCGTTCCCGAGCGCGTGGCCCTGCTCCTCGGGGCAGAGGGCGAGGGCGTGAGCGCCGCCGCGCGCGCGGCCGCCGACCTCGCGGTCGCCATCCGGATGGCGGACGGGGGCCACTCGCTGAACGTCGCCACCGCCTCGGGGATCGCGCTGCATCGCTTCGTACGCTGAAGGAGGGACCCCTACGCCTGCCAGTCGCGCAACGCCGGCATGACATCCTTCGCGAAGGCGCGCAGCATGGCCATGTCGTAGGGCGCGGGCAGCGAGATCACGAAGTGCCGGACGCCCGCGGCCGCCAGCGCCCGGACGCGGCTCTGCACCTCCTTCGCCGGCTGGCCCGCGATCTCCTTCGGGTGCAGCGCGGTCTGCTTCTCGACCTCGGCTGGGTCCCGGCCGACCTTCTGGCAGAGAGCGTCGAAGCTGGTGATGGTCTCTTTCGCCTGCGCGGGGTCGCCGGGTGCGAAGAAGTTCCAGATGTCGGCATGTCGAGCGACCAGCGGCAGGATGACCTTCGGGCCCATCCCGCCGATCAGGATCGGCGGATGGGGGCGCTGCACCGGCTTCGGGTCACACGGTGCGTCCTTCAGTTGGTAGTACTTGCCCGTGAACGTCGCCTTGTCCTGGGTGAAGAGCGCCTTCACCACCTGCACCGACTCGACCAGGCGGCGGGCTCGTTCGCCCTTGTTGTAGAACGGGATGGCGTAGGCGGTGTGCTCGGCCTCGAACCAGGCGGCGCCCATCCCCAGGATCAAGCGTCCGTGGCTCACCTGATCGAGGGTCGCGGCCATCTTGGCGAGCACCGCCGGGTATCGGTAGGTGTTGCCGGTCACGAGCACGCCGACCTTCATGTGCTTCGTCTGCGCCGCGAGGGCGGAGAGGAGCGTCCAGCCCTCCAGGCACGGACCGGGCTTCCCGTCGATGGGCATGAAATGATCGAACGTGAACGCCGAGTCGAAGCCGAGCTCGTCGCACGTCTGCCAGCAACGTAGGATGTCGTCGTACGTCGTATGCTCGGGCCTCGGCTGTACGCCGAAGCGAATCCGTCCCGGGGCGGGAGGAGCCGCGCGCGCCTGCTCGGCGGCGCCGACAGGCACCTGAAACATACTCGCGGCTGCGACCGCGCCCACGCCCTTGATGAAACCTCGACGCGATACCGGCATCGGACTCTCCTGTGTGATGAAACGGCGAGGATGCCCGCGCGCTTTCCCCTTGACAAGCCCGCGGCGAGAGAACTGGGGGTGAGCCCCACCGAGGTCGCGTTGGACCGCATCCCCGAACGGGCGCGGCCTCACGATCCGCAGCGAGGGTTCCTTTAGCCGCCTCTAGCCGGCCGACGACCGCCTTCTCGGCATCAAAGAGGCCGCCGTCGGTGCGGTGGCGGCGTTCGATGCCAGTTACCGACTGCGCGGCGGCGTCTTCACGTCGGGCGGTTTCCGACTCTGGTCGTCTTTGCGGTGCGCGTCCGCGGGCTCTGGCTCGTCGAAGAACACCTCCCACATGATCCACGCCGCAAGCGGAACGAGGCCTGGGTCCTTCATGAGCGTCCCGACCCAGCTATGCCCGCTGGGAGGCAGGTTGGCAACCCCGTCGGACGAGGGCCGGCGCATCGAGGCGTTCGTGGCCGACCCGAATGACTACCAGTGGGCCAGACCCCGGTTGCGTATCCACCTCGATTTCAACGGGGACGGCGACGAGATTGCTGCTGTCTGCTCACGTGCGTTGGCGCGTGCTCCGCGCCGCGTGCGACTGTTCCACCGCGTCGGCTCTGGAAGAAGATTGCAGCGACTCGGAACGATCTGAAGCGAGGCGCTCACCTTCAGCCTGGTCCGCGTGTGTCGACAAATCGGGGAGTGCCCCGAACTGATCGAGCAGGAAGTCGGCGAGCACCCATCGCAAGCCGAGAACCGCGACCACCACCGGCGCCAGCACCGCCGCCACCCACGCCAAGCGGGACATCGTGCAGCCCTCCTCCCGTCGTCACCGTAGCAACCGATGCGGCTCAGTCAACGTGCCGCAAGCGTCGCTAGGAATTCTTCACGCTCCTGTAACATCGCACAAGCGTTGGAGCGGCTCGACGGTCCACTGCGCGCCTTCCGAAGCGACGATGCTGCTGGTCGCATCAACAGGCGCGCTCACCATTCTCTGTTCTCCGGCTGCGGCGGGCCAACCGGGAGTCACCGCCAAACGTGCAAGAGCGGTGCCGAAGCGTTGAGCGACACGTTGTGGGTGCTCTGGCCGCCTCGAACGCGGCGTTGCCCGTTCCCGGAGCAGCCCGGTGTCGAATGCGCGTGCAGGCGACGCCTCTCGTCGTCCTCGCCCCCGCTGGACTGCCGAGCGCTTTCCGGTACTCTCGAACCGGAAGATGGACCTGTGATGGCCGAGCGCGACGAACCCATCGCGCAGTTGGCGACCCGCATCCCCAAAGACCTTCACCGTCGCCTCAAGCTTCACTGCGTGACGCACGAGATCGCCGTGCAGGACTTCGTGACCCAGGCGATCGAGGAGAAGCTCGGGAAGAAGACGCGGCCGAAGAAGGGGACGGCATAGGAGGGAGTACGCCTGCCTGCGTGGTGCGCCGAGCCAGTCTCGAAACGGGAGCACAGCCCGGCCAGCTCGGAATTGGGCGAAGCGTTTAGGGCGCCTACGGCCGGTGCCTCCCCGGTTGGATCCAGGTGAGTCCGTGAAAGGAGAGGACATGCCGAGAGCCGTCTGGAACGGGACGATCCTCGCGGAGAGCGACCGCTGCGTCGCGGTCGAGGGCAACCAGTACTTCCCACCCGACGCGGTGAAGCGCGAGCACTTGAAGCCGAGCGCCACGCACACGACCTGCCCGTGGAAGGGGGTCGCGAGCTACTACGACGTGGTAGTGAACGGCGAGACCAACCGCGACGCCGCCTGGTACTACCCCGAGCCCAAGGAGGCGGCGCGCAACATCAAGGGCTACGTCGCCTTCTGGCGCGGGGTGAGGGTCGAGAGCTAGCGCGCTCACTCGACGTAGCCGAGCGCGTGCAGCGTGGCGCGAAGCTCGGCGGCGGCCCCGGACGTGGCCCGCTACGCTCCCGCACGCGGCACGACGGGCGGCGCCGGCGCCGGCCGTCGCCAGTGCCATCCGACGCGCACGGGGCGCCAGCGGCCGCCCTCGCTGAAGCACGCCCAGCCCCAGCGGAACCACCAGAGAATCGCCCACGCGATCCAGAGCGCCCAGGCGAGCATCGCCAGGCGGTAGACCATCAGCGGCACCGAGACGACCCAGGTGCGCGGTAGCGTTGCGCCCGCGCGGTCGTGGTACCAGCGCAGCAGGGCCGCGGTCGAGCCGTTGCCCGTGATCTGCATGTCGGGCAGGCCGAGGAGCCCGTGCTGGATCGCGGCGAAGAGACCGTGGAGGGCGAGCAGGGTCCAGAGAGCCAGCAGCCCCTGGAGCAGGTCGAAGCCGCGGTCGCCGAGCGTCCCGCCGCGCTCCTTCCGCCAACCGAGCGCGAGCAGCCAGCCGGCGACGATCGCCGCGACGTGGAGCGGCGCCTGCGTCAGCCCGACGCCGAGCAGGAACCAGTGGCGGGCGCCGAGCGGCGTCAAGCGCGAGCGGCCGAGCGCGACGGCGGCGAGCGCCACCACGACGACGAGCGGCCAGAAGAGCACCGCCGGGCCGAGCCGTGCCCCGCCGACGAAGAGCGTCCAGCGGTCGGCGGGCATGGCGATGCGCGTCTCGAGGTTCACGCTCGGCACGCCGAGCGCGAGCTCCGGCGAGGCGAGCGCGGTCGCCATGGCGGTCTTCTCGCGCCAGGTGAGCGCCACGGTCTGCGTGCCCGGCACGAGCGGGAGGGTGACCACACGCTGCTCCTGGCGGATCGGCTGTGTCCGTCCGTTGATCGACACCGACTGGAGCTCCGCGCCCTCGGGCAACGTCAGCGCATGCTGCCCGCCGCGGCTCGTCCGCATCTCGAGGGTGACTGTGGTGTCCCGCGCGCGGAGGCCGGGGGTCGTCTCGAGCACCGCCTGGTCCACGGTGAGCGTCGGACCAGGAACCGCGGCCGGCCGCGCGATGCTGATCGTCACGCCCTCGCCCGGCCAGGGATGCCACTCGCGCAGCCTCGGGCTCGCCTCGGCAGGGCGATGGACGACCGGGATGCCCTCCACCCCGACATGCCAGATCGGGCTCGCATCGAGCCTCCAGATCTCCGTCCACGCCACCGCCTCCGGCGCGCGCAGCACGAGGGAGGTCGTCTGGTCGAGAATCGAGTGCCAGCTGACCTCCGAGACCTGCGGCCCCATGCTGACCAGCGCCTTGCCGCCCTGCACGCGCACGTCGGGCGTGGCGACCGACTCGCCCGGGATCAGGGGAACCTCGAGGACGACGGCCGAGCCGAGCGGCGTCACGCGCGAGACGCGCGTATCCACCCGGGGCGAGAGCCCGAGGGACAGGAAGCGCTGGACGAGCACGAAGGGCGGCAGAGGCGCCGGCTGAAGCCCCTCGCGCGCGCCCTCGGTGCGCTCCCCGACGCGCACGATCTCGAGGTTGTCGTCCGCGAGGCCGTCCTCGCGGAGCCCCTCGACGGTCCATCCCTCCGCGCGCGCCTCGACCCGACGCGGCTTCAAGGGCAGCGGCATCTCGACCCGGTCGACGTCCGGCAGCGGGCCCTCGAGCAGCACCTGATGCGTTCCACCCCCGATCTCGAGCCAGAGGATGCCGTCCGGGGCGCGCCACAGCCCCTGCGCCGGCTGTCCGTCCACGAGGACCCGCATCGGCGACCAGTGGCGAGCGCTTCCGGGGAGCGGGACGGCGGTCTCGGTCGCCGCGTCGACCTCCATTCTCGCGCTGAGGGCTCCGCGGGTGACCTCGAGGCGGAGGCGCGGGCTCGAGGCGCACTCCGGAGCGCACTCCGGCCGCTCGAGCAGGCGCTTCTGCAGCTCGCCCAGCAGCTCCGGAGACGGGAATTCCGCGCGCGCGCGTCCCGCGGCGCCGAGGACTACGAGGACGAGCACGAGCGCGCCCGCGATGGACGCCGGCAGGCGAAGCGGGCCTCCCGAGCGCAGCGCGCCACCCGCGACGCAGGCGAGGAGGAGGCCCGTCAGCGCGACCCGCAGGAAGGCGAGCACGCGGTTCACACGGGGCGAGGCGAGCGTCAGGTGGAGGCGCTGATCCCGCTCGACCGGCCCGCGCCAGCTGAGCCAGACCGTCTGCCAGCTCCAGCGCGGCACCCCGGGGCCGGTCGGAATGAGCGCATTCGGATCGAGCCGGTAGGCGTTGTAGCGGTCTTCGTAGCCGGCGCGGGCTCGCATGAGAGACTTCGCCTCTCTCTCGAAGCCAAGAGCCTGGCGATGGGCCTCCCCGAGCTCCATTGTGAGCTCGTCACGTTCGCTCGCCTTCGTTGCGGGGGCTGCCGGCGCCGCCCCGCCGGCGCCCGTGAACGTTCCCGCCGCGGGCGGCGGCGCCGCGAGCTGCGGATAGAGGCCGACCCGGAGCTGATCCGCCGCGAAGCCGAGCGCGATCATCACGAGCCCGACGATCGCGCCCAGGCGGAAGAGCTTCGCGTAGCCGAGCGGGCGACCCTCGGGCAGAGCGCGCACCAGCGCGTCGCCCGCGAGCACGGCGAGCCACACCCACCGCGGCGCCATCGGCTCCGGATACGTGAGCGCGAGCGTGACCAGCGCGACGAGCCCCCAGCGCCAGCTCCACAGATGGCCGACCGCCATGGCGACGATCAGCACGGCGAACAGATCGAGGAGCGTCCAGTTCGTCACCCACGACGAGGAGACGTCGTCGACCCCCGAGGCGTAGTAGAGCTGCCAGCCGGGCGGCAGGTTGAGCTGGGCGTTGACCCCCTGGAAGTCGTGGTCCCAGCCGACCGCTGGAACCCGTGACACGGCGCCCTCGACGCGACTGTCCGCTTCGAGCTGGAGCTGGCCCTCGCGGAGCTCGATGCCCACCGCGGACCGGTCGCCGAGGCGGGTCAGGAACTGCTCGCGGCCGTCGAGCGCGGCTCGGCCGAGGACGGTCGGCTCCGCCATCTCGAGCCGCCAGCTCCGGCTCGTCGTCCCGGAGATCTGGTCCTTGACGGTGAACCCCCCGCCGTCGAAGTCGAGCCACCAGGTGCGCTGGAGGCTGAGCCGGTCCGGCGCGGGGTCCGAGTCGCCGCGGCGCTTCTCGACGAGCCGCATGGTCGAGCCCGGCGCCAGGCGATAGGCGGGGAGCTGCCGCCACTCCTCGGGAAGCTCGGTCTGCTGCGGATCGACGACGGGCACGCCCTCGACCGACGCGAGCCGCAGGTCGGGGCGCGCGTCGAAGACCCAGACCTCCTCCGCGCCCCACGGGCCCTCTGCGGTGCTGAGCGCCAGCGCGCTCGCGGGTCCCTCGTGACGGGCGGCGAGCTCGAGCACCCATGTCCCGGGGCGGACCTGGACCCGCAGGTGGCCGTCGGGCTCGAGGCGGCTCGGCAGCGCGCTCGTGAGCGAGAGCGGGACGAAGCCGTCGGGCAGCGCCCGCCCGAGCAGCATCTCGCGGCCCGGCCCGGCGACCTTGAGCTCGATGCGCGTCACGAGCTGCAGCGGGATGTCGTCGATCACCCGCCGGTGGACGACGACGTCGAGCCGGCTCTCCTCCGTCGATGCGACCGCGCGCCGCTGGAGCCAGAGCTGGCCCTGCGGGTCGCGGTTCGGGAAGGCGACGGGCTTGCCGTTGAGCGCGAGGCTCACGAGACCGGTCTCGACGGGGATCGAGAGGAGCTCGGGGAGGCTGTCCCACTCGAACACCCCGCTCACCGTGTGCGCTCCCCGCTCGAGCCGGACGCTCGGCACACCGCTCCGGACGGTCACGGCCGCCGGCTTCCCGTCGGCCCGCACGTCGAGCGGCGCGCGCGCCGCGTCTCCCGGAAGCGGAACCCATCCCGCGCGCTGCACGAGCCAGTCCTGGGTGAAGCGGCCCGCTCGGCCGTCGAGGTCGAGCGTCAGGCGAGAGGGCCAGGCGCACTGGCGATGATCCGTCGAGCCCTGGAGGAGCGAGCAGAACGCCTCCTCGTGGCCGTGCATCACCCAGTCGGTCCACGGCCGAAGCGCCTCGGGGACCTGCTCTCGCGCGACCGGCTCGGCCGCCGCCGGGAGGACCGTCAGCCACCCCACCACCACCGCCGCCACGAGACGCCTCATCGCCTCACCCCGCCAACGAGTCAGCCTACGTCCCCCAGGACGGCACTTCAAACCGTCGCGCACGGGGCCTCCTTACGGCAGCTCGACGCGCTCGACCCCGTCGAGCTCGGCGAGCGCCGCGAGCTTCGTCACCTCGATCGACCCGATGACCCAGCGCGCCGCCACCTGGTGCAGGTGCAGCCCCGCCGCCTCGAGGCGATGGAGCGTGAGCGCGTGGGCGTTCCTGAGCAGCACCTTCACCTGCACGCGACCGTCGACGACCCGCACGGGCCGGCCCGGGGACGGCGCTCCCTCGACGAGCGCCTGCAGCTCCGGCGCGAGCCGCGCGGGGGCGATGCGACGCGCCGACCTCTCCTGGGAGGCAGGCGCGAGCGCGCCTCGTAGCGTCGCGCTGTCGCGTGCCAGGCCCGCGCTCTTCGCGAACATCGGCACGGGTGCGTTCATCGCTCTCCCCGCCAGCGCGTCGCTCTCCGCTGCGCCGCCGAAGATCCCGTCGTAGCGCACGCCCTGCGGCATCTCGACCGGCACGCTGACCGTGCGCTGCACCCCGCCGTCGTTCACCACGCGGTCCTCGACCGCGACGAACGACGTGAACTGCGTCATCAACCGATACCCGAGTGCCGTCTGCACGATCTCCTCACGCAGCGCCTCCGGGAAGTTCCCGGACTGGAGGCCGGCGAGGTCCTGCCACATGAGGTCGTCCACCTTGGCGCGCGCCCACATCGACGCGATCGCCCCGTTGCCCGCCCCAAGCTCGGGCAGGGTCACGTCAATCACCTGTTCATACGGCTTCCCCTGCCGGAAGCCGCGCAGGACGACCTGCCCCTCCCCCGCCCGCCGGTAGCGCGCGTGGACGATGAGCGGACGGCGGTCCCACACGTCCGACGGCGCGGTGGGGAAGACGTCCGTCACGTCGAGGCCGCGGAACTCGAGACGCACGTCGGTGAGGGCCGGCGCGGCGATGCGCTCGTAGAAGCGCTTCGCCACCGCCTCGCCCGCGTCGTTCAGCAGGATGTAGTCCACCTCGCCGCCGCCGGCGCGCGCGAGGCCTTCGAGCAGGAAGCGGTTCACGC
>WNGD01003511.1_pt1 | contig 17412 bp, 12 predicted proteins | sample 5400671 | NCBI WGS metagenome assembly WNGD01 (sample SAMN13153369, study PRJNA577476) | soil metagenome | isolation source: 40 cm soil or saprolite under grassland replicate 2 | place: USA:California | collected 2016-06-15
ACACGCCAGGGAAGCACGATCTTTTTTAATCGGTCGAGCCGTGAGGAGAAAAAAGTCTTTCCCTGGTCGTCCCAATACAGCAAGTATAATCCTGCTGAGGTCCTCACTCAAGGGGCCTAGCATTAGTTTAATGTATAAGAGAGGAAATGACTACTCCTCTGGCAAAGACGGGTGTTTTTCGAGGGCCTTTCCCAAAAAAAGTGTTTTATGATATCACAATGATTACAAATGACGGCAACGTCATATGTAATCGCCGATTCTCAAGAGGACGTTTCGCGTGAGATAAAAGGTCAACCGCTTCCTTCCACCAATGATGCTGAACAGAACGGGCCACATTGGAGGCCAGAACCTCTCACCTATGAGCAGAATGGGGACAGCAATGATCAAGAAGCCCCCTGAAAGAAACCAGAAAGCACTCACGAACAACGAATAACCTGGAAGAAAACCTGGAAGGGAACCTGGAAACCTTCCCCTGATAGACGATACAATACCTATTTTCTTTTCATCTCTATTTTCATGTGATACTCCTTCTTAAAAAATTTTTACATCTACTCCATTTCCGATCTTCAGCGTAAGAAAATACGAGATCATTACCCCCGCGAATAAATGTCCCCTCATTGCTTCAGTAGTCAGCGATCTCTCTCTCTTATTTTCACCTATAAGATGTAATAGAAGTGATGAGATGCAGGGTGAGGCTATTTTCTGGAATCCTTCCCTATAGATTTCTGGTCGCCGACCGGTTTTCCCGGGCGGCGACTAAGTATAATAGTGGTGTCTCTACACGATGGTCCTCTTTGAGGAGGCATCTTGATCTTGCGGCCACTCTGGTTGGCCTGGCGGTATCACCCCATCTCTCTGGAGATCGTGTGTTGTGATGCCGTGGTGTGTGTGATCGGACTGCTGGATCGCGTGGCGAGTTGACCGCCCTTGTTCTTCCATGAACTGGGTCGCTGGGCCTCGTTGCTGGTTCATCACGTCTTGATCATCACCACCGCTTTGGGCGCGTCCTTGAGCAGGACTCTGTTTCAAGGAGGCATCGGGAAGAATAGTGCATCATCGTTGGAGGTCTTCCCGTCGTGTGCTCTCCGTCGTGCGTTGTCGTTGGAGGTGCTCTCCGTCGTGCATTTTTGTGGATGGGTCCTGCTGACCGTTCAAGGAGATGTATGAAATGTGTTCGTAGGTGCCGTCACTGTCTGCATCCTTGTTGTGCATTCCTGAAAAAGTGGATCGATGTGTTTCGTTCAGGTCTTTTCATAAGGTCTTAACGCCTGTTCTTGTAGGAATGCCTGAAAAGTATGTCTTCTCATGAGAAGCATCGGATGCCAGGCGAGACGTGTGTTCCTCGTGGTGCGGTTCTTGAAGCCAGCGTTCCCACCTGAAAGCAGATGGTTCCTGTTCCGAACAGCGCTGCAAGCAAGCGCTGTATTGAACGGATAAACAGGAATGGAGGAAAACAGATCGCGGAGCGTCGCCGTTTCTTCCAGAGATAAGTGCAGCTTCGGAAAATTCTCACCTCGATCAGCGTCTCAGGAGCCAATCCAAGAGCGTCCTTTTGAAGGACAGGAAGAGGAGAACACCTCTTGAAAGGAGGGTGCTTGTGGGCAAACGACCAGGAGTAAAATATATCGCCGTGCAACGACTGGACAAGCTGATGGCGATTGGGCAAAAACGCTCAGAGGCCAAAGCGCAAGCGCAGGCACGAGGAGAATCCCTTTTTGCCTTCAGCGATGGCAAGATCCACTCTTTCGAGACGCGCAACACTTTCTCGATTGGTGCCGTGACACGCAGGATGTGCGCGATCCTGCCATCCTGGATGCGCGTGCAGACGAACTGGCCTCTCTCTACCTGTCTGAGCGGGTGGAGCAGGGCTATAGCGCCTGGACATTGCAAACCGAGCGAGCAGGGTTGCGTCTGTTCTTTCAGGACAGAGATCTTGCTGCCAGCGTCGCATTACCACAGCGCAAACGCGAGAACATTGTACGCTCGCGCCATCCAGTCGTACGTGACAAACATTTCCAGCCAGAGAACTGGCAACCACTGATAGGATTCTGTCTCGCTTGCGGGTTGCGTCGGGAAGAGCTGCGCGATTTACAGGTACGAGATGTATATATCCGGTCGTCAGATCAGCATCTCGTCGTGTGTGTGGTGAAAGGCAAAGGAGGAAAGTGGCGCGAGGTGCCGGTCTTCCCTGGACGAGAACAGAGCGTGCTTGCACTGGTGGAAGGACGCGATGCCGACGAACGAGTGTTTGCGCGTCTGCCTGGTGATGCAGATATTCACACGTATCGACGACAATTTGCACAAGAGCTGTATGAAGTGCTCTCCGGGCGGCCCTTGCCGCCACCAGAAGGGCGACTGCACTTCTGGGAGGTGGACCGGGATGTGGCATTCCAGGTGAGCCGCTGTCTGGGGCATAACCGCCTCGATATCGTCTTTTCTCACTATCTCAAGTGAAGAAGAAGCTGACCATTGTAGGTTTCCCCTGAGACGGCTCTTGTCTGTATCACCCCCTGAGTGTGCATCTCAGGAAGACAAGGACACACAGAAGGAGAAAGCGAGGAGAAGGATGCTGATTGCATTAGCTTATGACGAACTGGTCACCGCAAAAGATGTCTGCAAAGAGGATGGTCCCTTTCTCTGCCTGCAATGCGCTGCACTTCTCCAGCTCAAAAAAGGGACGATCAAAGCCCACCACTTTGCGCACCTGATCGATGCCGGATGCAGGCGCGGATATGGAGAAGGAGAAAGGCATCGACAGCTCAAAGAGGAGATCTGCGCCACACTTGTCTCGTCTCCCCAAGTCAGCGGCCTGCAACAGGAACGGCGAGAACTGAAGCTCGTCTATCCCGATATCAGTTTCTGGTTCCATGGCAAAGGGTGGATCGCGGTGGAGGCGCAGGTGACTGCCATCTCGGTGGGCACCATCCGGCGGCGCGTCCAGACCTACACGAAGCAAGGGATTGCCTTGTTGTGGGTCTTGCCCTGGAGCGAGGCCCTGGTCGATGGTGAGCGATACCGACCGACCCGCTGGGAACGGTATCTACACGCCCTCTATCGAGGCAAGCTCTTCTACTGGTCACCGGAGCAGCGGCTTCAGCCGGTGTCCTATGGTGATGTGACAACCACAGGAGAGCCATTTGTGTGGTACCAGGATAAGGAGGAATGGCTTGCGGCAGGACAGCCGCACAAATCAAAAATCTACAAGCGTCTCCATCTGCACCCGCAGGTGGGTGTGCTTGACCTGGTTGCCGTGACCTATCCTTCCTGGCAGGGAGGGCGTTTCTTCCTGCCAAAAGCCAGGCTCTGGACGCTCAAGCCAGAAGCATTCCATCGCTAAAAAGAGGGATCACTGAAAAGTGCTTCGCACACAGAAAGGATTGCTATGCGAAAAAAACGCGAAACCAAGGAAATATGGATGATTGAACAGATCGTAAAACATGTCGTATTAGGATGTGGGTTACGGCGTGCAGAACTTGAACAGTTGCGAGTAGGCGACATCTATGAGAAGACTGTTGACGGATACTATGAAACGCACTGGCTGCATGTCGCAGCATCAGAGCAAAGTGTAGAGCGCGAGGTTCCGTTTTTGGAACCCTACCTATGGGCTCTTGCTGTTGCCAAAGATGGTCGTGTCTCTGATAGCCCGCTCTTCCCAGTACCATTGCCTGATCTGGACTATGACCAGCTTCGTGAGGAGTATGCGTTTATCCTCTTCTTTGGAACTCTTGAAGGAGTGACTGTTATTAAGTATCCTGTAACGTTTCATCAAGTAGGACAGCGCGTGAAGGAGGCTCTTGGACTCGAACACCTGGATGCAGACATACAGCGCTGGTTGCGTTATGCGAAACGAGATTTTTTAGCAGGCTTAGAAGAAGTATGATAGACGCCGTACATGCCGCCAAGGGGTTTCTCTCTGAAAAGAAGCCCCTTTTTGAGAAGATTTGAGATAATCTCTTTCCGAGTGCTCTCTGGCTAACCATAGGTAGGCGAGGACCAGTCCACGCAGTCAACAGAGCGGCGCGATGCCCTCCGTGATTCCACCTCTGGAGCAGCGAGCTGGGGGCAAAAACCGAAACTAGCGCATCTGCCAGCGTTGTTAGAACGACGCAGTCGGGACCGTGCAGCTTCCCTTGTGAAAACTGCGAATTATAGCAAGTAAAGCATCTCAACGATCTGATCGAGCAAAACTACGTTATATCAAATGATTGACGAAGCCTAGCATGGCCTGCTTTCTTTGGAACAAGTATTGTGAATCTGACAAGGGGACGAAGTAATGAATAAGATGTTGTTCTGTATCAGAAGAAAGGTTAATATAAGAGTTGGATCTCATCTATTGGCTTCCTTCATCATCGTATTTTCTCCGCGAAGCCTGAGACATTACATCGCCAGCGAACCATCTCTAAACTTGCTCCAAATCTATTTGCAATCTGCTCTCGTGTCATTTGCAATTGGCATGCCCACTGTAATGCTTTCCTCGGAATCTGCAAACATCCACCAAGATAGGCCGCTTGTTCTTCATTCTCCTTACTATATTCTCTGACCAGAATGCCTCCAATACGCATCGGTTGGTGATCGAGTAAAATATGCGAAATCTCATGCATAAGAGTCGATTGAAGACGAGATGGAGCATGTGAAGGGTTCACCAGGATGAGATGCTTTCCTCCCGGCAAGACAATTACACTTCCTGACCAACTGGATTTCTCTTCCTTAAGTAACATCTCATATAAATCTTTTCCATATTTCAGGATCTCCTCTTGTCCCCAAATAGCTATATCCAGTTGCTTTGCTAGTACCTCTGCCGGTAGCGGGTCATATGCTAATAAGCCCAGTTTATGACGCCATCGGATAGCTTCATCCTCACAGTACTTCTGAAAATATTCCTTCATGTTATTGCTTACCCAACGTCTCTTCGAGAGCAGCAGCATACGCTCGTTGCATAAAAGCTGCTAATGCATGTGCTAATTCTGGATCAAGGTTCCGGTCTGCGCGCAAATGGCCTTCTACTTCATCTATTAGATCTGTCGTCGTATCTCCATCTGGCTTCTTGATAAACTCGCTTGGGGAAACCTGTAACCAATGGCAAATAGTTAGAAATGTTTCTACATCAGGTACTCTGCCGTTCTCAATCCGAGATAGTGTTGATATACCTATTCCATTCATTTCTTCTGAGATCTCTCTTAGTCCACGTTTTCCTCGCTTCGCCTTAAGTCTCTCAGCCAGAGCTTTCGTATCCAAGAATCTCGTCATCTTTTCCCTCACTGTTTCACTTATGCAAAAAACTCTATAGATGTTGTAATTACACTAGACAATAGTATATACTGCACATATTCAAAATTCAAGAATACGGGTGTTCCACTAATGAAACAAGTCGAACTTCAATTGATGGATAGGAGTGAAATGAAACAATACCCGTTATCAGCCGACACTTTCTTTTTCCTTGTAGTTGGACTTGCCAGATTCCTGGAAAGTGGAAAACGCTACCCTTACCCTCCTGAATTTCAAAAAGCTCTTCATCATCTCTCATTTACTCTAGGAGATAAATATCCGAAAACTATCACAGATCTTCTCCTTCTCTTTAGCTCTAAACCACTTGAAGATTGGTGGATTGGTGAACTGCCAGATGGTATTGATCCTCGTTTTGAGCTTTGCTTTGATGATCGCCTTGATGATGCCATCGCTGACTACCTGATTGACCGTGATATAAAAAGTGATTCTACCTTACAGGGTCTCCAAATCATTCTTGATAATCAACGCATTCAGGATGTCTTGATCAAGTTACGAGAGATCTATCTCACTGATCCAATCCGCGCATCCCAGGAGTATAAAGCTATCAGAGAATATCTAATCCTACATCCCTGGACCAACCCTACGAATCTAAGACAGGAGCTACGTCACCTTCACTACTTTAATCCCAAACAAATCGGTGATCTCTTTTATCTTGAAGCACATACCCTTCCTCACCTCCTTCATCGACCATCTTCAGCACGGACGGCCTCTTATTGGAATTGCACTGCCTGCGGCCCGTTATATCTCAAATATAATCGTTTGGGCAGCATTAAGCCCTCGGCTTGTCTCAAGCGCTGCCCTGGTCTACAGGGATGGCAGTCAATTGACCCGCAGAGATACCCCCTGGTTCTCCGTGAAGGCATTCAACTACGTACACACATTCCCGGTGTCACTGAGATTCAGCTCTACCAGTGGCTCATCCAACAGATTGCGCCTCAGTACCCTTCACTTCAGGAAATACATTTATGGCCCGCAGTAGATCGTTGTGATCTCTTCTTGATCATTCGCAACCATATACTCGCGATAGATATCAAAGATTATCGTAATCCTTATGCTCTAGCAAAAGTAATTAAACGCGATCAGCGTGACCAGATACCAGGCTTACCAGACTGGCAAACTTGGTTCTATGTATATCCTGCTTATCGTGAACTACAAGACCCGGATTACCATAGCCATCTTATTCAAGCTTGTACGTCCTTACCTGGCAATGTCTCGATCATGAATGATAGGCAGTTCAAAAGTTACATTCAGACACTTTTATAACCGGAGGTTTACATGTACAACCGAAATCAGTGGTGTGAAGATCTTCAACGAAAACTCAAAAACAAAGATAAGAATGAAGAACTCAAAGGTAAGTATAAACTACTCTTGCAGGTTGAGCTTGCTCTTTATCTTATAGCATGCCTCCAACTACTTGATGAGCCTATCACTGTTGTGTGGGGAATTCTTAGCGCAACTCCTATCCGCGATAATCGTATCCAGGCTTTCACGGCTCAACAACGTCATATGATCGCAATTGCTCGCATTCTGCTCCCTTTTTCTGGCCGTACCAACTGGGACCATGCCCTTCGAGAGTATGCTGCTATTCCTGATCAGTGGCGATGCTATAAAGTTCGTGCAGAAGATTTAGATCAACAATTCGTTCTCTGCCCTAACCCGCAAGATTTCCAGGAACGGTTTGATCTCTACGACCGCACATTGAAAGGCTCTCTCCCACCTCTTCAGCGCTCAACAAAACCGATCACTCCCGGTTCTTTTGCCTTTGATGCCTATCTCCCCTCGGCTAAAGAGCTAGCACAGATTGAAATTACGCAGGATATTGCAGATCTCACCCAACTCCCTATTCTTTGGTTCACTGCTCTCGCTCGCTCTCGTAAGCCTTTTAAGATCTCTTATACAGAAATCCTCGAAGCTGCTCAGGAACTAGACAATCGAGACGTTTCCAATACATCAGGAAAAACCTGGGTTGCACTTGCCCAGGAGCTTATTGCTTTCCGTACTCTTCAGCCTGATGGTTCTTTGTCTGCTATTAATCAGTACGCTTTAGAAGCACATGGTCAGGCAAATGTAGTCGGAAGCGTAGGTTCTGGTAAGACTACACTTGCAAAGCTTATTCTTACCCGAGCTATTGTTCATCCCGAACTTGACCAACGTATCACACTTGTTGTTGCTGATGTAATGACCGCTATGGATCTGGCCGACTACTTTAATCAATTATTCTGTCAACCGGGTACCTCTCCTGTCGCTGTTCCCTTACTAGGGCGCTCGACGCGAGACAAGCATTTGAAGAGTTTGTATAACGCTAAAAGTTTTCGTGAAGATCACTGGGCACTCCGCTGGCTCAATACTGCCTGCCCATTACAGGCTCTTTCAACTTCGCTTCCTCAACCTGTTATTCCAGGGAAAGAGCCGTGTGACACTCTCTATGAGGCAAAATATATTAACCAGCCAGAAAAGAGAAAGTACTTCTACTGTCCTTTTTTCGCAGTTTGCCCAGGCAAACAGTTATATCGAGATCTCCTCACAGCTCGTATCTGGATTACTACTCCCGGTTCTCTGAGCCATTCTACTCTTCCATCTCAACTTGATCAACAAGGCATACCTCTCTATAAGTTGGTCTACGATCAGTCTGATCTGGTCATCTTCGATGAAGTAGACCTGGTACAAAATTGGTTTGATAATCAGTTTGCTGCTGAGACCAGACTGACGAATGGCAAGGATGCCTTACTGGATATCGAGGATGTGGAAACTGCTAGAGCCTGGATCGCTGCACGTGCCCAAAAAGCAACCAGCAAGCGTTGGGTGAATAGTGAACGTCATACGCTTTCAGCGATCTCAAATATTCTCAGTAATCTGACTGACCGTGAACGGGGAGACTTGCTTCGGCGCTGGATTGGCCGCAACTTCTTCACCGCACTGAATCTGTCCTATAAACTTTGCTGGCGTTTTCTCGGCTTACCAGTTGACAATGATATTCTGGAAGGTACTCAAGCCCTCAATCTACCACAAAGTAAAGCTAAGAAGCTCAACAGATTACTCTTTCTTTTCGATCAGTTACACGATCAAGATTCACTTCTTATGCTTCCTCCACCTCAAAAACCTTTTCAAGATCCCGTCTACCGTCTGGCTCTAGTGACACGCGATATTCTCGCTGGTGGCGATAGCACACATAATCACGCGGTTCATCAAGCCTGCAAGGACTGGATTATGGAGTTTGTTCCCGATATCAAAAATACTCTTATCAAATTAGCGCAGCCGCCATCCTCTCCACAAACAGGAGATTTTATCCCACAGGATACGCTTGTTACCCTGGCTATTCGCCTCGAATTTACGCTGAGCGTAATGCTTCTAGACCGCAACATCCGCATTGTCTTCTATGAGTGGTATAACAAACCAGAGACGGTCATTACGGAACTCAACGAGTTCTCTCTAGAACGCTCTCCCGGAAGTCTACTTGATATTCTGCCACTTCCTCCCACCGGTCGTAGGTTTGGTACCTATTATGCACAAAACCTGCCCATTGGTCAGGATATACAGAAGAGTCAGAAAAAACTTGAGGCGAATACTCTTTCTGTCTTTGCCTATCCAAACATAGGGCGCGTGTTTGTCACTCGTTTCCATGAACTCTTTCGGGATATCGAAGAAAAAGATGGACCGAACACGCTTCTGCTCTCGGGAACTTCCTGGTTGCCTCATTCCTCCCGCTGGCATGTTCATGTACCTCTCTATGGTATTCTCGATCCATCACCAGCTACTCAGAACGCTATTGCACTCAGTACCTTCAAATATCTTCCTCAGACAGGGAAAGATGGCAATCCAATTCGTATCTCTGGCCCTTCAGAGAAACTTGAGCCTGTACAGCAACTGATGGAGATGTTACATCCCCTCCTCCAGCAAGAACTCATATCTCTTCAGAAGCTCAGACAAACTGATCCCACCTATTGGGAAGATCGCGAACGGATTCTTCTTCTCCTAAATTCTTACGAACAATGTCAGTGGGCCTTTGATCGGCTCAGAGACATATGGGTTGGTGATAAATCTTTATTACTACCGCTAAAGCGGCCTGATGAGGAGGACGAGTATGGCATTTTTCGTAGCGATATCGAAGATTTTGCTTCTACAGGCAAGAAGATCTTGATCGCTCCAATGCAAGCAATCGGACGTGGCTACAATATCCTTAATCTCAAAGGTAAGGCGGCATTTGGAGCAATCTACTTTCTCACCCGTCCCATGCCTGCTCCCGCCGATACCCAGGTTCTTGCTTCTGAAATGAATCGCCTGACCCTGGAATGGTTCAAAGATACCTCACTTCCTGTCTGGAAGCGTCCAGGTCTCTACGAGAAGTTCTGCGATGTACGCCGGGATGCCACAGAGCACTGGCGCAAGGCCGAACGAAGGCGCTTCTATCGTCAGTTGAATCATGAAAAGCAAAAATTGCTGTATAGTGAACGCTATGACCTCGCTGCAACCACAGCTGGGTATATCATCCAGGCTTGTGGGCGCTTATTAAGAGGCGGTGTTCCTTTTCATGCCTACTTTGTCGATGCAGCTTGGGCACCGCTCTATGCCAGGCAACCACTTGGTTTTAAGGAAACCCCTGAAAAAAGCATGCTTGCTGGGATGATGGAAATTTTATCTCAGTATGTCCAAGATCCCATTGGTAAAGCTCTTTTTGGAGCTATCGTCAAGGCCCTTTGTGATATTCAGGACTTCACGCCTGACTATTAATTTAGCAGTTTTTAGAAAGGAATATGCGATGTCAAAACAGTTTTCAGAGATTAAACTTCTTCGTTACCGAATCACTGAGCAGTACTTACAGGACTTTACTGTTTGTACACTCGAATTCTCCTACCTCACTGCCTGTACAGACTTTCTCAGCCACATGAAACGCCTGGCCAATGAAAACAACTTTACAGACGAATACCCTCCGTTTCTCAAACTGAATACGGCCCTCTGTGCGCTCTCACCCAATCTTGCTCATGGTTTTGAACGGTATTGGAATAAACAAACGAATCAATATGAACGGCATTTGCTTGCAGTAAATACAGATATCGCCGATCTTCCAGATGCCGCTGCCATTCAAGAGATTATCCTTGAGTGGGCAAAAGAATGGGTTACATATCGCTTCCCTGGCCTTATCAATGGTATTGGACAACAGCCTTGGCAGAAACTCCAGCAGGTCCTACAACAACCTCTTCCAAAATGGAAAGTGTTTCGCGCAGACCAATTACTTCGTGACCTCGATCAGGGGATCGGCCTTGGCTATCAAGCTATCCCTAATCTCTTTGCATCTCTCCTCTCACAAAAAACATGTTATATCAATCAACGTTTGATTACCTGGCGCTTGTCTCAGCAGAGCGATAAAAGCCTCGGCGTCGTCAGCAATATCCTTGAGGCAAGCTATCCATCAGGAGACGGAGCAGTAAAAAAGGGCTCATTTTTCTACAAAGTTGAATTTCATCTTCAGACTCAGATTGGGAGCCCTCATCGCTGGCTTCACTTATATATTCGTTGCCAACGCCTTGTTGATGAAGCAATTGAACACCTCAACAATGGACGCAATGCGACTGTTCTCGTTGGCATCCAACAACCTCGTCTCTCTGGTTGGAGTGCAGATCCAACGCTCATCAGACTTACCTTAACTGGTGGAAATAATTCTCCTCGTTGGCTGGAAAACCCTGCTCAGCTTCTAGAAGCTGTGAAAGCACGGAGCTTTGTTGACCCAAAAGAGATTCTTAACCATCCCAAGAAGTATCGGCCAGCTCCTTATACTCCTTATCAAGGCGATGAGTATTATGTTGTTACGGCAGAGGGCTACTATCCAGATCACGCACTTCAAACAGGTTTTCACTTTCCCGAAAAAAACGAGGTGGCAGAAGAGATAAGTAAACTTCTCAACTTAAAGCTCTCTCAAGATCAGCTTCTCAGCGTTGATGCTCCTGCACATATTACTCCCCAGAAAGGTCCACAACTCCTTTACAATTTTACTATTATTGAAGACAAAGATGGTTGGAATGCGCCTCGTGGATTATCTAAGGAAGAAAAAACGATAGGGAATCAAGCTGCTCGCTACGATTTTGTGATGGATGCAATACGTCGAGCAACGAATGATAGGACCATCTTCATCTTTCTCTTCTGGCAGGACAGTGATACCCTGAATGCATGGCAGCAAGAGCTTCGCGAGGTACTCTTCTTAGATCCAAATGATCCCTGGCCCAGTCAAATAAAAATCATCTCAGTACCACTCCCGCCTGAGGTCCTGTATCCACTGAACACACAGGGCCTGGATGTTGGGCAAATGTTCCAGAGAGGGTTAAGCCGCGAGGAGAGAGAGAAGCGGAAACGTGGTTGGAGACGACAGATTCGTTATGCCTACCGTCAGAAACTCAATGAGTGGATGAATCTTCTTCAGAAAAAGATACCAGCTAGTGGTGGTATATTTCTAGCGCTAGTCGAAAAAGCACCTCTCCTGACGGGAAAAAATAGCCCATATCATATCAGTCAAGATATCAAGGGCGTGATTCGTAATGCTCACAATCATTTCAATGTAGCATCTCAACTTACCCATCCAGTTGAGGTGAGCCAGAAAACACAGAAACTGCTAAACAGTTCTCCTCATCGTATTCATAGCAGCGTGCTTGATCTCCTATACCGCCAGCTTGGTTTATCCTTTGATCTTCCTGCCCCCCTCTATGAGTATGCAGGCATTGAGCCAGAAACTGCGAGTCAGCTCCACACAATCGGCTTCTACCTCCTCAGAAGTAATAAATATAATGTAAACTATCCCATTGCTGTTCGTATCTGCCCTTATGGGCAATTCTGGTTGCAATTCCCACAATCTAAGCAGCAATGGCTTCCCTATATTGAGGGATCTCGCCAGATAGCTAAACTCTTTACTTCTGAAGATTGGAAAGCCCTTAACCTGAAGAAGCAAGATTGTGCAACATTCGCAGCAAATATACTCACTCAGATAGAGGAACCAACCCTCGCTTTATTTGAGGCAAACAACTGGCGTAGTCGTGATATTCTACCTCAATTAGCGAACACCTATAAACAATCCAATGTCCTCGATTTGCAACATCTTCCCGGCGTAAAGAAACTTTTTACGCCTGATCAATTACCCCTTCTCCGTATTGTTCGTGTTCGCACTGCTGGTACTCTCGGAGAAACCCCTCAATATATCCCCTTAAAGGATGGAGAGGTAGTGAAAGACCTTGACTATCTAGGTGGCTATGTTGATACACAGGCCGAGAGCCAGTTTCTGCACTATCTCTCCATTGGAAAATATCCAGATAGTATTGATAAGACACAAAAGCAAAGCAAGCATGATCTCTACAAAGCCGATTTCGGGTCTATTGCCTTTAAACATCAGACCGTTGTGGAGTTTGTGCCAGTCTTCTTACAAAAGCAGGATACACCTTTGTACTGGTGTCGTATCCCGCATCTCCTACGTAGCTCTTCAGCATGGGCCGGTGGCAATACAACTCTTCCACGTCCACTTCATCTAGCCTCCTGTTTACTTAACGACCAGCTTTGCATCCATGATCCCTTTGTCGATTGTCCATGACTTCCCCTGGAATGGAGGCCTCTGGTTGTTTTGCAAGAAATAAGCTGATCTACTAGAGTAGAGCAAAAAAAAGGGCTGACCGTAGCAGAACGGTATCGTCAGCTTGTTTATTAGGAGCGCGGCGTATTGTTGAGCGAAAATGAGGAAAGGCACTGGAGCTGATGAGAAACTGCTGAAGAGCTGGGATTATGCAACGTGCTTGACCGGAAGCGTCAGAACTGAGAACAAGACCCAGTATGCGGACCTTCTTACGGTATACTGACAGTCACCAGAACATCTTCATAAGGAGCCATCCATTACTGTATCTCCCCTGCAACGAAAGAATCGAGCAAGAAAACCGCTCTGAGCTATCGAACGTCCCGCTGCTCGGTTTGCCGACGCACCTTCAACCAACGTACCGGCACTCCCTTGTGCTACAAGCTGAGCTTGCTTGATCTAGCCGAGATGTTTCTGAATTTGATTCCCGTGTTCTTAGTTCTGACACAATCCTTGGACCACCTTGAGTCTCGCCACCTACATCCAGACAAGCTGAGCATCGAAGGAGTTCTTTCTTTAGAGAATCTGGATACAGGGGTTACCACTCGTGGTTGCCTGTTTTTGAGGCACAAAGAGACCTTATCCACTGGAAACAACGTTTGAAATGCTTGGTACCAATTTTTCCAGTTTGATATCATCAAGACAACGCTATTGGCACCGTCTCGTGCTCCATGAAGATGGCAGCATTCCCTCATCCTTGTAGAGAAGAAATACGCACTATGAGAGGGATTCGCATGAAAAATGACCGCTGCGACTCTGCTTGTAATCTTCGGGGCAGCTGGCTCCTCAAACGCTCCCAAGCAGTTTTAGCAGGTAGCTTGTCTTACAATGAGTTCTTCAAGATCCCGAAGTCCTGGAATGAGTCCTGGCAGACGCTCTGGCCCTTGTCCGCAACTCGTCACAAGAGCTTTGTCAATCACCAGACTGGTCACGGCACTCGCTACGGTACAGGCTTCTCTATACAAGCCGCTCACAGGGCGTTCCCATCCTTGCTCGTATGCTTCCCATATCTGGGGAGCCGCTTCGTGGAGCTGGCCACCACTCGTCATGATCAGATCGACCAGAGAGACGCCACCAACTCCCCAGAGCGCATCTCCCCAGTCGACGAGACGAATATCCTTCCCAGCAACAGCAATATTACCAGACCAGAAGTCCCCATGCACAATGGTGGAAGGAAGTTCCGAAAGCGGCTTCGCCAGTTCGCAAAAGAAGGAACGAGCTTGTTCGAAAAGCGATACGATCCGCTGGAGGTCATCATGTGCTTCGGGTGCTTGCTGACTCATCGCCCATCGACACACATCAAGCGCCTGCTGTTGGAGACGATCTCCCTCACACCTGAGAAGCAATGAAGGCAACGTCCGGTCATAGAGCGCACGTTGTTGCAGCAGACCAAGTGTCCTGGCGGCCTTCATGGCTACCGGCCTGGAAAGAGCAGACAGATCACAATCCCCGGCATCTTCCATGAGAAACCAGCGCCACGGAGCCGAAGGAACAAGATCCACGACAAGCACACGGGGAATGCAGGTGGAACACACGTCATACAAACGTTGCATGACCAGCGCCTCGTTCCTGCTCCTTGGTGTACCCTTCAAAAACAGGCGGGTCCCATCGCGCAATTCGAGACGGTAGACCCTGGACCAATCACATGGTTCCCAGCAAGGGTGAATGCTCTGGATCGAATCAGAGAACAACGTATGAAGATGGTTCTGCACATCTGCAACAAGCTCGTTCATGTGTGTATCATAGAAGGAGGTCAGATCCTTGTCAAGGTCTTATTTGCGAATGGCCGCTCTCTCGATCTGGAGAAGTTATGAAGGGGAATGATGATGAAGATACGTGATCTCACACAGCGAGATATTCCATCGGTCTTGGAGTTGCTTCATGCCGATCAACTTCCCTCACAACCACGCAACACTGTTCACGATGTGCAACGCGCCTTCGCTGGGCAAGCCACCATTGACCAGAAGTGGTGGAAGGCACTTGCACGTATACAGACAATCGTTGCGACGGAAGGAAATGAGATTCTTGGCGTTGCTTCCTATGGAGTGCAAAAGACTGATGGATTGGGAACGCTCCAGCCAGATGGATCGGGGTGTCTGCTTTGGCTGCATGCCCGCGAAGATCGTCCTGTAATCGAGGCACTCCTGGCAGCCGTCTTTGCTGCATTGCAGCAGTGCCCTCGTATCTATGCCTTCTGGTTCGCGACGCCATTAACGGTGGGAGTCGAAGGGCTTCCCATTGCCCATCGACCTGTGACTCATCAGGCGCTTCTTGAGCAACACTTTGTCGGAAAAGACGATTGGCTTTACATGGCAGGCCCTGTTGTGGCTCATGCCGATGAGGTCGCCACTATCGAAACGACAGCGCATGGGTGGAAATTGTTTCTCCAGGAGGGTGGCGAACACATTGCCGAAGCTGACATCAGTCTGGGGAAGGACAAGATCGGAGTCTTACATTGGCTCTGGGTACGGGAAGATCGGCGTGGTCATGGACTCGGCACTCGCCTCTTCTTACAAGCAAGCAAGCAATTGAGTGATGCGGGGGCGCGTACCATGGTCTTGTTTGTTGACCATGATGATCCTGTGGAACGTGATCGTACGCCAGCTATTCGCCTCTATCAGCGTCACGGGTTTCACGTGATTGACCATCTCTGGTCATATTGGAGAGGAACACCTCCCTCCTGGCTTTCTACTCCGTGACGGTTGCGCCTCTCTGTTCTGCACCAATCATCCATTGCTCAATGGCCTGGACCGTTCTGAGAAGTGACGCATCTCGACAGGCGTCCAGGTGCTCCTTGCAAATAAGCTCATAGGCAACGCAGCGCTCAACGTTGAGATGCCGTTGCTGGTAGGCCTCAAATGAGCGTGAAAAATGCTGTTTGGTAGGTGGGAGGATGGTATGACTAGAGTGTGAGTACAATTGTATGACCAGCGCTTTACTCCGATGATAGGGTGTAGAAAGATTCGCTGCATAGCGATCTATGAGAGGTAACGACATTGCATACTGTGTGAAAGAGGGTGTCATAAAAGGATCTCGCTCTGGTATCTGACCAGCAGGGGGGATGATATCTGAGGGGAAGACTGCATCCCAGGCATCAGCAACGGCCCAGGCGTGATGATGCCTTGAATGAAACGCAAGGATCTGTTGGACCCATGACGTTGCCCATTGCTCAACATGAGATTGGAACCGCTCTGAGAGAACAGGAGGAGCCTGGATGGTACATAACTCGGGCCAGTTGGTCGCCCAGTAGAGCCAGGATGACCAGCGTGCGGGAAGCGGCGATGCCATTATTGCCAGGGCTTCGGTTGCAAGACGACGCCTGCCTCCTCCTGCCATAAGATCACGAAAGTAAGAGAGAGCTGCGTGCCATTTCCCAGAACGAAGAAACTGTGGGAAGAGATACCGCACTGCTCCCAACAGTTCATCGGCACCGTCACCGGATAACAACACCTCCGCCCTTGCAGTAGTGGCCAGGTCAGCAATCGCCCGATTAAAATGCGGCATAGCATCATTACGCGGCCCGCCAGGATGCCAGCACGGATCTGGAAGCGGTGTAGATGGATCTGCTTCATTCCTGATGATGTGGAGTTCGCAGTGCAGGTGGAGCGCTTCAATGAGCCGTTGAGCGACGATTGCACTGCTCTGACCGGCATCGTCTTCCAAATCAACGGTAATAGCAATGAGCCGACGACCTTCGCGTTGACACAGCTCATGTGCATGGAACAACACTGCGGTGGAATCCAGGCCACCTGAAAGCGCAACCGCAACCACAGAAGCATCCCCAATACAGGTAGCAACGCTCTGCCGAAATTGCATGACAAGATCGTCAACAGGAGCGTGAGCAGGCGGCCAAGGGACAGAAGGACGCAATCGTGAGACCCCTGCCCAGGGACAATCAGGCAAAAACTCCCCTACTAGAGCTGGGGGAGTCAAATAGAGCGCCAGCTTTGAGAGCGAAAAACGTGGGCACTCCCCAGCAAGGACGAATGGGTCAAGTCCGATATGCCCATCATGTGAGACATACTGAGGAATACGTCCTGTGGGGTCGCTCTCTGAGGAATCAGGGAGCATCTGGAACTCCTACGACCTCTTGACGATCTGCCAGAGCTTTCGCAAGTTCTTCAGGATACTGAACCCCAAGACCCTATCGGAAGGGTGGCTGACATAGCCGACGTTCCCGCCTTTCTCTCCCTGATGTTTCGTTCCATCACCGGGATGGCTTTTCGCTGACATGAAACCTCCTCGAAATAGTTTTTCGACGGTATTCACCTATCGCACAAAAAAGACCGCACTACGAGAAATCAGCTTGCGCCCTCAAGGACGAAGACTCTACAGAATGGTCGTCTCCAACGTGTTGAAGGAACGTTTCACGTATAGAGCAGTGCCTCGCCTGAACTATCCTGGACGGTGTCCCAATCAAGTACATCAGCCAGATCCGCCTTGAATGCTTCAAGGTGTTGCATGCGCATCTCTTGGTCAGGCATCTCCGTATCCTTCCAGATCAACCAGAGTTTCACCCTCGT
>WNGD01003003.1_pt1 | contig 17409 bp, 17 predicted proteins | sample 5400671 | NCBI WGS metagenome assembly WNGD01 (sample SAMN13153369, study PRJNA577476) | soil metagenome | isolation source: 40 cm soil or saprolite under grassland replicate 2 | place: USA:California | collected 2016-06-15
GCCACGACGCAGACCTAGACCTTCGCCTCTTCGCGCTCGCGCTTGGTCTGCTCGATGATCTTCTGCGCGACGTGGTTCGGCACTTCTTCGTAGCGGAGGAAGTGCATCGAGTAGTCGCCGCGGCCGCCCGTCATCGAGGTCAGCGCCTGCGAGTACGTGAGGATCTCGGCCATCGGCACCTCGGCCTTCACGGTCGTCATGCCGCCGGCGGGCTCCATCCCCTGCAGCCGGCCGCGCCGCGAGTTCAGGTCGCCGTTCACCGCGCCCACGGTGTCGTCCGGCACCGTCACCTCGAGCTGCATGATCGGCTCGAGGAGCACGGGATCCGCCTTCTGGTACGCCTCCTTGAAGGCCATCGAGCCGGCGATCTTGAACGCCATCTCCGAGGAGTCGACGTTGTGCTCCATCCCGTCGACGAGCAGCACGCGCACGCCCTGGATGGGCGCACCCGCGAGCTCCCCGTGCTCCATCGCCTCGCGCACGCCCTTGTCCACGGCGGGGCGGTAGCTCTGCGAGATGACGCCGCCGACGATCTTGTCGACGAACTCGTAGCCGAGCTCGCCGTCCTCCGCCGGCAGTGGCTCGAGCACGATCGCGCAGTCGCCGAACTGGCCGCGCCCGCCGGTCTGCTTCTTGTAGCGGTGTCGCGCGCGCGCCTCCTTGCGGATCGTCTCCTTGTACGGCACGCGCGGCGGATGGAGCTCGACCTCGACGTGAAAGCGGGTGTTGAGCCGGTCGACCGCGACCTCGACCTGCATCTGCGAGAGGCCCGAGAGGAGCTGCTCGCCCGTCTGCGGGTCGCGGCGCATGATCAGGGTGGGGTCCTCCTCGCTGAGGCGCCGCAGGCCGGTCGCCATCTTCTCCTCGTCGCCCTTCGCCTTTGGCGTGACGGCAAAGCTCATCACGGGCTCCGGGAAGTCGATGTGCGGCGGCTCGACCGCGACCTCGTGATCGACGAGCACGTCGCCCGTGACGACGTCCTTGAGCTTCGCCACCGCGCCGAGATCGCCGATGCCGAGCGCGTCGACCGCCTCTGAGTCCTTGCCCTGGAGGAGGAGAACCTGGCCGAGCCGCTCCTTCGCGTGCGTCCGCGGGTCGACGAGCGTCGTGTCGCCCGAGACCGGGCCGGCGAGGACGCGGAAGCAGCTGATGCGGCCGGTGAACGGGTCGGCGATCGTCTTGAAGACGAAGACGGCCTGCTTCGCGTCGCCGAACTCGATCGTCGTCCCCTTCCGCGCCGGCGACGGGACGCCCTCGACGAGCAGGTCGAGGAGCGCCGTCGTGCCGAGGTTCTTCGTCGCGACGCCGCAGGCGACCGGGTAGAGCTCGTCGCGTGTCACCGCCTGCTTGAGCGCCTCCGCGACGTCCTCCGCCTCGAGCTCCTCTCCCTCGAGGTAGCGCGCCATGAGGTCTTCGTCCGTCTCGACGACGGCGTCGAGCAGCTTCTCGCGGTGCTCGGCGACGATGTCGGTCACCGAGTCCGGAATGGGCTGCGGCCCACCCTCGCGCCCGCCGGAGGGATCCAGGTACGCGCACATGTGCAGGAGGTCGACGATTCCCGTCAGCTCGTGCTCGCTGCCGATCGGAAGCTGGATCGCGACGCAGCGGTCGGAGAGCTGCTGCCGCGCGGCCTCGAGCACGCGCAAGAAGTCGGCGCGCTCGCGATCGAGCATGTTGACGAAGAGGACGCGGGAGAGCTCCTGCTCCTCGGCGCGCTTCCAGACGCGCGAGGTGTTGACCTCGACGCCCATGACGCCGCTGAGGACGACGACTACTCCCTCGACGACCCGCAGCGCCGCGTAGGTGTCGGCCTGGAAGCCCGCGTCGCCGGGCGTGTCGACGAGGTTGATCTTGCGGTCATTCCACTCGAGGTGGCACAGCGAGCCCGAGAGGGACATCGCCCGCCGCTGCTCGTGCTCGTCCCAGTCCGAGACCGTCGTTCCCTGCTCGACGCTGCCGAGCCGGTTCGTCTTCCCGGCCTCGAACAGCAGTGCCTCGACGAGTGACGTCTTCCCGACGCCGCGGTGGCCGGCGACGGCGATGTTGCGGATCTTCGTGGGCTCGGTGGCAGGCATCGGGGACGTGTCCTCCTCGGTCGCTTCGCGCCGCATCGTATCCCCGCCGGAGCGCCGCGTTTCGCGGCTCTCGCCCGCTAGAGCGCGGCGGCGGCGCCGGCCGAGGCGATGTGCGCCTTGAGCCGGAGGATCGCCTTCGTGTGAAGCTGCGAAACGCGCGACTCAGTGACGCCGAGCACCTCGCCGATCTCCCGCAAGGTCAGCTCCTCGTAGTAGTAGAGCGTCACCACGAGCTTCTCGCGCTCCGCGAGGCGCGCGATCGCGTCGGCGATGGCCTCCTTCTGCTCCGTCACCGAGAGCGTGCCCTGCGGGTCGGGAGCGCTGTCGTCCTCGATCGTGTCGATGAGCGCAACCTGGTCGCCGCCGCCGCCGGAGCCTGACACGGTCCAGAGCTCGTCGAGGGCCGCGATCGAGGAACGCGCGATCTCGCCGAGGCTCCCCTCGAGCTCTTCCTCGCTAATCCCGAGCTTCGTCGCGATCTCCTCGTCCGTCGGCGCGCGGCCGAGCTTCGCCTCGAGCTCCCCGATCGCCCGCTCGATGTGGCGGGCGCGGGCGCGGACCGAGCGCGGCACCCAGTCCATCGACCGCAGCTCGTCGATGATCTGGCCCTTGATCCGCGCCATCGCGTACGTCTCGAACTTCACGTCGCGCGCAGGGTCGTAGCGCTCGATCGCGCCGATCAGCCCGAGCAGGCCGTACGAGACGAGGTCGCCTTCGTCGACGTGGGCGGGGAGGCCGGAGCCGAGCCGGCCGGCGACGTACTTCACGAGCGGCGCATACGTGAGGATGAGGCGGTCGCGCAGCTTCTGGTCGCCCGTGCGCCGGAAGTCGAGCCAGAGCTCCTGGGTCTCGTCGCCCCGCGTCACGTCCGAGAGAATACGGCGTTTTCCGGCGGGCTCCTCAAGTCTCAGCGCCTGTGACGGCGAAAAGCGCTCGCCGACAGCGTGGCCAGCCAGGCCGCGACCGCGGCCGCGGCGACTCCCACGACGAGGCGGCGACCGCTGTCGCCGCCGGCGAAGGCGTAGACGCTGACGGCCGCGAGCGCGGTCGCAAGCGCCGCGAAGAGGAAGCTCAGCGCGCGCCGCTGCACCAGCAGGGGCGGAGGGACTCGAACCCCCGACCTACGGTTTTGGAGACCGCCGCTCTACCAACTGAGCTACGCCCCTCTGCCGAACGTCCAGTGTACCCAGGTCGTTTTCGGCTCAGACTGCGTCGAGCACGAGCTGGCGGAAGTCGGCGAGGCCGGAGACGCCGACACCGACGAGCCGCAGCGCACCCGGGCGGTCGCGCAGGCCGCGGTCGAGGAGCCCGCAGGCGAGGTCGCCGATCGTTTCAGGGGTGTCGACTCCCGACTGCAGCGAAACAGAGCGGCTGCGGATCGAGAAGTCCGCGTAGCGGAGCTTCGTCGTCACCGTCCTGGCCACCTGGCCGCGCCGCTGCAGCGCGGCGGCGACCTCGGCGGCCATCCCGCGCAGCTCGTCGTGGAGCCGCTCGCGGTCGGAGATATCCCGTTCGAACGTGTTCTCGACGCTGATCGAGATTCGCTCGGCCCCGAGCTCGAGCTCGCGCGGGTCGATTCCGCGGGCACGATCGCGGAGCATCGCGCCGACGCTGCCGGGGAGCAGGCGGCGCAGCCCCTCGTCCGTGAGCGCGGCGAGATCGCCGATCGTCTCGATGCCGGCGCCGCGCAGCCGCTCCTCCGCCTTCGGCCCGACGCCGGGCAGGCGGCGCACGGCGAGCGGCGCGAGGAACGCAGCCTCCCGTCCGGGCGGGACGACAACGAGGCCGCCCGGCTTGCGCGCGTCGCTCGCGATCTTGGCGACGACCTTGCAGGGCGCGACGCCGAGGGAGCACGTGAGGCTCGTCGCGGCCCGCACCGCGGTCTGCACCGCCTCCGCCACGACCCTCGCCGCCAAGAAGTCGTCCGCCACTTCGTCGACGTCGAGATAGCCCTCGTCCATGCCGGTCTGCTCGACCGTCGGCACGATGCCGCGCACCGTTTCCCAGACCTGCTGCGAGTACTCCCGGTACAGCGCGTGCCGGGGGCGGACGAAAACGGCGTGCGGGCAGCGGCGCAGCGCCTCGGCGGCGCTCATGGCGGAGTGGATTCCGAAGCCCCGCGCCACGTAGTTGGCGGTGGCCACGACGCCGCGCCCGCGCGGGTCGCCGCCGACGACGAGCGGCTGCGTGCGGAGCTCGGGGTTTTCGAGCTCCTCGACGGCCGCGTAGAACGCGTCGAGGTCCAGGTGCGCGACGATCACGCGAACAAATGTACGGGGCGCCGCCGACGGCGACGCCCCGCTTGTTCGGATCAGGCAGCGGTGACTGGCGGCGTCTCGGGCGCTTCGCGCGCGCCGCCCAGGTGCCGCTCGACGTTCCGGTCGGGCCGAGCCACGAACAGGTACGCAAGTCCCACGACGGCGATCACGACGATCACGACGAGCGTGATCCAGTCGAGATTGACGAACGCGCGGGCGCTCGAGAGGCCCGACGGATAGATGACGTCCACGAACATCGCGGCGAGATAGCCGGCCCCGATGATCGAGACCGGCCAGCCCCACTTCCCGAGCCGGAAGCTGCCCTCGGGCACCCAGCCGCGGGCGCGTGCGATCATCGACGCGATCACCGTCAGGAGGAACGAGAGATAGATGCCGCTGACGCCGAACGAGACGAGCGCGACGAGAGCGTTCACGTGCGCCGGATACGTCACGAACCAGATGTGGTAGTTGCTGCCCGGGTTGATGTACACGAGCAGCGCGAAGAGCACCGTGACGACGGCTCCCAGGAGGAGCGCGTTGGCCGGCGTCTTGAAGCGCTTGTGGACGTGCGAGATCCAACCCGAACCGGGCAGTGCTCCGTCGCGCGCGTAGGAGAACGCGAGCCGGCCGCCGGCGCCCTGTACCGACGAGCCGCAGGAGAAGAAGGCGAAGATGATCAGCAGCAGCAGGACGTCCTGCAGCCAGCTCGACAGCTGGGCGAGGATCGACGGGACGCCGCCCGCGACCGCGGCACCGACACCGTTGTGCTTCTCCGTCGCGAGCAACAGGCCCGCGGTGAGGATGAACGACGCGATCCCGCCCCAGATCAGCGCCTGGCGCATCGCCCTGGGAATCTGGCGCCCGGCATCCTTCGTCTCCTCGGCGATGTCCCCGGCCGACTCGAAGCCGTAGAAGATGTAGACCGGGGCGAGCACGGCGATCAGCGCCGCGGAGAGCCAACTCCCGTGGAAGTTGAATCCGAGCGGGTTGTGCGAGGCGTGCTGTACGCCCTGGCTGGAGAAGAGGAAGCCGAGGCCGTGATGGAAGCCGTGGATCGCAAGCACGATCGCGATCCCGAGGGTGCCGAGGACCTCGACGTAGACGCCAAACTTCGCGACGTCGGCCATGATCCGGGCGCCCGTGACGTTCACGAGGGTCTGGATCGCGAGCAGGATGAGCGTGATCACGAGGATCGTCCCGTGTCCCGCCGGGTTGAGGGTTCCGAGCCACGAGTTGCCGAACCAGTTGTGCAGCAGTGCCGTGACGTAGCCGACGACGCCGGTGTCAACAGAAGCAACCGTGATCAGCAGCGCGAAGCCGTAGAACCACCCCACGAGCCAGCCGTAGCGCGGGCCGACCGAGAACTTGCTGTATTGGAAGAGCGCGCCGGCGACCGGATAGTGGCTGGCGAGCTCGCCGAAGACGAGCGCGACGAAGAGCATCCCCGCGACGGGCAGGAACGTGAGCCAGATGTAGGCCGGCCCGCCCATGCCGAGGCCGATGACGAACAGCGAGTAGATCCCGACCATCGGCGACAGGTACGTGAAGGCCACCGCAAAGTTCGAGAACAGGCCGAGGACTCGGTTGAGCTGTGGCGTGTAGCCAAGGCTCTCGAGCCGCGCGTCCTCAGTGTGAGTCTCGTCGTGGATGTCCACCATCTGTCCGCCTCCGGAGTTGGGAACAGGGGCGATTCAGACACGGGGAGACGGTGCGTGTCAAGGCTCACGAGCGGTGGTACCGTCGGGCCATGCGTGTCGAAGCCTCTCCCGAGGCGGTCCAGCTCGTCGAGGAGCAGGGAGGCAAGCTGTACGTCTGGGCCAAGCGAGCGCGCTGCTGTCACGGCGCGCTCACGTTTCTCGAGACCTCGAGCGAGCCGGGCGAGCGGCCGTTTCGGCGCGTCGAGGCCGAGGGGATCGAGCTGTATCTCGATGCGCGCCTCGGCGAGCCCGAGGAGCTCGTGATCGAGACGTCGGGGCGTCGGCGCAAGCACGTGCACGCGTACTGGAACGGCTGCGCGTACGTCGTCTAGCTCTACTAGCGGAGCGCGGCTCGGAAGCGCGGCTCCGCTGCCGTCCGCTGGAGGCGCTCGAAGTGCTCGTCGGCGTAGGCGCGAAAGTCGAAGTCGAGGGTCGAGATCGCCTGCTGGACGACTCCCCACATCGCCTCGCGAAAGTCCGACATGAATCGCATCAGGACGAGCGCCTCGCCCTCCACGCTCCCGTAGGCCTCGAGCAGCAGCTGCTCACCGTCGGCGTCGAGCTCGTGGTTGACCGCGAAGTTGCCGAGGTCGAAGAACGGGTCACCCATGCCGGCGTACTCCCAGTCCACGATCCACAGCCGAGCTCCGTCGTCGATGAAGTTGGCGTTCAGGAGGTCGTTGTGGCAGGGACGGAGCGCCGCGTCGCGCCGCTGCCGCTCGATGCGCCGCGCGAGCTCGCTCGCGCGTTCGTAGACCGGCGGGATGCCGACCCCCCGTTCCTCGGCGATCGCCCGGTAGGCCTCGACCACGCGGAAGGAGTCGAAGCGGTTCGGGATCGCGGGACCGTCGTGCAGCCTCCGCAGCGTCTCGCCCACCTGCGCCACGTCCACCCTCCCCACCACGCCGTCGACGTACCTCGTGACGAGGTAGCCCTCCGGCTCGAGAAACGCGACCACCTCGGGCGCGAGCCCGAGCTCGGCGGCGACGCATGAGGCGGCGTGCTCGGCGGAGCGGTCGATTCCCAGCAGCTGTGTGTCCTCGCCGCCGATCCGCAGCACGAACGCCTCGTCGCCGACCTCGACCCGGAAGTTGCGGTTGGTGATGCCGCCGCCGAGTGGCGCGATCGTCGCCTCCCGGCCCGGCCACACCCGCTCGACGATCAGCTCCGGCTCCATCCGACTGTCCTACGCGCGGATCCGCCCGCCCGTCGGGTCGAACAGCGGCTCCTCCGCGACGCTGCCGGTGATCCACTCGCCGAAGATCTCGACCTCGACAGTGGTCCCCGGCGCCGCGGCGGGCGTCGGCAGATACGCGTACGCGATCGAGCGCTCGACGGTGTAGCCGTAGCCGCCGCTCGTGACGCGGCCGACGGTCTCACCCTCGATGCGAACCGGCTCGGAGCCGAGTGCGACCGCCCGCGGGTCGTCGAGCACCAGGCATGCGAGTCGGCGCTCAGGCTCCGCCGCCGCGAGCAGCGCGTCGCGGCCGATGAACTCGCCCTTGTCGAGCTTGACCGCGAAGCCGAGCCCCGCCTCGAAGGGCGTGTCCTCCGGCGTCACGTCCGAGCCCCAGACGCGGTAGCCCTTCTCGAGCCGCAACGAGTCGATCGCCTTGTAGCCACCGGCGACGAGCCCGAGCTCCCGGCCGGCTTCCCAGATCGTGTCCCACAGTCGCAGACCGAACTCCATCGGGCAGTAGATCTCCCACCCGAGCTCGCCCACGTAGGTGACACGCAAGGCGAGACAGGGAACCGAGCCGACGGCGAGCTCGCGCGCACCCATGTACGGAAAGGTCAGCTCGTCCGTCGTCAGCGGCTGCAGGATCTCGCGGGCGGCGGGGCCCCATAGGCCGAGGCACGCGTATTTCGAGGTGACGTCCTCGACCTGCACCGAGTCCGGAGCGTGCATCCGGATCCAGGCGAGGTCGTGCCGGCCGAACGCCGTCCCCGTGACGATTCGGAACCGGTCCTCCGCGAGGCGGGTGACGGTGAAGTCGCACTCGACTCCGCCGCGCGGATTGAGCATCTGCGTATACGTCACGGCACCGACGTCGCGGGCGACCCGGTTGTCGCACATCCGCTCGAGGAATGCGGGCGCTTCCTTCCCCGCGATCTCGATCTTCGCGAAGGAGGTCTCGTCGAACAGCGCCGCCGTCGTGCGACAGGCTGCGTGCTCGGCGCCGATGGCCGGCGACCAGAGCCGGCCGGCCCAGCCCCGCGGCCGCAGCGACTCGTCCCCCTCGGCCGCGTTCGGCTCGAACCAGTTGACCCGCTCCCAGCCCGACTTCTCGCCGAAGACCGCGCCGAGCTCCTGCATGCGCGCGTACGTGGGAGAGACGCGCAGCGGCCGGCCCGCCTCCCGTTCGTGCCCCGGATACTTGACGTCGTAGTAGGTCGAGTAGATCTCGACGGTGCGCGCGAGCGTGTATTCGCGGCTCTCGTAGTGGCGGCCGAAGCGGCGAGAGTCCATCTCCCACACGTCGAGGCTCGGCGCCCCCTCCACGATCCACTCGGCGACGAGCCGGCCCAGTCCGCCCGCCCCCGCGAGCCCGTGCGCGCAGAAGCCGGCGGCGACCCAGAAGCCGCGGACGTCGGACGGCCCGAGGATGAACTCGCCGTCGGGGGTGAACGCCTCGGGGCCGTTGACGAGCCGAATCACCTCGGCGTCGGCGAGGTCCGGCACGCGGACGATCGCGTTGACCATCAGCTCCTCGAAGCGCGGCCAGTCCTCGGCGAGCAGCTTCCCGTTGAAGTCGGCCGGGATCCCGTCGAGCGACCACGGCGCGGGCTGACGCTCGTATCCACCCATCACGAGCCCGCCGGACTCCCCGCGGAAGTAGACGAGCAGGGAGGGATCGCGCATCGTCGGGACGTCGAGCGGAATCCCGGACGGTTTGGTGATCAGGTACTCGTGCGCCATCGGGATCACCGGGACGTTGACTCCGGCGAGGCGGCCGATCTCGCCCGCGAAGATGCCGCCGGCGTCGACCACGATCTCGGTCTCGAGCTCCCCCTTGTCGGTGACGACACCGGTGACGCCGCCCCGCTCGACGGAGATCGCCGTGACGCGTGTGTTGGTCAGGATCTCCGCGCCGCGCCGGCGCGCGCCTTCCGCGAGCGCCAGCGTGAGCTGTGCCGGATCGACGTAGCCGTCGGTCGGGAGGTAGGCGGCGCCGAGCACGCCGTCCGTCGACATCGGCGGGAACAGCCGCTGCGCCTCGGCCGCCGAGACGAGCTCGAGCGGCAGGCCGAAGGTCTTCGCCCAGCCGGCCTGGCGGGCGAGCTCCTCCATGCGTTCCTGCGACGAGGCGAGCCGTAGCGAACCGACCTCCCGCCAGCCGGTCTCGAGACCGACTTCCTCTTCGAGTCGCCGGTAGAGCTCGACGGAGCTCATCATCATCTTGGTGAGGCTGAGCGAGCCTCGGAGCTGGCCCACGAGCCCAGCCGAATGGAAGGTCGAGCCGCTCGTGAGGTCGGCGCGCTCGCAGAGCACGATTTCGTCCCAGCCCAGGCGCGCGAGCCAGTACAGGATCGAGCAGCCGCCCACGCCTCCACCGATCACGACTGCACGGGCGGCGCGCTTCACGCGGGCGACGATAATGCCTTCGGCGCCGTGCCGGTCCGAGCAGTCATCTTCGACTTCAACGGGACGCTCTCGCACGACGAGCCGATCCTGTTCGCAATCTTCCGGGACCTCTTCGCGGAGTACGGCCGGCCGCTCTCGGCGGAGCAGTACTTCGGCGAGCTCGCAGGGCTCTCCGACCCGGAGATCGTGCGCACGTGGCTGGGGCCTGATCACCCGGCGGTCGAGGAGGCGATCGAGCGCCGCACGGAGCGGTACCGCGAGCTCGTGGCCGACGGCTCGAGCGTTCCGGAGGACATGCGTGAGGTCGTGCGATACGCTGCGGCGCGCGTGCCGGTCGCCATCGTCTCCGGCGCCGGGCGAACAGAGATCGAGCCGGTGCTCGAGGCCGCGGGGTTGACCGGTCTCGTCCGCGTGATCGTCGCCGCGGAAGACGTCGCCCGCGGCAAGCCGGACCCCGCCGGCTATTTGCGCGCGCTCGAGCTGCTCGGCCGACGCTTCGAGGGGGGCCTCGGGGCGTCCGAGGTGCTCGTCTTCGAGGACACGGAAGCCGGCGTCGCCTCGGCCAAGGCGGCCGGAATGCGGTGCATCGCCGTGCTCGGCACGCACGCAGCCGAACGGCTGGCCGCAGCGGACGAGACCGTTCCGGCTCTGGACGTCACGCTGCTGCGACGGCTGCTCGGCTGAGTGCCCACCGCTAGGCTCCCGCGCGTGGCCGTCCTCACCTCGCAGCTCGACCGCGACGCCGAGGAGTTCGCGCGCCGGCGCGAGCGGATGGAGGAGCTAGTCGCCGAGCTGCGCGAGGTGACGGCGCAGGTCGCGCAAGGCGGCGGCGAGAAGGCGACGGAGCGGCACCGCTCACGCGGCAAGCTGCCGGCGCGCGAGCGGGTCGACCGCCTCATCGACCCGGGCACGGCCTTCCTCGAACTGAACGCGCTCGCGGCCTGGGAGATGTTCGGCGGCGAGGCGCCGAGCGCGGGCATCGTCACCGGGATCGGCGTCGTCGAGGGCCGCGAGTGCGTCGTCGTCGCGAACGACGCGACCGTCAAGGGCGGCTCGTACTTCCCGCTCACGGTGAAGAAGCACCTGCGCGCGCAGGAGGTAGCCGAGCAGAACCGGCTCCCGTGCATCTACCTCGTCGACTCCGGCGGCGCGTTCCTCCCCCTTCAGGCCGAGGTCTTCCCCGACCGGGAGCATTTCGGCCGGATCTTCTACAACCAGGCGCAGATGTCGGCCAAGGGCATCCCGCAGATCGCGGTCGTGATGGGCTCCTGCACCGCAGGCGGCGCCTACGTGCCGGCGATGTCGGACGAGACGGTGATCGTCCGCGGCACAGGCACGATCTTCATCGGCGGCCCGCCGCTCGTGAAAGCCGCGACCGGACAGGACGTGACGGCGGAGGAGCTAGGCGGGGCCGACGTCCACACCCGCCGCTCGGGGGTCGCCGACCACTACGCGACTTCTGACGAGCACGCGCTCGCGATCGCACGCGGGATCGTGCGGAATCTGGGCCGGTATGGGCTGTCCCATGGATCCACATGGGACGTCGCCGTGCCGGAGACGCCGGCGCTCGACCCCTCCGACCTCTACGGCCTCGTCCCCGAGGACTTCCGCCACCAGGTCGACCCCCGCGAGCTGATCGCGCGCATCGTCGACGGCTCGCGGTTCCAGGAGTTCAAGGAGCTCTACGGGGAGACGCTCGTCACCGGCTTCGCGAGGATCGAGGGGTTCCACGTCGGGATCCTCGCGAACAACGGCGTGCTCTTCGCGGAGTCAGCGCAGAAGGGCGCGCACTTCATCGAGCTCTGCTGCAAGCGGAAGATCCCGCTCGTCTTCCTCCAGAACATCACCGGCTTCATGGTCGGCAGCGAGTACGAGGCCGGCGGGATCGCGCGCGACGGCGCGAAGCTCGTCATGGCCGTGGCGAACGCGCAGGTGCCGAAGTTCACCATCGTCACGGGCGGCTCGTTCGGTGCCGGCAACTATGCGATGTGCGGCCGCGCGTACGGCCCGCGGCAGCTGTGGATGTGGCCGAACGCGCGCATCTCGGTCATGGGCGGCGAGCAGGCCGCGACGGTGCTCTCGATGGTCGGCGACGTCGACCAGGACGAGATCCGCACGAAATACGAGGCGGAGGGGAATCCCTATTACTCGACGGCGCGGCTCTGGGACGACGGGATCATCGACCCGCTCGACACTCGCCGGGTGCTCGCGCTCGGGTTCGCGGCGGCTCGCAACGCGCCGATCCCCGAGACCACCTTCGGCGTGTTCCGCATGTAGAGCGCTTACGCTTCGGACATGACCACCATCGAGCTCACACCGGACGAGCTGCGGCTCGCGCGCGCGGCGCTGCAAGCCTTCCTCGACGACTTCGGGCACGAGGAGATGGACGTCGTCCGCCGGATCAAGGCGCTCCTGGCGAAGCTGCCCGAGGAGGCCCCTCCCTCGGCCGCGTGACCGCGCGGATCCTCATCTGGAACCTGTTCGACTCCAAGACGACGCTCGACGAGCTGCGGCAGCACCTGCCCTCACTACCGGACGGCGACGTCTGGATCGCGAACGAGGCACAGGACCGGTTCGGCCTCATCTCCTACGGCGACCGGCTCCCCGACCTCGGCGAGGTCCCGCAACTGATCGGCGGCGAGCCGGCGATCGCCGAAGAGTTCGACGTCGAGTGAGGCGAGGCGGGGGGACGTGGACTGCGGCTGCAGCGGCGGCCGTCCTGCTTGCGATCTCCTTCTACGCGCTCGTGCGCTGGCTCGAGCAGGGCCGGCTCTCGGATGTCCCGGTCTACGAGCATTGGGCTGGCCTCGTCCGCGGCGGCGCCGTTCCGTACCGCGACTTCCGCTTCGACTATCCGCCGGCCGCTCTGCCGGCGCTGCTCCTGCCGGCGTACATGAGCTGGAGCTACGCCACGTCGTTTGCCGCACTCATGGGCGTCTGCGGCGCCGGTTGCATCGCGGCCGCGGCCTCGGCGCTGCGCGCAGTCGGCGCGGGTTCGGAGCGCACGTGGGCCGGGTTGCTCGCGCTCGGCGTCTCGCCGCTCGTCCTCGGCTCCCTCTTCGACACCCGCTTCGACCTGTGGCCGGCGCTGCTCGCGGTCGGCGCCCTCGCCGCTGTCGTCCGGGAACGGCCCGTCGTGAGCGGCCTGCTCCTCGGGCTCGGCTTTGCCGCGAAGCTCTGGCCGGGAGTGCTCCTGCCGATCGCGGTCGCCCACCTCTGGCGGCGGCGAGGACGTGCAGGCGCTCTCGCCGTCGTGGCCGCATTCGTCGCCGTTGCGGCCGCGTGCTTCCTCCCCTTCGCGGTGCTGGGGCCGGACGGCCTCCGCGCGATGTTCGCCGACCAGCTCGACCGGCCCCTTCAGGTGGAGAGCCTCGGCGCCGCCGTGCTGCTGGCGACCCAGCACCTCGGCATGCGGCCGCTCGCGACCGTCACCTCGCACGGGGCGCAGGAGCTGAGCGGGCGCGGCGCAGGCCTCGCGCCCGACCTCTCGACCGCCTTCGAGATCGCGGCCGTGGTCTGGATCTGGATCGTGTTCGCCCGGCGGCGCAACGTAGGAGGAGAGGCGGCACTGCTCGCGGCCGCGGCGGCCGTCTCTGCGCTCGTCGCCTTCGACAGGGTGCTCTCGCCGCAGTACCTCATCTGGCTCGTCCCCTTCGTCCCGCTCGTGCGGGGCGGCCGCGGCATCTTCGCCGGCGGCCTGCTCCTCCTCGCGCTGGGGCTGACCCAGACGTGGTTCCCGTGGCACTACTGGTCGCTGGCCCTCGATCACGCGGCACCGTGGTCCTGGTATCTGCTCGCACGCGACTTCGCGCTCGTCGCGCTGGCAGCAGTGCTCGTTCTCGAGCTCAGCGGCGGAGCACGTTTCGCACGAAGAAGAGCAGGTTCGCGGGCCGCTCGGCGAGCCGCCGCATGAGGTAGCGGTACCACTCCGGCCCGTACGGCGTGGCGACGAGGACGTCGAACCCGCGCCCGACGAGGTCGAGCTGGAGACGAGTCCGGACGCCGTAGAGCATCTGGAACTGGAAGCGCTCGTTCGTAATGCCGTGTTCCCGCGCGAACGAGATCGCGTGCTCGATGAGCGTCTCGTCGTGCGTCGCGACCGCGGTGAAGCCGCTTCCCTCGAGCGACGCCTCGAGGAGGCTGACATAGGCCGCGTCGACGTCGCGCTTCCGCGGGTAGGCGATCTGGGGTGGCTCGAGGTAGGCGCCCTTGACGATCCGGAGGTTCGGAGCAAGCGGCAGCAGCGCCGAGAGGTCGTCCTCGCTGCGAAACAGGTACGACTGGAGGACGGCGCCGACGTTCTCGTGTCCGGCCTCGCGGAGGCTGCGGTAGATGCGCAGGGTCGCGTCGACGTGTCGCGACTCCTCCATGTCGATGCGGATGAAGTTGCCGAGGCCGGCAGCGTGCCGGACGAGCTCGGCGACGTTGCGCTGGGCGACCTCCTCGTCGATCGAGAGGCCGAGATGCGTCAGCTTGAGCGCCACGTTCGTCCGCAGCCCCTCGGCCTGGATGCGATCGAGCACGTCGCGGTAGGCGCCTACGACCGCGCGCGCCTCCGCCTCGTCCCGCACGCCCTCGCCGAGGAGGGTCGTGTTCGTGAGGAGCCCACTCTCGTTCAGCCGCCGCAGAATCGGCACCGCGTCGTCGAGCGTCTCGCCGGCGACGAACCGGGCGGCGCCGAGCCGGAAGCCGTACCGCTGCACGAGGCGCTGCAGGCGGGGGCTGTTCGCCGCCGCAAGGATGAGGCTGCGGAGGACGCTCATTGGGCGACCTTTGGCCAATGAGCGCGTGGAGGGGGTGTGGGGGAACAGGGAGGTTCCCCCACACAAAACGGAAGAAGGGGGCAACGTGGGGGAAACATGGTTTCCCCCACGGGAGCGAGCCGAAGGCGAGCGACGCTCATGCTCGCCACTCGCGCACGATCCGCTCGACCTCCCCGCGCTCGGCCTCCGTCAGCCCGCGCAGCGGCGCGCGCACCTCGGGCCCGATCGGCACGCCGCGAAAGCCGAGCGCCGCCTTCGAGGCAGCGTGGAACGGGAAGCGCTGCAGCCCGGCGCGCAGCGTGGCGGCCCTCTCCCCCGCCTCCGTCTTCCGCTTCCGGACGAGCGGGACGACCGCGTCGGGGAAGCTCGCGGCGAGCCCGGAGACGGCGCCGGCGGCTCCTGCGGCCAGCGCCCGCTCGAGCAGTGCCTCGGCGCCGACGAAGACGTCGAGGCCCTCGAGGAGGTACGGCTCGAGCCGCTCCCACGGGCTGTCGGAGACCTTCATCCCGGCGAGGTTCGGAGCGCGCTCGCGCAGCCGCTCGATCACCGGCAGTGGGATCGCATAGCCGCTCCGCGCTTCGAACTCGTAGAGGTAGAACGGCAGCGGCGAGCAGGCGCGAGCGGACGCCTCGAAGTGGGCGAGCAGCTCCTCATCGTCGAGCGCGTAGTAGGGCGGCGCGATCACTGCGACCGCGTCGGCGCCTGCCGTGGCGGCGTGCTCGGCAAGCGCGGCGGTGTCATGCGTCGTCTGCGCGCCGCAGTGGACGGCGACCTGCAGCTTGCCTCGCGCCGCCTCGAGGAACGCTGCCGCGATCTCCATCCGCTGCCGCGGCGGGAACATCACGCCCTCGCCGGTCGTGCCGAGGACGAGAGCGCCGTCGAGCCCGTGCCCGGCGAGGAAGTCGACGTACGGCGCGACCGCCGCGGCGTCGAAGGCGTCGTCCCGGAGCGGCGTCACGGCCGCCGCGAGGGCTCCGCGAAGCATGGACGGCACTCTAAGCTCCGCCCGTGCCAGAGAGCCTCCGTACCGAGCGCGACGGCGACGTCCTGCGCATCACGCTCGCACGGCCCGACCGGCGCAACGCCTTCGACTCGGCGGTCATCGCCGAGCTCGCCGAGGCGTTCGTCGGCGTCGGCCGCGCCCGCACCGTCGTCCTCGCCGGCGACGGGCTGAGCTTCTCCGCCGGCGCCGACGTCGACTGGATGCGCTCGTCGGTCGACCTCTCGTACGAGGAGAACGTCGCCGACGCGAACGCCCTGCGCGCGATGCTCAAGGCGATCGACGGCTGCCCCGCACCCGTCGTCGCGCGGGTGCAGGGGCACGCGCTCGGCGGGGGCGCCGGTCTCGTCGCCGCGGCTGACATCGCGATCGCCGCGCCCGATGCCGTCTTCGCCTTCTCCGAGGTGAAGCTCGGGATCATCCCGGCGGTGATCTCGCCCTTCGCGCTCGCGCGGATCGGACCCGGCGCGGCGCGCAGGTACTTCCTGACCGGCGAGCGGTTCGACGCCGAGACCGCGTTGAGGATCGGGCTCGTGCACGAGGTCGCCGAGGACCTCGACGCGGCGGTCGATGCCGTCGTCGGCGAGCTCCTCTCGGCCGGCCCGCAGGCCGCGCGCTGGGCGAAACGGCTCGTGCGGGAGCGCCCCGACGGGCCCGAGACCGCACGCTGGATCGCCGAGCGGCGCACGAGCGAGGAGGGGCAGGAAGGCCTACGGGCCTTCCTCGAGAAGCGCCCGCCGAGCTGGCGAGGCTAGTCCGCCCAGCCGAGCTGCCGCAACGCCCAGCCGGCGTTCCAGATCTTCGTCAAGCGGCGGATCTTGTCGCCGTCGAACTCCATCACGTAGACGTAGTCCGTGCTCGCGCTCTTGCCGGTTGGAGCAACCGGGCCACCCTCGCCGGTGTGCGTCCCGTGGAAGACGGCGTACGCCGCGACGCTCTGGCGCTCCCCGTCCGTCGCGAACGACTTCATCTCGTAGCGGCCGTCCGGGAGCAGGGACATCATCCCTTTCATCCACTCTGCGTACTCCGCCACGGTGTGGATCTCCGCGAGCGGCTCCGCCTGCGCTGCGAATGTCGCATCGGGCCGGCAGTAGGCGCTGCAGGCCTCCCAGCCCTGCCCGGTGTCGAGGGCGTCGAAGAATGCCCTCGCGGTCTCCGTGATCGACGCGGTCTCCGTGGTTGCCATGGTCTCTCCTCCCAGTCGTCCGGAACCCACCGACCCTACAACGTCACTGAGGGCAGGGCTAGGCCCCGCAGCAGCCGGCGCTAGCGGCAGTCGGCGCAAAGGCCGACGATCTCGACGCGGTGGTCGGTTGGGACGAAACCGTGCCGCTTCGCTGCGGCCGCCACCCAGTCGTCGAGACCGCACTCGCTCAGCTCCACCACCTTGTGGCACCGCTCGCAGAGCAGGTGATGGTGGTGCTCGTCGCCGCACAGCCGGTAGCACTGCTCGCCGCCGTGGTGCGAGAGGACGTCGACCACGCCCTTCTCGCTCAGGAGCGCGAGCGTCCGGTAGACGGTGGCGAGCCCCGTCCGCGAGTCGCGCTCCCGTAGCCGGCTCCAAAGCGCCTGCGCCGTCACGTCGTCGCGCTCGCGCGCGAGCTCCTCGAGCACCTCGAGCCGCCTCGGGGTCGCGCGAACGCCGTGCCCTTCGAGGAGAGCCGGGAGATCTTGCGCGACCGAGTTCATGTGGCCTATCCTAGCCGGAGGTGCGGATGAGAACCATTCTCGTTATCACTGTGCTGCTCGTCCTTCTGGGGTGTGGCGACGGAGCCTTGTCGACGAGCGGGCGGCTCAGCGTCGTCGCGGCCGAGAACGTCTACGGCAACGTCGCGGCGCAGATCGGCGGCCGCCACGTCTCGGTCACCTCCATCCTCACGAGCCCGAACGCCGACCCGCACCTCTTCGAGCCCGGCACCTCGAACGGCCTGGCGGTGGCCGGCGCGAAGGTCGTGCTCCAGAACGGGCTCGGCTACGACGCCTTCATGACGAAGCTCGAGAACGCGGCGCCCAACGGCGACCGCATCGTC
>WNGD01003005.1_pt1 | contig 17405 bp, 17 predicted proteins | sample 5400671 | NCBI WGS metagenome assembly WNGD01 (sample SAMN13153369, study PRJNA577476) | soil metagenome | isolation source: 40 cm soil or saprolite under grassland replicate 2 | place: USA:California | collected 2016-06-15
ACTTGGAAGATCTGCAAAAAGCACTAGATGGCGCTCGTGCGAAAGGTGGCGGTGGGGACGGTGCCGAAGCTGTTGTTGATGGACTCTATGTTGCTTCTCATGACCTAAAGTGGCGAGAGAATGCACATAAAGTCATTGTCTTAGTGGGAGATGCTCCTCCACATGGTTGGGGAAGTCCAAAAGATAGGTTTCCAAAGGGCTGCCCCTGTGAAGATGAACATGGTACTGTAGTGGATGTGGCTAAGAATGCTCGTGTGCGAGGCATCAGCATCTTTAGCCTGGGCATCGGTGATACCGTTGCCATGAAGAAGAGTTTTGAGGAAATTGCTAAACATGGTGGTGGGCACTATGTCTCTATCTCTCATGCCGACACACTGATCGATGAAGTCTTAGCTGTCATGGGTGATGAATTCGGTAAAGTGCGTATTGACCGTATTGTTCAGAGTGCATATGAACCCGGTTCAACACCGCAATCCATCGCTGCGGTAACCAGCCTCAAAATTGGAGAGGTAGACGAGAGTATGAATCGACTCAGACGAAGAAAGCTGATTAACTGAGGCTTGGTCTAAATACTCAGGCCGCTTTGAGAAAAGCCTTGAGACCAACACACAAGTCAAGGCCATGCTCGAATCGATACAGTAACGCGAGTTGGTACACGAAGATCGCTCCCAAGGCAAAGCGCTGGGTGGCGAGCAAGCCTTTGGTCGGCACTTGGCCGTGCCCATCAAAGATGCCTTTGAAATGCTCGTTAAAATTCTCCATCGCGCGTGAACGGAGTTTGTGGAAGATGCGTCGCACTTCCACGCCATCATCGGTGTGGGGATAGCGTCCATACTGGGTGGCCACCAGCAGACGGTCATCGCGCTCACAGAGCTCATGGAGGTCAGGGGCAGGATCGCTATCAGCGACATTGGCAGGGGTGAGGACAGCGGCTATGGGAAACCAGACCGCCGCGACGACCGAAACGACATGCAATTTCCAGCCATAGACCCAGCCGTGCCAGCCGGATTTGGTCCAATGGGCTTCGGGATCAATCGAGGTGTGGGGGATCTCCCCTTTCTCTCGATGTTTTTGATGCCAGACGCCGCCACGAGAGCGCAGCACGGTACTATCGATAGCCACCGCTCGCCCACAGGCGGCCCACGGCTGGATGAGGCTGACCAGATAACGACCTAAGCAGCCAATCTGCGCAGGCAAGGTGGCAGGAAGGGCTTGCAAGCGCCGTTCCCAGGTGCGACGCGACGGGAAGCACTCCTGCTCCATCAGCAGTTGTCGCAGCAGGGTCATTTCGCTAGTCGGTTGTGCTAAGACACACAGCAATTCGTGCACGGTGTGCAGGTGACGGACAATCATGATCACTAACGCCTTTAAGAACAGTCGATCCGGGTACACTTTCGGATGCCCGCGTCCTCGTTTTGCTGGGAGCGCAGGCATCGGCAGACGATCCACCAGTTTGACTAACGTGACAAGCAGTGAGTCTTAGGATACCATAGAGTTGTCTCCTCTCGTTGTAGCAGTTGACTACCACAATGATAGGAGCAACGCCTTGCTGGGGCAAGCCTCCAGCTTGGCTTCCTATTTATGACCAGGCCTCAGTTAGCCAATTTGCAGGAGCTGTATTTAGATGAAAACCAATTGAGAGAGGTACCATCTGAGTTGTGCTCTCTAACCTTCTTGAAGAAGCTGTATCTTGAGAAGAACCAATTGAGTGGATTGCCCATCGAGTTGTGGTCTCTGACGACTTTACAGGAATTAGATCTAAGAGAGAATCAGTTAAAGGTATTGCCTACGGAGATAAGACAATTGACTAATTTACAGGAACTGTACTTGGATAAAAACCAATTGAGCCTTCTGCCATCCGAATTGTGGAATCTGGTTAGCTTGCAAGTACTGAGTCTGAGTGGAAACCAACTAAAGGAGGTGTCAGTGGAGATAGGGCAGTTGAGCAAGTTGCAGAAGCTTTGGCTGGACGAGAACCAATTGAAGGAGGTGCCAGCGGAGATAGGGCAGTTGAGCAAGTTGCAGAAGCTCTATCTTCAGCAGAACCAGTTGAGTACGCTGCCAGCGGAGATGTGGGCATTAATAAGCTTGCAAATACTCGACCTGAGAAGGAACCAACTAGGTGAACTCCCTGCCAGAATCAGTCAGTTAACCTGTTTACAAGAACTGTATTTGGGTGGCAATAGACTCATTCTCTTTCCATCTGAAGCTGGGCAATTGACAAATTTGCAGACATTGAATGTTGATGATATGCCCACGTTGCTTACTCCTCCGCCGGAGATTGTCGCACGTGGCACAAAAGATATGTTGGCGTTTCTCCGAGAATTGCAAAAGAGTAGCAAACGCCGTTACGAAGCCAAACTTCTGGTTGTTGGTGAAGGTGGTACCGGTAAATCATCGCTCTCTCGTGCATTGCGTAATGAAGTGTTTGACCCTTTCTTGTCCACAACTCATGGTGTCGAAGTGGATCATCTGAAGCTCCTTGAGAGTAGAATTACGTTGAATATATGGGATTTTGGGGGGCAACAGATTTATCACTCTACACATCAATTCTTTTTTACAAAGCGCTCACTCTACCTAGTTGTTTGGAGCGCTCGTTTAGGAGCAGAACAGGGGCGGCTTCTGTACTGGTTGGATACGATTAAATCGCTTGCTCCTGATGCTCGCATTGTATTAGTTGCTACACACGTCGACGAAAGAGGACCTGACTTGAACTACCCATTGTATCAGGCGTTATGCCCACAACTGGTTGGGAATTTGAGTGTCAGCAACAAATTGGGAACAGGACTCATTGAGCTTGAAAAGAAGCTGCTTGACGAAGCGCAACAACTGCCTCTCATTGGACAACCATGGCCTATGAATTGGCTGGACGTCGAAAAAGTGCTCTTGTCTCGTCCGGAATATTATATTGACGCTGGTGAATATTTACGTTGCTGTTCGACATGTGGAGTTGAGGCAGATATTGCCAACGGTACTTTGGGGAACTATCTGCATGATCTTGGCAAAATCCTCTACTTTCGAGATGACTACATTCTGAGCAATCTTGTCATCTTAAAACCGAACTGGGTTACCAGGGCTATTAGCCGGGTGCTGGACGATGAGGTTGTTAGTAAAGCGAAGGGGATTCTGGTTCACTCAGAATTACCACGTATCTGGGCTACCGATGATGATGGGCGCGCATACGAACCATATCTCTATCGTGCTTTTTTGCGTTTGATGGAGAAGTTCGATCTTAGCTACCAGATTGAAGCTGAGATGCCTGGTGGAGACTCTACGAGTAGCTTGGTTCCGCTCCTGCTTCCTCATGAGCCGCCAGAAGGTCTGCCGCCGTGGCCAAAAAAACCATCGACAGGCCAGTCGCAAGTGGAAATGGTCTATCGGCTCGCTTCGGTACCGGCGGGGATTATGAGCCGCTTTATCGTTCGTACACATCGTTACACGAAAAATCTGCACTGGCGTGATGGAGCTATTCTGGAATATGAGGGACATCAGGCCAGGGTGGAACTAAACCCGATGCTTCGCGAGTTGCATTTGATTGTCCAGGGAGCGTTACCACAAAACTTCTTTACTATTCTTATGCACACGATTGACACTATTCTAGCGCGCTTCGAAGGCTTAACAGTCAGACGAGAGATTCCTTGTATCTGTCATTGGGGGCATGAGGGGGAGGACGCCTGCCCACGTTATTATCGTTATGAAGACCTGATACGTCGTATGCAGACTAATAAGTATACGATTGAATGTCATGAAACGTCTATCGAAGTCGAAGTACCGTTACTCCTGTATGGTATTCATAGCAGTACGAATGAACAAGTAATGAAGGATATCCAAAAAGGTCAGCAAGAGATTAAACTTGAAATTCAGCAAGGTCGGCAAGAATTGAAGCTTGAAATGCAAAATCTTCAACAAAAGGTGCAGCAACAATCAGAATTGATCGCTCGTGGCTTCACGCGTCAGTGGAACCTGGAAATGCAGAAGCTGGAGGCTGAGTGTCCTAACACATTTGTCTTGACATCTGGTGGAAGCGGTGAGTGGAATCCCAGGAATTGGGTGAGCCGAGAGTACCGGATGCGTCTCGTATGCCAGCACCCATCTGGACCTCATCGTGTCGGTAAGGACTACAGTGTACGTAAAGCCGAAGACTGGTGGAAGACCGTGCGCCCATGGATCAATCACTTGGTAACGTTCCTTAAATTTGGTGTGCCGTTAGGGAAGGCTATAGGAGTTGTCTTTGACGCTATGGATGTAAAGCCACTGCAGGATTCTATTGACTTGATGGAAGAGATCGTCAACGATGTGCCGAAGTTCGCTGATGAGGAGAGTATGAAGCCCATTGCAACTCAGACGTCTCTGGTTGAGGTTCCGCAAGCAGCTGGCCCTGCTTTACGTGCCCTATATAACTTCCTCAAAGAAGCTGATGCCAATCAGGACTGGGGAGGATTAAGCAAGACGCTAACGCCTGATGGGAATATTTTATGGTTGTGTGAGACACATCGCAAGCAATACGAGGTGAAACCGCTAAAGTTAGACGTGTAATGTTGTCAGATTGGACAAAACATGCAAACTGTGCTTTAACTTTATAAAAATGCTATTAAGATACTAAGAAATATTTCAGGATAAAAGCAAAAATAATTTCGCCACTCAGACCAATCTTAACCCTTATCATCATGTTTCTTTTGATCGGTGCGTCTACGTCGTTTAAAGTCCTCAAGATCTGCACGCGAGATACGGTAACCTCTACCGATATCTATCGCCACAAGTTCACCAGACTGCACCCACCCTCGTACTGTTTCGTAATGTACTTTCATCTCATCGGCGACTTGCCTCATTGTTAAAATCTCTTCTGATGACATGAACCTGCTCCTCACACTCTTTTCTTTATTGTAACGTTTCCCTTATACCTCGTCAACATTCGGCTAGGACTTGATTAAATGGATTATATTAGTTAAAATATGTTTGAGGCATTCTCAAACTGGATCAAATGGTATTAAGCAGGAACACAAATAGATATGCGTAGGGGAGTGACATAGATAAAACAGCGGGGAGGTGGTCACAATCTCATTAGCGAGAGATGCAGCCATATTATCTAGATGATCCCCAATATAATGCTGCTCTTCTTAGTACGAAGCTGCCTATGCTCGATATTGATAGGGCTACATAAGGGGCAACAGCGTTTCAGAACGAATTTTTGCAGGAGAATTTGAGCGTGAGGAACCTTGCATGATTACATACCATTTACATAGCACATCTTTCGTTTCGCTTCACAGGAACGATGAGCTATATACATAAACTATGCATATAATTAGAACATCTGAGATGTATATATGCTATAATGAGGGTAACGAGTTCGTGGTTGCTTTCACTAGAGCAAAGGAGTGCACCAGATGCCAGACACAAATGAAGAAACCATTCTACAGGAGGAGGCACCTTCATCGGAAATCGTAGCATTATGTGCACTATTAGCACGTATTATGATGCGTTGTCTGAGAGAGAAAAACCCACGGATCATGGGATTACTCTCTTTACCACCTCAATCAGAGGAATTAGAGACAGGAGGAACACATGATGCAGCCTGATCATTCGGAAATCCCAAAACGAGAGACCATTGACGCCAGAAGTTATCAGCCCGAGCAGCCAGGTGATACCAAATCCGTCCAAAGGCAGATTGACCTCTGCAAAGCCTACTGTGTCGAGCATGGGTACGTTCTTTTAGAGGACCACATTTACTGCGAGGGAGATGCTACGCCCGTCGAAGAAGTTCAGCCTCCCGGTATCATTGTTGATATTGTAGACGATACACCATGCGAACAGCAATAAATACATGCGCGTTCTCTCCTGCCAGGTCATGGACCACGGAGAGAGAGCAGCAAAAGAGGGGAAAGATATATGATGCAGCCTCATCATTCCGAAAATGCAACCGTTCTTGTCGCTGGCTACGTGCGACGTTCGAGCGAGATGCAAAAAGACAACTATAGCATTGATGCGCAAAAGCGAGCTATCAGAGATGCAGCAAAGGCACGCAATTTACCGGAGCCAACCTTTTTTGAGGACGACGAGCGAAGCGCACGCGGGGAGCAAATCGCCAATCGCCCCGATTTTAAGCGGCTTCTCGATTATGTACAAGCCAATCCAGGGAAAGTGATCGTGTTCGTCCATACTCTGGATCGCTGGTCACGTAATGTCATGGTCACCTTGCAAAGCTTTCGTATTCTCTCTCTGTCCCGTACTGCGTTCATCTCGTTATCCGAACATATCGATTACTCAACACCGGAAGGGATGCTACAACTGACCATTCTCGCCGCGTTCGCAGCGTACTTCTCGGATATGCTGGCCAAGCACACCAGCAAAGGGAAAAGTGAGCGGGTGGCACAGGGGCTCTATAATGGTGATATTCCCTTTGGATTTCGTTCGACCGGACCGAAATTGCCGCCGGAGTTTGATCCTGAAGAATACCCGGGCGTGCGCCTGCTTGGGGAACTGCGCATGAAAGGGGTAGAGGCCGACAAGATCGCCGATGCCTTGAATGAGGCTGGCTATCGCACTGGCAGCAAGCGCTTTGGGGCCAGGCTCTTCAACAAGGATACCGTAACGGCGATGCTGCGCAATGAGTTTTACGCGGCCTATGCTCCAGGTGATGATCGGGGGACCGTCAAGTACAAAGACCAGCGATTTCGAGGGCTGCACCCGGCAGTCTTTACCTATGACGAGTGGCAGAAAATCCGTTCGATGACCCAATCCATGCATCACGCAAGCACTCGTACCGAGACAGTCAAGCATGTCTACCAATTTGCAGGCTACATCTCCTGCATTCATTGCGGCCTCAAGCTGCGCTGCGATACAGGAAATACGCCCGATAATCGCCGGCAGTACTACCGAGATGCCGCAAAGGCGCGCCGCATTCCGTGCCCGGCTGGTGGGAACTTGATGGTTCGCATCGATCTGGTGGACGAGCAGTTTGGCGAGCTGCTCAAGCGCCTGGCGTTGCCAGACAACTGGCGCGAGGTCATTCGACGCAGTATGGTGGCGGAGGCTCTTAAAGCAGGGGTCACTCCTGAAAACGTAGAGCGGGAGAAAGAGCGCTTGAAGTTGAAGAAGTCTCGTTCCATCAAGTTGTACAAAGAGGGCTACATCGAAGAGGAAGAATTTCAGGGAGAGATGGCCGCTGTCGAGCTGGCGCTCAAGCAGCTTGACGCACCTGAAGTCGATGGTATTACCTATGATGAGGTCATCGAGGCAGGGGAGCATCTGCCAGGCATGGCCGCATTGTGGGATGTAGCATCCGTCGAAGAACGCTATGAGATGGTGACGATTATTCTGGAGCCGGGTGGTCTGTATTATGATCTGGAGAACAAGATTATCGCCGCAATAAAACCCCGTCCTGCATTCCTTCCTGTTTTGCGAATGCTGAACGGGGTCATGGAATTCGATGAGACCAGGGGTCTGCTTGTGACAGAACACTGGTGCGAGCGGAACCGACGGGAGTCTGGCTATCGGCAACTCCACCAATGGGACAGGCGGATAGAGATGAACAGTATTTTTGTCCGATACGCCTCCATGGCGATATTCATCTACACCGTAGAGTCCATGCTCCTCAAATCAGATCTTCTTTCGGCGAGGGATCGAGGATCGAAGCGATGCCGGAGGCTTGAAGCAAGAAGAACAAGGCTCACAAAGACCCTGTCAACCCTGCATCTTCAAGGGCTCGCTCAAGAAGATCAGCCACGCCAAGTTGGATGGCCCACTGCCGTACATAGATCATGTCAAGCGCTCTCCCTCGTACTTTGAGCACGCCGAGGATATCATTCCACTGACGATCTGAGATTTCATGGCCCATTCTGTACCATTCGAGCTTATGAAGCACCGTGTCCTCAGGTGAGGCCACGTAGAAGGCCCGTGTTCCCTGGATCAATGTCTCTGGTTGTGCCCGTCGGTATTCTTCCCGATCGAATGAGCGTAATTTCGGCAAGAACACGTCAACCTTGAGCATTGAGGCCAGGTACATCACATTAAAAGAACTGTGGTGTTTGATGGCATCTCGAATCATTTCTTCATCGATATAGTAATCTGCTTTCAGTTGTTTGACGAACGGACGAACCTGTTCCGGGCGCAGGTCAGCGATGAGGTCGACATCGAATGTCGCTCGTGGAATGCCATAAATGGAACTAACAACAGAGCCACCGAGATAATAGGCAACACCGAGTTGCTCAAGGGCCGTGACGATGGGGATAATCGCAGCAATAATCCCATCGACATTCATGGTTGTCGCCTCACGATGAGAGCGGCGCGTATTTTCTCGGCGAATGGTTGTCCGAACTGGCGAGCCACGAGGATCAGAGCCACTTCTTCCTCGCTCATTTCTGGATACTCACGCCGGATGCCTTGCCTGCTCGCCTCCAGGATGAATTGACTCCAAGACTCAACCATCGCAAATTTTTGGGTGATCGACGTTTTGCGTAGCAACTCAATCTGAACGCGCTCCATCTCGGGCGAGGTATCCGCCGATTGCGTTCGCATGGCATGTCACCTTTCTCTCGTAGCAAGAATGTCGTGCTGGAAAAGAGTCTACTGGATAGCCAGGAGAATGTCAATCGTCAGAAAGGTAGTGTCAACTTGTTCCGGAGGAACGATGTGTATTGCTGAGATGTAAAACGGTAGCTGGCGTGTCCTGTAGTATGATGGCAATATTGCCGATCTGCAGTGTCTATCTGCTTCCTCAAAGGAGCAGCTCATGTATCCCACCTGCGTCATTACATTTTCTACTGCGCTAACCCTTCCGCCCTTTGAGTCACTCTCTCTTGAACGATCAGGGCTCTCATAGCATGCAATCATCGTGAAGCGCTGCCTGGAACAAAGGAGAGAGGCTGATGCCTATGAAGAACTTACTCAGCAGCTAGATACTGGACCCAATGCACCTGTTTGCCTTCCTTTCATCTTTCGCTTCAGGGCGCAAATGAGGGTAGAAGAATGGGAGCCGGAATCATTCCTCGAAAGGAACCAGAGGAGGAGCCACTGCGGATACCGAGAACAGGGAACCATCAATGGGAGCCAGGCCAGCGGATCCACCTGGTATTGGTACAGCAGTCTTAACAGGTGACATGGAACAGGCTCATGACCGCTCCCTCGGTCTCGTTCCAGACGCGGATGGCTTCAGGGGTCGGGAAGAGATCCACCTGACACTTTTTCCTCTTGAAGTACGCATCGGCTTGCTCTGAGAGTCTGACATTGCCATATTGCCCTGTGCCAATGATGAGTCGTTGTGCTCCGTTTTCATAGAGGTGTTCGGCTTCCGCCAGTGAAAGGAGGTGTGACGTGCCGTAGAGGGCTTTGGATAATTTTTTCTTCCGTTTTTTCACCTGGCCGTTGTACCTGATCATCACATCATGTGAGAAGACAGCTCCTTCAATGGTAATCGAACCAAAGGTGGTTTGATCGATGTGCGGTTTCATCTTCTTGCTCCTCCCTGGCTGTGTGGCCACACTACTGAAAATGATGGAGATTTGACTCCTACAACTGGCTCTCTGGAGAATGACTCCTTTTTTGATGTGATCGTATCATGATTGGCGGTCCCACCCACCGTGGCATACACCTGTCCATCAAGGTATTCGTAGCGGGTGTCAGGGTCGTTTTCTTCGAGGTGAAAGTATTCTTCAACCGTCATGGTGTGCGGATGCTCTCTCGCCATGGCCCTCTCCTTGCAGGTATGATGTGCTGCTCTGGATGCCTTTGGGAGATCAGCACTATTCTAGTATACGGTGTTCCGTATCAAGGCCAACGGTATCGTTCCCGTCGTCTTCTCCTCTGCGATCTGACCTGTGACGCATCACTTATGATCTTCAATCATCCAGGGCGACTGCACGTGTTTTTCCGTCTACTAACACTATCTCCTGCGCTCTTCGCGTATGTGTTCACGCACCGCTTTCAACGCGCCGCTGGCTTCCCAACAAGCGGATACCCAGAGTTGCTCTGGGCGGTTCAGCATGAGACCTGCTACCTTCCCATCCGCGACGTCATACGGATGCTCCCACCCGGCATCGCCCATGTAGAGTGTGCCGCATTCCTGCTCATAGTCATACAGGAAGATGGCCTGCTCACCATTCTGGTTCTCGAAGTAACTGCGATACACGCCGGAGAAGGTCTGCTCGTCAATCTGCGGCGGGACGCCGCAAGCTTCTCCATGATGATTGGTAACCTGAAACAGTGGCTGATTACTCATCAAATCCTCCAGTACCTTGCCCAGCCCCAGCAAAGAGCTGAGCAGGAGCACTCTTCTTGTAGCATGAGACAACAACACTTCTACGAGAGATGGCCCTTGTTGATCAATTCTTGCGTAAGTTGTGCAAACGGAAATCTGCCACTGACTCCTGTGCATCCCCAGCCTTTTGTCCCTCGACATGTGGAACCGCTTCCCATTCCTTCGATGGCATGAACTCATGCTGGCCACGTTCTTGCATGAACGGAAAAGGTAAAGATCATCCTCTAGCGTTTGCTTCGCGAGCCACGACACGAAAGCCCAGAACCTGTTCAAACCAGATGATGGATTGCTCGAAATCGCTCACACACAGCTCGACTCAGCTTGTTTTGGTCCTATGCTCAACCATTTCTCTTTCCTTTATCGAGTAGGTTTGAAGTGATGTATCTATCTTACCATAGAGAGGGAGACAGGGCTGCAGGGCTTTTCTTCTTAGACGGGACTGGTCCACTCGCATCATCTCGCACCTGTTGCAGGGTCTTGCCCTCGATACACTCCATCATCAGGGGAGCCTTGCGACCTTTCCTTGGGCAGGACCGCTAAGACCTTGAAGTTGGATGTATAATGGTATTCGGTCATGGCCACGGTACCTTCTGACTCATAGACAAGAGGTGAACTTCATGAGCAGAGGATTGAGCACTTCCCGTATGCCAATGGCCGTAGCCGTTTACTTACCCGAACACTATCCCAGGCTCTTCGCCACAGCAGAAGACGCCAGTGATCTGGAGGCGACATGGCAGGAAACCAAGCAAAAAATGGCAACACTGGATAAGCATCTGATAGAGGTGATTATCGACCTGGACGCGCTGGAGCAGTACTGCCAGGAACAGGGACTCAAGAATACGAGGAGCACGCGTGCTCGATATGCTGCCCACAGATTGTCTGAGCAGCATCAACGACAAGTGCAACTGCAACAGCAACCACCATTGAAACGGCGAGAAAAGAAGCGCAGGTCTCGATGAGGTAGAACCCCGCTAACTGGTGGTCGAACATAAAGCTCCCTTGCGAAGACGAACTCTGGGCCTCTCGGATTGAGGTTTGGGTCTGCTCGGATCAAGCAATGATTTTGTACGAGGACGGCCTCTTCGTTTGGGAATAAGTAAGGCAGGTGGAGCGACTTTGTAACTCAACAGTTCAAAGATGCTCCATTGGTGATCGGTTAATCCGCTGGCCAGAGCAGGTGTGCATAGCATGCCTAAACCTCCTTTTTTAATACTTTTACTTAATTCATGATGATGCCAACAAAAATTGTAAGTACATCCAATAAGATACATTCCGGTATGGAAAGCGAATAACTTTGAAGAGGCATGGCGACATTTTCGCGTGAGAGCGGCTAATCGTTCACGCAGCGTCCCATTCAATCGCTCGATAAAAGAAGTATTGAGCATGGTTCCACCATTTGAAATTTTAAGAAGCTCCATCGCTTTTTCCAGATTTCCATGACTCATTTTGCGAATTACCTCTTTTAAATGTTTGTTCACGGTGTGCTTGATCACCGTTCCAATATGTAAATCCGGCCATACTTCTAAAGAGCATCTCCCTCTTTTTCCTGCTCTTTTGATTTTCTCTCGAAAGGCTCTCTTTATACTGTTTGGATAGGGTGACCAACCATCGGTACAGATCAAGAGATCACACAGCGTTTTACTACATCTTCGCACCTGTTGCAACAATTGATCGGCGAGTTTTCTATCACGCGTCTGACTTACCACTCCTGCTACCCATAACCGTGTTGGAACCATCATCGCCAATCCCATCCACGCAATCGTTCCTCGCGCTTTTACCCAGATTTCATCTGCTTGGACATGGATCATGTCCAGTTTCCCTTGTTCTATTTTGTCTCTATGAACTTTCTCACCATGAGATCCTGCACGATCTCGCCAATTTGCTACCGTTCTTTCATCTAGCTCAAATGCATGGACAATTGCTTGAAGTGGACATCCATAGGCTAATAACGTTACTACAATCACAATCAACGCCGTAGGTTTTCGTAATCCCGCAAACATCGTCCCCTCGTTCGCACTAAATGTCTTCCCGCAGGTTGTGCATTTATAGCGTGGACGTTTCCTTCCATGGATGACGATATTGCCTTGCCCGATTTTTCCTCTTGCAATACATGTCTCATTCGGGCAAAATGTCCCCGAGGCATTCATTTGTTCTGTGTTTGTTTTCATATCCACAGATTACTATGGATGCGTTTTTCTTTAAGCCCCCCTTCCACCAGTTAGCGGGGTTCTACCCTCGATGACGGATACGTCATCTTTCTGGATGTTATCAATCATGAGCGCTTGTTCTGCTTGAAGCAGCGCTTTTCTGCTGCTGCCCGTACGGTATCCTGTTTCTTACAGAGCATGAGCATCACGAGGGGAGGAAGCATATGGCAAGACAGACCTCAAAAGGGACGTGTACCTTTTGTCACGGTGAGTTCAGCAAGTCAGCTATGACTCGGCACCTGGAGACATGCCAGCAAAGAGCAATCACTGGAGCCAAAGCAGCAGGCCGCCAGAAAGCGCAAAGAACCAGCACATTCCATGTCGTCGTGGAAGGTCGCGACCTTCCTGTGTACTGGATGCACCTGGAAGTCACTGCCAGTACGACACTGGCAACTCTGGATCGCTTTCTCAGGGAGACGTGGTTGGAATGTTGTGGGCATCTGAGCGCCTTTGAGATTGCAGGCGTTCGCTACGCCGTAGACGCAGGCATGGATGACGACTGGGGGATGGGGGAGATGAACGAAAAAAGCATGCGAGTGCGGTTGGAAAAAGTCCTGAGTGCAGGACAAACAGGGACCTACGAGTACGATTATGGCACGACGACGGAGCTGCGGCTCAGAGTGATCTCAGAGGATGAGGTGGAAACGAAAGGAAAAGCGATCCAGGTGCTCGCCAGGAATACTCCCCCGGTGAACCTGTGCGAGGTATGCGGCAAGGTGGCCACCAGTGTCTGTTCGCAGTGCATCTTTGAGGAGAAGGGGTGGCTCTGCGAGGACTGCGCCCAGGACCACGAGTGCGGTGAGGAAATGCTCTTGCCGGTGGTCAACTCGCCGCGTGTCGGCATGTGCGCCTATACAGGATGATCCTGCTGCTCGTCCTATCTTTGGCCTGATGCCTCAAATTGTGCTGAAAGAGGTCACCTCTCTTTCACACGGACAAGAAGTATCTGGCGTTTTTGGTGTTCTTGCTCTGACGTCCTATTGCAACTGTAGCCGTTTCGGCCTTTCTTTGCCAGTCCTTGAAATATCCTGAACACTTGTTTTACAGAGCGTTGCATTATAGAGTAAATATTCTGGGTGCTTTTCTGATAAACCTCCTTTAGTATAGCATAGAGGTATCGGTTCCCTGGCATATCCGCTCCAAAGAGATATCGGATAGCCGAAAGAATATCGATTGAAGGAAATCCTCTACCATCTTCTTTCGCTATTTCATCTTGAGTGCTGCCTATCAGTGAATCGACGAGCGAAGAAAAAGAAACGTTGGTTGCGGTGAACGAGAGATAATGATGTGCTACTGGAGAGCCTTGAGCATCGGGACTAATTTGTACTTGCGTCCATGACGGCTTAGAAGGTCACTCAGGTAGGTTTGCCATTCCTCTTCGCGCCCCAATGCTTGATAGGCCGTGCGGGCTTTCGCGAGCCACTTCGCTGCTGAATAGTAGTATTCTGCCTTCCCACCCTCGATAATCGGGTCTGCCTGTTTGCGGCTGGCCTGGATCACCCACTCGAAACGCGATCGTGACTGCAGGGCAGCATCGACGACTTGCTCTACGAGGGTATGGCTTGCATAGGGTTCTAATGCTGCGCTTGCATCATCAATCAAGCCTTCATGCAAGAAGACCTCGACCTGACCCTGTTGCGAGAATGATTTCTTGCTTCGCGTGTACTCCAGGAGTGCTGTTCGCCGTTCTGGCCACTGCTCCCCGGCGATTGCTGCAACACGCAGATAATTCTCCAGGCTGATTTCCTCTCGGTAGGCGATCTCAGCGGCACGCAAGGCCAGGTCGGCTTTGCCCATTCTCTCTGCTTGCTCGCGTAGCCACTTCGCCAGGGGGGCTTTTTGCCCCTCAAGAGAGAGGCCATGCTCAGCAATCGTCAGACTTTCCTCCCGTTCGCCATGCTCAGAGAGTGCGTTTGCCAGCGCCAGTGCTTCTTGCGTCGTCCCCAGGTACTTGAGCCCATAGTCGAAGGCTTCCTGTCCACGGCCCAGGCGTACCAGCATGGTCACATATTCCTCCGTATGCCCCTCCGCTTCAGCCAGATACAAATACTCCTGGAAGCGCTCGCGCCGTTCTAAGATGTGGAGCCGTGCCTCAGTCAGCTCATCTGCATACAGAGGAGGTTCACCTTTCCAGGCCCCTTGGTCGGTAATCGTTCCTGCTAAGACGCGATTGAGTGGAGGAGAGTCCCAGCCATCCAGCGCGGCAGCGGCAGCAACGGCAAATGCTTCATCGACTCCATAGTCGTCAAGTCCTTCCTGCCAGTTCGTCAACCGTTTGGCCCATGACTTGCGCTCCTGGCGGCTGAAATCGACACTAAGCAATGCTTCTGCCCATGCCTGTCCCAGATCGCTGAAGAAGTCGCTCGCCTCACCGTCAGAGTCGTCCAGATTCTCCCACTCGCTCAGGTATTCCTCGGTAACGGCTTCAAGGACGATGAGTGCATCGTGTCCATGATCGGCTTTGATCAATGTCCAGGCTTGATCGACGATGTGTTGTATGCTTCCCACCACTGCATTTATTTGCCAGTAAGCTTCAGAGGAACTCATACGATCCAGGCTACGGATGGTAGAACGGACCTGACGACGTATCGCCTTGGGATCTATCGGAGGATGATGGGGAGAGGTGGTGGGGCGAAAGAGCGCAACCTCCTCTTCTATTATACTGATCAAAGAAGGCTCTCGTTCTGTGATCTTGAGCAGCAATGATTGTAACTGGTCACGACTCAAATCCGCGAGCAGACGCCCAAGTTCAGAATGTTTTTTATTCATTTTCGATCAACCTTTTCTAGCGCTCCTAAAAATGCCTCATTGTAGTTAACTGCCTGTTCTGTGTCTATGATTTGTGAGAGCGCGTCGTCCAGAAATCCCACCGCATAGAATGGGTCTATCTTACCATAGATAGTGAAACTGATCCTACCCCGCTTTTATGAAATGTGAGAACAGAAGAAGAAACCCTCAGCTTCTGAAAAATGGGAGAGATTACTTTCCCAGTGTCGAACCACTCAACGAAAGGATCTCTGCTTTCATCACCTCTGCCCTCTCGCACGTCATATGGTGATATGCGATTTTTAATGCACATACTGAAAATCACATAGATTCTAAAGGATAGAATAAAGAAGAATGAGCTATGAAACGTGACAGGCAGACAAGATGAGCCATTATGTGCTTTCGAAGAAGGCAAGGATCTCATGGAAGAAAAAAGGAGGACTGCTTCTTACATTGAGGAAGAGGTTCAACACGTCTTGAGAAGTCGAGGGAGGAAGAATGACACGGTGAGGATGGAAGAGCTTATTGATTTTTCAAGATACGTACTTTCTTCTCTCAAGTAAGAAAAATACTGCAATCTATTTTCAGAGTAGATTGCAGTATTAATCGGACGGAACCGACGGGCTACGGCTACGCTCTCACCAGTGCTGATCCACTACCAACTCCCTGCGAGTTACCTCTCTCGAAAGCTCCAACGACTGCTTCAAGAACATGCAGATCACCATTGGTCTTGACCCACTTGATCTTCTCCGACTTTCGTGGTTCTTCCGCTATCACCCCGAAAAGGCATAACGAGCCTCCCCGGAATTATATACATGAAAAATTCACCTGGGACCAGTTGTAGAGGCGTGATGATGCTGTTTAACTATTCGGATATGTTTTCGCTCAAGGTATCCGGCTTAATTTGGTAAATCGCATAATCAGATCCCTGCGACCACGTTTAGCCGTTTCCCTGTATGAGATAGCCATACTTTATCGTGCATTATAGTGCATTATCCTCTTGCTTTTGCCGATACACTCTGCTACACTCATGTGTGTCATGATATTTCTTTGTATATCATAAAGATACCGCAGTAGCGCTCAAAGGGAGTGACGCTGTTCTATCAGGCTGGCTTTTTCCCCCACGACTTCACGGCAGCAGTCCTCGCTACAAAGGAGAAGCGGCATGAGCGGCTTGTTGATGGTTCCTATTCATCTGGACGCGCTGGTGCTCGCCCAGGACCAGATGGTTGCTGGTGCCACCGCGAATTTTGCCCGCCTTCCATACACCGATACCACGCAGGATGTCAACGCCGCCGTGGCCAATATCAGCGAGGAGATTGTTGCGCAGCCGTTCGACGATCAGAATCTGTATCTCAAGGCCGGTATTCACCTGCACTGGTCTCTGCCTGATGCGCTGACGAGGGGCTGGCATACCGCGGCCGGAACGGATTTTCCCGCAGTCCCCAATCGCTGGCTGGTGATGCGCAGCAAGCAGGCGGACGGGCAGATGGCAAGCGTGGAGCGTTCGTGGGTTGTCGAGAGCGATTATCTGTTCCCCGATGATGCAGCCGAGCCGCCGGGCAGCATTACCGTACCCTTTGCTCCTGACGCGGCACAGGGCCACTATCGCCCCTTCCGCTACCAGGGCCGCTCGCTGCCACTTCAAAGCTGGCAAGCGCACGATCCCGGCGCCGAATACGTTGAGAAGCTAACCGCTATCGGCTATGGCGAGCCGCTTTTCGCCGCCTTCTATCCCAACTGCCTCAGCGTCTTCGGCCTCTACGATTCCGACTATAGCACGCCAGCCGCCGGGCTGTGCTACGACGTGGTGGGCTGGTACAGCGACGGTACGCAGGATGCCCTGAGCGCGTTTCTCACCAGCTTCAGTGCCGGAAGGAGCTAGCCGCCTACCGTCGCGGAGCTGCAAGAGGCTGTGAGCAACGCCTTTGGGTGGTCGCTTTCCCTGCCCGCAGGCCAGGAATTTCCCACGCAAACGCTGTGCTATGCCCGCTTGACGTTTCATCCGCCCGCTGGCAGCATCGCCAATCCTGCCAAAGGTGCTAACGTCACCGTTGCCATTGGCAATAACAGCACCGAGGCTCTCTCAGCCTATTTGAGCTCTCGCATCGACAGCCAGCACAAGGCGGCGATTGAGGATGAGTTAGAGGCGCTGCACCTCTCCTACCGCCTGGAAAATC
>WNGD01003010.1_pt1 | contig 17396 bp, 17 predicted proteins | sample 5400671 | NCBI WGS metagenome assembly WNGD01 (sample SAMN13153369, study PRJNA577476) | soil metagenome | isolation source: 40 cm soil or saprolite under grassland replicate 2 | place: USA:California | collected 2016-06-15
TCAACCATGCCTCCCACTCGCCCATCTCGTTAGACGCTCCGAGGTTTGAGTTCCCGTACTGCCCTCCGATTTCCAGTCCCCGGAATTTGTGGACCAAAAAGAAGTTGACCACGCCGGCAATCGCGTCGGTGCCATACACGGCCGAGGCGCCATCCTTGAGGATGTCCACGTGATCGACCATCGAGAAGGGTATCAGGTTGATGTCCACGCCTCCGCTAGTCCCGGCTGTGCCCAACGAACCATAGGCGACGCGTTTGCCGTCGATCAGAACCAAGGTTTCCTTGGGCAACAAGCCGCGCAGGTTGAACTGGACCGTACCATCACCGCCATTGGCGATGTTCATGTTCATCCCGCCGCCCGTTTCCTGCGGGATGAACTCTTGCAGATCGGTGGCATTGCGGATGCCCAGTTTTTCGATGTCTTGCGGCCGGTAGGTGTCCACTGGATTTGGCCCGGTTTCTTCCGCTGTGGGAATGTTCGAACCGGTGACTATCACGCGTTCAACTTCAGCAGTGGGCGCTGGCACACCCGGCGCTGCTGGAACAGCCGGAGCCGGCAACTGAGCGAATGCGTTGGATGCAAAAATTAAGGGAAATCCGACGGTTGCCACAAAAGCAACGCGAAGGAATCCGCATTTATTTAGCACGTTTTTTGTCATTAGTTTCTCCATGTGGGGCGGTATAACGTAGAATGAAGTTTTCCCGGTAGGACAAAGAAACGACACTTTAAGCCATGGCTTTTGACGGCTACTTAGGAGTGCGCTGAGGAGCGCTGCGGCAAATGAACACTTTTGTCCTAGCTCGACCGCGCCTGGTTGAACAAATCCCCTTTCAAGGTGTCGCGCACGCCTGGCGTGCCTGAGCCGAATCTCACATTCACAAGGGTGCTTTGTGGAATGCCGCTTTGCGACAACTCTTCAAAATGAGTGCTAACGTAACCGAAGCTACTCCTGCCTGATCCCGATGTTACCGAGTGATCAGAGAGAGTGTCCGCAGAACGCGAATGTGATTGCGAGGCCGATGACAACTAACCGATAAAGTGTCCCAAATCGTGCACAGCACGATCTCGCACTCAGGCGAGCGCCAACAGTGGCTCTACATCTCTGGACCGCCGATTCAGGAAATCGCCCTGCGGTGTAATTCCAAGCCGCGCACGATAGGTGCTCGGCCGACAACCTACGTGCCGCTCGAATGTTCGACTAAAAGCATCTGCACTTTTGAATCCAACAGAGGCGCCGACGCTCTCAATGCTAGTGCGGGGAACTCGCAGTCGTCGCTGCGCTTCTCTGATACGAGCAGTCGCGACAAACTCCGCGGGCGTTGTGCCGAAAGCATGCCTGAACACGCGAGCAAAATTTCGTGGCGACATACACGCCCTTTGAGCGAGCGCCTCGATCGAAAGATCCCGGCTAAGGTTGCACAAAATCCAGCCAGCCAGATCAGCGAAGCGTTCGGACGACTCGACCTGAAACTGTAACGGCTCAGAATACTGCTCCTGTTCGCCGGATCGTTTAAGTTGAACAACGAGCTCCCGTGCCAGTTTCAAAGCAATCTGACGACCGTAATCTTCCTCGATCAGCGATAGCGAAAGATCAACCGCGGAAGCGCCACCGGCACAGGTATAAAATGGGCCATCCTTTATGAATAGGCGATTGGGATTAATCCGGAGCTTGGGAAATCGCAAAGTGACATCCTTAGCGAAACGCCAATGAGTTGTTACGTGCCGGCCATCCAGCAACCCTGTTGCTGCGAGTTGATAGATGCCAGTACCGAGGGCTGCAGTACGCCTTGTGCCAGGCGCTCGGTGACCTAGCCACCTTGCGATCTTCTTGTTCAATCTCGCATCGTGAATACCGCGGCCTCCAGGAATGATGAGAGTATCAAGTGACGGCGCCTCTTTAATAGCCAGCTGCGGTTTTACAATGATACCACACTCCGTCACACATGATTCAGTGCTGATGCCGAGTGTTATTATGTGGTAACAACGGAATTCGTGACCGTCCGCAGTTAGTATCTTTGCTCGAAAAAAAATCTCGGCCGGTCCGGTCAACTCGTCGGCGGCCATCTGCTCGAATACGATCAGGCCGACCGTTTTCGGAATCATGGCTGTGCGGGCCAAATTCCGCTCGGCCGTACCGTTGAGGTGTCTGCTGTGTGTGGGAACGAGCGAGTGCACTAAGCATCGTCATCGGACTAAAATGATCCGACTACAAGACCCACTCCGGGCAATGTCACCTGACCACTTTAGCTGCTATCTGGTTTTGTTGTAGCCGCTGGTCGCTGACCGCGGCGCTTTAGGGCTATCAGGCGGGCCGAGGTCAGCGACCGCGGGCTACACAGCTCTCTCGCGATCGCTGTCAGGCCAACGCGCGTTGTAGCCTGGATCGCTGGTTCCGACTGGTCCGCGTGGGAATCCATCATCTGTCGGCTCCCTGCCAGTTATGAGATTGCCTCTCGTAAGTGATTCTATTCACGGCGTCCGCTGGAATATCGCCGCACCAGAAGCGAAATGGGTAATCCAATGAACAACAGAAGAGACAGTCCGCCGTACTACGTGACGACCGCCATTCGATCATCTCGAGAATCGGCGAACCATTAGAGAGATTGGAAGCCCAACACAAAACATGTGTATGACTACGCCAATGAACATCATCTTGAAAGAGAACGGATATTTCGTGGCAGCCGAGAGTGGCACGACGATCCGATTCATGAAAAAATAGACAGCCGCGCCATACACAAAGCCCGAAATGACAGCATGCTCCACGAGAAAGGGCAACCCGCGGCTCATCGCAAAGTAGACGGCAGCGACCGAAAACGCGATTAGAAACTGACATAGAAGACCAAGGAACGCCGTTGCGAGTCCGCCTTCGAAGGTACGCGGTCCGAGCAACCCGCCGGCAATCCCTTGCAGTAAGCGCATCGGCTTCAATCCGAAGAAACCATAGACAGCAAAGGCGGCCGTGATGTCTAGGCCTCCGGCGATCAGGCCGGCCCATAGAATCGTGGCCAGAGATCTGATCTTACTTGGCATCGGGAATTGCAACCGCTTGTTAGGCATCCTCTAGTTGGCGATTTGCAAAACGCGCTCATCGGTCGCAAGCGCTTGCGTTTTCATAGGACATTCTCCGAACACTGAGTGCCATGCCTCCGGCCATTGGCCTCACTACAAGAGCCACCGCTTAGGTTGATAAGAGCTGAAGAAAAATACATTCGATAACTCCTAGTGCTCCTTCGTTGTTTTTAATTTCAGCGAAACCGAATTCAGACAATAACGCAGGTGCGTTGGGGCAGGACCATCATTGAATACATGCCCAAGATGTGATCCGCACCGGGCGCACCTCACCTCCTCGCGCCTCATGCCACCAGTGTTATCGGCAAGTACAAGTATTTTGTCCTGCGCGAGCGGCTGATAGAAGCTAGGCCAGCCCGTGTCGGATTCGAACTTGGTATTGGAACCGAAAAGTTCATTTCCGCACGCAGCGCAGACATAGATCCCTTTCTCGTGATTATTCCAATATTCGTTCTTGAATGGCGGTTCAGTTCCGGCTTCTCGCAAGACGAAGAATTGTGCTGGTGTTAGAATCCTTCGCCACTGATCATTGGTCAGCCTCACCTTTTCAGTCATTGGAAGCGCCTTGACTCGCGCTCGAATTCGCGCGGCTTCCGCATCATCCCCGAAAGCTTTGGGGGCTGCTATGCAACAGAGGTAAAGGAGCCACAAAGCCGTAACGATAGCTCCCTTATGCAACTTGAGGCGATACACCATGCGGCGACCGTTCACGGCCCCTTTAGCCCGAGTTTTTTGAGTTTTGGCGCGACCCATTGCCGAACGTAAGGATTGTTCGGGTTCTTGCGGCAAAAGTTCTGATGATACTCAGGTGCGGCGTGAAAAGACCCCGCGCGCGTAATTTCAGTGGCAATCGGTTTCGAGTACGCCCCGGATTTTCCTAGTTGAGCCTTGGATCTCTCAGCTGCTTGGCGCTGCTGGTCATCCGCGTAAAAAATGACGGAGCGATAATGCGGCCCAATATCCGGGCCCTGGCGATTGACTTCAGTTGGGTCGTGAGCGTGCCAGAATACGGTAAGGAGTTTGTCGTAGTTGGTCTTGTTCGGATCAAACCCAATCTGGACCGTCTCGGCATTGTTCATATAACCCGACACGACCGAGGTCACGCCCGGCGCCTGTTCAAAAATTTCTTGCGTGCACCAGAAACAACCCCCCGCGAAATAGGCTACGTTTGACTGCGCAGGTTTCTTTTCCGTTCTTTGCGCAAACGACTGTGAACACAATGCGACGCCAAGGATGAAAGCCGCCCAACAGAACAACGGACGCTGGTACATCATTCCAGCAACCCTTCTGTTCCTGTGCTAAAGTGGCAATGCCCACTTGGAGCAGAACGTGCTGGCCAGTTTGCGATTTGCCGTGAAACGCCGCGGGAGTTAAGTACGATCGATGAAGAAATGGGTCGGCAAGAGTTAAGATAGGAATAGGAACGTGCATACTAGCCTAGCCAATTTAAGACTAATGAACGGATCGCTCGGCAAGAAACGGCGTCGCCGTTCGGTCATGGCATTCGAAATGATTCGGCTCGATCGGACTGCTCGCGAACCGCTCTACCAACAACTCTACCGCCAAATTCGTGATGAATTGGTATCGGGAAACTTTAGCGGCAACTTTTCTCGACTTCCTTCCTCCCGAGAGCTCGCGGCTGACCTGGGAATTTCAAGGCCCACCGTAAGGCTCGCTTTCTCGAAACTTCATGCTGAAGGGTATCTGCGATCCAGAATCGGATCGGGGACATTCGTTGCAGGCGCTCTTCCCGAAACTTTTTTGAGCGTACGAAAGCCCGGAGCCGGGCGCCAAATACGGCGCCAGCCTAGCATTTCTGAGCGCGTCAGGAACATTCCGGATAAGCGTATTGGAAAACAGTTTGATCTCGGGATATCCGAAGCCGCAGCGGGCGTCTCGTTGATTTCCGGGCATCCGGCAGTCGATGAATTTCCAATAGCAATTTGGGAACGCCTCAGGGCGCAAGTTCTCGCCAAGAAGGGCGCCGCCTTATTGCGGTATGCGTCCAATCGCGGCGACGCCGACCTTCGCAAGGCAATCGCAGCTTACTTGTGCGATTTTAGAGGAGCGCACTGTCACCCCGACCAGGTCATAATCGTGGCGGGAATGCAACAGGCGATTCTGATGAGCGCAATGGCCTTGCTCAATCCGGGTGAAGCCGCATGGGTCGAAGATCCAGGCTTTCACATGGTCCGAAGGGCTTTGGTTTTCGCGGGCGCAGCAGTGGTTCCAAGACCCATCGACCCGGAAGGAATTGTGATCGCGCGGTCGTCCAAACAACCGTTGCCGAGAATCATTTACACGACGCCTTCGCATCAATTTCCGCTCGGGGTCACGATGACTTTCCGGCGAAGGACAGCTCTGATCGATTTTGCGCGCGACAACGACGCTGTTGTCTTCGAAGACGATTACAACTCGGAGTTCCGCTTTACCGGTCCCCCGCTTCCATGTTTGCAGGGGCTCGACCACTCAGGTCGAGTGATCTACGCGGGGACGATGAGTAAGATCCTCTATCCCTCCCTGCGTTTGGGCTATCTCCTTGTGCCAGAGCCGTTGATAGATTCGATGGCCAAGATCCGGAGCGTGATGGATCAACACTCCCCCGCGATTGACCAGGCAACCCTCGCTCGATTCATAACGGAAGGATTTTTCCTCAGCCATGTCAAACGGATGCGAAAACTGTATGCCGAGCGGAGAGAGTTCTTCATCAAAGAATTCAACAAATTGCTTAATGAGCACTTCATTCTTCAAATCCCGGAAGCCGGACTAAATTTCGTTGCCTGGCTTCGTCGCGAAGCAGATTTCGCAAGGGTCGCGCATGTCCGCACCGAGATCGGGATCAAACCATCACCGCTATCATTTTATTGCATCCAGGCGAAGCTCAAGCCAGCGTTTGTTTTCGGTTTTGCGGCCTGGACCCCGGCGCAGATCCGAGAGGGCCTCGTCAAGCTCGCATCCGCACTCAAGACAAGGGGAATCTAATCTTGAGTTGAGATCGTTAGTGCTTCTCGTGCGCCCGGTGATCAGGCCGCTTCTCGGTCAGAAGAAGCCCGCATCGAACTCGCATTGAAGTTCTTCAGGTAGCTGCGCGGCTTTGCTCCAAATCTCCGTTCGAATGCGCGTCGGAATGTTTGTGCATCTGAAAAACCAACAGAGGCCGCGATGGTGTCGAGAGTTCGCTTCGGAACAGAAAGGCGACGCTTCGCCTCATTCATGCGCAGCGTTTCCACAAACTCAGCCGGCGTGCTGCCAATTATACTTTTGAAGGCACGACTAAAGTGACTGGGGGACATGCACGCTCTTCGCGCCAGGTTGTTAACCGAAAGATCTTCATTCAGATTTCGCATAATCCACGGGACGAGTTCTGCGAATCGATCAGTTGGTTGACTGTCGAAAATCAACGGCCTCGAGAGCGTCTCCTGGCCGTTTCGATGAATGAGAGGTATTCCTAACTCTTGCGCGGCTGCGAGCGCGACATGCCGTCCATAATCTTCTTCGATTAAAGTCAGCGAAAGATCGATAGCCGCGCTTAGACTGTTAGAAGTATAAAAGGGTCCATCTTTCACAAGCGCCCTTTTGTGATCAACACGCAGCTTTGGGAAACGGCGGGCGACGTCACTGGAGAATCGCCAGTGAGTGGTGACTTCACGCCCATCCAATAGTCCTGTCGGAGCCAGGCCATAGATGCCTGTCGAGATAGCTGCGATACGCCGCGTCCGATTTGCCCGTGTCAGAAGCCAATCCGAAATCTCATTGCTGGTTTGGGACTGGCGTAATCCTTTACCACCTGGCACGATGATGGTGTCGAGCTCAGGCACTGTTTGGAACGTTTCGTCCGGTCTGAAAATCATTCCTGACTCGGCTCGAAACATGTCGGAAGTTAAACCAATTGTGTAAGTCTGATAACACGGAATGCGGTTCCCGTATCCGCTATCGAGGGTTGCAGCTGCAAAGATGTCCCCTGGAGCGACAAGATACGCACCAGTTACGCCGTCAAACCCAAGAAATCCAATCCGCTTTCCGAGCATTGGTTATCACACCAAGAATATGCAGGTTTGGAGTATCGCGAGTAGGACATAGAACCGACAATACGAGTCACGATAACGTGCACTGCCCCGTTGGTGCCTTTCAAACCAAGTAGCTTGAACTCAGTTAATCCGGCGGTAACCCCTTATAAATGTCCATGGCGGCAAACAAAACAAGTCGCCGCGTACGTCTTTGTGTTGCAGTCTTTCAAAGAAATCAAATCTGCAGGATTAGATATTAGGTACGCTCGCTCAACTCTACTTCGTAGCTCTCCAGCAAATGCTAGAAATTGCTGTGCAAAGCCGAGAAGCATCCGATCGAAAAAAACAGGCGCGCAGCTGCCCGGACTAATGACTTGGAGAATGAAAACAAAAAAACTGACGGTTTCACCCTGACAGCATGATTTTCGCCAAATTTAATCCTTACGAGACTTATCTCGTTGTCGCGTGACCGAGGATCAGCATGGCATTGGCGGTGGTCGGAATCGCACTGAGCCGGTCGCAAGGCTGCGGAATGGCGGAGCTTCCGGTTACCACGTAGCACACTTTCTTGACGGTCCTAGCGGCTACCTGCTGTGATGGCGGGAGCACAACCGTTTTGTTCGGGCCAGCAAGCGCCGACGCACAAAATGCCAGTGCGAGGACAACACTTACCCATCGAACCGGCCGGCCGCACAGACGACTGAATGTACTTCCTGTTTTCATGGCTCAATTGTGATTCCGTTTCGAATTTTGTGCAATCTTATCCAGGAGTAATGCTAGGACAAAAAGCCGACACTTACAGCCATCCCGCCCCCCTGTTCTATAGTTACTTTTTGATTTGATGTATTTGTGCTTCCTTGCAAGCGTGCCGCTTGCGATCATAAGTATCTGCAAAGCTCCAGATGTTCTTCAAAAGAAATCATTTCTGATCTGACTTCTTCGGTGTTTGGCTGGGAAGCCTGGACACTGATTACGCGATTTCCCTCTCGGATTGTTGTACCGTCGAATCTGATCCACGGCAAGCCGGAAGGGCGATTCGCATCCGAAACTAGACTGTGCTCTCCAGTCGGAGCTGTTCCCCCTACAGTTTTGGCTACACCTTTGGGGCAATGCCAAGATGTTCTGTGGGTGTGTACTGAATATAGTACGAGCCATTCTATGAAGTACGATTGGAAAGAGGCAGGCGAGGAATGGTCTGAGCCTTGGGGCAGTTCTGCTGCGCAATGGACCGGCACAATTTTTCCGCGCATTCGCGATTTCTTGCCAACCAGCACGATTTTGGAAATTGCCCCCGGGTTCGGGCGATGGACGCACTATCTCAAAGATTATTGTCAGCAGCTGTGGGCCGTTGATCGCTCGAATGAATGCATCCAAGCGTGTCGCGAGCGTTTCGCCGCTGAGTCGCGCGTGCAGTGTTACCTCAATGATGGGCGCTCGTTGTCGATGATTCCCGGTGCTTCCGTCGATTTCGTTTTCAGTTTCGATTCTTTCGTGCATACCAACCGCGACGTGGTGGAAGCGTACCTGCGCGAACTCGGAACGAAATTGAAAATCGGCGGCAAAGGTTTCATTCATCATTCCAATTTTGGCGAATACGTGAATTCGCCCCGCGAACGGCTCCCGGAATTGATCGCGAAGCCATTGATCAAGGCGAAGATTCTCGATTGGGCGCATCACCGAAATCCGCGGATGACCGCCGATCTATTTCGCGCATTGTGCGCACGACACGGTCTGCATTGCATCACTCAGGAACTCGTTAACTGGCGTGGCAGGCGCTTGATTGATTGTTTGTCGTTGTTCGAGCGAAGCGATTCAACCGAACAGAAATTGACGACGATTATCCGGAATCCGCATTTCATGTGCGAGGCCGCGCGAATTCGCAGGCAGCGGCGGAGCTGAGCCTAAAGCTATTTCGCTAATTTGTAGCCACCGGCCTATGGCCGGTTCGCCCCTGGGCTGCTCCTCTCAACCGGCGAGCGATGGCCCACAGGGCCGTGGCTACAGCGGACACAGTTGCGCTAGCAAGGCTCTCATCAGGGAGATGTCTGGCGTGCTTGGTGAAGACGCAGAAATTGATATCAAGGCTATTGCCTAACCGGTTTGGATTGTTCAACATCGCGGCATGCCTGAAGTTCAAGCGCCGCCACCATTACCAAAATCTCAGCCGTCGTTTGGGCGGCGGCATAGCACCATCATCAAATTGCTTGGAGTCGGCGCGCTCGTTCTGGTGTTGCTGATTCTGCTGGCGATGATCACCGGCGTATTAAGCGAGCGACTGCGCCGGCGCAATGAGGCGGTGGCCGATATCACTTCGTCATGGGGCAGGGAACAAAACCTGATCGGGCCAGTGCTTGGGATTCCCTACCAATACAAGTTCAAGGCGGTGAAGGAAGTTCCAGCTGCTGACGGGAAGATGGAGCGGCGTGAAGTGGAGGAGACCGCCACAGGGAACGCGTATTTTCTGCCCGAAACGCTCAATGTCTCAGGCAATGTGCAAACACAGATGTTGCACCGTGGGATTTACAATGCGGTGGTCTATCGTGCACAGACGACTCTGTCCGGCAAGTTTGTGCCGCCTGATTTCGGTCCGCTCAAGATCGACCTGAAGGACGTGCAATGGAAAGACGCGTTCGTCACCATCGCGATTAACGATTTGCGCGGCACTCGTGAGGCGATTCTACTCGATTGGGGCGGCACCAAGCATCCGATGCTACCCGGTTCGCAGCTTCCGGGTTACACGACAGGCGCGACGGCATCGCTCGGCAGCGAGCAGCCAATTGCAGCCGAGATTCAGTTTTCGATTCCGCTGGATTTCAACGGCAGCGAAGGGATTTTCTTTGCGCCATTCGGCGTCCAAAATGAAGCGACGCTGAAATCAAATTGGCCCGACCCGGGATTTCGCGGGGCATTTCTCCCGGCAGACCGATCGTTGCGTCCCGACGGATTCGATGCCACGTGGAAGGTTTCGTATTACGGACGCGATTATCCGCAATCGTGGACGAGCCGTACGGGCAACGAACGATTCACGACGCAATCTGTTTCAAATTCACTCTTCGGAGCGCAGTTCTTATCGATCCTGGATGCGTATCGTTACGTTGAGCGCTCGATCAAGTACGGCGTGCTCTTTCTCGCGCTTGTTTTCACAGCGTTTTTTCTCTTTGAAGTCACTGCGCGGCAAAAGATTCATCCGTTTCAATATCTGATGGTCGGCGCAGCGCTTTGTTTGTTTTATCTGCTGCTGCTGTCGATCTCGGAATTTATCGGATTCAGTTGGGCGTATCTGATCGCGGCGGTGGCATCGACGGTGTTGATTACATGGTATTGCCGCTTTTTCCTTGGCGGCGGTGTGCGCACGTTAATGATCGACGCAGGACTGACGGGCATTTACACATTTCTTTATATCACGTTACGGCAGCAGGATTACGCGCTGCTCATGGGCGCAATCGCGCTCTTTATCGTGTTGGCAATCGTGATGTACGTGACGCGCAAGGTGGATTGGTACGCGCGCGACGCGAGTTGAGCCGTCGCCAGGGTGCAGAGCTGCTGCAAAGTTGACAGGGACGCCTCGTTTTTGTATCAGGCCGCTTACGCGCCGGTTTATTGGCGCTCAAGGACCTCACTGAGTATGGCTGAATTCACAGTTAATCCGAAGCGTTTTGATCCCTACAAAAATTTTAAGTTTCGCATCAAATGGGATGGCCGATACGTTGCTGGAATTAGCAAAATAAGCGGGCTGCGACGCACCACCGAAGTGATTCATCATCGCGAAGGAGGGGATCCCAGCACGAGCCGTAAATCTCCGGGCCTCACCGAATTCGCACCGATCACCCTTGAGCGCGGTGTTACCCACGACCAGGAATTCGAGAATTGGGCCAACAAAGTCTGGAGCCTAGGTGGCAGCCTCGGAGCGGAAGTTTCCCTGAAAGATTTCCGGAAAGATATCGTTGTGGAACTCTATAATGAGGCCGGACAACTGGTTCTTGCCTACAAGATTTACCACTATTGGGTTTCAGAATGTGAAATCCTGCCCGATCTCGACGCCAATGCCAATGCGATCGCGATCGAGCACATCACGCTGGAGAATGAAGGCTGGGAGCGAGACCAGTCGGTAAAGGAACCGGCCGAGCCATCCTTCAAGAAACCGTAGCTGATCCAGCCGGCCAAGTGGCCAGGCTCCTCGGGAAAAAAGGCCGCGGCTGTGACGATTTCCTTTCGTGGAGGATTCTATGGCGGGTTGGCCTTGGCCGTCTGTATTGGACTGTATCTCATCTGGCTCTGGCGGCCTGAGCGTCAAGTCCAGCGACACACAGAAAATTTTTTTCACGCGATCGAGCACAGAAACTGGGAAGCCGTCGCAGATTTTATTGGCAACGATTATCAGGATCAGTGTGGTGACGATCGAGCGCGGGTTCTGGAACGCATGCGGGAAGGTTTTCGATGGGTGCGCGGATGCAGAATCATTGCACTAAACCCTGCCGTGCAGGTTGAAACGCGGCGCGCGATCTGGATCGGCAAAATCACGCTCTATAGCAGCGACGATGGCGTTATGGAAGTGCTCGATGAACGCCTCAATAAACTGCCGACGCCTTTCAAGCTGGAGTGGCATCGTCTCTCAGGAAAGCCATGGGATTGGAAGCTGGCGCGAGTGAGCAATTCGGCATTTGAAATTCCAGCCGATATTTATTAACTGTGGGATCTTTCGGCACTCGGACCAACCGCAGTCGCGAAAGCGACGCGAGGACGCCCACACACCGGCGGGCAGGCAGTACGCACTCCAAAGCTCCCACGAAAAGGAACAGCGTCTGTGGTAATTTCGAACGAAGTTCTGCGGAGTGCGATACGTCTTTGCATTGCTGTTATTTCCCGAGGGCTTGACGCAACTGCGTCTTCGCAGCGTCCACGTCACGTTGCGCTTGCTGGCAAAGCAGAATGGCCCTGAGTCTGTCGCCTTGATAATAGCGGGCGGTAAACCTTTTCTTCGTGTAGGCGCCGTGAAGGTCGACACGAGTCGGCAGCACACTGAAATCCCCGACGAAATCCATCCGTAAATCGAACATCTCTGTCCAAAAGGAGGGGACTTGCTCGTACCGGATCCGCTTCTTACCTGTCATGTTCGAGCCCGCTACCAAGCCCTGACTACGGGCGTTTTCCCAATGTGTCTGACGCCGCACACCGCCCATGACTCGATCTGGATAAAATGCCAGGTCGCCTACGGCATAAATTCCTTTTTCTTCTGTCTCGAGATAATCGGTGACTGGCGAGCCATGGGGCCCCGCTAATGGCGTGTTCCGGACAAGATCGAGATTCGGTTCTGCGCCGCAGGCGACCACAGCGAGGCCGACCGGGAATCGGTTGCCGCTTTTTGTCTGGATGTTGCGCAGAACGGTTTTGCCTTCAAAGCCATTGAGACTTTCGCCCATCGACAAGACCACACCATGTTTTGCAAAGTAATCGGTGAGCCACGCCCCGGTTTCAGGATCTAGATAGCGGTTCAATAAATACGGATCACGATGCATCAGACCGACCTTCAGTTTCATCATCCGCAAGCTCGATGCCGCCTCGCATGCAAGTAACCCGCCACCCACGACCATGATGCCTCGCTCGACACCCGCCATCTCTTTTAAAGCGAGTGCGTCGCGGACGGTTCGCAGGTAAATGACGTTGCCGAGATTGACTCCGGCTACCGGTGGGCGCACCGGGCGGCTGCCCATCGCCAGGCATGCTTTGTTGAATTCAATGGTTTCGCCATTGGCAAGCACGGCCAGACGCCGCTCGATGTTGAACTGTGTTACCACAGTAGCAAAGCGGGTTTCGATCTTACTAGTTTGAAACCATCGCTCCTCGGGTTCCTGCAGTTTTTTCAGGTTGGGCTCCTTTTCGCGCAAAAAGCTCTTTGAGAGTATCCAGCGTTTGTAAGGCGGAAATCCCTCAGCGCCAACCAGTGTAACGGAGCCGCGCTTGTCGTATTTGCGAATTCCTTCGCACGCACTCGCTCCAGCAATGCCGCCACCGATGATGAGATAATCGCGCCGAATCATATGCGAAACTCGCACGATAATTTCAGCGCTGCCGCGCCGACAAGCTAAATTATTGGCTTCCGATATTGTTGTTGCCTTATCGATCTTTCTTTCGGCAGACTGGCTGCGCCATGAATGAATCCGTTACTCAACTGAGAGATACGACAGGCAATCCGGCGCCGCTTGGGCTGCTTGGCTTTGGCATGACTACCGTATTGCTCAATCTCCACAACGCCGGGTTCTACGAACTAAACAGCATGATTTTGGCGATGGGAATTTGTTATGGTGGCGCCGCGCAAATTGTCGCCGGGGTCATGGAGTGGCGGAAAGGGAACACGTTTGCTACGACTGCCTTTCTTTCATACGGCTTGTTCTGGCTCTCTCTGGTGACGCTCATTATCCTGGCGAAGTTGGGATGGGCGACGCCTTCCAATGACACTGCCATGGCTGCTTATCTCGCGATGTGGGGTTTGTTCACCGCTGTCATGTTTGTTGGCACGTTGCGAATGCACGTCGCAGGGCAGGTGGTTTTCGGTTCGCTCACCATTCTGTTTTTTCTTCTGGCGATCGGCGATTTCGTGAATGCGGGACCCGATTTCAGGCACTTCACCGGCTACGAAGGAATCTTCTGCGGTTTTTCGGCCGTGTACGCCGGCCTGGCGCAGGTGCTCAACGAAGTCTTTGGCAAAGTCGTCCTGCCACTCGGGCCAGTGCAGAAGTAATTTCCACCACGAAGCACACGGAGAGCACGAAGATGGAGTTTGATGAATTATCGCGGAGTGTAATTGGGTGCGCGATTGAGGTGCATCGCACCCTTGGGCTCGGATTGCTCGAGTCGACTTATCGCCAGTGTCTCGCGTGTGAGCTGTCGCACGCGCAGATCTCGTTCCAAATGGAGGTGCCGCTACCCGTGCGCTACAAAGATGTTCTGCTGGATTGCGGCTATCGAATCGATCTACTTGTTAGCAGCGATCTCATCGTGGAGATCAAGTCCGTTGAAATGCTCCAGCCAATTCACCAGGCGCAGATCCTCACATATATGCGCCTAGCAAAGATTCCAATTGGCCTCCTAATAAACTTCAACGTTCTGAAGCTACAGAATGGCATTAAGCGGTTTGTCCTTTGAAATGCTTCGTGCTTTTCGTGTCCTTCGTGGTGTTTAGGGCTTTTTCTCGAGCAAACTGGCCGCGAGTTTGAGTGCTGATTCGCTTTTGCCGCCGAGCATCCGCGCGATTTCTTCCTGGCGCGCCTTCCCAGTAACCTCATGCAGATTGGAAAACGTGCGGCCACCTGTAACATCTTTCGTGACGACAAAGTGTGAACACGCAGTCGCCGCGACTTGCGGCAGGTGTGTGATGCAAATCACCTGATGATCGCGTCCCAAGGTTTGCATTTTCGCGCCAATTCCATGCGTAATCTCGCCGCCAACGTTCGTGTCGATCTCGTCGAAGACGAGCAGGGGAATCGCATCTTGCGCCGCCAGTGCAGATTTGATCGCCAGCATCAAGCGCGAGATTTCGCCACTCGACGCGATCGCGCGAAGCGGCTTCAGCGGTTCGCCCGGATTCGGAGAGAAAAGTAATTCCATCGAATCGAATCCATTTCGGCTGGGCTCATCCAGGCTGCTGAGTTTTGCCTCGAACTCAGATTGGCGAAACCCGAGATCGCGCAGGTGGTGCCGGATATTTTCGGATAGTTTCGGCGCGGCTTTTGCGCGCAATTTCCGCAGCGCTTCGCCGGCACGGTTCATTTGCGCGCGAACATTCTCGATCTCTCTTGCGAGACGCTCCAACTCTATGTCGCGCCCCTCGATTTTCTGCACCCTTTCCGCCGCGCGCTCGGCGAACGCAATCACTTCGGCGATCGAGCTGTCATATTTGCGCTTCAATGTTTCGAATAGCGAGACGCGTTGCTCAAGCGCGGCGAGTTGTTCCGGGTCGAGATCGAGTTTTTCTGCGTAAGCGGAAAGCGCGCGCGCAATCTCGGAAAGCTCGACCACACTGGCAGCGTGGGCGGACGAAAATTGCGCGATCGAGCTGTCGATCTTTTCCAAATCGCGCAATAGCCGTTGAGTCTCTGCGAGCTGGGAGAGAACGGAATCGTCTGCTTCGGAAAGTTTACTGGCGATCGCGCTGGCCAGCTCGATCAGCCGTTTGCTGTTACTTGCGAGTTTATAGCGCTTTTCTATTTCGTCTTCTTCGCCTGCGACCAGCTTCGCCGACTTAATTTCGCTGACCTGATGACGAAGCAGATCGAGTTCCTGTTCGCGCGCGGTCTCTGCGGTGTTCAGCGCGGCATGTTCGGCGAGCAAGGTCTGCAATTGACGGTAATACTTCCGATATTCGTCGAGCTGCTCGTCCGCGCGCGCGAACGAATCGAGCAAGCTCAATTGCGTCTCCGGCGAGAGCAAAGACTGGTGATCGTGCGGCCCGTGTAGATCGACAAGTTCGTCTCCGAGATTTTTCAGGACCGACAGCGTAGTTGGAGAACCGTTGATAAACTGGCGTGTTCCTCCACCACCCGAAAAGCTTCGTTTGATGATGAGATCGTCTTCGCACGGTTCGATTCCGGCTTCGACCAGTTGCGGATTTAATTTTTGCAGATCCTTTCCGGTGAAGACGGCTTCCACCGTGCAAAGATCGGCCCCGGTGCGGATGAGCGATTTATCCGCGCGCTCACCAAGCAAAAGCTGCAGTGCGCCGATGATGATCGATTTGCCCGCGCCGGTTTCTCCAGTAACGCCGATAAAGCCTGGTCCGATCTGCCACTCGAGTTCTTCCACGAGCGCAAGATTCTTGATTCGCAACAAGGTCAGGATGGCAGGCATTGGCGAGCGTTGAGAGTTTTTAGTTGAGAGTTGACAGTCGGGTCTCTGGAGATTTCAAACCCTCAACTATCAACTTTCAACTCTCGAAAATAAGTATGAGCGGTTCACCAGAACACCCACTGGCAGTGAGGCCGCCCTATCTCAGATCGACGTCGAATGCACGGCGCCTTGTTGTCATCGGACGCCGGCGACGAACCAATAGACACCTAGAGCGACAAAAGCGAATCCTCCCCCGGCGAGCCAGATAACACCCAAGAGGAAGCGCACGGGACTTTCTTCTCGTTTAGCTATCCCCGGGCTTCGAAAGCCGCCAACTTCACCCTTTCGCCAACAATAAACCGCGCCAAAGAGCAGGTATCCGCCAAATAGTAGCGCTGGCACCACCGCGAACAGCGCCTGTGCAGTACTGATTGCAACCGTCGCGTTCACATATCTGCAGTTCACCGAATGATTCCGCGCTCGCTTTGTTCGATGAATTGGATGATTTCGGCGATCTCTTCTGTCTGCGGCAATTCTTTCTGCATCGCTTCAATGGCCTGGCGGGTGTTGTATTTCGAACGGTAAATCAGGCGAAAGGCTTCTTTGATTAGCTTCACGCTTTCGGGGAAAAAATTTTTGCGTTCCAAGCCGACCAGATTAATCCCGCGAATTTCCGCAGGATTGCCGTCGGCGATCATGAATGGCGGAACGTCCTGCACAATTTTCGAGCAGCCGCCGGTGATCGCGAACCTTCCGATCCGGCAAAATTGATGCACAGCGGTGAGCCCGCCCATCATCGCATGGTCTCCCACCTGCACATGGCCACCCAATGTTCCGTTATTGGAGAAAATGACGTGATCGCCCACGGTGCAATCGTGCCCGATATGACTGTAAGCGAGAAAGCTTCCGCAGTTGCCGATCCGCGTTTTCCCTTCGCTTGTGGTACTGCGGCTTGCCGTTACGAATTCGCGAAACGTGTTTTCGTCACCAATTTCCAGATATGTCGGTTCGCCGCGATATTTTAAATCCTGTGTCTGCTGGCCAATCGAGCAGTAGGCGTAAAATCTGTTTTTCGCCCCGGCTTTCATCGGCCCGCAAAGTGTGACGTGATGTTGTAGCCAGCAATTTGCGCCAAGCACCACATCGGGTCCGATCACGCAATACGGCCCAACGATTGTTCCCGCGCCAATCTCCGCTGCAGGATCGATAATCGCGGTCGGGTGAAACTGCACGTCGCTCATTTATCGAGAAACGTAAACATCAGTTCGGCTTCGGAAACGACCGCCTCGTTTACTACGCAGTAGCACTTCGTTTTCGCCATGCGATTGCCACGCGCTCTCGTCAGCTCGGCGTGAATAAAAATCGTGTCGCCCGGAAAAACCGGTTTGCGAAATTTCACCTGGTCCGCACTCATGAAATAGCCGACACGACTCGAAGTCTTCGTCAATTTGAACAATAGAATACTGGCCACTTGCGCCATCGCTTCTACTTGCATTA
>WNGD01005845.1_pt1 | contig 17395 bp, 15 predicted proteins | sample 5400671 | NCBI WGS metagenome assembly WNGD01 (sample SAMN13153369, study PRJNA577476) | soil metagenome | isolation source: 40 cm soil or saprolite under grassland replicate 2 | place: USA:California | collected 2016-06-15
TCCGCTGCGCGGATGCAGCACCTTCGATTGCCGAACCTGCTGTGGCAGATCTGGGGAGGCGTTGATCAGGAGCCAGTTCTCGCCGTCGGCGCTGACGGCAAGGCTCGCCTGGGTGCGCGGCCGCACGCGCGCGTCGCCCGCCCATGCCAAACGGCATGTGGCGCAGCGACAATTCCATTGAGGAAAGCCTCCTCCCGCCGCCGAGCCGAGCACGAGGACGGTGAGTCGCCCCATTCAGGACCGACGCAAACGCGCCGGGATCAGAATTCGGCCGGCAGGTACCCGTTGATCTCGAGGCCGATGCAGATCTCAACGAGGGTCGGGGTAGTCCACGCCATTGGTCGTCCCCTAGCGTTTCCAGATAGCAACAAGGTAGATCGGGACCGGCCGCCGCGCAAGCACCTCCGCAAGCACGCAGGGAGCATAAACGCCTCCGAAGCGCGCAGCAGAGAGAAAACCGGACCCTTGCGGGTCCGGTTTGCAGTTCGTCGGCGCGGGGGCCGACAATCACCTTCCAGAGGGGAACAGCTGACGGCGCTACGATTGCAATCTGGGAGGATGGGCAACCGTCTGCCGCCAGTCATCACAGTATGCCGCTACGATTTTCTCACACAATGCAAAGGCTTGCATGCCAGCCATGCGGCTATCGTGAGGCGCGATGACGGCGCTGCTCGTCGCTGCCCTGCGAGCAGCGGCTAGAAATGCCAGCGCTGCGCCTTCGCCACCAGAAAGTCGCGAAACACCTGCACGCGCGCGACCGTCTTGAGCTCTTCCGGATAGACGAAATAGGCATCGAGCGCGAGCGTCGTGTCGGATTCGCCGAACAGCTGCACCAATCCGCCGTTCTCCTCGACCAGGTAGTCGGGCAGCAAGGCGACGCCGATTCCGCGCTGGCAGGCGCGCAGAACGCCGAGCACGTTGTTGATGGTGAGCGCGGGGGTGCGCGCGCCTTTGCCGTTGCGCGCGACCTCGATCAGCCAGCGCCGATTCTCGAGATATTGCGGCACCGTGCTGCCGCCCAGCAGCAGGATGCGGTGATTATCGAGGTCATCGAGCGCGCGCGGCGTACCGAACCGCTTGATGTATTCGGGCGAGGCATAGGCGTGGAAGCGCACCGAGAACAGCTTGCGCTGGATCAAGTCGGGCTGCGTGGGCTGGCGCAGCCGGATCGCCACGTCCGCCTCGCGCATCGCGAGGTCGAGCTCCTCGTCGGTGGTGATCAGCGAGAGATGGACGTCGGGATAAAGTTCGATGAACTCGCCGAGCCGCGGGGTCAGCCAATGCACGCCGATACCGGGGGTGGTCGTGACCCGCAGCTCCCCGTTCGGCCGCTCGCGGCTGTCGGTCAGCTTGGCGCGTGCCGCTTCGAGCTTCATGAACACGTCGTGCGCGGTGTGATGGAGGAGCTCGCCCTGCTCGGTCAGAATGAGCCCGCGCGCATGACGGTGGAACAGCGACACGCCGAGCTCCTGTTCGAGCGCTGACACTTGCCGCGACACCGCCGATTGCGACAGGCCGAGCTGCTCGCCGGCATGGGTGAAGCTGCCGGCCTCGGCGGCGGCGTGGAAAACCTTGAGCTTGTCCCAGTCCATGGTCGTTTGCGTACTCGGCAAGGGCTTCACTCCGCGGCGAGGGCCGGCTCTGCCTCGCCTTGCAGGGCGACGAAGCGTTCGGCTTCGAGAGCTGCCATGCAGCCTTGGCCGGCGGCGGTCACCGCCTGGCGGTAGACGTCGTCGGTGACGTCGCCGGCGGCGAACACGCCGGGCACCGAGGTCGCGGTCGAGAACGGCGCGGTCTTGATGTAGCCCGAAGGCTTCATATCGAGCTGCCCGACGAACAGCTCGGATGCGGGCGTGTGGCCGATGGCGATGAATACGCCGTCCACCGTCCGCTCGGTGAGGGCGCTGGTTTTGACGTTGCGCAGGATGGCTCGCTTGACTTTGAGTGGGTTCTCCTCGCCCGCCACTTCCTCCAGCACCGTATCCCAGAGCACGGAAATCTTTGGATTCTTGAACAGCCGATCCTGCAGGATCTTCTCCGCGCGGAAACGGTCGCGCCGGTGCGCGACCGTCACGCTGGAAGCGAAATTGGTGAGGAACAGCGCCTCCTCGACCGCGGTATTGCCCCCGCCGATCACCAGCACCTCCTTGCCGCGATAGAAGAAGCCGTCGCAGGTGGCGCAGGCGGAAACGCCGTAGCCCTTGAATTTCTGCTCGGACGGCAGCTCCAGCCAACGCGCCTGAGCGCCGGTCGCGATGATCACGCTGTCTGCGAGGTAGTGGTCGCCGGACTCGCAGTCGAGCCGGAACGGCCGCTGCGCGAGATCGACCTTGCTCACGTGGTCGCTGACGAGCTTGGTCCCGACATGCTCGGCCTGCTTCTGCATCTGCTCCATCAGCCAGGGGCCCTGGATGACGTCGGCGAAGCCGGGATAGTTCTCGACATCGGTGGTGATGGTGAGCTGGCCGCCGGGCTGGATGCCCTGAATCAGGATAGGCTCCAGCATGGCGCGGGCGGCATAGATCGCAGCCGTATAGCCCGCCGCCCCGGAACCGATGATGACCAGCTTGGCGCGGTTGATCTTGCCCATCGAGAACAGACCCCGTCGTGCAGCTTTGAGGCAGAGCGCGTGCAGCAAAGGCGGAAGCCGGTTTTTGCACCGCAATCAAGGTTGCGCCGATGGCGTAAACTTGATTGCGGTGCGCGCTCTAACGGTGCGCGGTCCGGGCGGCCCCCCACTGTCCCTGCTGGCCTCAAAGCGCGTTGCGCTATGGCAGCGGCTGGGTCGGATGCGCATCGATGCTCTGCACAATTTAGGAGTTCCTGGGAGCTATGCAAGATATGCAGACCAGAATGCCACAACGTTGTGAAGGAGCCGGTGCGGAAGGTGGGTAATTACCGCTTTGCGCAATAATGTTTCGCACAGCGCGCCGGCATTGCTAACAATGCGCGAGCAAAGGAACGATTCCGGAGCCTTCCGTGGCTGCCCGCCTCGATGCCATCGACCGACAGATTCTCAAGGAGCTGCAGGAGGACGGCCGCATCACCAATGTCGAGCTGGCGCGCCGGGTCGGCATCTCGGCTCCGCCCTGCTTGCGGCGGGTGCGCGCGCTCGAGCAGGCCGGCTACATCAAGGGCTATCGTGCGCTGCTCGACGAGAAGCTTCTCGGCTACGAGGTGACCGTCTTCGCCATGGTGCACCTGACGAGCCAGGCCGATGCAGATCTCAGAAGCTTCGAGGATTTCGTGCGCGCCCAGCCGCTGGTGCGCGAATGCTGGATGCTTTCGGGCGAGATCGACTTCATCCTCAAATGCGTGGCGCCGGACCTGAAGACCTTCCAGGCCTTCGTCGCCGAGCTCACCGCAGCGCCGCACGTGCGCAACGTCAAAACCTCGCTGACGCTGCGCAATTCCAAGGATGCCGCGATGGTGCCGATGGACCGCAAGACGCGCTCATGAACGTCGCACGCGCGTCGCGGCTGAGTGAACCGCGCCGCACCAACAAAGTCGCGAATTCATTGTGCCGCGTCGGCGCGCGTGCTCACGAAGCTCGGCATCACCTCGCGCGAAAACAGCTCGAGCGAGCGCAGCGATTCTGCGAGCGTCATGTCGCCGAAAGCCAGCCATGAGACGAAGTAATTGCTGCCGGTCGCCTCGACCTCCGCGGCGACGAAATCGCGGACGGTTCGCGGCGATCCGGCGACGCCGTTGTCAATCGCCGCGAGCTGGTCGAAGGTCGGCGGGTAAAGCGCCGCGATCCGCGGCTCGACGCCGTGGCGCGCGAACAACCACCGGAAATTGCCGCGCCAGCGCGGATAGGCGCGCCGCGCGATCGCAAGCGCAGCCTCGTCGGTATCGGCCACCACCACGTGGCGCGCCACCCCCATGAACGGACGATGCGTCTTGCCCAGGCGCGCGCGTTCGGCGCGGTAGCGGTCGATGATGACGCGCACCATCGGGCGCAGTGCGATGGTCACGATGTTTACGTCGTTTGCTGCCGGCCAATCCGCGTTCTCGGGGATCGTGATTCCGTACCATAGCGGCGGATGCGGGCGCTGCAGCGGCCGCAGGATCATCGGCACGTTGTGAAATTGGTAATGCTTGCCCTCGAACGTCAACTCGTCGCTGGCGAGGCCCTGCAGGATGAGTTGGAAGGCCTCGTGGTAAATCTCCCCGGTCTGCGCGAAGTCGAGGCCGTAAGCGCGCGTCTCGAACGGCGAGACGCCGCGCCCGATCCCGAGCTCGAGGCGCCCGCCGCTCATCTGATCGAGCATGCAGATTTCCTCGATCAGCCGCAGCGGATGATAGAACGGCAAGAGGTAGACGAGGGGCCCGAAGCGCAACGTCGTGGTGCGCTGCGTCATGGCCGCGAGGAACAGCCCGGGCGAGGCGGCGCAGCCGAGCGGCGTCGAATGATGCTCGGCGAGGTGATAGCCGTAAATACCGCTGCGGTCATACGCTTCGATCAGCGCGAGGCGATCGGCGTAGAGCTGCCCGAGCGGCCCGCCCGCATCGTCCATGTGGTCGAACACACCAAATTTCATGCAGCGTTCCCCGGGCAAGCCATTACCCCCCGGTCCGGCCTCCGGCCCTGGGTGTGACGTCCACGATTTTGAACGGCCGTCAGATTAAAGGCGTGAATAGCCGGAACAAGCCTCGCCGCGGGCCCGATCCGAGCGTGTGCGACCTGCGCGGCCGCATCCGCTGCGGCGGTTTAGCGCCACTCGATCTTCTTGATCTCGTAGGCCTTGGCCCCGCTCGGCGTCATTACCTCGACGCTCGTGCCCTTGCCCTTGCCGATGAGCGCACGCGCGAGCGGCGACGTAATCGAGATCTTGCCTTTCTTGGCGTCGGCCTCGGGCTCGCCGACAAGCTGCCACACCTGCTTCTTGTCGGTGTCCTCATCGACCAGCGTCACGGTCGCGCCGAACGTGATGGTATCGCCCGAGAGTTTCGATACGTCGATCACCTCCGCGCGCGCAAGCTTGTCCTCGAGCTCGGCGATGCGGCCCTCGTTGTGCGATTGCGACTCCTTGGCGGCGTGGTATTCGGCATTCTCCGACAGATCGCCATGCGTGCGTGCGTCGGTGATTTGCTGGATGATACGAGGCCGCTCGACCTGCTGGCGGTGCTTGAGCTCGTTCTCGAGCGTCGTGTAGCCCGCTTCCGTCATCGGGATCTTGTCCATCTCTGTTCCTTCAAACCTCCGGCTTCAGCCAAGAGACAATAATTCCGATCGCGGGCCGAAGTTTCGTCCGGCCACGCGACCCTGAATCCTGTCCCAAACACGTACCGTCAGGCAGCCGGCCCCGGTTTCCCGGATGCGGCCTTGCCGCCGAAATAGCTCTGCAGCGCGCGCACCTCGAAGTCGCCCCCGAGATAGGCTTTGATTCCCTGCGCTGCGGCGACGGCCCCAGAAAGAGTGGTGTAGTACGGCACTTTATGCAAGAGGGCTGCGCGCCGCAGGGAGCGGCTGTCGGCCAGGGCGGTCGCCCCGTCGGTGGTGTTGAAAACGAGCTGAACCCCGCCATTTGCGATGGCATCGACGATGTGGGGGCGGCCTTCCAATACCTTATTGATCCTGCTGGCGGGCAAACCCTGCTCGGCCAGGTAGCGCTGGGTCCCGGAGTTGGCGATGATCTGGAAACCGAGCTAGACCAGAAGGCGAACGGCCTCGAGCACCCGCGGCTTGTCGGCGCCCCTGACCCCGAGACGAAGACGGTGCCGGCGCGCGGCAGCCGTGAGCCGCCGCCGATCTGGCTCTTGGCGAAGGCGATGGCGAAGTTGCGATCGATGCCCATCACCTCGCCGGTGGATTTCATCTCCGGACCGAGCACGGTGTCGACACCGGGGAAGCGGGCGAATGGAAAGACTGCTTCCTTGACGCCGATGTGGTCGAACGGGGCCGCCTTGAGGCCGAAGCTCGCAAGCGTCTCGCCGGCCATGATCCGAGCCGCGATCTTGGCCACCGGCACGCCGATCACTTTGGCAACGAAAGGAACCGTGCGTGACGCCCGCGGATTGACCTCGAGCACGTAGATGTCGCCGTCCTTGATCGCGTACTGCACGTTCATCAGGCCGCCGACTTCGAGCGCGAGCGCGAGCGCGCGCGTCTGGCGCTCGAGCTCCGCGATGGCGCTCGGGCCGAGCGAATGCGGCGGCAACGCGCAGGCGCTGTCGCCCGAATGGATGCCGGCCTCCTCGATGTGCTCCATGATGCCGACAATGGTCGTGTCCTTGCCGTCGGCAAGGCAGTCGACGTCGACTTCGATGGCGTCGGAGAGATAGCGGTCGATCAACAGCGGGCGCTTGTGCGAGACCACGAGCTCCGAGGGCCGGTCGAGATCGCCGGCGAGCCGCGCGATGTAACGGTCGAGCTGGGCGGCATCAAGTACGATCTCCATGGCGCGCCCGCCGAGCACGTAGGAGGGCCGGATCACGATCGGGTAGCCCACCGCCTCGGCGATCGTGCGCGCTTCTTTCGGGCTCGTTGCGATGCCGCTGGTGGGCTGGCGCAGCTTGAGCTTGTGGAGCAGCTTCTTGAAACGGTCGCGGTCCTCGGCCAGATCGATCATATCGGGGGAAGTTCCGAGAATCGGAACTTTCGCCTGTTCCAGCGCTTCCGCGAGCTTGAGCGGCGTCTGCCCGCCGAACTGCACGATGACCCCGCGCAGATGCCCGCTGGAACGTTCGGTCTCGATGATTTCAAGCACATCCTCGTCGGTGAGCGGCTCGAAATAGAGCCGGTCGGAGGTGTCGTAGTCGGTGGAGACCGTCTCCGGATTGCAGTTGACCATGATGGTCTCGTAGCCCGCTTCCTTGAGAGCAAACGAGGCGTGGCAGCAACAATAATCGAACTCGATCCCCTGACCGATCCGGTTCGGCCCGCCGCCCAGGATCACGATCTTGTTCTTGTCCGAGGGCACGGCCTCGCAGACTGGTGGGCCGGCAAACGGCGCCGCATAGGTCGAATACATATAGGCGGTGGGCGAGGCGAATTCGGCGGCGCAGCTGTCGATGCGCTTGAACACCGGCTGCACGCCGAGCGCACGGCGTCTTTGCGTCACCGCCGCGGCGGCAATCCCGGTCAGCTTGCCGAGCCGGGCGTCGGAAAAGCCCATGGCCTTGAGACGGCGCAAGGCGCCGGCGGTCGCCGGCAAGCCCCTGGCGCGGATTTCCGCCTCGGTTTCGATGAGGCCGCGGATCTCACCCAGGAACCAGGGGTCGATCTTGCAGGAACCATGGATGTCCTCGTCGGAGAAACCCAGCCGCATGGCCTGCGCCACTTTGAGCAGGCGCTCGGGCGTGGGCGTGCCGAGCGCGGCGCGCACCGCGTTCTTGTCGTCGCCTTGGCCGAGCCCCTCGATCGCGATCTCGTCGAGCCCGGTGAAGCCGTTTTCGAGTGAGCGCAGCGCCTTCTGCAGGCTCTCCTGAAAGGTGCGGCCGATCGCCATGGCCTCGCCCACCGATTTCATCGAGGTGGTGAGGGTGGGCTCGGCGCCGGGAAATTTCTCGAACGCGAAGCGCGGGATTTTGGTGACCACGTAATCGATGGTCGGCTCGAACGAGGCGGGGGTCGCGCCGCCGGTAATGTCATTGGCGATCTCGTCGAGGGTGTAGCCGACCGCGAGCTTGGCCGCGACCTTGGCAATCGGGAAGCCGGTCGCCTTCGAGGCGAGCGCGGACGAGCGCGACACGCGCGGATTCATCTCGATGATCACCAGCCGCCCATCCGCGGGATTGACCGCGAACTGCACGTTCGAGCCGCCGGTCTCAACCCCGATCTCGCGCAGCACCTTGATCGAGGCGTCGCGCATGATCTGGTATTCCTTGTCGGTGAGCGTGAGCGCGGGCGCGATCGTGATCGAATCGCCGGTGTGCACGCCCATCGGATCGAGGTTCTCGATCGAGCAGATGATGATGCAGTTGTCGCGTTTGTCGCGCACCACCTCCATCTCGAACTCTTTCCAGCCCAGCACCGATTCCTCGATCAGCACCTCGTTGGTGGGCGAGGCGTCGATGCCGCGCTCGACGATGTCGATGAACTCGGCCTTGTTGTAGGCGATGCCGCCGCCGGTGCCGCCGAGCGTGAACGATGGGCGGATGATGGCGGGCAGGCCGATATCCTCGAGCGCTTCGAGCGCGTGGATCAGCGTCTTGACTTGTTTCGAGCGCGGCGTCTCGAGCCCGATGCGCTGCATCGCTTCGCGGAACAGCTCGCGGTCCTCGGCTTTGTCGATGGCTTGGGCGGTGGCGCCGATCATGGTGACGTCGAAGCGCTCGAGCACGCCCATCTTGTTGAGCGACAGCGCCGTGTTGAGCGCGGTCTGCCCGCCCATGGTGGGAAGGAGCCCGAACCCGCCGGCAGCGACGTTACGCTCCTTCTCGATGATCTTGGCGACGATCTCGGGCGTGATCGGCTCGATATAGGTGGCATCGGCGAGATCGGGGTCGGTCATGATCGTCGCCGGATTGGAGTTGACCAGCACGATCCGATAGCCCTCGGCCTTGAGCGCCTTTAAGGCCTGCGTCCCGGAATAGTCGAACTCGCAGGCCTGGCCGATGACGATCGGCCCCGCGCCAATGATCAGGATCGAGGAAATGTCGGTCCGTTTGGGCATGTCGCTCGATATCCGGGCGCGCCACAGGCACAAAAAAAGGGCGCGCTCTTTGCGCGTCCTTCGGGCGGCGCAGAGGCTGCGTCCCCGCGCGCGGGCGCTCTTTAGACCAGAATCAGCGGGCAGGGAAGAGCGGCCTCAAAATAACGGGGTAAAAACGGGGAGGCGGGATGACATAGGTCGCTCACGTCCGCCGCGCGATGAAGGTCATGCGCGCGCGGTTGTGGCCGATATTGGCGGGAGCGCGGCGCGCCGAAAATCCGCCGGCGGCGAGCTTGGCGATCATCGCCGCCTCGCTATAGCGCGAGAGCCCGAGATCGAAGCGCAGCCGCCAGTAGTCGGAGACGAGTGTGCGCACGAGGCCGACGAGCGTGGCGCCTAGAAAGCCGTTCGCCGCGCCAAAGCGAATGAGCGCGACCGCATCGGTCCAGGCCGAGACATGGGGCGGAACGACGTCGCCCAGGATGACGATGCCGTTCTCGCCGAGCAGCCGGCGAAACAGAAGGAGCAGCGCATCAAGCTCCTGCGGCGTGAGATACTGCGCGACCGAATGCAGCACCACGACGTCGAGCGATCCCGCCGGCAACGCCGCGACTTCGTCCGGCGAGCAGGCCCTGATCTTCGCGTGGCCGGCGAAGCGCGCGGCGAGTCCAGCGCGCACCGTGGGCGCGGCCTCGCAGAGGATCAGCGCGCGCGCCGACGCGGCGACGAGATCGGCGTGCAGCGCTTCCCCGCAGCCATAGTCGAGCACGGCCGCGCCGGGGGGCACCTGCGCGCGGATGTCTTGCGCGATCGTGCGGTAGTGCACGTCGCGATGGCGGGCATTGACGTAGATCGAATGTTCGGAATCCCAGAAGGCGATCCAATCGCCCATTACTTCGTCCCCCGCTCGCCCGAGGCGGGGGGACTATAGGGCAACCGTCGCGGCCCGCCAGAGTACGGCCAGCGGGCCGTCCGTGCCGTACACGGGATCGCTATCCGGCAGCCGCACCTCCGGGATGGTCCGAAGCGCCTTGGCATGCTCGACCTTGCCGCCGCGGCAGAGATCGTAGCTTCCGTGCTTCGGATAGGCGCCGATGACGCACAGCTCGGGCGTCGCCCACAGGCACTGATGGCCGGTGCCGGCCGGCAGCACCGCGACATCGCCGGGCGCAAGCTCGAGTACTTTGCCTGCGGCGCCGCCGAAACGCACCTTGGCGCGGCCGCGCGCGATGCCGAGCGCCTCGTGGATCATGGAGTGATAGTGCACGTACGGAAAAATGCCGTTGCGCCACATATCGCCCCAGCCGTTTGCGCCAAACGTGCTCTCGACGACGCGCTCCACGCTCGGCCCGAGAGAGAGATCGATGGCGCCGCGATAGACCAGCAACGGCAGGCGCGGATTGTTGGGGATAGATCCGTCGTCGCCAAACATCAGCGCGACAGGCTCGGTGGGTCGGGTCGACACGGACATGGCCTTGATCCTAGTGGCTTTGCTGCCGCGCTATGAACGCTTAAAGCCGCCGCAGGTTGCGCCGCCGCGCGGCTCGCGAAGCATCGAACTAGTCCGCGGTAAGGACGATCTCCGGCCGGTATTCGAAATGCATCGTGTCGTAGTGGTACCACTTGCCACCCCAGATGAAGCCATGCTTCTCGAAAACATGGACGATCTCCCAAGGAATCTCGTTCTTGTAGGGAATGCGGCCATGGGCGTCGGGCTTCGACCATGCCCAATAGTGAGCGTGCGCGTCGGCAATATCGATCGCAATACCGAAAGCGTGAGCGCTCTGACGATTGGTCCCGGCGATCCGACGGCAATTGTAGGTCCCCTGGGTCGGCCTCAGATACGCAAGGAAGCGCTGCGGCAGCTTATCGAGCTCATCTGACACGTGTTGCAACGCTGCGGCCGCGCCATTGATTTTGGTGAATTTGACGTTTTTGCCGTATTTGCTCGGCAGCCATGCAACGTCGACCGCGTTCGCCGTGAAACCGGCGGTCCGGCAGTCGCCATAGATCTTTTTGAACAACGGCCCATATCTCACCCGCCCCGGATCGAAATTGACCTCTGGCGCAAGGCCCCGCTCGCCGACGGGATATTTCATCAGGAACATATCTTTGATGTCCGGATCATCGAGCATCGCATGGAACGCCTTGGCGCCCTTGCCGTCGTCGATGCGCATGCGCGTGCCGTCCTTCCAAACGAGGTTGTTTTCCTCAATCCGATCGAGGAAATCCGGATATGCCTTGACAAGCGCCATCGGGGCCTCGGCGGGCGAACCGGTCCCGCCTTGAGCGACGCCGACCGCAGGCGCTGTCGCGATCAGCAAGAAAGCCAGGAAATTACGGCACGGCATCGTCGGATATTCATTGCGTGTTGAACGGCTTGCGCCTCGTTTTTACGGGCCGCCGTCAGAACAGCGATTGATAAAAGATTTTTGCCGCGGCAGCGCGTCAATCGGGTGCGTTGCGTTTCGTTCCACCGCCAACCGTCAGGTGCGCTTCTTCTGCTGCCGCATGATCTCGACGAAGCGCTCGAACAGATAATGGCTGTCGCGCGGGCCGGGGGATGCTTCCGGGTGGTACTGCACCGAGAACACCGGCTTGTCCTTGAGCGCGATGCCGCAGTTCGAGCCGTCGAACAGCGACACATGCGTCTCGGTCGCGTTTGCCGGCAGCGTGGTGCGATCGACGGCGAAGCCGTGATTCATGGAGGTGATCTCGACCTTGCCGGTGACGAGATCCTTCACCGGATGGTTGGCGCCGTGATGGCCCTGGTGCATCTTCATCGTCTTGGCCCCGACCGCGATGCCCAGCATCTGGTGGCCGAGGCAGATGCCGAAGGTCGGAATGCCCTTGGCGATAATGTCGCGGATCACCGGCACGGCATACTCGCCGGTTGCCGCCGGATCGCCGGGGCCGTTGGAGAGAAAAACGCCGTCGGGCTTGAGCGCCACGATGTCCTCCGCCGGGGTCTGCGCCGGCACGACGGTCACCTTGCAGCCCTTGCCGGCGAGCTGGCGCAGAATGTTGCGCTTGATGCCGTAGTCGATGGCGACCACGTGGAACTGCGGGCGCTCCTGCCGCCCGTAACCGCGCTCCCACTCCCATGGCGTCTCGTCCCAAGTGAAGCGCTGTCCCGACGTCACCATGGGCACCAAATCCATGCCCACCAGGCCCGGCCATTCGCGCGCTTCCCGCTTGAGCGCGTCGAGGTCGAACTTGCCCGAGGGCTCGTGCGCGATCACCGCGTTCGGCATGCCCTGGACGCGAATGCGGCTCGTCAGCGCGCGGGTGTCGATGCCGGCAAGACCAATGACGCCGCGCGCTTTGAGCCATTGCTCGAGGTGGCGGGTCGCGCGGTAGTTCGAAGGCTGCGTGATCGCGGTGTGCAGCACGACGCCGCGCGCGCCCGGGGTCGCCGCCATGTTCACGGTCTCGATGTCGTCCTCGTTGGTGCCGACATTGCCAATATGGGGGAATGTGAACGTGATGATCTGTCCGGCATAAGAGGGATCGGTGAGGATCTCCTGGTAGCCGGTCATGGCGGTGTTGAAGCACACCTCGCCCACCGCATGGCCGGTTGCGCCGAAGCCGGAGCCTTCGAACACGGTGCCGTCGGCGAGCACGAGTAGCGCGCTTGCCTTCGGTTCGACCCAAAACGCTTGCGCGCAAGCCGCTTCCGCTTGAGCGTGATCCTCTTCCGGACGAGCCCCTGCAGGTTGTTTCTCGGTCATCGAAGGCCTAAGTCTTGAGCCGCGCCGCCGGTCGAGGCCGGTTCGACTTTGGCGAGTCGGGCGCAACTTTGCGAAAGGCCATAGCCGTGCTGCGCGACGAGATCAACACCGCCCTGAAAGACGCGATGAAAGCCCGCGACGAGCGCCGGGTATCGACGCTGCGCTTGGTCAATGCCGCGCTCAAGAATGCCGACCTCGAGGCGCAGGGGAAGGGCAAGCAGGCGCTCTCCGACGAGGAGCTTCTCGGCCTGTTGCAGAAGCTGATCAAGCAGCGGCAGGAAGCGGTCGAGCTTTACGACAAGGCTGGCCGGACGGAGCTTGCCGATCGGGAGCGTGGCGAGATCGAGATCATCACGGCCTATCTTCCCAAGCAGATGTCGGAAGCGGAGGCGCTGGCGGCCGTTGCGCAAGTCATCAAGGCGACCGGCGCGACCAGCATCAAGGACATGGGCAAGGTCATGGCCGCCCTCAAGCAGGGCTATGCCGGCAGACTAGATTTCGGCAAGGCGAGCGGATTGGTGAAAGCCATGTTGTCGGGGTGAGGCCGCCGCGGTGGCTGCCACAGCGCGAAAGCGTGGCGGGAGGACGCCCGTATGAGCCGCCTGGGTTGTCTGGCCGCTTGCTGTGCGGTCGTGGCGCTCGCGAGCCCGGCGCGGGCGCAGGACTATCCGAGCCGGCCGGTCAAGGCGATCGTGGCGGTGGGCGCCGGCGGCACCGGCGACATCTTCATGCGTGTCCTCGGCGAGGAGCTGCACCGGCGCTGGGGGCAGCCGGTCGTGGTCGAACCGCCCGGGCGGGGCCTCGAATATCGGCGCGCGCGCCTGCGCCGAGGCGCCGCCCGACGGCTATACGATCTGCATCATGCCGGGCGAGCCGCTCGCCTATAATCAGTTCCTCTACAAGAAGCTTTCTTTCGATCCTGCCAAGGATTTCGAGCCGATTGTCAATTTGTTCTTCAACACGCAGGCGCTGGTGGTCAACGCCGCCCTCAGGGTGAAGACGGTGGATGAACTGGTGGCGCTCTCGAAGGCGAAGGCGGGAACCTTGAGCTATACCGCCCCGTCCCTTCCGTTGGCGCTCTACCTCGAAAAGCTCAAGCGCGAGCGCGGCGCCGACTGGGTCGCCATCCCGTTCCGCGGCGGCGGCGACACCACCAACGCCGTGTTGTCGGGGTCGACGCCGATCGCATTCCTCGGCATGCAAAACTTCATCTCCCATCTGCAGAGCGGCACGATGACAGGCTTGGCGATTGACGGCGCCGAGCGCTCGCCGCTGTTCCCGGACATTCCGACGCTGGCGGAACTCGGCTATCGCGGCAATCTCACGCGGGTCTATTTCGGCCTGCTCGCGCCCGCAGGCACGCCCAAGCCGGTCATCAACAAGATCCGGGAAGACGTGGCCCGCATCGGCAACGAGCCCGCCTTCCGCAAGGCGCAATTCATCGACCGCGCGCTGGAAGCGATCTTGAACACGCCGGAGGAGTTTGCGCGCTTTCTGGTCGAGGATCGCGCCACATCCGGGCGCGTCGTCAAGGAAGCCGGATTGACGCCGCAGTGATCACGCCCTCTCCAGATGAGGGCGAGAAAACACTAAGCGACTTCCAGCAGAATCTCCGTCAGGCGATCCGGCATGTCGACCATGGCGTCGTGGCCGCACGGCAACTCGTAGACGCGCCATGCGGCGTCGGCCTTGAGCCGCTCCTGCACACCGTCGAACGGGACGCTGGGATAACCTTTGGCGCGGATATAGGCCTTCTTGGCGATGCGCTCGCGCGCGCCGGTGATCGTGATCTTGTCGGTGAGCGTTGCGAGCGGATGCGGCGTGCACATGGCATCGACCCAGCCTCGGTCCATCTCGTTCACCCGAAACACCGCGGCCGACACCGGTTTCATGACCGTCTCGCCCTTTTCCACCGCGGCGGCGATCGATTCGCGCACTGGCTGGGAAGCTTTGGCCGCCAGGCTGTCGCCGTTCTCCGGCACGAAGGCGTCGAGGAATATGATCGAGCCGATGGCCTCGCGCATCTCTTCGGCCGCGCCCGAAATGATCATGCCGCCATAGGAGTGGCCGACGACCACGACGTCGTTGAGGCTTTCCCACTTGATGACGTTGACGATATCTCTGACGTGGGTCGCAAGATTCACCCTGCCGTCGATGAGGTGCGAGCGCTCGCCCAATCCCGTCATCGTCGGCGTGAACGCCTTGTGCCCGCGCTTTTGCAGAAGATCGGCCACGCGCCGCCAGCACCAGCCGCCGTGCCAGGCGCCGTGCACGAGCACGAAGGTCTTCGGCGCGCCGGTCTGCGCCGGGGCTGGCGCGCTGCCCAGAGCGGCTGCGCTCGCGCCGGCGCCTGCGCTTGCCAGCACGCCGCGGCGGGTCATCGCTACCTCGTTGGTTGCAGTCATCGTGTCCTCCCTACGCGTTGTTTTTGGCTCAATCTTACTAGGGACGCGTCCCTTCGTCCCGAACAGCGCAAACGGAAAACGCTTAGGAATGCTCGCTTGCCCACCTTACCCGGCCACCCGCCCACCCTGTGGATAACCGGGACAATCCGCCGCCGTCCCGTCAGCGTCCGGCGCGGGCCTATACTGGGAGGTCCAGCGAATCACTCGGCCCGCTTCATGCGCTTTCCGCCTCAGTTCCTCGACGAGCTGCGCGCGCGGCTTCCAGTTTCGGAGGTCGTCGGCCGGCGCGTGCGGCTCAAGAAGGCGGGGCGTGAGTGGAAGGGGCTCTCGCCCTTCAACAAGGAGAAAACACCCTCGTTTTTCGTCAACGACCAGAAAATGGCCTGGTTCGATTTCTCGTCCGGCAAGAACGGCAGCATTTTCGACTTCGTGATGATGACCGAGGGGCTCACCTTCCCCGAGGCGGTCGAGCGGCTGGCGGCGCAAGCCGGTATCCCGTTGCCCAAGATTTCGCCGGCGGAGGAGGCCCGCGACGAACGGCGCAAGACGCTCAACGACATCGTCGAGCTGGCGGCGAAATTCTTCGAGGCGACGCTGGCGTCGCGTGCGGGCGCCAAGGCGCGCGGCTATCTCGCCGACCGCGGACTCGATCCGGCGACGCAGGTCAAGTTCCGCCTGGGCTATGCCCCAGCCGAGCGCTTCGCGCTCAAGGAGCATCTCGGCAACGCGGGGATAGCGACCGAGGACCTGATCGAGGCGGGACTATTGGTCGCCGGCGACGACATTCCCGTGCCCTACGATCGCTTCCGCGATCGCATAATGTTTCCGATCGCTGATCTGCGCGGCCGCGTGATCGCCTTCGGCGGCCGCGCGCTCGAGAAGGACGCCCAGGCGAAATATCTCAATTCGCCGGAGACGGTCCTCTTCCACAAGGGCGCAACGCTTTACAACGTCGCCGCCGCGCGCGCGGCCGCACACAAGGGCGCGCCGCTGATCGCAGTCGAAGGCTATATCGACGTCATCGCCATGGTGACGGCATGCTTCGAGGCAACCGTCGCGCCGCTCGGTACCGCGCTCACCGCCGACCAGCTCGTCCTGCTTTGGAAGATGGCGGATGAGCCCACGCTCTGCTTCGACGGCGATGCCGCCGGGCGGCGCGCCGCCTATCGTGCGGTCGATCTCGCTTTGCCGCTGATCAAGCCGGGCAAGAGCTTAAAATTCGCGAGCCTCCCCGAGGGTCACGATCCCGATGATCTCGTGCGCGCGGGCGGCCGCGAGGCGATCAACGAGGTGATTGGTGCCGCGCGTCCGCTCGCCCACGTGCTGTGGATGCGGGAGACCGAAGTGGGCGGCTTCGACACGCCCGAGCGGCGCGCGGCGTTCGAGGCGCGCATCGCCGAGGTGACGGCGACGATCGCCGACGACTCCGTGCGCAAATACTATCGCCGCGAGTTCGGCGAGCGGTTGCGGCGTCTGTTCGAGGTCGACGCGCGGCCGAAGATGCGGCAGCGGCCCGGCCGAATGGCCAATAGCGAATGGCGAATGGCGAGGGGCGGAAAAACGGACCGCCGTTCCTTATCGCCTATTCGTGCGCTTGCCGGCGAACGCTACGTCGCGGCGAGCGCGCAACTCCCCGCCAGCCCCGTTCACCGCGGCCACCGCGCCGCCATTGCGCTGCGCGAGGCGCTCATCCTGCAGGCCGTGATCAATCACCCCTGGCTCCTGCACGAGCATTTGGAGGAGTTCGCCGGGGTCGAGTTCCGCCACGCCGAGGCCGCCAAGGTGAAGAGCGAGCTGATCGACATTTTCGCCCATGGCGGCGCGCCCGATGGGGCGGCCATGGTCGCCGAACTCGGTCGGCGGGGACTTGCCGAGGCCACAGCGCGCATTGACAAGGCCATCACCACCCCGTCGGTCTGGGGCGCGCGGCCGGAGGCTGCGCCCGACGACGTCCTGACCACGTGGAAGCAGCTTGTCGCCTTGCATCGGCAATGGCATTCCCTAATTAAGGAACTCCGGGACGCCGAACAGGCCCTGGGACAGGACCCGACCGAGGCCAACTATTCCTGGTTGCAGGATGTGAAGGCCAGGCTGGCGTTGCTCGATGGAACCGAGGCGCTGATCGAGGGTTTTGGAGCCTCCTCGGGCCGGCCAGTACGGTCGCTGTGACTGCTGGGACGATGGAAAGCCAAGGGGTTGCCCGGACGCGCGGAACCGGGACTAAGCCTTTGGCTTTCTGTTGCAATGGAGGCTTAATCGGGACTTAAGCGGCTCCGATGACACTCCGCGGGCCCGAATCGGGCGACTTGCGAGGGGCGCAGGCAAGGGCCGGCGCTCCTGAATATGCGTTCGATTCCCCCCGCATAGGGTAGGGATGGTTTGGTGATCGACGTCCCCCCGACGGGACGTCTCCAGGAGAGGACGGATGGCGAGCAAGGCCAAGGCGGCGCAAAAAGAGAAAGAAAAGGAAGAGACGCCGGAAAAAGAGGCGTCCGAGACGCCGGATACGCCGCTGCCGCTGCTCGACCTCTCCGATGCGGCGGTCAAGAAGCTCATCCGCTCCGCCAAGAAGCGCGGCTACGTCACCCATGACCAGATCAACTCGGTGTTGCCCTCCGAGGAGGTCAATTCCGAGCAGATCGAGGACGTGCTCGCCATG
>WNGD01003011.1_pt1 | contig 17393 bp, 12 predicted proteins | sample 5400671 | NCBI WGS metagenome assembly WNGD01 (sample SAMN13153369, study PRJNA577476) | soil metagenome | isolation source: 40 cm soil or saprolite under grassland replicate 2 | place: USA:California | collected 2016-06-15
GTCGCCGGACGGCAATGGTGGCGAGTCGATCTTCTTCAACGTCTACCGCTCACCGGTGACGGCGCTTGGCGCGGCGACGCCGGAGAACATCGCCAAGCTGCTCACGCGTAAGACGACGCAGACGGACGACCGGCTGATCATGGGCGCGAGCGCCACCTGGGTTCCCTTCGGCTGGATGTCGCACAAGTTCACGTTCGGCTACGACCGCGCCGCCATGTCGGGCGAGGTATTCCACCCCTACGGCTTCGTGTTCCAGCCGACCGGCGACATCTCGGAACTGGACTGGCAGAGCGAGACGGTCACGCTCGACTACGCCGGCAGCGCCGAAGCGCACCCGACGAACGACTTCAAGGCCACGTTCTCGGTCGGCGGACAGCTCGTCCACACGGCGGACGCGCGGGTCGACGGCTACGGCCGCGGGTTGCCGGGACCCGGCAAGCAGACGCTCAGCCGGGCGGCCGAGCGCTTCGTCTTCTCGGGGGGCCAGGAGGTGAAGACGGGCGGCTTCTTCCTGCAGAGCCTGCTCGCATGGAAGGACCGCTACTTCCTCACCGGCGGCTTGCGGGTGGACGGGAGCAGCGCGTTCGGCAGCAGCTTCGGGCTGCAGGCGTACCCGAAGCTGTCCGCCTCCTACGTGATCTCCGACGAGCCGTTCTGGCCCGCGACGCTCGGTACCACCAAGCTGCGCGCTGCGTACGGCTTCGCCGGGCGGGCGCCGGGCGTCTTCGACGCGGTCCGGACGTGGAACGCCGGCGCGTTCGCCGGGCAGACGGCGTTTCTGCCCGACAACCTCGGGAACCCGGCGCTCGGCCCGGAGAAGAGCGGCGAGGTGGAGGTCGGCTTGGACGCTGCCGCGCTCGACGACCGGCTGTCGCTGACGTTCACCTACTATCACCGCCGCACTGTGAACGCGCTCTTCTTGGTGCCGCAGCCGGCTTCGAACGGGTTCGGCGCCCAGCTCGAAAACGTGGGCGAGCTGTCCGCGGCTGGCATCGAGGCGTCGCTCGACGCCACCGTGCTCCGCGGGAGCTGGTTCACCTGGGACCTCGGCTCGACGATATCGACCAACCACACGAACGTGGTGAGCACCGGCGGCGCGATCTTCTACAACATCGTGCCCGGCCAGCCGGCTCCGGTCTGGCGCGGGGCCAAGGTGACGAACCGGGACGCGTTCGCGGACCCGGCGTACGCGCTGGACGCCTTCTTCGGGCCCTCGGTCCCGACCGTGATCATCGATCCGTTCACGACCCTCAAGCTGCCGCACGGCCTGTTGCTGACCGCGCGCGGGGAGTACCAGGGCGGCGCCTGGGGCCAGGACTTCCCGTCGCGACTGGTGGCGCAGCGTGGGCCGCGCGGTCCCGTCGGCTGCGACGACGTCTACAAGATCGTGCCGTGGGCCTCGTACACGGGACCCGGCGATCCCAACGCACCGGCGGCCATCTCGATGGTGCGCGCGCTCGACCGCGCCCGCTGCTACAAGAACGCGCGCAGCGACGTCTGGTTCATGCCGCTCGACTTCTTCAAGCTGCGCGAGGTGACGGTGCAGGCGCCCATCCCGACCCGATTCATCCCGCGGGCCACGAGCGCCTTCGCCAGCCTGTCATTCCACAATCTCTGGCGCTGGACGAACAGTGAGTTCGCCTCGTTCGACCCGGAGCTGATCGGCTCGCGCGACAACGTGAACCAGCTCTTCTCGCTGATCACGGATCAGCTGCCGCCGCCGGCGACGGTGACCTTCTCGCTCAAGCTCACCTTCTGAGGGAGGGAGGACGACCATGCGGATGCAGATCCTACGGCTCCTTTCCCGACGCGGCTTCGTGGTCCGCGCAGGTGCGCTCGTGGTGCTCGGCACGCTCGCGGCCTGCAATCTGTCGGTGGACAACCCCGACCGCGTACAGGACCCGCTCCTCAACGACCCCGGGGCGCATGCCGCGGTCGTTGCCGGCGCCAGCCTCGCCCTCTCCGAGGCGATCAACTGGGTCGCCTTCTTCGGCGGCGACGCGTCGAAGGAGTTCACGCAGGGCGGGCGCATTCACCCGGTGAAGCTCCCGCTCGATCCCGGTCAGCTCAGCGTGGAGGAGATTCCCGACAACGCGTGGAACTCCGCGCAGCAGGCGCGCTGGGTGGCCGAGGACGCGGTCCGGCGCTTCCGGGACGTCATGGGCGCCCAATTCGACAGCTACGACCTCGGCGCGAAGGCGCTGCTCTACGCCGGGTACGCCAACCGGCTGCTCGGCGAGAACATGTGCGAAGCGGTCATCAACGGGGGCGCGCCTTCGGACTACAACGGCTACTTCCGCCGTGCCGAGAGCGCGCTCACGGAGGCGATTGCCGTCGCTGGCGCGGCGCGCGATACGGGGGTAACCACCGCCGCGACCGCGGCGCGCGCATCGGTGCGGCTGATGCTCGGCGACGACGCCGGCGCCGCGTCCGACGCTGCGACCGTCCCCACGAATTACGTGTTTCGGGCGGTCTACAGCATCGAGAATGAGGACTACTACAATTTCATCTACTGGGTCAACGCCAACCAACCGTACCGCGAGATCAGCGTTTCCGCCACGTTCTACGAGCGGTACGACAGCAGCACGGGCGACCCGCGGGTGAGGTGGCGCACGGATCCCAAGATACCCACCGCAGAGTTCCGGTACGTGCCCTGGCTCTTCCCCACGAAATACACGGGACGGGACTCGCCGATCAACCTCTCGACCGGCCGCGAGATGCGGCTGGTCGAGGCCGAGCTCGCGCTGCGGGCCGGAGACTGGCCCACGGCCATGAGCAAGATCAACGGCGTCCGCACCACCGTGATCAGCGACACGACCGGCCAGCCGCTTGCGCCCTGGCCAGCGACGAACGCTACCGAGGCGTGGACAGCGCTGAAGCGCGAGCGCGGCATCGAGCTCTGGCTCGAGGCACGCCGCCTCGGTGACGAACGGCGTTGGGTGGAAGCCAGCACCCCGGGTGACATGGAGGACATGAGCGACCGGGTCCGTCTCTGTTTCCCGATCGGCCTGGGCGAACGCCGCGCCAACCCGAACGTCGGCCCTGACCACGTAGACCCGAAGAATCCGCTCTATCAGGGAACGATCCCGTAGGGGACCGCGCAAGCAGCCCGGGCCCGTGCCGCCGCGGCCTATTGTAGGTAAAATGCGAAAACCGCCCCCTCGGCGGTCACGAGCACATACTGGCGGCCGCCTACGGTGTAGGTCTCCGCGGCGTTCTCGATCGAGCCGATATGGGCGTGCCAGAGCGGCACGGGCGACCTCTTCCCCCGCAGGCCAAAGGCAACAAGACTCCCGGACGCGTCGTTGGCGAACAGCAGACCGCCCGCCGTCGTGAGCAAGCCGGTACCACCTCCACCTGCTCCCTCGAAGCGATACTTCCACGCGAGCTTTCCCGTTTGGTAATCGATCGCGGCGATGGACGTACCGAGCGATCCGACGACATCCTGCTCGCTGCCTCCCAGCCCTACCATCACGCGTGGGTCCGTCGTTGTCAGGTAATACATCGCGTAGAGCTCGCGCAGCACGACATAGAATAGTCCCGTCTGGGGGTCGTAGCTGGCCGGAAGCCAGTTGGTCGCGCCTCCATTGTCCGGCGATACCAGCGAGCCCGCGATCGTGTTGTCCTTGTCTGGGTTGCGCTCGGGCTGCCCCTTGGCGTTGATGCCGGCAGCCCAGTTGGCCGCGTCGGAGTACTTCATCGTGAGCAGATGCTCGCCATTGGTTCGATCCAGCACGTAGAAGTAGCCATTGCGCGACGCCTGCATCGCCATTTTCCGCGGCTTCCCCCCGAACATCCCGTCGACCAGCACCGGCGGCTGGGTCGAATCCCAGTCGTGCGTGTCGTTCGGCGACGTCTGGAAGTACCATGCCATCTTTCCCGTCTCTACGGTCACCGCGACCACCGAGCAGGTGTACAGGTTCGTGTGCGCATCGCGCGGTGCGCGCAGCCGCGCCGTGTACGCCGGCGTGGGATTGCCCGTTCCGAAGATGTAGAGGTGCGTCTCGGCGTCGTACGACCCCGGTATCCAGACCTGCGCGCCCCCGTGCTGCGCCGCGTCCAAGCTCGCCCATGTTTCCAGCCCCGGATCCCCCTGCTTCATCGGTACGGTGTAGAACTTCCACTGCAAGTCGCCGGTCTTGGGATCGAAGGACTGCAGAAATCCCGGCGCGTCGAGATCGTCACCCGTCCCCACCAGCACATGATCGCCGACCACCACCGGTGCCATGGTCGAGAAATACTGCTGGGTGAAGTCCGCGATCTCTTTGTGCCAGCGCTCCTGGCCCGTCTTCGCGTCGAGTGATACGAGGTAGTCGTCCGGAGTCTCGAAGAACAGCCAGTCGCCGTACATCGCCATGCCGCGATTGCCGATGTGCGTGCCCCCGCGCGACTTCCACCAGTAGTGCCAGAGGATGTGCCCGTCCAGCGCGTCCATCGCCCACGCGTTGTCGGGCGATGTGACGTACAGGATGCCGTTCACCTGCAGAATCGATCCGGATAAACGGGGCGAGCCGCCGGTCGATCCGGGAATATTGACCGGATTTTCCGCCACACCCCCGGTGATCGGCGGCGTTGCAGGTGGCCCAAAGAATCCCCCCTCGCCGCCGCCGGCGCCCGCCGTCAGACGGCTCACCCACGCCAGGGAGAGATGCCTGACGTTGGTCGTGTCGATCTGCGTGAGGGTGCTGTAACGCCGCTGCGAATAGTCACCCGCGTAGGTGGGCCATGAGTCGATCGCGGGCCTGGTCAGCAACGCGGGATCCAACCTCTGGCCCACGAGCGACCCGCACGGCACGCAGAACGGAATCAAGAGAAGCAGCTTGGCGGTTCGTATCATTTCAATGTGACGAGATACGCGGTGAGGTTATGGATATCGGAATCCCGCCACTGCGGGAGCATGTCGATATGCCATTGCAGTGGATTGGTGACGACGACCCTGGGGATCGAATCGTGTCTGGCGAAGCTGCGGTACGTACCGTCTGGCTCTCTGAGAGCAACGACGAAGGCGGAGATGTGATCAAGATCTCCCGTTATGGTCTGCCCCGGGGGGAGCGTGACTGTGACAGTCGTAGGCGGCACCTTCGGCGGTGCCGAGCCGGCCGCCCGGCGACCAAAGCGCCTGCCGCTTCCGCCGGACACGACCAGGTTTTGAATCGTCTTCGGGTCATGCCTGGCGCCGATCCCGGCGAGGTCTCCGGTAACCGAGTGGCACTGCGTGCAGTGTCCCGCGCTGTCGAAATAGGTTTCCCCTTCCTTGGCGTTGCCCACCAGGATATCGAGCGTGCTGGGGGCGCCGCGATCGGAAAGCGGCTGGCTGTGCAACCAGGCAGCGATGTCGGCGATCTCCGTCGCACTCAACGTGAGTTTTGGCATCCCGCGGCCGGGAATCCCGTTCTGGACGACCGGAGTAATGAGTTCTCCGTGTTGATCAGCCAGAACCAGTTGCGCACGAACCAGGTTCGGTCCCGTTTCTCCGCCCCTGGCGTCCGAGCCATGGCAGAAGCTGCAATTGCTCTGGAAGAGCTGCTGGCCCTGCGCCACCTGTTCGGGAGGAGCAGGAAGACGCACCGGATAGTCCGGAGCACGATTGCCGCCACGGCTAGCCGGTGTCGCTTGGGCCGGGCGCGGGGGAGCCTGCGCCGGAGGCTGCGGAGCACACATTGGCGCGGCACATGCGAGGATCACAATGCCGAGGAACTGAAAACGTCTCCGTGAATGCATCAGTTGAATCCTCAAACGTGCGGTTTCGCTTGACCTTACACATCGGAACCACGCTGTGCAACCGCTTCTTCATCGAAACTTCCCCTCCGCTCGTTGCGTATCTGCCGCTGACCTGTGACCGCGCCCGTTCGGCGACGGAGGGCACATGAGCTCGGCCCGCAATCCAGGAAGAGTGGTTGGATACTGGTATCTGCTCCTTGTGCTGCTCGGCCCGCTGCGCCTCATCTACATCCCCAACAAACTCTTTGTGCAGGGTAACGCCGCGGCGACGGCCAGCAACATCGCCGCGCACGAGTGGCTCTTCCGATTCGGCATGCTGAGCGACCTGTTGGGTGCCGTGGTCCTGATCTTCCTCGTACTCGCGTTTTACCGGTTGTTCAAAGGGGTGGACCAGCAACTCGCAGTGCTGCTCGTGATCGTGGGCGGCGTGATGCCCGCCCTCATCAACTTCGTGAACGTGGTGAGCGATGCTGGCGCCCTCATGGTCTCGCGGGGCGGGGGCGCCGGCGGCGCCGACTTCTTGTCCGTCTTCGACAAACCGCAGCGTGATGCCCTGGTCATGCTGTTCCTCCGCTTGCATCACCATCAGATCGTTGCTGCCGAGATCCTGTGGGGGCTGTGGCTCTTCCCGATGGGGGCCCTGGCTTACAAATCGCGTTTCCTGCCGCGGTTCCTTGGCGTGTGGCTTATCATCAACGGCGTCGCCTACGTGGTGCTGAGCTTCACGGGATTATTCTTTCCGGATTATCAGGATAAGGTGTTTATCTTTTCTCAGCCTGCCCTGTTCGGGGAGCTGGCGATCATGTTGTGGCTCGTGATCAAGGGCGCCAACCCACCGCTGTTGGAACAATCGACGGCTGCTCAGCCTCCATGAGATTCGTCGAACGAGACTCCCCGGCATCGACACCCGTCTAGCGAGAGCCTACCCGGCCCGTATACTAACGATCAACTAGCCGCGACCGGTTGAACGTGACTCCTCGATTCGAAGGCTCATGGCACGGACTCGTGGCCACGCTGGCGGCGCTCATGGTCTGCAGTGGGCGCCCGGCGGCTGTGCCGCCCGCCCCGGAAACAGCTGCCCCCCGTCAGCTCGAGCTGGTGTGGGCCGACGAATTCGACCGTGATGGGCGCCCGGACTCCAGCAAGTGGACCTACGAGCACGGCTTCGTCCGCAACGAGGAGCTGCAGTGGTATCGTCCGGAGAATGCGCGGGTGGAGCACGGGCAGCTCATCATCGAAGCGAGGCGCGAGCGGATTCGCAATCCGGCGTTCGACTCAACGATCAATGACTGGCGGGCGCGCCGGCCGTACGCGGCGTACACGTCGGCGAGCCTGACGACGCAGGGCCGCGCCAGCTGGCAATACGGCCGCTTCGAGATGCGAGCGCGCATCGACGTGCGCCCCGGCATGTGGCCGGCGTTCTGGACGCTGGGCGAGCAGGGGTTCTGGCCGGCGAGCGGCGAGATCGATGTAATGGAGTATTACCGCGGCGTCCTCTTGGCCAACGTGGCCTGGGCGGACAGCGCCGGGGGAGCGAAGTGGGACTCCGTGCGGCGGCCGATCGCGGAGCTCGGTGGCGCCGCGTGGGCGCACAACTATCACGTGTGGAGAATGGACTGGGACGAACGCGAGATCCGGCTCTACGTCGATAGCCTGCTCCTCAACACCACGCCCCTCGACTCGACCTTCAACGGCGCCGGCCGTCCGCCCAACCCCCTGCGCCAACCGCACCACCTCCTCCTCAACCTCGCCATCGGGGGGTGGAACGGCGGAGATCCCTCCGGGACGCAGTTCCCGGCGCGGTTCGAAGTCGACTATGTACGCGTCTACCGTTCCACGGGGCCTCGAGGACCCTCGTCAAGATGAGCTAGGGCCGGCGCGGGCGAGAGCGCATCCGCCTCTCACCGCGGCTCCTCCCCCCACCAATACCGCCCCGCATCCGCCACACTGCCATACCGCGCGAGCAGCGCGTCAATCGTTTCGTTCACCAGCGGATGGCGCTCCGGTACCGCACCACCGGCGGCGACAAGAGCCTCGATGATCGCGGCATACACATCCGCATTGCCGCCGTGCGCCGCGCGCCACAGTGCCGTGTCCGCGGCATCGCCGTAGCGGTTTCGCGTCCCCGGCCGCGCCCCGCGCTCGAGCAGCAACCGGAGAACCTCGAGATGACCGCCCAGCACGGCATAATAGAGCGGCGTCTCTCCATCGCCGGTATGCGCTTCGACATGCACCCCGTGCTTCAGTAGAAACCGGACGACATCCGTCCAGCCGTACGCGCTGGCGTAGCGCAGCGCCATCTCGAGCTGCCCGGCGGTGGTGCCCGGCTTGGGGTTGCCTTGCTCGTCCAGAAAGCTCCGCACCATATCGAGCCGGCCGAGTCCCGCCGCGCTCACGAGATCCATCCGTGCGCCGCGCTCGGCGAGATAGCGCGCGGCTTCGGGGCAGCCATTGGCGAGACAGGCAAACACCGCTCCGTGTCGATTGCCAGCAAGATTGGGGTGCTCGATCCGCGCACCGTGATCGAGCAAGCGCTCGATCAGCGCGTTCTGCACCCCTGCCTGGCGCGGATGGGTACTCGTCGCCACCAGGCCGAGCGTCGTGCCCCCGCCGCCGTACACATTCGCCTCGGCGTCCACCTCCGCGCCTGCGGCGAGCAGCAGCTCGGCGATGCGCACGATGTTCGGCGGCGTCTTCTGCCGATAATTCTCCATGCCATTTGCCGACACGTAGTGCAACAGGGTAGCGCCATGCTCGCGCGCCGAGCGCGCCCGAATGAGCTCGGGGTGTTCGCGGAGCAGCCGGCGAAGCGTCTCTTCGTCTCCATTGACAATCGCCTGTGCGGCGTCATCGAACGGGTCTCCCGCGTGCGTCAGCTGGTCGAGATGCGCCGCGAACTTGGGCCAGCTCTCAAACCCGTGGCTTCGAGCGATCACGAACTGCGCGTCGGCGAGGGTGCAGCGGCGCTTTCCGCCGGTCAGCGCGCGAAGGGCGAACTCCTCGACCTGGTTCGCCGCGCGATCGCGCTCGCGCCGGCCGTGCCCGGCGAGTAACGACGCCATCCAGCCGTCGGTCCACTCTGCGATGGAGCGCGGTGAGTCCGCCCGGCACGCTTTGACGAGATCCTTGGCCAGCTTGCGGTACTGCTCGAGACTGGGGCGGGAGGGAAGGGGGAGCGCATCCTGCGGATTGGGGAACACACGAAGCTCCTTTCAGTGCACGCCCGGAGTCCGCACCGTGTCGGGCTGAAAGAAGTTCGCGAATCTGTTGTACTGCTCAGGGTGGGCACGGCCCTTTCCGCGGACTGGATGCGCCCCTCGTGCGCTATCACGAAGACTACTCTCGAGACGCGACGCCGTCCAGCGTGACGAACTCCGAAACAACACCCGCCTAGCGAGAGTCCACAGCCGGCCCGTAAGCTTCTCCCATGATCCCATCCATCCGCAGACCGCTCGTCATGCTGCTGGCCGCCCCCGCCCTCGGCATCCCGACCGTCGCGCTGGCCCAGGTGGTCTCCGCTCCGGCCGCGGCACAGGATCCCACCGCCCAGCTGGTCGCGCGCCTCGACCTCGAGCAGTACAAGGCGACGATCAAAGGCCTCACCCAATTCGGCGACCGGCGCCAGGGCACCGACCGAAACCGCGCCGCGGTGAACTGGATCGAGGCCCAGCTCAGGAGCTACGGCTGCGCCGACGTCGCCCGCCTGAAGTACGACTATCAGCCGCCTCCACCGCGTCCCCGGACAGAAGGGGCCGGACCGGCCCGCGACACTAGCCGTGCCTCGGGCGGTGGCCACTACCGCGGCGTGCGCGCCCGCACCGGCGTCAACAACGATTCCCTCCAGCAGCCCGACGCGCGGCTGCGTGCGCTCGACGCACAAGCCAGCACGCCGGGCGCGCGCGAAGAGGTGTACTGCACCAAGGTCGGCAGCGTCCATCCCGGCGAGATGTATATCGTGGGCGCTCACATGGACGGGATCGGGTGGGGTGAGGCGGCGAACGACGATGGTTCAGGCACCGCGCTCGTGATGCAGCTCGCCCGCATTTTCTCTGGACCCGACGTCCGGACCGATCGGTCCATCCGGTTCATACTCTGGAACAATGAAGAGACCGGTCTCAACGGCTCCCGCGCATACGTCGAGCAGCGCCAGGCGCTGCAAGGCAAGGAGGACCCGCCGGGATCGGGCCGGTACCCTGAGCCCACCTGGCTCGGCATGATCCAGCACGACATGATGCTGTTCGACCACGGCATGCCGCGCGGCGACGGCACGTTGAGCCCGGAGCAGCGCCCGGAGGCGGATGTGAATATCGAGTTCCAAGCGAGCGCCCAATTCGCGGCGCAGGCCCAGCAGCTGGCGTGGACGTTTCAGGCGGCCAACGAGAAGTACGCGACCGATTATCCGGCGTCCGTCGGCTCACACATGACCAACACGGACTCGGCGCCGTTCCAGGACCTCGTGGCGGCGATCAGTCTGCGCGAGAACGAGCGGGGGGCCCACATCGGGGCGGGATGGGACCCGAATTGGCACCAGCCGACCGACCTGTACTCCACCTACAGCGACAAGGACTTCCGGCTCGGGCTGAATGCGGCGCAAACGACCCTGGCGGCGCTCACCGGCCTCGTGGGGACGACGATCAAGTAGCCGCATCAGCGGCCTGCTTCCCCTGGCCTTTCAGAATCCGCACGATCGCAACGATTGTGTTCCAATTGCGTGTCGTCGCCGGCACGCCGAACAGTCTGTCGAGCTGGCCAAGATAGCCGATCGTCTTCATGTGACGACGGTACACTCCGAAGACGAATCGGTTGTTCGATGCGATGACTCGTAAGAGCCACTTCCCACGTGGCGGAAGTGTGATTGGAATGGGAGTCCGCACGCGGCCGGCTTTCGACAGGATGCTCACGAATCGAACAACATCAGGGCGCGACGGCCCAGTTCCAAACGGATGGTCAGTCACCAGACGGATAACATCGCGACCGTCGCAGAGCATGACTTCCGTTTCGAACGGCAGCCTTCGGAGCAATTCGGCACGGAACTCGGCTCGACGGCTGGGTTTGCGAACGACAAGCGTGCCTGCAGCACCCACATTCACGACGTCATAGTCGCTCAGTTCTCTTGCGAGGATGCTTGGGCGGAACGTCCTGTGCCCGCCCACATTGACACCCCGGAGGAAGACGACGAGAGCCATACCGGGATAAACCCTTCGACTGCTACATCCCAGGATCATCCCCGGAGGGTCCGTAGATCGACGGCACCTTGCCACCCATCGGCCGAATGTAGGTGCTGAGCTGCCCGCGATGATGAATGGCGTCAAAAAAGAGATACCAGAGGAACTTGCCGAGCGGCTGTTCCATGATGAGCTGCTCGCCCACGTACAGTTTTGCTGGGCGCTTCCAGTGCTCCTCGCCGACATGGTTTACGCGTTCTTCAAGCGCCTGGTAGCGTTCCCGGAACGCCTTCACGGCTTGCTCCGCACTCGGCGCTTCCTCGAGCGCCCAATGAACCTCGCCCCGGTCGATCATCGCGGAGCACGCCGACATCTCATTCGCGAGCGTCCAGACCAAGTCAAGCGTTGACGGAGATCGGTCATGCGGGCGATAGGTGAATTGGGTCAAGGGAAGCGCGTCCAGTACCCTGTCGAACGTTGGAAACTCCGCCTGGTGACGCTGGCAGAAGAATTCACGCTCATTCATCTTGCCTCCATCATAGCCTCTGGATCTTGAGGCCTGCATAGGTGTGTTCGACGTCAGCGACCAGTCGTTTGAATGCCGTGTGCGCCCGCAGGTTCTCGAGGTGTGGGTCGAGCCTGAAAAAGGGCCAGCAGGGATAGCCCGTATCGACACTGCGCTCCAGCCACGCCATAGCCTTGTCCGTTTCGCTCAATAGAGCATAGATGCTGGCGACTTGATAGTAGGTGTGGTGCGCATGGCCGAACGTAATCGGGAAATCGAGCGCCTTTCGCACGCACTCCAACGCGGCGCCGTTCTCATTGCGCCGGGCGTGCAGCATGCCTTGTAGGCTGAGCAGGGTGGGGTCATCGGGGTATCGTTTCAGACCCGCCGCCAACCGTTGCTCGGCCACATTCAGGTCTCCGGTCATCAGTGGCGGTTGGACGGCATAACAGAAAGCGAACCAGTTGTCGGGTGCTTCGCGCAGCCAGGCCGCTGCGGCCTCCTCGGCGCGCGCGAAGTCGCCGCTGTAGAGATGGATATACTCGAGATTGTACGTGCGGTTTTTTGGATTCGCTCGCTGCGACGCCTCGTGGGCGATGCGCGCTTCGTGAAACCGTCCGATATGCAAACAGATCGCGGCCATCCGGTTGTGGGCCCGGTCAAAGTTCGGCCGCGCGGCCAAGACTTGCTCGAGCGCGGCGATCGCGTCGGCGTGCTGGAAATTCTTCGCCGGGCTCCATAGGATCGCCGACCGGGCCCAATATCCCTCCGGTAATCCCGGGTCCAGCGCGAGCGCTCGGTGGCAGTGGGCTTCCGCCTGCTCCAGCCACGTCCGCTGCGCGTCGAAGGAGAAGTGGATTTGCATCGAGACCTGCGACAGCCAGGCGTGCGCCAGCGCGAATCCGGGGTCGCGCCCGACGGCGCGCGTCAGATGCTCCGCCGCGCTCCGCAGCGCGTCTTCCTGATCGGAGTAGCTTTCGCGGAGACCCGCCATGAATTCCTCGTACGCCTCCGGATCGCTGCTGTAGCGGTCGCGCGATTTCGGCGCGGCCAGGAGCGAGCGGCTATGGAGCGAGTCGACCATGCGGCGCCCAATCGCGTCCTGCACCTCAAACACGCTATCGCGCTGGAAGTCCTGGTTCTCCGACAGGATGATCCGTTGCGCCGCGGCATCGAACAGTTGAATCGAGACGCGCCACTGCGCGCCGACTGTCTGGATGTTTCCCTGCAGGATGTGGCGCACGCCGAGATCGCGGCTGGCGCGGGCGGCGTCGCTGCCGGGCGCGTACTTGAGGATCGCCGAGGTCGGCAGCACGGCGACATCCTCGAGGCTCCCCAGGATCGTGATCAACGCATCGGCGAACCCCAGCGACAACCCCTGAGACGCTTGGGCCTCGCTCAAGAAAAGAAATGGCAGCACGGCAATGGTGGTGAGGTGCGGGCTGGCGGGCGCGCCGGCCGCGAGCGGGCCGGTGAGGGCAGCGGCGAACTGGGCGGCGGTCGCGAACCGGTCAGCCGGCACCTTGGCCAATGCCCGTCCCACGGCTTGTTCCACCGCGGCCGGCACGACAGGCCGCGCCGTGCGCAATGGGGGCACCGCATCGAGCGTATGGCGCGCGATCACCTCCCGCGCCGTCGCGCCGAGGAACGGCGGGTGTCCGGCCAGCATCTCGTAGGCAACGCAGGCGAGACTGTAGAGGTCGCTGCGACCGTCGAGGTACGGATCCGCCGTTGCCTGCTCGGGGCTCATGTAGCCCGGCGTCCCCACCGCGATCCCCGTCTCGGTGAGGCGGTCCCCTTGCGCAGCGGTGATCGCCCGACCGATGCCAAAATCCACGACCAGCGCGTGTCCGCCGCTCAGCAGGATGTTTTCTGGCTTGATGTCGCGGTGGATGATGTCGTGGCTGTGGGCGTAGCTCAGCGCGTCGGCGACTTCGCGGACGATTGCGATCGCCTCGTCGAGCGGGAGTTGCCGCTCGCGGAGCAGCCGGGCCCGCAACGACTCGCCCTCCACGAACGGCATGGCGTAATAGAAGGTGCCGCCGGCCTGGCCGCTGTCGTACAGCGCCACGATATGCGGATGGTTCAAGCCCGCGGCGATGGCAATCTCCCGCAGGAATCGCTCGGGACCGAGTGCGGCAGCGAGCTCGGGGTTGAGGATCTTGAGCGCGACGGGGCGATCGTGCTTCACGTCGCGGGCGAGGAAGACGGTCCCATTCCCCCCCCGCCCGATCTCACGCTCGACACAGTACCGGTCGGCCAGCGCCGCGTTGAGGTCGTCCAACAGGTCGGCGATCAGACCGCTCCTGCAAGGGTGCTGCCTACATTAGAGCAGGGGCGCCTCAACAGCTAGAGTAGCACCCCGGCCGCGCTGCTACCTTTGTCGGATGCCGAGAGACAGCCTTTCATGACCGCTCCGCTACGCGTAGCCCGTCTGCCCCCTCGTCGGCGCCGTCGCCTGGGCCTAGTCGTGCTGGTCGTCCTGTTCGCTCTGTTGCTGCTCCTCTCCAATCTGGTCCCGCTCGTCGCCGAATGGCTCTGGTTCCAGGCCCTGGGCTACGAGCGCGTGTTCACGACCCGACTCGTGGCCGAGGCGCTGCTCGGTGTGGGGATCGGCGGCCTCGTATTCGCGTTCCTCTACGTCAACCTGCGGATCGCCCAGCGCGGCCTCGTCCCGAACCCGCTGGTCGTCCAGTTCAGCGCCGGAGCCGCCGCCGTGGACGTGACCCGGCTGGTGCGCCGCCTGGCTCTGCCGACGGCGCTCGTTCTGGCGCTGCTGTTCGGCATGGGCGCCGCAGGCAGCTGGCTTGGCGTGCTCCAGTTCCTGCACCGCACGCCGTTCGGCGTGACGGACGCCGTGTTCGGCCGCGACGTGGGCTACTACGTGTTCACGGTGCCGGTGATCGCCGGCGCCCTCGGGCTCATCACGACCCTCACGACGTTCGCGCTGGCGGCAGCCATCGGGCTGTATGTGCTGCGCCGTGACGTCGTGGTGTTCGGGCGGCGCGTGACGGTGGAGCCCTCAGCCCGGCTGCACCTCGCCCTGCTGATCGCCCTGCTGTTCCTGTTGGCGGCGTTACGAGTGTACTTCGTCCGGCTTCCGGGACTGTTGTACTCCACCACCGGGCCGCTCGTGGGAGCGAGCTTCTCCGATCTCCACGCCGCACTCACGGGCCTGCGGATCGCGGGGCTGGCCGCGCTGGCGGGCGGCGCCCTGGTCCTGTGGGGAGCCAAGAGCCAGCGCTTGGCCCGCAACGCGATGCTCGCGCTCGGGCTCTACTTCGGCGTGTCGCTGCTCGGCGTCGCCCTCTACCCGGCGATCGTCCAGAAACTGATCGTGGCGCCGAACGAGCTGGTGAAGGAGACGCCGCAGCTCGCCTCCCATATCACGGCGACGCGGCAGGCCTGGGGGCTGGACAGCGTCGTGACGCGCGATCTCACCGGCGAGGCCCGGCTCACCGAGCGGGATATCCGGGCCAACCGGCCGACCATCGACAACGTCCGGCTGTGGGACCGCGACCCGCTGCTCCAGACGTTCGGGCAGCTGCAGGAGATCCGGACCTACTACGACTTCGTCTCGGTGGACGACGACCGCTACTGGATCGACGGGCAGTACCGCCAGGTGCTCCTCTCGCCGCGCGAGCTGAACTCGGGCTCGCTCCCCACCCGGACGTTCATCAACGAGCGGCTCACCTTCACGCATGGGATGGGGCTCACGCTCGGGCCGGTGAACCAAGTGACGTCGGAGGGACTGCCGGTCCTCTTCATCAAGGACCTGCCGCCCGCGTCCAGTGTGTCGCTGCGGGTGACGCGCCCGGAGCTCTACTTCGGCGAGCTCACCGATTCGTGGGTGTTCGCCCGGACCCACCAGCGTGAGTTCGACTACCCCTCGGGGGACGAGAACATCTTCACCTCCTACACGGGGACCGGGGGTGTCCGGGTGGGCTCGTTCCTGCGTCGCTTGGTGCTCGCGACCTACCTTCGCTCTCTGAAGGTGCTGCTCTCGAGCGATATCACGAGCGATAGCCGCGCGATGTACATCCGGAATATCCGGCTGCGTGCGCGCGCGGCGCTGCCGTTCCTGTTGTTTGACGACGACCCGTACCTCGTCGTGAGCGATTCGGGGCGGCTGCGCTGGATCCTCGACGCCTACACCGCGACCAGCCGCTATCCTTACGCGCAACCGCTGGACGACGGCATCAACTACATGCGCAACAGCGTGAAGGTCGTGATCGACGCCTTCGACGGCACGGTCACGGCCTACCTGGCCGACCCGCGCGACCCGCTCGTACGCACGCTGGCCAAGGTGTTCCCCGGGATCTTCCAGCCGCTCGACGCGATGTCGGCGGATCTGCGGGCGCATCTGCGCTACCCCGAAGACCTGTTCCGCGTGCAGACCGACATGTACGCCACGTACCACATGTCCGAGCCGGAGATCTACTACCACCGGGAGGACCAGTGGCAGAAGCCGGTGCTGTCGCGGCCGGGCGAGCGGCCGGATCCCTTCCTGCGCCACATCGTGATGCGACTGCCTGAGGAGCGGCAGGCGGAGTTCATCCTGATGGTGCCGTTCACGCCACGCGGCAAGGACAACCTGGCCTCTTGGATGGTGGCGCGAAACGACGGGGAGCACTACGGCCGGCTGGTGCTGTATCGCTTCCCCAAGCAAAGCCTGGTCTACGGCCCGACCCAGATCGTCAACCGGATCAACCAGGACACCGACATCTCTCGCCAGATCTCGCTGTGGGACCAGCGCGGCTCCGAGGTGATCCGCGGCCACCTGCTGGTCATCCCGATCGAGGAGTCGCTTATCTACGTGCAGCCGCTCTACCTGCGGGCCGAGGGCGGGCGCATCCCTGAGATGAAGCGCGTCGTCGTGGCCCACCAGAACCGGGTGGTCATGGAGGAGACGCTCGACGCCGGGTTGGCACGGCTGTTCGGCGGCGCGGTCGAGCCCGCCGCGGCTGCCGCCGGGCCCACCGGCGCCGCCCGTCCCGGGGACGCGCGCGCTGCGGATCTCGCCCGCCGGGCGGCCGAGTTGTACCAGCGCGCCGTCGCGGCGCAGCGCAGCGGCGACTGGGCCAGCTATGGCGAAGCGCTGTCCCAGCTGGGAGAGGCGCTGCGCCAGCTGCAGGCTGCCCTCGGAGGCCGCCAGCCCTAGTCGTCAATAGGCGGCCAGAAGGTCGTGGAGATGCCCCAGTTTGAGAGCGAGCGGGAGGTTGAGGACTGGTTCCTCGAGCGGGGGTTCAAGGTCGAATGGATCTGAGCGGCCGTTGCCGAGGACTTACGTGCTTCCTTCTGGAGCCTCCCCCGACCTTTCCCGGGACTCGAGCTCGTTCAGCGCCATCCCTACGGCGGCCGCGCGGACCTGCTCGACGCTGCGGTACACATCTTCGATGCTGCTGCCCCGCACCACCCGATATTCGCGCGCGCCAACCCCGGTGCGCCCGACGTATTCACGCACGCCCCAGTGCTCCTTCCCCCGACACCGGGGGTAACGCTCCGTCGTGTGGGACAGCTCCTCGTCCGTAAGCACCGCGCCCTGCAGTCCCAGGAGGACGCTCAGTCGACTCTGAAAGTCATTGGGCTCGATGGTCATGCCTCTTCCTTGGTCCGGTCTACGAAGGTGCGAAAATGGAGCGGGTCTCTGAGGTTCTGCAACTCCCGGTAATAGTAGAGGGGCGTCGGCCGCTGGCCCTGGAACTTCAGCCGCTTGAGAAACTCGACTTCCTTCGCGGTCGCCGTGCCGCTGAGCGACGGATCCTGCAGGAACGCCTTGAGCCCGGGCTCTTCGACGAAGTGCTGTTCGGACTCGAGCTCGATGAACTCGAACTTCTTCACGTTCCCGGAGACGAGTCTGTCATTGAGAACTATCTCCAGAGCAAAGGTCGCGAGGTCGATGGCCCACGATTCGATCAGCGGATCCAGGAACGAGACGCAGTCCTCGACGGACACATGAAAGATGTCCGTATCGAGGAACTCGAGCACAAGAACGCGCATCG
>WNGD01003012.1_pt1 | contig 17392 bp, 13 predicted proteins | sample 5400671 | NCBI WGS metagenome assembly WNGD01 (sample SAMN13153369, study PRJNA577476) | soil metagenome | isolation source: 40 cm soil or saprolite under grassland replicate 2 | place: USA:California | collected 2016-06-15
GCTCCTCATCGCTGAGCACCACCTCTACACGCTGCGCCATCACCGCCCCCAATCGTCGTCGATGAGGACACCGTTCGCCGCCAACCCGCGGGTCCCTGCGAACTAAAGACTCAGGTCACTAGGCGCCGCTTGCCGGCGCGGCCATCAGGACGCGCGGGCTTTGCCTGCGCGTCCGTCCGAAATGACCGGTCGAGCCGCTCGACGCGATACCGACCGCCGCTCTAGGCGCCGCTTGCCGGCGCCGCCCTCAGGACGCGCGGGCTTTGCCTGCGCGTCCGTCCGAAATGACCGGTCGAGCCGCTCGACGCGATACCGACCGCCGCTCTAGGCGCCGCTGGCCGGCGCCGCCCTCAGGACGCGCGGGCTTTGCCTGCGCGTCCGTCCGAAATGACCGGTCGACCCGCTCGACGCGATACCGACCGCCGCTCTAGGTGTTCTGCCTCGGGAGGTTGTGGAGGCGGCTGATCGGTGGCCGGCCGCCGAGTGAGCTGTGTGGCCTGCGCGTGTTGTAGTAGTCGAGCCAGTGTGACAGGGCTCGGCCGCGGTGCTCGGATGAGCGGTAGACGCGGCCGAGGCCCCCATTCGCGTTTGAGCGTTTGTTGGTAGCGCTCGACTTTCCCGTTTGTCTGCGGCCGGCGGGGCCGGATGAAGCGGTGCTCGATCCGGTGGGCCTGGAGGAGCTCGCGCAGGGAGCGGTTGTGTCGGTAGACGAAGGCGTTGTCGGAGAGCAGCCGCCTCGGCTCGATCCCGAGCTCGGAGAAGTGCGTCAGCGCGCGCTCGACGAAGGCTGTGACCGTCTCGGCACGCTCGTCCGGGTGAAGCTCGCTGTAGGCGTAGCGGCAGTAGTCGTCGACGATCGAGTGCACCCACTCATGACCGATGCGCATCCGCCTCTCACGGCCGCTGCGATAGCGGTCGCCGGTGACGGCGTGCCCTGCTCTGCTGAAGCGGACGAAGCGCTTGCTGTCGATGTGCAGCAGGTCGCCGGGACACGGCCACTGGTACAACCGCGGCTGCTCGCGCGGCTCCGGCGGAGGTCGCGAGATCCCCGCTCCGCTTCAGCGTCCTCCAGACGGTCGCGTGCGGATGACCGCTCTCGCCGGCGATTCACCGTGGTCCCCAGCCGGAGCGGCGCCTGGCCGCGCAGATCCGAGCCTGCTCGGCCGGCGCGAGCAGCCGCGGCGAACGACGCGGCCGCGACGATCGATCCTCGAGACACGACAGCGACGCGCGCAGCTCGGGCGCGGCCTCTTGCCAGCGCCGCCACCACGTGCAGGCGGTCGTCGCCGAGACGCCGCGGCCTCTCGCCGCAGCACGACACGACAACCCCGCCTCGACGTCAGCGACGAGCGCGCGACGACCAGCGAGTCCGAGACGAGCGTTACGGTGAAGCCCCATCCGGGTCCCTCCTTCGGGCGTGAGCCTTGGCAGACCCACAGCCTCGAAGGAGGCCCGGATGACCTACTCAACCGTCCACAACCTGTCGAGGCACGTCACCTAGGCGCCGCTGGCCGGCGCCGCCCTCAGGACGCGCGGCCCTGCCGCGCGACCGTCTACAACGACCGGTCGACACGCGCGAATCGAGATCCGCGCTCCTGGGACGCCGGTAGGCGGCGGTCCGCAGCCGCGGGCGCGGAGAAGTCACACTCTCGGCACATTCGGTCACACACGTGTGCGCTTTTCGGCGTTACGCTCGTGCGTGAGCAGGGGGAGGGTCGGGACCCGAGGTTAGACGCGCGCGTGTACCTAGAAACGGCCGCCGCGGGCGCGGGCCCGCTCCGCGGAGACCGTGTGGGCGACCGCCTCGAGCTCGTCGGCGAGCGGCTCGAGCTCCGGCGCTTCGCCGAGGCGGTGGCCGAGCGCCTGGGCGAGGAGCCAGTCGGCCAACCACGGGTTGCGCGGCAGGAGCGGGCCGTGCAGGTAGGTGCCGATCGCGCGGCCGACGCGGCAGCCCTCGTAGCCGCTCTCGCCGTCGTTGCCGAAGCCCGCGACTACGCGGCCGAGCGGAGTCGCGCCTGCGTCGAGCCGCGTCCGGCCCGCGTGGTTTTCGAAGCCGGCCAGCGTCCGCCGCTCGCCCGGCTCCAGCTCGCACTCGAGCAGGACGTCGCCGATCATGCGCCGCTCGCCGGCGACCGTCTCGAGCGGGAACAGGCCGACGCCGGGCATGTCCTCGCCGTGGAAGCCGCGATAGCCGCGCCCGAGCAGCTGATAGCCGCCGCAGACGGCGAGGAGCGCCGCCCCGCGGGCGACCGCCTCGTGCACCTGATCCGCCTTGGCTGCGAGGTTCTGCGCCACGAGCTCCTGCTCGCGGTCCTGGCCGCCGCCGATGTAGAGCAGGTCGTGCTCGCCGGGCACGATGGCGTCGTCCATCCCGAGCCCGCGTACCTCGAGCTCGTGGCCGCGCCAGGCCGCGCGCCGCGCGAACACCGCGATGTTGCCCCGATCAGCGTAGATGTTGAGGTACTCCGGATAGAGGTGGCCGACGCGAATCCGCATCAGGCCGCCTGCTCCCAGTAGGGGCGAACGAGGCCGCGGTCGGCGGCGATCTTCCGCAGCGCCAGCATCGCCGTATAGGTCGGCAGGACGACGAGCTCGCCGCCTGCCGGCGTCACCTCCAGGCCGCGGTCGAGCGCCCGCTCGAGCTCAGGGACGACCTCGATCGCCCGCTCCTCGAAGCCCGCGTACTTGAACCGGAGCGCGAGCTCCGCGGCCCGCGCGCCGGTGGCCACGAGCCGGTCGAGCCGCTCCAGCAGCGGCTCGAAGTCGACGTCCCAGATCCAGGAGACGTCCTGCCCATCGGCAATCGCGTCGTTCAAGGCCACGACGGCGACGCGAGGCGCGGCGCCGTCGACGAGCGTCCGGATCGCCTCGTTCGCGCCGGCGGGATTCTTGATCAGGAGCATCAGCAGCCGCTTGCCCGCCACCTCGATGCGCTCGAAGCGGCCGAAAGCGGCGCCGAAGCGGCCGAGCCCCGCAGCGACGGCGTCGAGGTCGGCTCCGAGCTCCCGCCCGAGCGCGGCGGCCGCGAGGGCGTTGTAGACGTTGTAGAGGCCGGGAAGCCGGAGCTCGACCCGCCGCTGGCCTTCGGGCGCGGCCAGGGTGAACGCCGCTCCCTCGAGGCCGCGCAGCTCGATCTCGCGCGCGGCCAGGTCGAGCGCCGGCCGCCCGTGGCCGCACGCGGGACAGCGATACTCGCCGAGGTGCCCCACGTAGGCCGCGGCGTACTCGTAGGGGGTGCCGCAGCGAATGCAGTACTTCGAGTCGGCGGCATGCTGCAACGACGGCCGCGCCTGGAGCGGGTCGTCGACGCCGAACACGACCGAGCGCGCGTGCTCGCGCGCGAGGTCGCCGACCTGCGGATCGTCGCCGTTGACGACGAGCGCGGACGCGGGGTTGAGGCGGGCCACGGCCTTCCGCCAGCGCTCCGCGACGAGCTCGAGCTCGCCGTAGCGGTCGAGCTGGTCGCGGAACAGGTTGCCGAGGCAGAGGGCCCGCGGGTGCACGCGCCGCGCGACCTCGGGCAGGGCCGCCTCGTCGACCTCGAACAGGCCGAGCTCGGCGTCGCGGGCCGCAAGCAGCGTCGAGGCCACGCCCGAGACGAGGTTGGCGCCCGAGCCGTTGTGGGCGAGCCGGACGCGACCCCCCAGGATCGCTGCGACCATCGCGCTCGTCGTCGTCTTGCCATTGGTCGCCGAGATCAGCGCCGACCCGCGCGGAAGCCGGGCTGCGAGCCGGTCGATCGCGCCCGGATCGAGCTTCCAGAGGAGCTTCCCGGGCACCGTCGTCCCCCCGCCCGCGCCCACGAGGCGGGAGAGGCCCGCGGCTGCCCTGGCGGCGATGATCTCGGCTGCGAGCGGCATCCGCGGCACGGCCGCAGCCTAGCCGCGCCCCCGGTGGCTGCGACGTTCCCCCGAACGAGGGAATTCGAGGGTCGTGACCCTTCCGGGGGAGGTTTGCATCCCCGGCCGACCGTACGTTCCGGCAACTGAAACGTACTTCTGCGGCCCGCGCTTAGTGCGCGGTAGGAAGGAGCAAGGGTAGATGCGGCCAGATCGATCCTGTAGTGATGGGACTCGATCGAGCGCGCTTTGGGGCAGAGGGTCGAAGAGCGAATCTCGCTCGAGTGCCCTCTGGGGACGGCGTGGCGGTAGAACCGCGCTCGCCGTTTCCGCGTTCCTCGCGCTTGCACTGCCCGTGACCGGTCTCGCCGACGGAAAGGGCCCTGACGGCCCCAAGTCGGCGATCGTGCCGCCTTCGCTCATGTCGGCTGCCCAGGCGAATCCCGATCAGACGTTCAACGTCATCGTCGAGGGTTCGAAGGGTCAGTCGTCGGGCGGGGTGGCCTCGGACGTCACCACGGGCAACGGCAAGCTGAAGCGGAAGTTCCTGTCCCTGAGCGGCGTCTCGGCGTCGATCAGCGGCAAGGACCTCGTCAAGCTCGCCAAGAATCCCCACGTCTCGGCGATCGTGCCCGACGTGCAAATGAAGACGAGCGATTACCAGAGTGCGGAGATGTGGCGTCAGTCGACCGGTGTGAGCTCCCTGTGGAGCAAGCCGGCCGTCACCTGCGCCAAGAATTCGCGGACCGGTCTGAAGCTCGACCCGACCTGCGTGCCTGCACCGGCGGTTCTCGCCCCGCAGGCGCCGACGATCGCAATCCTCGACAGCGGCATCGACGCCTCCAAGGCGGCCGATTTCGGTTCCCGCATCGTGGCCCGGGCCAACTTCGTTGCGTCCGAGCCCGGCGCGCAGGGTGACCCGGACGGCCACGGCACGATGGTGGCCGGTGCCGCCGCGGGCGGCGCCACTGATCACAGCGGCGCGGCACCGAACGCTCCGCTCGTCGACGTGCGCGTCGCCGACTCGCACGGCCAGGCCATGACCAGCGACATCCTCGCCGGCATCGACTGGGTCCTCGCGACCAAGGCGCAGTACGGGATCAAGGTCGCGAACCTGTCGCTGGCGGGGACGACCGAGACCAGCTTCCAGTTCGACCCGCTCGATCTGGCGGTCGAGAAGCTGTGGCTCAACGGCATCGTCGTCGTCGTGGCAGCGGGCAACTACGGGCAGCCGGATGGTCCGGTGAAGCTGTCCGGGCCCGGTAACGACCCGTTCGTCATCACGGTCGGCGCAACGGACGTGCGTCAGACGGCGGATCCGAGCGACGACACCCGGGCTCCGTGGTCGGCTTACGGCTACACCGCGGACGGCTTCCTGAAGCCCGAGATCTCGGCTCCGGGCCGGTTCATGGTCCTGCCGAGTCCCGCCGGCTCGTTCATCCAGACGACGCATCCGGATCGAGTGACGGCCCCGGGCTACATGTGGATGTCCGGCACGTCGTTCTCGTCTCCGATTGTCGCGGGTGCGGCTGCTCAGCTGCTCGCGCGGCATCCGGACTGGTCGCCCGACCAGGTGAAGGGCGCCCTGATGTCCACCGCGACTCGGCTCGCGGGCGGCCTTACGGGTCTCGGTGTCGGCGAGGTCAACGCTGCGGCTGCCGCCGCGGTGGCGAGCCCGCCGAACCCGAACCAGCACCTGAACGACTTCGTCACCGTTGACCCGACGACGGGCCTGAACACGTTCGTGGCCTCGAACTGGGCCAGCGCGGTCTCGACCAGCTCCAACTGGACCGAGTCGAACTGGACGGAGTCGAACTGGACCGAGTCGAATTGGACCGAGTCGAACTGGACCGAGTCGAACTGGACGGAGTCGAACTGGACCGAGTCAAACTGGACGGAGTCCAACTGGACGGAGTAGTTCCGAGTCCCTGAGCAAGCGGTGCGACGGCGGCCTCTCGAGGCCGCCGTCGCCGTTTGCGGGGCCCGTCGGAACCGGGGAGCGGGGGAGGCCCGCGCTCGATCCCTTGAACGGGTGATTCCGCCGAATCTGCCCCTTCCGGGGGAGGAAGGGGTACCCACCCCGGCCTAGGTTCCGTGCGGTTTTGATTGCGGCTCGCGCCGTGGCCGGCGCGGACAAAGGGGAGAGGAATGCGGGCACATCACGGATTGCAGGGGACGCGCACAGGCGCTCTCCGAGTACGCGGCTTCGGGCAGTCGCAGCGCGCGGGTCGTGTCCATGCTGGCGCTCGTGCTCGCGCTCGTCATCGCCGCCGGCGCAGCCGCCTCGCCCGCGCCGAAGCCTCCCAAGCCGCCGACGGGCAAGGGCGGCCGCCCGAGCATCCCGTACACGAGCACGACATCGTATGCAGCCGACTCGCTGCTCGGGCGCGCCCAGGCGAACCCGATGCAGCAGTTCGACGTCATCGTCCAGACGAGCAGCCGGACGCTCCAGCACAGCGTCGCCAGGTGGAGCGACGAGAACGGCAACGTCAGGCGCCAGTTCAACCTGATCGACGGCGTCGCCGTGAAGCTCCCGGGCTGGGCGGTGCTGTACCTCGCCGAGAACCAGCTCGGCCGGATGACGGTCACCGAGGACACGCGCCTGACGGTCACGGGCAGCTCGGCGGGCTGGCAGGACTCGGTGAAGGCACGGCCGCTCTGGCCGGCCGGCGGCTCGGCCGCTCCGCAGGGCCCGGCGATCGCGATCGTCGACAGCGGCATCGAGGACGCGAAGGCAGCCAACTTCGGCACCCGCATCGTCGCCCACGTCGATTTCAGCGGTGACGGCAAGAAGGGCGACCCCGAGGGGCACGGCACGATGGTCGCCGGCATCGCGGCCGGCGCCCCGAATCCGGTCACCGACGGCGGGGTCGCGCAGAGGGCACCGCTCGTGGACGTCCGCGTCGCCGACTCGGAGGGCGAGGCGATAACGAGCAACATCATCGCCGGGCTCGACTGGGTGCTCGCGAACAAGGATCAGTACAACATCCGCGTCGTCAACCTCTCGCTCGCGGGCGCGACGGAGGCGAGCTTCCTCTACGACCCGCTCGACCAGGCGGTCGAGAAGCTCTGGCTGAACGGGATCGCCGTGGTCGCGGCCGCCGGGAACAACGGCTTGCCCAACGGCCCGGCCAAGCTCGCCGCGCCCGGCAACGATCCGTTCATCATCACGGTGGGCGCGCTCGACTCCAACGGCACGACCGCCACGAGCGACGACGTCCGGGCGCCGTGGTCGGCGTACGGCTACACCGCCGACGGCTTCGCGAAGCCGGAGCTGACCGCGCCCGGCCGGTTCATGGTCATGCCGGTCCCAACCGGCGCGTACATCCCGAGCATGGTGCCGGACCGCCGCGTCGGGCCGGGATTCATGTGGATGTCGGGCACGTCCTTCGCGGCTCCGGTTGCGGCGGGCGCCGCGGCGCAGATCCTCGCCGCGCATCCCGACTGGAAGCCCGACGCCGTCAAGGGCGCCCTGATGGCGGCCGCGACGCCGCTCGCGACCGGCGAGCCGGGCGTCGGGATCGGCGAGGTCAACGTCGCCGGCGCGGCCGCGCTCGCGACGGCGCCCAATCCGAACGAGGGCCTCGACGCCTTCGTCGGAATCGACCCGGACACGGGTCTGCGGATCTTCAGCTCCTCCAGCTGGGCGACCGTGGTCAGGACGAGCTCCAACTGGACGTCCTCGAACTGGACGAGCTCGAACTGGACGTCCTCGAACTGGACGTCCTCGAACTGGACGAGCTCGAACTGGACGTCTTCGAACTGGACGAGCTCCAACTGGACGAGCTCAAACTGGGTCGACTAGCCGGTGTGGGGCGTGTTCTCACCCCAATGGGTGAATTGGCCGTGCCCCGTCCGGGACTCCCTCATGCGGGGGATGCCCGGGGGGCTTCCGGCTCATACCGTCTGCCCATTGACTGCGGCTCCGCACTGCGCGGAGAAGGAGACCGACATGCGGCACGGCCCTGAGGTGACCGGGGGGAATTCGGTTCAGGCGTTCCTTTCAGGCGGAAGGACGGCGTGCGCGTGAACGAAGAGCGCGGAGGCATGACCCTGAAGGCGCGCTCGATGCTCGTCTTCATCGCCGGCTCCGGCGGTGTCATCGTCGGCTGGTCGACGTTGAACCTCCATCTGGGCGCCGACCGCTGGCTGACCTTCGCGATCCTCGGCATCGCCGCGGCCGTCGCGCAGCTCTTCCAGGTGCACACGCCGCGGAACAACGCGTTCAGCATGTCGGTCGTCTTCACGCTGCCGGCCGTCTTCCTGTTGCCGCTCCCGCTCGTCGCGCTCCTCCCGATCGTCCAGCTCGTTCCCGAGTGGCTGCGCGATCGCTACCCGTGGTACATGGAGGCGTTCAACATCGGCAACCACACGGTCGACCTGTTCGCCGCGTGGAGCGTCGCGCACCTGATCCGCCACTATCTCCCCGGCCACCTCGGCTGGGCGCTCGCCGGCGTCGGGGCGGCCGCGACCTACGCCGTCCTCAACCACGGCGTGCTCGCGGTGATGCTCAGCTTCGCCCGCGGGCACACGATCCGCTCGACCGGCCTGCTGTCGTTCGAGAGCCTCTCGAACGAGCTCGTGCTCGCGACGGTCGGCTTCGTGCTCGCGAGCTTCTGGCGCACGAACCCGTGGCTGATTGCGGTCGCGCTCGCGCCGCTGCTGCTGATCCACCGCTCGCTTGCAGTCGAGGCTCTGCAGGAGGAGGCGCGCGTCGATCCCAAGACCGGCCTCTTCAACGCCCGCCACTTCGCCGCCGCCCTGGCCGAGGAGCTCGGGCGCGCAGCGCGTTTCGAGCGCCCGCTGTCGCTGATCATGGCCGACCTCGACCTGCTGCGCGACATCAACAACAGCTACGGCCATCTAGCGGGCGACGCCGTCCTCAAGGGGATCGCCGAGATCTTCCGCCAGCAGCTCCGCCACTACGACGTCCCGGCCCGGTTCGGCGGCGAGGAGTTCAGCATCCTGCTCCCGGAGACTCCGCCCGACCAGGCGCTCGAGATCGCCGAGCGGATCCGCCGGGCGGTCGCCGAGCAGGAGTTCGAGGTCGAGACGTCCGACCAGCCGATCCGCGCGACGGTTTCGATCGGCGTCGCTGGATTCCCGAAGGACGGCGTGGACGCGAACGAGCTGATCCACCAGGCCGACCTCGCGGTCTACCGCGCGAAGCTGCAGGGGCGCAATCGCGTCCTCGGCGCGAGCTCCGAGCCGCTGCTGATGCCGGCCGACCGCAGCGCGCGCCTCGTCGCGGTGCCCGAGGAGGGCGACCACGTCGCGCCGCTCCCCGCCGCGTCGAAGATCGAGCCCGCGCAGGAGCGGCGCGCCACGCGGCCGCACACACCGCAGGGACCGCGGTTCTTCGCGCTCTCGCGGCGCATGGGCGGCGTCGTGGCGACGGTCAGCTTCCTCGGCGTCGGCGCGGGGATCCTCGGCCTCGTCTTCGGGAGCACGCAGGACGTCGTCGGCCTGATCGCCGTCGTCCTGCTCGTCGGCGCCGGGCAGGCCCTCGCGCTCGAGTACGACGACATGGACGGCTCCATCTCCGTCAGCGCCGTGGGCGCGCTCGCCGGCGCCGCGCTCTTCGGGCCTCGCGCTGCCCTCCCGCTCGCGATCGCGATCTCGCTCGTGGAGTGGAGCGCCCGCCGCCCGTCGCTGCACCAGGTCCTGTTCAACATCGGCGCGCTCTCGCTCGCCTCGCTCGCCGCCGCGACGGTCTTCGCGCAGGCGGGCCACTTCGACGGGAACGTCCACAAGTTCGTCGTCGCCGGGCTCGGCCTCGTCGCCGGCGGCGCTTACTTCGCGGCCAACATGGGGCTGGTCAGCCTCGCGCTCGCCGTCGAGGGGCACGAGCGCTGGCGCCGAGTCTTCCAGGAGCGCTTCGCCTGGCTCCTGCCGCACTACGTCGTCTACGGCTTCATCGGCGGCGTGATGGCGCTGGCGTATGAGGCGGTCGGCCTCGTCGGGCTCGCCGTCTTCGCGGTGCCGCTGCTGCTGATGCGCAAGACGCAGGAGGCCTACCTCAAGCACACGCAGAAGAGCGCGCAGAAGCTGCGCCAGGCCGCCGAGACGATCCAGTCTCAGAACGTCTCGCTCGAGCAGGCGAACCGCCTGCTGAAGGAGCGCTCGACGGCCGCGATGGAGTCGCTCTCGGCCACCGTCGACGCTCGCGACTCGTACACCGCCGGCCACTCCCGCCGCGTGCAGCAGCTCGCGCTCGCGGTCGGCCGCGAGCTGGGTCTCTCGCAGGCCGAGCTCGACCTGCTCGGCCACGCGGCGCTCTTCCACGACATCGGCAAGCTGGCGATCCCGGACGCGATCCTGCTCAAGCCGGCCAGCCTGACCGGCGAGGAGTGGGCGCTGATGCAGCGCCACGCCGACGAAGGTGCCCGCATCATCGACCGGCTCGGCTTCCTCCAGGACGCGGTGCCGGCGATCCGCCACCACCACGAGCGCTGGGACGGCACCGGCTATCCCGACCGGCTCAAGGGCGAGGAGATCCCGCTCGGCGCCCGCATCATCCACGTCGCCGACGCGCTCGACTCGATGCTGACGACGCGCATCTACCGCGCGGCCCGGCCGGCCCACGAGGCGATCGCGGAGCTCCGCCGCGCGGCCGGCAGCCAGTTCTGCCCGCGCACCGTGACGGCGTTGGAGCGGATCCTGCCGCTCGAGTCGATCCTCGGCGAGGCGCCCGAGGCCGACCGGCAAGTCCCGCTGCTCGAAGTCGCCTCCTAGGCGCCGCCCGCCGGCGCCGCCTCAGGAGGCGCGGCTCTGCCGCGCTTCCGTCTGCAACGACCGGTCGGCACGCGCGTGTACAGACACGCGCTCGTAGCTCCCCGGAAGGGCACCCCGAACGGGCCGGGGCGCCGCCGTGACGGCCTTTTCGGACGTCATTGCGGAATTTCCAGGGTGCTCTACAATTCTTGACATGCGGCGGAGAGAGCGTTACCGGGCGCTCGCGAACATCGACTCCGACGCGCTCGCCGCGTTCCAGGCCGGGATCCGCAAGCGCTACTCCGACGAGCAGATCCTCGCCGAGCTTCGCACCTGCGCGGAGCGCCTCGGCCGCTCGCCGACGATGCGGGAGTTCGCCGCCGACCCGGAGACGACCGTCCACCCGCAGACCGTGATCGAGCACTTCGGCAGCTGGAACCGGGCGAAGCGCGAGGCCGGTCTCGTGCCGCGGCGGTTCGCAACGCGCGACGAGCTGTTGCAGCTCCTCCGCGATCTCGGCGCCGAGCTCGGCCGGCCGCCGACGGCGAAGGACATCGACGCCCGCAAGGGCTCGATGCCCTCGAAGTCGCTCTACTGGCACACGTTCGGGTCGCTGACGAACGCGCTCCGCGAGGCCGGATTCGACGTGCCGGTGGGGGAGGAGCGGCTCGAGCGGGCCGTGGAGCAGGGCGTCGAGCTCGCCCGACGACTCGGCCGCTTGCCGAAGTTCGCCGACTGGACGGAGGCGCGCAAGGCCGACGAGTCGCTGCTGACGGAGTGGCAGGTGTACCGGATGTTCGACGCGCGCCGCGGTGCATGGTCGACGTTCCAGTTCCTGATCGCGGAGCGCCTCCGCGAGCAGGGCACCGAGATCGGCTCGGACGGACGCGTCAGCTGAGGTTAGGCGGCGAGCGTCGCGAGCGCGGCGAGGCACGACGCCCGCTCGTGCGGCGCGCGCACGGCCGGGAGCGGCGTCTCCTCGAACGAGAGATCGGTGCCGAACCGCTCCTGGGCGACGATGCGGCCGTCGGCGACGGCGATGAGGCTGCCGGTGTCGAGCTCCTCCTTCCGGAGCTCCACCTGCACGTACTGCTCGGCGAGCTCGAGTGCGCCCTTCGTCGAGGCGAAGAAGAGGCCGTCTTTGCAGCGGCCGATCCAGAGCGGGCGGCCCATGCCGCGGGCGAGCACGAGCTCGGGGCGGCACTCGTCCAGCCACGCGGTCGCCATCGAGCCGTACAGCTGCTCGAGCGCCTTCGTAGTGCGCCCGCGCGAGCGCTCGGCGAGGGCGAAGATGATCTCGGAGTCGACCGTCATCCCCGGGTCGTGGCGCTCGATCGCGTGGCGGGCAAAGAGCTCCTCGTCGTTGCGAATGATCCCGTTGTGGATCCCGACGACCGCGCCGTGACGGATCGGATGGTTGTTCGCCTCGATGCTCGGGTGGCCCTTGGTGTAGTCGCGCACGTGGAGGAGAACCTGGGCCGCCCGGTCCGGGATCGCGATCCGGTCGAGGAGCGCGCTCGCGCCGGAGCGCTGCTTGCGGATCGTCACGGGGCCGCGGCGGCTGCGATAGGCGTACCCGACGGCGTCGGCGCCGCGCTCGGCGATCCCGGCGAGCAGGGCCTGCGCCGCCAGCGTCCGGTCGACGGCGCTGCGCGTGCCGAGGCTGTATCCCGCGATTCCGCACATGATCCAAGAGTGTCATCGGCGGTCCCAGCGGGCCGCATGACCCCCACGTATGTCTCCGACGTACTAGACGGGGACAAGTTAGTCCAGCTTCCATCGGGGTCGCGCCTCGTCCCTCGTCGGGGGTAACTCGGTCCTCAAGAACCTGCGCTGGGGCGCCGATACCGGACGGGTGATGGAGCAGCGCCCGCTTCCCGAGCCTCTCCCCGAGCCGGAGCTCGCAGCCCCGGCCGAGCCTCACCTCGAGCTGCTCCCGGACCTCGAGCCGGAGGAGGACGAGGAGACCGAGGCTCTCGCGGAGCCGGAGGACGAGGCCGACGCCGACGCCGAGCTCGACGCGCCCGCCCAGACGCAGGATCCGCTCAAGCTCTACGTCCGCCAGATCGGCGATGGCCCCCTGCTGACGCGGGAGGAGGAGCGCGAGCTCGCCCGGCGCAAGGACGCGGGCGACGCGGGCGCCAAGCGCCGGCTCGTCGAGGCCAACCTGCGTCTCGTCATGTCGATCACGCGGAACTACACGAAGACCGGAGTGCCGCTCCTCGACCTGATCCAGGAGGGCAATCTCGGGCTGATCCGCGCGGTCGAGAAGTTCGACTACAAGATGGGCTTCAAGCTCTCGACGTACGCGACCTGGTGGATCCGCCAGGCGATCACCCGGGCGCTCGCCGACCAGGGCCGGACGATCCGCCTGCCCGTCCACGTCGCCGAGCAGGTGCGGCGCATGATGCGCGCCCGCCGGCAGCTCGCGCAGAAGCTGAACCGCGAGCCCACGGTCGCCGAGGTCGCGAGGGAGAGCGGCTTCCCCGAGAAGCGCGTCCAGGAGCTGCTCGACCTGGTCGAGGACCCGGTCAGCCTCGAGACGCCCGTCGGCGACGGCGAGAGCCTCTACGGCGACCTGATCGAGGACATCCACTGTGACCAGCCGGACGAGTTGACCGCGCGCCGTCTGCGCTCGCGGGAGCTCGCGACGGCGCTGATGCGCCTGAACCCGCGCATGCGCCGCGTCCTGGCGCTGCGGTTCGGCCTCGACGGCGAGTCGCCGCAGACGCTCGAGGAGGTCGGCGCCGGTCTCGGGATCACGCGCGAGCGCGTGCGCCAGCTCGAGTCGCGGGCGCTCCGCGAGCTGCGGCTCGCGGCGCCGGACCTCGAGCTTTACCTTCGGGCGGAGTAGGTACCTTGGGAGGCGTGGAGCCTCTCTTCGTCGACTGCCACAGCCACGTCTGTCCGTCCGGCGACGACGGCGCGCGGACGGTGGCCGACGGCGCCGCTCTCTGCCACGACGCCTGGCGCCACGGCACGGGGCTGCTGTTCGCGACGCCGCACGTCTGGCCGCACCTGCCGTTGACCGAGGAGCGGGAGCGCGCGGTCCGCGAGGCCTTCGCGGCGCTCGTCCCGCAGGCGAACCTCGAGCTCCGGCTCGGGTTCGAGCTGACGCCCGACCCGCGCCTGCTCGACGAGGACCCGGCCCGCTACCGGCTCGAGGGCACCGACGTCGTGCTGATGGAGGTGCCGTTCAGCGGCCCCGCCGACATCCTCGTCGCCCTCGCGGAGCACGTCGAGGCGGCCGGCCTTCAACCGCTGATCGCCCACCCCGAGCGAACGGACGCGGTGCTCGACCGGCCGGCGCTCGCCTGCGAGCTCGCCGAGCGCTGGCCCCTGCAGGTGAACGCGAGCTCACTGCTCGGCGATCACGGGAGCGAGATCGAAGCACTCGGGTGGGAGATCGTCGAACGCGGCTTGGCGCACGTCGTCGCCTCCGACGGCCACCGCCTCAGCCGGCCGGCCCGGCTCGACGCAGCATTCGCGCTCGTCGCGGCGCGGGTGGGGGAGGAGGCCGCGCGGCCGCTCTTCGACGGGTCCGCACTCAGCGTCGCCGCACCGGCGGACGCGCGACCGATACGCCGCGCCCTCTCGTTCTAGCCGGCGACGTACTGCATCTCGCGGAGCGTCGCGAGACGGCGCAGCGACTCGAGCTCGATCTGCCGCACGCGCTCGCGCGTGAGGCCGAGCCGGCGCCCGATCTCCTCGAGCGTCTTCGGCTCCTCGTCGAGCAGGCCGTAGCGAAGGATCAGCACCTGGCGCTCGCGGTCCGGCAGCGCCTGCAGCGCTTGGCCGAGCGCCTGGCTGCGCAGCGAGACCTCGACCTTCTCCTCGGGCAGCGGGTCGTCGCCGGCGACGAAGTCGCCGAAGACCGCGTCCTCCTGCTCGCCGACGGGCTGGTCGAGCGAGGCCGAGGCCCGTGCGGCCGCGCGCACCTCGCGCGCCTGCTCGATCGGCAGGCTCGCCTCGTCAGCGATCTCCTCGAGCGTCGGCTCGCGGCCGAGCTCCATCCAGAGCGTCCGCTCGGCGCGATTCATCTTCTGCAGCCGCTCGACGATGTGGACGGGCATCCGGATCGTCCGCGCCTTGTCGGCGAGGGCGCGGGCGACCGCCTGGCGGATCCACCACGTCGCATACGTCGAGAACTTGTAGCCGCGCCGCCAGTCGAACTTCTCCACGGCGCGGATCAGCCCGAGCGTGCCCTCCTGGATCAGGTCGAGGAACGGCAGGCCCTGGTTGCGGTAGTTCTTCGCGATCGAGACGACCAGGCGCAGGTTCGACTGGATCATCGTCTGCTTCGCGTCCATGTCGCCGCGCTCGATCCGCTTGGCGAGCTCGACCTCCTGCGCCGCGGTCAGCAGCGGGTGGCGGCCCGCCTCGCGCAGAAAGAGCTGCAGCGCGTCGGTCGTGGTCTCGACCGGCTGGATCGCTGGCGGAGGCGGCGCCTGCTCGCGCTCGGGCTCCTCCACGATCTCGATCCCGCGGCGGTCGAGCTCGATGTAGAGCGCGTCGGTCTCGAGGGGGTCGAGCTCGAGCGGCTCCAGGATCTCCTGCAGCTCCGGCTGCCGAACCGACCCGCTCACCTCGGCTGCCTCGAGCAGCGTGTGCAGGTCCTCGTTCCGGAGGATGGATTCGATTTCAACCGTCATCGCAGGCTGGGCGTCCCTGAGCGCGTGTTCCGCGCTGCGAGGACACCCAAACACGTTTGGCCTGTGGATAGCAAGGTGCAAAGGCGATTCCGGGCACTTTTCCCCTCTTTGGACTACACGCACGGAAAGCGGCGTTATGTCAAGTCGGCCCGCGACCCGCGGGTATCGTCTCGACCGTGAACCTCGCGCTCGCGGCGGCTCTCGCGGTGTCCCTGCTCCTCCCCGCGGTCGCGGCGGCGGAGGACGTCCCGGGCTCGGAGATCGCGACGGACGCGACGCTCGCGGTCGCGCCGGACGGGAGCCCGCGCGTCGCGTTCGTCGGGGGCGGGGAGCTGCGCGTGGCCGCGCGGGGGGCCGACGGGAGCTGGACCGCGGAGACGGCCGCCCCGCTCCCGGGCTCGAGCGCGATCGTCGACTCGGCTGCGGTCGCGCCGGGCGGCGCGAGCTTCGTGCTCGTGCAGGACCCGAACGGACGCTGGCTCGCGCTCGAGGAGCGCACCACGGCCGGCTGGCGCGGGCACGTGCTCGTCGCGCGCGTGGCGACCGGCGCGTCGCTCGGGCTGGCGGGCCTCGCGCTCGACGCCGCCGGGCGCCCCGTCGTCGCCTACGCGCTCCGGCTGCCGTCCCGGGCGACGTTCCTCCGGATCGTGCGGCCGGACGCGCGGGGCCGCTACGTGACGAAGCGAGTCACCCGCGGCGGTTTTCCGCCGAGCGACACGATTCCCTCTGCGACCCCCGTCGTCCTTCCGAGCGGCGTCGTCCGCGTCGTCGAGACCTACGCGCGGGCCACGATCGAGTGGACGCCGAAGGGACGCGACTGGCAAGGACAGTTCCTGTACGCGTCCGCGCTCGGCTCGGCCGCGGGGCCGGTCGCCGCGTCCGCCGCCGCGGGCGGGGTCTACTCGGCCTGGACCGAGCTCTTCGCCGCCTTCGGCGAGAGCCACCTTGTGCTGACGCTGCATCGGGACGGCGAGCAGACGACGATCCTGCACCGGCACGCGTTTCTCGTCGGGCTCGCCGTTTCGCCGGACGGGCCCGAGCTCGCCGCCAACGACTACGTCGACGGCGCCGACCTCGGCGCTCCGGACTGGCTCGACTACGCGGGCCTCGTCGTGCCTGGCTTGGGCGCGCCGTTCGAGCTCGCCGGCAAGCTCGCGGGCTACGCGGTCGACCGGGCCGGGGGCCGCCAGTACCTGCTCCGCAGCGCGGCGCGGCTCGAGTGGTATCGCTCAGCCTCGCTCCCCACCGCGCGCGTCGAGCTGACGGCGGTGCCCGCGCCCGGAGCGGTCTCGCTCGCCGGCCGGGTGACCGGATCCGCGGGCGGCGCCGTCGAGCTCTACCGCGAGCAGGCCGGCCGCGCACCGCTCCTCGTCGCGACGGTTCCGCTCGCCGCCGACGGCTCGTTCGCCGCCGTCGACGCGGCCCCGCCGGCCGCCGCTCTCCTCTACCGCGCGGTCTTCCGCGACGCCGCCGGCGGGCTCCCGTCCGCGTCGCTCCTCCGCGCTGCGGTGCGTCCCGGCGCGCCGGCGGCACGCTGATCCGCTTTTCCACAGGCTGCACGATCTGCTGTGGAAATGTTGATAATTGAATTTTTCGCAAATTGCGGTCTTTTCGGTCACGGCCCCCTTGCACAGGTTCGGGCCTCCCCCTAGATTCCCAATTGCGCCGAGCACGGAGCGCGAGTAGGTCGAAGCCGAGGCCCGAGGGCTGTACGGGAGAGTCGCAAGACTCAAGCGGAAAGTCAGCGGGCGCGGTGGACGAAAGCGCAACCGGCTCGGCGAATTCTTTTTAAGCAAGGTGCAGGTGCCGGACCGACGGTCTGGCACCTGCGCGTCCGTTCGATAGAGTCGCCGCCGTGCACCTGAGGCTGCCCAGCTTCTCATCCGGCGTGACGGCCTTCCTCTGGGCGCTCGGGCTCGCGCTGTACGTGTGGCTCGGCCTGCTCGCGATCGGGACGACGCACCCGACCGCATTCGTGATCGCGGCGCTCTGCTTCTGCGGGATCTTCCTGTTCGTCAGGCTGTTCGGCGGCGACAGGCCCGGCGAGACCTAGGTGTAGGACCCGAGGACGTTGTTCCGGTTGAGCGCGTGTAGGCGCTCGAGCGGGGTTTGGCGGCCGAGGCTGCGGTGTGGTCGTCGGCGAGTGTAGTAGTCGAGCCAGCCGGCGAGTGCGTGACGGCGTTCGTC
>WNGD01007499.1_pt1 | contig 17386 bp, 15 predicted proteins | sample 5400671 | NCBI WGS metagenome assembly WNGD01 (sample SAMN13153369, study PRJNA577476) | soil metagenome | isolation source: 40 cm soil or saprolite under grassland replicate 2 | place: USA:California | collected 2016-06-15
ATCAAGAGCAGCGCCGAAACGTACAAGACCCAGCTCGTCACCTGGTACTTCTATAAGGACACCGCGGCCGGGGTTGACGGGACTTGGGACCAGCACGCGGGCTTGCGGGACTTCAATGGGAATTTTCGCCCGGCCTGGTTCGCGTTCGAGCAAGAGACGGGTGCCTCAGAATGGCCGGCGCCGAACTGGAACATCGAGAACCTGGGTGGGAACGTTCCCTCCGATCCCGACATCGCTTCGTGGGAATCGGGCAGGGTGGACGTCTTCGCGCGCGGCACTGACAACGGCCTCTACCACAAATCCTGGGACCCGATCTACCATTGGAGCGGGTGGGAGAAAATCCCAGGGCCCACCATCGCATCGGGGCCAAGCGCGGTCTCCTGGGGCCCGGGTCGCCTCGACGTGGTGGCGCGCCTGTCCGACAACACCATCGAGCACTGGGGCTGGAGCGGCTCGTGGGCCTACGAGAACCTGGGCGGGAACGTGACGTCGGATCCCGACATAGCCTCCTGGGAACCGTACCGCCTTGACATCTTTGCACGCGGAAGCGACGAAGGTCTATTCCACAAATCGTGGGACTCGAAATACCTCTGGAGCGGGTGGGAGAAAATTCCGGGCCCAACGATCACCTCGGGCCCTGGCGCCGTCTCTTGGGGCCCAGGACGCATCGACGTGGTTGCCCGCGCGGCCGATGGCTCCGTTCAGCACTGGTCGTGGGAACGGTTCTTCAAATAGTGCCGATACGGCAGTCCCTAAGCAGTTCGCCCGCCGCCCGCCAAGCTTTTCCTGGCGGGCGGCCGCGTTACTCCTGGGACTCCTCGCGCAGACGTTTCGCCACGGCGGCGGAGGCGGCGCGGATCGTGTCGAGCTCGGCGGCCTTCTTCTTGTGGCCGCTGACGTAGCAGCAGAGGGTGCCGTCGACCAGCTCGAAGCCGAACTTCTTCGGGGCTTCCTCTCCCAGCCAGACGATGAAGGTGGGGGAGAATAGGCGGCGCAGCCAGACCTGGTCCTGCTCGGAGCCGGCGAAGATCTCGTAGCGCTCGTCCAGCGCCTCGCTCTCCAGCTCGATCCGCTGCTTGGAGCGGCGGAAGGCGTCCTCGAGCTTCTCCAGTCGGTCGTCTCGTCCTCGTAGGTGTAGAGGGCGAGGACCCCGTTGACGCGGTCGGCGAGCGGGCCCGCCATCGCGCGCTCGGCGTAGCGGGCATCGCCCTTGCGTCGCATCGCCTCGCGCTTCGCTCGCGGTGCGAAGAAACAGGGATGGACGCTTGCTCGCTCGTCGCTCACGAGCGCAACCTATTGCGGGGCGCAAGTGGGCTTGCAGAAGGTCGTCGTGTTGCAAAGTGGGGGAAAGTGGGTTATTGTGGTCGTGAGTTGAAGCCCAGGACCGGGGTGGTGAGGTTCCTCCCACCTCATCACCTCGGTCCTAACTCTCTTCCCAGGCCGCAGAAAGGACGCTCACGGGGATGGCATTTCGGGGTCTCTACGAGCACAGTCTCGATTCGAAGGACCGGCTCACGGTTCCTTCGCGGTTCCGCGCGGCCCTCTCCGACGGGGTTGTTCTCTCCAAGGGCTTCGACCCCTGCGTCTGGGTGCACACGACCGAGGAGTTCGAGCAGCTCTCCGATCGCTTCCTCGCCCCGCACAGCCCCTTCGGCCGCGACGCCCGCCGCCTGCGCCGTCGCTTCCACGGCGGCTCCTTCGACGAGACGCTCGACTCGGCCGGCCGCATCCGCGTCCCCAAGCCGCTGATCGAGCACGCCGCCCTCTCCGGGCCGTGCGTCGTGATCGGCGCCGGCGAGTACCTGGAGATCTGGAACGCCGAAGCCTGGGCGAAGCAGGAGGAGGAGCTCGACGCGACCGCCCCCGACATCGCAGAGGGTCTCGCCGCAAGCGGAGGCTCCGAGTGAGATGCGAGCCCAGGTGGAGGAAGCGTCCATATCCGACTTCCGCGACCGGAGCATGGGCGAAGCCCTTGTGAGGCGCGCAACCCTTGTTCCTATGCCGACCGAGCACCAACCCGTCCTCGCCCCCGAGCTGATCGACCTGCTCGCCCCCGAGCCGGGGCAGACCGCCGTCGATTGCACCTTCGGCGGAGGCGGCCACGCGCGGCTCCTCGCCGCCGCGATCGGCCCTTCCGGGACCCTCTTCTGCATCGACCGCGACCCGGCGGCCGAGGCCCGCTTCGAGCGCTTCGCCGCCGAGGCGCCCTGCCGGACCCGGCTCCTCGGCGTCGACTTCGCGGCAGGGCTTCGAACGCTGCACGGCGAAGACATCCGTCCAGACATGGCCTACATGGACCTCGGCATGTCCTCGATGCAGGTCGACGCCCGCGAGCGGGGCTTCTCCTACTCCTACGACGCGCCCCTCGACATGCGGATGGACAGCCGCCAGCGGCTCAGCGCGGCCGACCTGCTCAACGAGTGGCCGGAGTCACGGATCGCCCAGGTGCTGCGCCGCTTCGGCGAGGAGCGCTACGCGGGCGGGATCGCCCGCCAGATCGTCCGGCGCCGGCCTCTCCAGACCACCTCCGACCTGGTGGAAGCCGTCAAGGCCGGCATCCCCGCCTCGGCCCGCTTCGGCGGCGGCCATCCCGCCAAGCGCACCTTCCAGGCGATCCGGATCGCCGTCAACGGCGAGCTCGACTCGCTCGAGGGCGCGCTGCCGACCGCCTGGAGGATGCTGCCGGTCGGCGGTCGCCTCGCCGCGATCTCCTTCCACTCGCTGGAGGACCGCCGGGTCAAGCGCTTTCTGGCCGACCGGGCGAAGGGCTGCATCTGCCCGCCCGAGCTCCCCGTCTGCGCCTGCGGCCGCGAGCCGGAGGCGGAGCTGCTGACCCGCCGCGCCGTCGCCCCCGGGCCCGAGGAGGTCGCGGCGAACCCGCGCTCGAAATCGGCCCACCTGCGCGCCGCGGTGAAGATCGGGGAGGCGTCCTGATGGCAGTCGCCGCTCCCGCACGCCGGACTGCCCCGGCTCGCAGAGCACCGGCGCGCGCTCAGCTGATCCCGATTGCTGTCGGCACCGCCAACGCGGTCCGTCATCTGCCCGACACCGGCCTGGTGGTGCGGATGACCCGCGGCCGTGCCTGGATCGGCGTGCTCGGTGTGCTGCTCGCCGGGATCGTCGCCCTCAACGTCCTCACCCTCAGCTTCGCCGCCTCGGCCGGCCATATCGACCAGAACATCCAGGCCCTCGACCAGGAGAACTCGATCCTGCGCGGCCGCGACGCCCAGAGGTCGGGCACGGCTCGCGTCCGCCGCGAGGCGGCGGCGCTCGGCCTCGTCGTGGCGGCCGGGGACCGGGTCGACCCCGTGCAGGCCAGTCCGGGCGACGTCGCGGTCGCCGCCAAGCGGCTCGCCGCGGCCGGCTCCGGCTTCTGAGGCGGGACGGCGATGCGGACGATCGAGCGAAGGATCGGACTCCTCTTCGCCGGCTTCCTCCTCTGCTTCCTCGTCATCGTCGGTCGTGCCTTCTGGCTCCAGGGGGTGCAGGGGGCCAAGCTCGCGTCGGAGGCCACCTACCAGCAGACCGAGACGGTCACCGTTCCTGGGTTGCGCGGCAGCGTCCTCGACCGTCACGGCAACCCGCTGGCGGTCTCCGAGGACGCCGCGACGATCTTCGCCACCCCCTACCAGGTGAAGGACCCGCGGCGAACCGCGGCAAAGCTGGCGCCGATCCTGGGCGAGAGCAGCGGCGAAGTGCGGCGCAGCCTCACCGAGCACTCGGGGTTCTCCTACGTCGCCCACAAGGTCGACGTGCCGACCGCGGCGCGGATCGCCCGCCTGGAACTGCCGGGGATCGGGCAGCTTCCCGGCAGCCGGCGGACGTATCCGCAGGGCGACCTCGCCGGCCAGACGATCGGCGCGGTGGGCTCCGAAAACCAGGGCCTGACCGGCCTGGAGGCCGGAGAGGAATCGGTCCTGCACGGGACCGACGGAGAACGCCGCATCGTCAAGGACGCCCTCGGCGAACCGATCCGGCTGGAAACCGTGACGGAAGCGAGCGACGGCAAGGACATCCAGCTCACCCTCGACCCGGCGATCGAGGAAAAGACGGAGGAAGTCCTCGCCGAAGTGGGGGAAACCTACGCGCCGAAGGGCGCCACCGCGATCGTCATGGACCCGCGCGACTCGCAGATCCTGGCGATGGCCAACTGGCCGCCGGTCAACCCCGCCGACCTCTCTAGCGCCAGCTCCGAAGACCTGCTGAACAAGGCGACCGGCTTCACCTACGAGCCGGGCTCGACCTTCAAGGCTTTCACCGTCGCGGCCGCGCTGGAGGAAAAGCTGGTGACGCCGGAAACCTCGTTCACGCTGGCGCCCTCGATCCAGGTCGCCGACCGCACGATCGAAGACGCGGAGGCGCGGCCGACAGTGACGCTGAGCGTCGCCCAGATCCTCGCCTACTCCTCCAACGTGGGCGCGGTTACGATCGGCCTTCAGCTCGGCAGCGAACGGTTCAGCCACTGGATCGATCGCTTCGGCTTCGGACGGCCGACCGGCGTCCAGTTCCCCGCCGAGGAGCGCGGGATCGTGCCGGCGCTCGGCGAATACTCGGGCTCGACGATGGGCAACCTGCCGATGGGCCAGGGCCTCTCGGTGACGCCGATGCAGATGATCGCGGGCTACGCGGCGATCGCCGACGGCGGCATCCTGAGACGGCCGCAGCTGATCGAGAAGGTCGACGGCGAACCGGTCCGTGAGCCGCGCGGTCGTCGGGTGATCGATCCCGGCGTCGCCTCGGAGGTCCGGACGATGCTCGAGGGCGTGCTGGCGCCCGGCGGCACCGCCTCCGAGGTGAGCGTTCCCGGCTACACGCTGGCGGGCAAGACCGGCACCGCCCAGGTGGCGGAAAACGGGACCTACTCGGAAACCAAGTACGTCGCCTCCTTCATCGGCTTCGCGCCGGCGCAGGACCCGCAGCTGCTCGTCGCGGTGATCGTCGACCAGCCGCAGGGCGAAATCTACGGCGGCTCGGTGGCCGCGCCGGCGTTCGGCAAGATCGCCGCGTTCGCGCTGCCGTATCTGGGTGTGCCGCCGCAGTAGCAAGGGATCGACCTAGGCGACTACTGCCGGTCGACGATCTGCTGGATGCGCCCGGGGGTCATTTCCGTGAGCTCTGCGACCCGGCGCCTTGGGAGGGAGTCCTTTGACTCTCGAATGACGCGGTCCCGCTCAGCCTTGGCCGCCTCAAGCCTCTTCGTGGCCAGTTGCACTTTCCGGGTCGCCCGTTTCAGCGCGTCCTCATGGGCGTGCGCGTCGCCGTCGTTCATGCAACAATGCCGATACAGGTTGAGGATGCTGTTGATGTCCTCCGAAAGGCCCGCCGACGGCGGGCCTTTCTCTTTGAAGAAGCCCCGACGCCGCCGTTGCGGCGCCGGGGATGGTGGCCTACTGTCGCGTGGTCTGGATGATCATCCAGACGAGCAACAGGTTGAGCATGCTGGCGATATCCATTGGACCTCCTTTCTCTCGGGGACAAACCTGCAAGGGCTGCCTTGTCCGAGAAGGCGGAGGCTGGATCGCCAGCGGCTCTCAGCGCCACCATCTGTTTATCGTACTAAACGCAACGGCGCTGGCGGGTCCTGGACGAGGGGGCCGCCCGCCCGCCTAGAATCGACCGCGTGAAGCTGCGTAAGCTGATCGCGGGCGCGGAGGTTGCGCGGAACCGGGGGGATCTTGATGTGGGGATCTCGGATCTCGCATACGACAGCCGAAAGGCTGGGCCTGGGACATTGTTCTTCTGCGTGCCTGGGGAGAAAGCGGACGGGCATGGGTTTGCGGAGGCCGTGGTCGAGGCGGGGGCGGTGGGGCTGGTCGTCGAGCGGGAGCTGGACATCGATGTGGCGCAGGTTGTGGTCGCGGACTCGCGGGCGGCGATGGCGCCGCTGGCGGCTCGGTTCTGGCGGGATCCGACTCGGGAGCTGCGGGTCGTGGGGGTTACCGGGACGAACGGGAAGACGACGACCGCCTTCCTGGTTCGGGAGATCCTCGAGGCGGCCGGGATTCAGTGCGGGTTGCTGGGGACGGTGAGGCAGGTGGTGGGCGGTGTCGAGGAGGAGGTGGAGCGGACGACACCGGAGGCGATCGACCTCCAGGCGACCTTCCGGCGCATGCTCGACGCCGGCGACCGAGCCTGCGCGATGGAGGTCTCCTCGCACGCGCTTGCGTTGCACCGGTGCGACGCGATCCGCTTCGAGGTGGCGCTGTTCACCAACCTGACCCAGGACCACCTCGACTTCCACGGGAGCATGGAGGACTACTTCCAATCGAAGCGCCTGCTCTTCGAAACGCCTCGCCGAGGGGTCGAATTGGGGGCACATGGACCCGTTTCAGGCCCACCGGTGGCAATCGTCAACGTTGACGATCCATACGGGCTCCGCCTCGCCGGGGAATTCGACTGCCTCACCTTCTCTGTCGAGGACGCTGAGGCCGATTTCACCGCCCGCGACATCCATCTCGACGCGAGTGGCGCCTCCTTCGTGGTGGTCATCTCGGCGGCGGACCCCGAGGCTCGATATACGGGTGGTAGGGCCGGCAAGGCGGGTGCGCCAAGGGGCTCAGATAAGGAGGGGAATCCGGGCTCAGCAGAGGGGATGGCGGACGCGACGCAAATAACGGTTCGCACTGAGCTGCCCGGCCACTTCAACGTCGCCAATGCGCTCGGCGCTATCGCGGCGGCGACCGCGCTCGGCGTCGAGCCCGAGGTCGCGGCCACGGGGTTGGCGCAGGCATCGGCGCCACCCGGGCGCTTCGAGCCGGTCGACGAGGGGCAGGAGTTCGCTGTGGTCGTCGATTACGCCCACACCCCGGACTCGCTGGAGAACGTGCTGCGGGCGGCGCGACGGCTCACCGGGGGCAGGCTGATCGCGGTGTTCGGCGCCGGCGGTGATCGTGACCGCGACAAGCGGCCGAAGATGGGGCGGGCGGCGGCGGAGCTGGCCGACCTGGCGATCGTCACCTCCGACAACCCGCGCTCCGAGGACCCCGGCGCGATCGTCGCCGAGATCCTCACCGGGACCGAGGGCGGGGCGGAGGTCGAGGTCGAGCCCGACCGGCGTGCCGCCATCGCCCTCGCGCTCGGCCGGGCCGAGCCGGGCGACACGGTCGTGATCGCCGGCAAGGGCCACGAGCAGGGCCAGGAGCTCGAGAATGGCCGCAAGGTTCCGTTCGACGACCGCGAGGTGGCCCGTGTCGAGTTGCGCCGACTGCTGGAAGACGAGCACCCGCCCGCGGCGGCACGCGAGCAATGACCGCCGAGGGGACGAGCGGGGGCGCACGAGAGCAGAGCGCGTGGGAGGGCACGACGTGCGCCTGACCCCGCGGGAGATCGCCGCCGCGATTGGCGCCGAGGTCGTCGCCGAGGGCGGCGAGGGCTCGCCGCAACGCGCCGCGATCGACTCGCGCGAGGCCGCCCCCGGCTCGCTCTTCTTCGGCCTGCGGGGGGAGAACGTCGACGGCGGGGAGTTCGCCGCCGCAGCGATCGAGGCAGGCGCCTGGGGCGTGGTCGTCGATCGGGCGATGATGTCGCAGTTCCTTCCGCTATCCGGCGAAAAGTGCGACCGCACCGGGGGGGTGTCGGGGGTCTGGGTCTTCGCGGTGGCCGATCCCCTTGCGGCTCTGCAGGCGCTGGCTCGCGCCTGGCGGCGGGCGCTTGGCGCCAGGGTCGTCGGCGTCACCGGCTCGGTCGGCAAGACCTCGGTCAAGGACATCGCGCGGGCGCTGCTGCCCGGGCGCGTGCACGCCAACCGCGAGAACCTGAACACGGAGATCGGGCTGCCGCTGACCGTGCTCGAGGTGCCCGGCGACGCGGACGTGCTGGTGCTGGAGATGGCGATGCGCGGGCCGGGCCAGATCGCCGAGCTGGCGGCGATCGCCGAGCCGGAAGTCGCGGTCGTCACCAACGTTGGCCCGGTCCACGTCGAGCTGCTCGGCTCGGTCGAGGCGATCGCCGCCGCGAAGGCCGAGCTGCTGGCGGCGTTGCCCACGGACGGGACGGCGATCGTCCCGGCCGAGGCGGGAGAGCTGGAGCCCCACCTGGGGGGCGCCTCGCGCCTGATCCGCTTCGGCTCCGGCGGCGACGTCGACGCCGTAAAGCGGCGGGTCGAGGAGGGCGTCACCGAAGCGCTGATCGCCACCCCGGCGGGACGGCAGCTCTTCCACTTCCCCTTCGCCGAGGCGCACAACCTGGCCAACGCGCTGGCCGCCGTCGCGGTCGGCGTGGCGCTGGAGGCGCCGCTCGCCGAGATGGCCGACCGCGCTGCGAACATAGGCTTCTCCCGCTTCCGGGGCGAGCGCCTCGAGCTGGGCGAGGGGATCGTCCTGGTCAACGACTGCTACAACGCCAACCCGGTCTCGGCGCGTGCCGCGCTCGACCACCTCGCCTCCCTGGACGGGGCGCGCAAGATCGCCGTCCTCGGCGAGATGGCGGAGCTGGGGGACGGCGCCCCCCGCTACCACCGCGAGGTCGGCGAGCACGCCCGCTCGCAGGGGGTCGACCTGCTGGTCGGCGTCGGCGAGCCGGCCCGCGACTACGACCCCGACGAGCTGGTCGGCGACCCCGGGGAAGCGGCCGAGCTGCTCGCCGAGCAGCTCGAGCCGGGCGACGCGATCCTCGTCAAGGGCTCGCGCTCCGCGGGTCTGGAGGCGGTGGCGGAGACGCTGACGGAGCTGCGAGGGCCCCCCGGACGCGGAGCCGACGGCGAATCCATATCTGATTCTGTTCGCCGCCGGCGAGCAGAGGAGGGCCCGACCGGCCATGGGTGAAGTCCTGATCGCCGGGATGGCGGCGATGCTGATCTGCATCTTTCTCGGCCCGAAGTTCATCGAGTACCTGCGTGTCAAGGAGTTCGGCCAGCACATCCGCGAGGACGGGCCGCAGGAGCACCATGCCAAGGCGGGGACGCCGACGATGGGCGGGCTGATCGTCTTCGCCTCGATCTGCGTGCCCTACCTGGTGCTCTCCGATCGCGACGCCCAGAGCCTGGCGGTCTTCGGCGTCGCCATGGGCTGCGCGGCGCTCGGCTTCGCCGACGACTTCGTCAAGATCGTCAAGCGGCGCTCGCTCGGCCTCTCGGCCCGCTACAAGCTGCTCTTCCAGCTCTTCCTGGCGCTCGGCCTCTGGTGGGTGGCGCGCCACGAGGTCGGCCTCGAGCCGATCCTCTACTTTCGCATCGGCGACGCCAGCATCGATCTCGGCCCGGTCCTCTACTTCGTCCTCGTCTTCCTGGTGATCGCCGGCACCTCCAACGGCGTCAACCTCACCGACGGACTGGACGGCCTCGCCGCCGGCTCCTGCGCGATCGTCCTGCTCGCCTACACGGCGATCGCCTTCGTCACCAACGAGCAGCAGAACCTGGCGCTGCTCTCCGCCTGCCTGGTCGGCGCCTGCATCGGCTTCCTCTGGTTCAACGCCTTCCCGGCGTCGATCTTCATGGGGGACACCGGCTCGCTCGGACTCGGCGGCGCGATCGGCGCGCTTGCCGTGATGACCCAGACCGAGGTGCTGCTGATCATCATCGGCGGCATCTTCGTGATCGAGGCGCTCTCGGTGGCGATCCAGGTCTTCTCCTTCAAAACGTTCCGTCGCCGCGTCCTCCTGATGGCGCCGCTGCACCACCACTTCGAGATGATGGCCTGGTCGGAGACCAAGATCATGCTCCGCTTCTGGATCGTTGCCGCCGTCTGCTCGGGCATCGGCTTCACGCTCTACCAGCAGTCGATTGGGCGGTAGCGGCGCGGCGGGTCCTGTCGCCGCAGGGGACCCACCACCCCCTGCGGTAGCTAAAGCTTCCTCGGGGGTGGTCCCCCCTGCGGCGCCACCCGCCGCGAGCTGCCGCACAGGTTCGACTGCCGGGAGCGCGAAGCTATTCCTGAGATGAATGCGCCGCCTCCCAGAAAGCCTCGCCCGGAGCTGTCCGAGGGTCCTTATCTGGTCGTGGGGCTTGCCAGGTCTGGGCAGGCTGTGGCAAGGTTGCTGGCCGGGCGCGGGGAGGAGGTGCGAGGTATCGATTCGGGGCATCCGGAGGGGGCGGCAGGGCTTGGGGGCGCCGGCGTCGAAGTTGTTTTGGATGCAGACGGATTGGCGCTTCTGGATGGGGTTCGGACCGTGGTCAAGAGCCCGGGCGTGCCGCGGGAGGCGCCGGTGATCGCGGCGGCGCTGGAGCGCGGTGTCGAGGTGATCGGGGAGCTGGAGCTTGCCTGGCGCGCGACTCCCAACCGCTTCGTCGCCGTGACGGGGACCAACGGCAAGACGACGACGGTCGAGCTGGTCGATCCCGGCGCCACGGTCGTCTGCGAGGCCTCCAGCTTCCAGCTCGAGGACAGCGTCGCCTTCGCGCCCGAGTGCGCGGTCTTCCTCAACCTTGCTTCGGACCACCTCGACCGTCATGCGGACCTAGAGTCCTACCTGGCGGCGAAGCTGCGGATCTTCGCCAACCAGGGCAACGACGACGTCGCCGTCTACAACGGCGACGACCCGGTGCTGGCCGGCTTGGACCTCGGCGGCTGCGCCCGCCGCATCGCCTTCTGCCACGGCGCCGGCCCGGATTGCGAGGTGGCCCTGGCTGAGGGCACGATCTTCTACGACGGCGAGCCGCTGATCGAAGTGCGGGAGCTTGGCCTCTTCGGCGAGCACAACGTCGCCAACGCGATGGCCGCTGCCGCCGCGGCGCTCTCGATGGGGATCGAGCGCGACGCCATCCGCGAGGGGCTGCGCAGCTTCGCTGGCGTCCCGCACCGGCTCGAGCAGGTTGCCGAGATCGGCGGCGTGCGCTTCGTCAACGACTCCAAGGCGACCAACGTCGCCTCGGCGACGGTGGGGATCCGCGCCTTCGAGGGCGGTGTGCATGCGATCCTCGGCGGCAGCGAGAAGGGCGAGCCCTACGCCTCGCTGCTCGATCCGATCCGCGAGCGCTGCGCCGCCTGCTACCTGATCGGCGCCTCGGCGGACCGGCTTGCCGGCGAGCTGGCGCCGGTGGTCGAGGAGGGGATCGAGCTGCACCGCTGCGCCGACCTCGAGGGCGCGGTCCGCCGCGCCGCCGCCGCTGCTTCGCCGGGCGAGGTCGTCCTCCTCTCGCCCGCCTGCGCCAGCTTCGACGCCTTCGAGGACTTCGAAGAGCGGGGCGATCGCTTCCGCGAGATCGTGGCGGCGATCCGATGAGCCCGGCAGCGACCGAGCGTGCATATCCGATCCCTCGTGAGGGAGCGAAGCGGGGGGCCTTGTCGTGAGTGCGCGCGCGGCGACCATCGGCCGGCCGGCGAGGCCCCGAAAGAAAGCGGCGAAGAAGAAACGCTCCCGCCCCTCCACCCTTCCCGCCGAGTACAACATGCTGCTCACGGCGACGCTCTGCCTGCTCGCCTTCGGCGCCGTGATGGTCTTCTCCGCCAGCTCGACGACCAGGGTGCTGAGCAATGGTGGTCTCTCCGACAGCGCCTTCTACCTGAAGCGCACCTTGATGTTCGGCGCGGTGGGGCTGCTCGTCATGCACCTGACCGCCCGCCACGGCCTGGTCCTCGTCCGCCGCCTCACGCCGGCGATCCTGACGCTCTCCTTCTTCCTGCTCGTCGCCGTCCTGGTGGCCGGCACGACGGTCAACGGCTCCAGCCGCTGGCTCGGCTCGGGCTTCCTTCAGGTGCAGCCGTCCGAGCTGGCCAAGGTGGCGCTGATCCTCTACGGCGCCGACCTGCTGGCGAAGAAGCCGAAGCGGGCGCGGACGCTGGAGGGGGCGATGCCGTTCCTGCTCGTCGCCGGCCTCGCCTCGCTGCTGATCGTCGCCGAGCCCGACCTGGGGACCGCCCTGGTCGTCGCCTTCTCGGTCGCCGCGACGCTGGTCGCCGCCGGCGCCCGCCTCCGCGACCTCGCCATGGTCGGCCTGGCGCTCGGCTTCTTCGCCCTGCTGATGACCCTGGTCGAGCCCTACCGGATGGCACGCCTCACCGCCTTCCTGCATCCCGGGGCCGACGTGGCGGGCGCCGGCTTCCAGGCCGCGCAGGCGAAGATCGCGCTCGGCTCGGGCGGCATCTTCGGGGTCGGCATCGGCAACGGCGTGCAGAAGGCCTTCTACCTGCCCGAGGCCCACACGGACATGATCTCCGCCGTGATCGGCGAGGAGCTCGGCCTCGTCGGCATCGTCGGCGTGGTCGGCCTCTTCTCGCTGTTCGGCTACGCCGGCCTGCGCGTCGCCCAGCGGGCCAAGGACAGCTACGGCAAGCTGCTCGTCGCGGGCCTGACCTCGCTGATCCTCGTGCAGGCGACGGTCAACCTCTTCGCGGTGATGGGGCTGGCGCCGCTGACCGGCGTGCCGCTCCCCTTCGTCTCCTACGGCAACAGCGGCCTGCTGGCAACCCTCTTCGCGGTCGGGCTGATCCTCAACGTCGCCCGCGGGGGGACCGCCGGCGCTGGCAAACTGCGCGTCGTCGAGGGCGGGCGCTCGCCCGCACACGGAAGGAGCAGATCGAGCGGTGCCAGGAGTCGCAAGAGTGGTGGTGGCGGCGGGCGGAACAGCCGGCCACGTCGTGCCGGCCATGGCGGTCGCCGCCGAGCTTCGGGCTAGCGGCGCCGAGGTCTCCTTCCTCGGAACGCGCGAGCGGATCGAGGCGGAGCTGGCGCCGGCGGCAGGCTACGAGATCGATTTTCTGAAGGCGCGGGGGGTCGACCGCCGCAACCCGCTGAAGGCCGCGTTGGCCGGCGTCGAGGCGCTGGTCGCGGTGGAGGCGGCCCGGCGGGCGATCCGCGCGCGCCGCGCCGACGTGGTGATGGGCGGGGGAGGCTTCGTCGCCGGTCCCGCCGGGCTCGCCGCGGCGCTCTCCGGGGTCCCGCTCGTCCTCACCGAGGCGGACAGCCACCTCGGTCTCGCCAACCGCCTGCTCGCCGGCCGCGCGCGCCGCGTCTGCCTCGCCTTTCCGATCGCGGGGCGGGAGGGAGAGCGCTACGCGGTCACGGGACGGCCGGTGCCCAAGGCGGTCCTGCGAGCCGATCGTTCGAGGGCGCGGGAGCGGTTCGGGATCCCGCCCGATGCCCGCTGCCTGCTGGTGATCGGCGGCAGCCAGGGGGCCCGTTCGGTGAACTTTGCAGCGCTGGAGGCGTTCGCCGAGCGCGACGGCGGCGATGACGATCGCGACTTCCACGTCGTCCACGTGGCCGGCCGGCGCGACTTCGAGGAGCTGGAGGACCGCCTCGCGGCGGCGCCGCACCGCGATCGCTACACGCTGCTCGCCTACGAGCCCGACCTCGGCGACTGCCTCGCCGCCTGCGACCTGGTGCTCGGGCGCGCCGGCGGCTCGATCTTCGAGCTGACCGCGGCGGGGCGGCCGGCGCTCCTCGTCCCCTACCCGCACGCCACCGCCGGCCACCAGAGCGCCAATGCCGCCTGGATGGCGGAGGCCGGGGCTGCTGTGGTGCTGCCGGACGCGGAGCTGAGCGCGGCGCGGCTCATCGTCGAGGTCCGCGGCCTGCTCGACGACGAGCACCGCCTCGCCTCGATGACGGCCGCCTCCGCCTCGCTGGCGAAGCCAGACGCCGCTCGACGGATCGCCGACGAAGTGCTGAGGGCGGTCCGATGAGCGCGGAGAGGGCAAGCGCACATTTCTGGTTCTTCAGGCAACGAGCGAAACGGGAATCTTGGTGAGAATGCCTGCCACCGACAGACGGGACTGGAGCTCCCGCCGTCTCCACTTCATCGGAATCGGCGGTGCCGGCATGAGTGGCCTGGCGCTCGTCTGCCACCAGCTCGGCGCCACCGTGACCGGCAGCGACTGCGCCGACTCTTCTTATATGGAGCGGCTGCGCGGGTCAGGCCTGAAGCCGGTGGTCGGTCACGACGCGTCGAACCTTCCCGAAGGGGCCGAGGTGGTCGTCTCGACCGCGATCGGCGACGACAACCCTGAGTTGATCCTGGCCCGGGAGAGGAAGCTCACCGAGCACCGTCGCGGTGAGCTGCTGGCCGAGCTGTGCCGGGAGCCGGGGAAGAAGTTGATCGCTGTCGCCGGCGCCCACGGCAAGACGACGACGACCGCGATGATCGCCTGGGCCCTGCGCGCGCTGGACGCCGATCCAGCCTTCTTCGTCGGCGGCGAGGTGCCCGGCCTTGGGAAGGGGGGCACGGCGGTGAACGCCGGCTGGGGGAAGGGAGAGTGGGTCGTCGCGGAGGCGGATGAGAGCGACGGCAGCTTCCTCGATCTGAAACCGGAGATCGCCGTTGTAACCAACATCGAGATGGACCACCATTCGCGCTGGGGATCGGTGCTGGAGCTCCAGCATGCCTTCCGCGAATTCCTCGAACCTGCGAAGGGGGTAGCGCTGCCGGCGGGGGAAGTGGAGCTGGACGAACTGGCGCCGAGGCAGCGCGACTATTGGGATGCGGCGGAAATCCTCTACGGGGAGTTCTCGAGCCGAAAGACCGCCAAGACGCTCGCCTTCGGCTCGGGCAGGCCGGGACCGGCGCAGCTCACCCTCCGCGTGCCGGGGTGGCACAATCTGCTGAATGCCCGAGCGGCGCTTGCGGCCTTGAAGCTTGCTGAACGCGACCTCGGCGCCTCCGCCACTGCCCTGGCCGGCTTCCCCGGGGTGCGCCGCCGGCTCGAGTTCAAGGGCGAGCGAAGCGGCGCCTGCATATACGACGACTACGCCCACCACCCGACCGAGGTGCGGGCCGCGATCGAAACGCTGCGGGAGATGGAACCCACGCGGTTGATCGTCGCTTTCCAGCCGCACCTCTACTCGCGCACCAAGGCCCTCGCCGAGCAGTTCGGGGTGGCCCTCGCGCTGGCCGACGAAGTCGTCGTGCTCGACGTCTACCCGGCCCGCGAGGAGCCGGTCGGTGAACTGGCGGGGGTCAGCGGCGAGCTGGTCGCCGACGCTACGGCGGACCGTAACGGCGGTAAACCGGTCTGCTGGGCCCGTACGCTGGAGGCGGCGCGGCGCGCGCTCCGCAATCGCCTCGCCCCCGGCCGGATCCTGGTCACGATCGGCGCCGGCGATGTCTTCCGCGTCGCGGATGCCCTGGTCGAAGACGGAGGCGACGGATGAGTGCGCCTCCCGAGGGCATCGAGCGCGACTATCCGCTTGCCCGGCTCACCACGGTGCGGACCGGCGGGCCCGCGGACTGGTTCGCCCGCCCGCGCAGCGAGGAGGAGCTGGCGGAGCTGCTCGCCTGGGCACGAGCCGAGGGCCTGGCGATAGGGGTGCTCGGCTCGGGGTCGAATCTGCTGGTGGCCGACGATGGGTTTCACGGCCTAGCGATCAAGCTCGACGACGAGCTGGCGGCGACCGAGCGGGACGGCGAGCGCCTTCTCTGCGGCGGCGGCGCCAGGCTGCCCTCGGCCGCGGCCAAGGCGGCCGGCTGGGGGCTCTCGGGCCTCGAGTTCGGCGTCAACATTCCCGGCACCGTCGGCGGGGCGGTGAAGATGAACGCCAACGCCTACGGCGGCCAGCTCTCCAAGGTGCTCGAGTGGGTTGACGTCTGCGCTTCGGAGGGGCGGGAGCGGCGTCGGCCCGCGCAGCTTGGCTTCGGCTACCGCAGCTCTAACCTGCGCGACGACGAGCTGGTCGCCCGCGCCTCTTTTCGCCTGGCGCCGGGCGAGCCGGCCGCGATCAAGGCGACGATGGCCGCGATGCGCGACCGGCGCCACGAGGCCCAGCCCTCCGGGATCAAGACCTTCGGCTCCACCTTCAAGAACCCCGACGACGAGCGTGTCGGCGGGCGCACCGCGGGTCAGCTGCTCGAGGCGGCCGGCTGCGGGGGCCTGCGCGTCGGCGACGCCCGCTTCTCCGAGAAGCACGCGAACTTCGTCGAGAACGTGGGAGGGGCGACGACGGCCGACGTCATCGAGCTGATGGCGGAGGGCCGCCGCCGTGTCCACGAGCGCTTCGGCGTCGAGCTGGGGCCGGAGGTGCAGCTGCTCGGAGAGGTGCGCTGGCCGAGCGGTTGGGAGCTGTGAGGTCCGGGGCGTGAAGCCTGCATCGCGTAGGAGCGTGCTGGTCCGCTGGTCCGCGATTGCCCTGCTGGTTGGGGCGGCCGGCGTTTTTTTGCTCTACCTGTTCGTCCTACCGGGTACGAGGGTGGAGCCTCGCCGCGTCCCGCCGCGGGCTACCTCGACGATCGGATCCGGCTCGGAAGCCGTCGGGGTGGGAGCGGACGGGACGATCCTACGCTGGCTGACGCTGCCCAAAGATGCAGCCCTGCCGCAGCTACCGCTCTCGACTCCGCCGCCAAAGAAGAAGCTCGCCGGCACCTTGCTCGAACAGGCCCGCGTTCTCGGCGCGGCGCCGGCGGCGCTTCGCCCCTACGTCGCGAGCAGCTACTACGGCGAAAGCGGGGTGGACGTCGAGCTGCGCTCGGGGATCGAATTGCGTTTCGGCAGCGCCTCGCGGGCGGTGGAGAAGTGGCGCGCGGCGGCGGCGATCCTTGCCGATCCCTCGCTCAACTCGCTCGACTATGTAGACCTGCACGCGCCGAGCCGGCCCGTAATAGGCGGCTCTGGGCATGCGCTTCCGCCGATTCCCTGAACCCTCGACCAAAGGGTTAGGGTGGCGAAAGCCTCAACTGTGGGTTTAGAGATTTGCCTTGCAGGATGGCGACCGCGGGTTTGACAGAGGGGCTGAAATACCCTACGTTGAGCGTAATTTCCGCGGTTATGGTGATAGCTTGAACCCTTAAGCATCGCTGAAGCCTCGGACAGAACAAAGGCTCAACTCAAATGCCAGCCTCGTCGAGGGTGGCAGCTGGAGAAATCGGGAGATGGAATCCACTTACCTCGCGGTGATCAAGGTCGTCGGCGCTGGCGGCGGCGGTACCAACGCGGTCAGCCGCATGGTCGACGCCGGCATCCGCGGCGTCGAGTTCGTCGCCGTCAACACCGACGCGCAGGCGCTCCAGGCCTGCGACGCTGACATCAAGCTCTCAATCGGCCAGGAGCTGACCCGCGGCCTCGGCGCCGGCGGCAACCCCGAGGTCGGCGCGGGCGCCGCGGCGGAGAGCCGCGACGAGATCAAGGAGGCGCTGAAGGGCGCCGACATGGTCTTCGTCACCGCCGGTGAGGGCGGCGGCACGGGCACCGGGTCGGCGCCGATCATCGCCGAGATCGCCAAGGAGGAGATCGGCGCGCTGACGGTGGGCGCCGTCACCAAGCCGTTCGAGTTCGAGGGCAAAAAGCGGATGCAGCAGGCGCTCGAGGGGATTGAGAAGCTGCGCAACAACGTCGACACCCTGATCATCGTCCCCAACGAGAAGCTGCTGCAGGCGGTCGAGCGCCGAACCAGCGTGCTCGAGGCGTTCCGCCAGGCGGACGACATCCTGCGCCAGGGCGTGCAGGGCATCACCGACCTGATCACGATCCCCGGCCTGATCAACCTCGACTTCGCCGACGTTCGCACGATCATGCGCGACGCC
>WNGD01005832.1_pt1 | contig 17383 bp, 19 predicted proteins | sample 5400671 | NCBI WGS metagenome assembly WNGD01 (sample SAMN13153369, study PRJNA577476) | soil metagenome | isolation source: 40 cm soil or saprolite under grassland replicate 2 | place: USA:California | collected 2016-06-15
GGCCCACTTTTATGTTTGATGAGGTATTTTCATATGTTCAGTATACTCCAATAGGTGTACGTTGGAGCAAGTGAAAAGTTGGGGATGCGATGTACCCTTGCTTCCTTTCGACCTAAGCAGTATTCCTTGCCAGTCGGTGAAGCGAACTTCCAACCAGAATCGTGTCACCAATAGTAGCCCAATAGAAAGGAGCAAAGCAGATGAGTACGCAACCAATCTGGAATCAGATTCAGGGCAACTGGAAGCAGCTTACGGGTCAGGCGAGGACGCAGTGGGGCAAACTCACCGATGATGACCTGATGCAGATCAACGGCAACCGGGAGCAGTTGGCTGGGAAGATTCAGCAGCGCTATGGGATCACGCAAGCCGAAGCCAACCGGCAAGTTGATGAGTGGGCAAACAAACTCAAGTTCTAGGAGCCATTCTAGATTCCTGTCAAAAGCAGACTTAGCCTTCTTCTGAACTGTAGGGACAGGGGAGGGGAGTGGATGGGTGGGGGCCTTGTGCCTGTCCTGGCAGGAGCGGCATCTCTACTGTATCCTCTTCGAAGAATGTCCGACCAAGTTTGAGTGTCACTTCTTCCTATCGCTAGATTTCCAGACGCCGCTCTTGCCAGGACAGGCTTGCTGCCAGTGCTGGAATTACCGGTGATCGTGCGCATACTCTTTGAGCCTCCTCTTCTTACGATCTTTCTTTCCAACTTTTAGACCCTCCTCACTTGTTGCTCTTTAAGAGTAACAGTGATATAGTCGCTTTCGTTAGTAATTCTTTCCGAAGTAGCCTCATTGGTTTCAATGAAGCAACCAGCCAAACTATCGACAAAGGAGTTTCGTATGAAGTTCGCAACAAAAGCTATCCACACAGGACAGGAGCCTGATCCTTCTACAGGCGCAGTCATGACCCCTATTTTCCAGACTGCAACCTATGCCCAGGCAGGTCTGGGTGAACATAAAGGCTTTGAGTATTCTCGCACGGCTAATCCGACACGCACAGCATTAGAAGCATGCATAGCGGCACTCGAAGATGGGAAATATGGATTAGCTTTCGCATCTGGTATGGCCGCTGAAAGCGCCATTCTCAGCTTACTCAGTGCGGGTGATCATATCGTCTCCTGCGATGACCTCTACGGAGGCACCTATCGTATCTTCGAGCGCGTGATGCGCCGCTACAACGTTGAGACCAGCTATGTACCAGCACATAGCCTGGCGGCTTACGAACAGGCCATTCGCCCAAACACGAAAATGATCTGGTTGGAGACTCCTACCAATCCGCTGCTTAGATTGGTGGATATCCAGGTGATCGCAGAGATTGGACATAGCCATAAACTGCTGGTGGTTGTCGATAACACGTTCGCCAGCCCCTATTTTCAGCAGCCGCTGAAGTTGGGCGCGGACATCGTTGTCCATAGCACTACCAAGTACCTCAACGGGCATAGCGATCTGATCGGCGGTGCACTTGTGCTGAACGATGAAGAGGTCTATCAAGCTATCAAGTTTTACCAGAACGCGGCCGGCGGTGTACCTTCACCCTTTGATTCATGGCTAACGCTGAGGGGCATTAAGACTCTTGCGGTACGCATGCGCCAGCACGAGGAGAATGCCCGAGCAGTAGCTAAATTTCTCGTTGAGCATCCGCGAGTGGAGAAGGTCCATTTTCCTGAGTTGCTTTCACATCCCGATCATGAACTTGCAAAACGCCAGATGAGCGGCTTCGGCGGTATGGTCTCGTTCCAGTTCGAGGGAACGTATGCAGATGTTGCCCAAATGGTGCGCGGCTTCAAAGTATTTGCGCTGGCCGAAAGCCTCGGCGGAGTCGAGTCGCTGGTATGCCATCCCGCATCTATGACGCATGGCTCGATTCCGAAAGATATTCGCGAGTCTCGTGGCCTCACAGACACTCTGCTGCGCCTCTCAGTCGGTATTGAAGACATAGAGGATATTGTTGGCGATCTGGAGCAGGCGTTAAGCTAGGTACAGCTCTGTCATCCTGAGCCTTCGCTTTGCTCAGGGTGAACTCCCCGAAGTATCTCGTGGTTCGGTGCACTAGGCCAGATCCTTCGGCTTCGCCTCAGGATGACACCCCCATCCTTGTCATGCTGAGCACGTGAGCCGAAAGGGAAGCGAAAGGGAAGCATCTCTGGACCCATCGCGCCTGACCTTTCGTTACTCCTTCGCACCGCTCAGGACAAAGCTCAGGGTCACACTGGTTGGCGACTGAAGTGGATGCGTATTGGCTTATTCTTGCGGTAACCCTCGCCTGGTATAAAGAAACTTCTTGTTACGTTTATTACTTACGACCGATGTAATAAATATACGAGAGGTTATGCACGTTTACCACTAAACGTATGTATATCTAAGCATATAACACTTATAACTTATGCATATCAGGAGGCCCAATCTACAATGGCATATTTCTGTTTTGCCCGGCGACGTGTCAGCAAGGGTGTGCTTACTTTAACAGTAATGATGCTCTTAACACTTATCCTAAGCGCCTGCAATGGCAACCCCCAGTTACAGCAGCAAGTGAGCCAGCACAAAGCCAATCTCGACAGTCTGATTAGTCGCGCACGGAGCATCGGGGTGCCTGACTCGATGCTGCAAGCGATTATTGCGCAAGAAGATCAACTGCGTAACACCAATGCGCCAATAGGTTTTCTAAACGATCAGCCAGTAAATGATTATTACTCTAACCTTACACAGCGTTATGCTATGCTCACGGTCGAGGTAAATGGCCTGATTTCCCAGGTGACACAACAGTTTGATTACAAGGCTAGCCTCGATCTCCAGACTCTTGAGAATGCGCTGGCCCAGCGACAAGCGCAGAATTTTGTTGAAGCCAGGACTTTTGCCGATCAGCTTACCCTGTATCAAGCACAACTGGCAAAGGCTCAATATCCGAAAGATTATGTTCAGATCAGTAAGAATGCTAAGCGTTCCACGCAAGCGCTCCACCTGATGGGCACTGCATTTACAGCATTAACGTCTCTACGACAGGTCATCCAGCAGTTGAAGGCATCACACCTGGATGTGATGGCTCTCAATCAAGAGGACCAGGACGACGTGCAGGTTTTTCGTAATGCTACTGCGCCAGAGGATTACTTAAAGCTCATCGATCAGATCAATACGCAATTGCAAGAAACAGCGGTATTCTCTTCGCAGGCTATTCCATTTGTCGGTGCGTCCAAATTGAAAGAACTCAGCTCGGATATTGATCTGCTCAAACACTATGGACAGGATGCCACTTCGTTCCAACAACGTCTCGATGCTGACCAGGCATCCTTCACCCAGGCCAAGAGTATCAACGATTTTATGAAAGTTTCGGCACAAATCGATAACGATATCTCATCCATCCAATTTCCGTTAGTTCAGGGGCAGGCCAACTACCTGCTCAAACAGTTCCATCAAGAGGTCAAGAATTGGGGCAATACCCATAAATATCAGGATTCATTCGACGGTCGCAGCTATAACCTGGATTATGAGTACGATTCTCAAGGGATTGGATCAGACGCGGATAATGCTGTACATTCGGCACAAACACTAGACGACTACCAGTCAGCAATCGATCTCATCAACAATGATTTCCTGCACCTGCGGGCTATGGAGGCAGACTGGCGAGATAGGTCAGGTTGGTTTCGGGCACACGCTGCTGATATTAATTTGATGAAGCACTACAATGTCTTTAGCCCTACTTCTGGTCCGGTACTTGTTGTCTCGCTTGTGGAACAGGTACTGCGTTACTATAATAATGGGAAACTGGTCAGGGCATTTTTCATTGTCACTGGTCAGTACTTGAGGCCTTCACCTCCAGGATTCTGGAGTATCATCCTGCGCCAACATCCAACAGAATTCAAATCAACTGAGCCGCCTGGCTCGGCATTCTGGTATCCACCCACGCCCATTCAATGGGCAATGGAGTATCACGCAGGCGGCTACTTCTTTCACGATAGCTGGTGGAGATCTAGCTACGGTCCCGGCAGAAACTTCCCGCATTACGATCCGATTGGAACTGACGTTTACAATGATAATGGGAGTCACGGCTGCATTAACATGAACCCTGACGAGGTGGCATGGTTGTATCCGCACATCCCCTGGGGAACACCTGTGATTTTGTATTAAATGACGGTCGTACGGCGTTTGACATGCTTCTTGCATTTCTGCTATAATCCAGGGGCACTCAATCCGACGAATTGTCGGCATTTTTTGTAGATCAGCCCATATGAAGGGGCAGATGCTTTGGGGAGGATTAGTATATAGATGCCCAATAATGCCGCTGCGAGGAAACGCATGCGCCAGGAGCAAAAGCGCCGTTTGCACAACCGCAGCATTAAATCTCTTGTTAAAACACAAATAACCAAAGCCCGCCAGGCTATTGCTACTGATGAGAATGCTGAAGCTGCTGTACGCGTTGCTGTGAGCGAACTGGATCGCGCCGCCAAAAAAGGTGTTATCCACCGCAATAATGCTGCTCGCCGCAAATCGCGCCTGATGAAGCTGCTCAACACAAGATAGGTTCTCGCGCCGAACGCTCCGCTTCCACTTGATTGCCACGGACTGAGCACGACGCGTATAGGAGATCGTAGGAGATGGCTGACAAACAAGTCGTAACCAGGCCTGCTGGACGGGCATTGTTGCTCGCAGTCGAGAACGCCCAGTTACGTCATGACATACCAGAGATCAGGTCAGGTGATACTGTTCGCCTGCAAATAAAAGTTGTTGAAGGAAATCGCGAACGCTTACAACCGTTCGAGGGTGTAGTGATGCGCCTGCGAGGCAGCGGTGTCAACCGCAATTTTACAGTACGCCGCATCACACATGGTGTTGGCGTCGAGCGCACATTCCTTCTCAACTCTCCTCGTATAGAGAAGATTGAAGTGATCCGCCATGCTCGTGTACGCCGCAAACAACTCTACTATTTACGCGGCTTGACCGGCAAAGCTGCGCGCCTGAAAGAGCTTCGTCCAAAGACGAGTAAAGAGATGGCTGCAAAGGAAGCAGCCAGGGCTGCCAAAGTTGCAGAGATAAGCGAAACTAGCGAGATCGATAGCGATACCAACGGCAGTGAAAGTACTGACGAGCAGTAAACAAGAACCAACCTTAGAGGAAGAAATGGCCCTGCTCAGTCAGGGCTATTCCTTTGTTGCAGGACTTGATGAAGTGGGACGTGGCTCCCTTGCAGGTCCTGTTGTAGCTGCTGCTGTTATTTTACCGCTCTCCGAAGACTGCTCAAGATGGCTTGCAGGAGTGCGTGACTCCAAGATGCTGACAGCACAGGCACGGGAGCGCCTCTATAAAGTAATTATGCAGCATGCCCTTGCTGTTGGGGTGGGCAGTGCACCCGTCGAATTAATCGACGAGCGCAATATTTTGCAGGCTACGAAATGGGCCATGTGTTACGCCCTTGTTCAACTAAAAATTCCTCCCCAGGCACTACTGCTCGATGCAATGCGCTTGCCTGAGATTGAACTTCCACAGCGCTCTATCATCAAGGGTGATACACTCTGTCTCTCGATCGCCGCGGCTTCCATCATCGCAAAAGTCACCCGCGACCACATCATGATACTACTCCCCACCATCGAAAAAGCTTTGCGCCGGTACGAGAACTGTTCGGCCCATTCCAGGAGGAACAGGAAATAGATGCCTGATTACGTGTGGGGCCGCAATCCTATCTTAGAGACACTGCGTTCGCCCCGGCAAGTCAAGCGTATTTTAATAGCCGGGGGCCTGCGTGATGCGCCAGCTATCGCTGCTATTCTCCAGGAAGCCGAACGAAGGCATATCCCGATCGAAACTGTGCCGCGCCATCGCCTTGACCAGCTCAGTCAGGGAGCTGTCCACCAGGGCTGCCTGGCGGTCGTTGAGGCGCGTAAGTATGCGACACTCGAGCAAATTTTAGATTACGCCAGGCATAAAAATGAAGACCCTTTGCTGCTAATCCTTGATGCTATTCAAGATGTCAACAATCTCGGATCCCTGTTGCGCAGTGCAGAGGCGGCGGGCGTGCATGGTGTCATTATTCCTTTGCATCATGCAGCAGAGGTCAATGCTACTGTGGTTAAAACCTCGGCGGGGGCTAGCGAACATTTACTCATTGCCCAGGAAACCAACCTGACGCGCACAATCGAATTTCTCAAAAAACAGAATATCTGGGTAATCGGATTAGATGGAGAAGCGAAAACAGAGTATGACAAGGTCGATCTTACAGGTCCTTTGGCACTGGTGGTAGGTAGCGAAGGCAAAGGCATCAAGCGTCTGGTACGAGAGCATTGCGATCTGCTAATTAGACTTCCTATGCATGGCCACATCAATTCTCTTAATGCTGCAGTTGCAGGCAGTATAGCCCTTTACGAAGCATTGAGACAGCGCAGTAGTGAACGCAGCAAACAAGGCAAGCAATAGACCTGGCGTTACAAGTAAGTACCCCTCAACGTTTCTACTGTTGAGACGATGTAGCTTTTTTGGAGAGTTAAATGGTGTTTAAGAGACCTGCAAGGTATCTTTTTCTGCTGCTCTGCTGCGGATTCTGTTTTTTAGGATCTGCCGGCATCTTGATACCGAATACGCATGCTAATGGGTTTAGCAAGTTTGTGAACACTCGGCCTATGACATCAACGCCATCGCCCTCTCCAACTTCCTCGCCCACGCCCTCCCCAACTCCCTCGCCCACGCCATCACCGACACCATCTCCCACACCATCTCCTACTCCTTCACTGACACCATCTCCCACGCCCTCCCCAACTCCCTCGCCCACGCCGTCACCGACACCATCTCCCACACCATCTCCTACACCGGGAACAAATACCAGTGGTGGAGGTGGAGCAAATCTTGGGCTTGTCTTCGCCCTGGGAGGATTGGGGGTTGTGTTAGTTATTACCGGGATTATTTTGTATGCGTTTTATTCGAGGCAAGGGTAAAAGCCTCTTAGCCTCGCTAAAACGGCATCTTCTTAAAAATCGGCTCAGGTAAACTCCTGACAACGGCCATAATTGGGCGCCAGAACCATGGGAGATAAACTACCTCTTTGCCTTTCATCATGGCCTTGTAAATACCTTTCCCAACTTTAGCTGGTTGAGCAAACAACAAACCCTTCTTCAGCGAAGTGGTCATGGGTGAGTCTACCAGGCCTGGCTTCACTGTTACCACAGTAACCCCTGACGTGGACAACCGGCTGCGTAAGCCCTGCAAGAAAATGCTGACACCGCCTTTGGCAGTTCCATACACATAATTGCTTCTTCGGCCACGATCGCCCGCCACTGATGACACAACGGCGATACAACCTCGCTTTTGCTGCTCTAAATAATTAGCTAGAATGGTTAAGAGAGAAATGACGCTGGTAAAATTTGTTGTCAATTCCTCTACCGTTTTTGCTACACTCTGCTGACACAACTGCTGATCGCTCAACGTTCCGTGAGCAATCAAAACCATGTCGAGTTCGCCGAGAGTCTCTATGGCGGTCTGAATCATTTCCTGGTGCCGGTTGAGATCGCTTAGATCGAGTGGAAATGTCTCCGTGCGTTTCGCGCCACGCACTTTGAGGTCGTTACTGACATCCTCAAGCTTCGCGGCAGTGCGACCGACGAGGAAAAGCTCAGCGCCATCCCTGGCAAAAAATTTGGCCGTTTCATGGGCAATGGCCGAAGTTGCCCCTATTATCAATATCCTCATGTTAGAAAGCCACCAATGCTTGAGATTGTGTTCTTGCTGCCGTTACACGCCGCCAGAAGCTCGAGGAGAAGTGAGGATCTACGTATTGCGCAAACTCCTTCCAATTTGGGAAAAAAGCCTGGAAGCTTTCAGCGCTCATACGCGCATCTTTCGCTGGATAAACTGCCCCGGCGCTTTGCAGCACGATCTTATCAAGTTCATCTAACAATTGCAAGGTTTTTTGACCACCATAGGCGAAATCGAGCGCCAGGGTTAAGCCCGGTCGCGGGAATGAGAGCATGCCTGGTGACTGGATGTTGCCAAACTGTTTGAGCACGGTCAGGAATGACCCTTCACCTGAACGCCTGATGCGACCTAGAATCTCCTTCATTGCTTCATGTGCATTCTCAAAGGGCACAACGAACTGGTACTGTAAAAACCCACGTTTGCCGTACATGCGATACCAGTTGTGGATGGAGTCAAGGGGATAGAAGAAAGGCTCATACGGAACGATTTTGTGCACCCTTTTGCTTAACTGCGCATGATAATAGAGTTCGTTAAAGGCTTTTACGGTCAACGTATTGAGCGCAAATGAGGGAAAATTGAATGGCAAGGCGAGCGGCAGGCGCTTTTTCTCAGGTTTGGAGGCCAGCGCTTTTGACTGGTTGTGATTACCTCGCGTGAAGATACCTCTGCATAGATTTTCGCCACCGATCAAAATATCCGTCCAGGACACGGTGTACTCATAATTCTGGTCTGACCCGTCTGATAGCTCGAAGAATTCGTCGAGGGAGGAGAAGCGAATGTGATCTATGTCGATATAGGGATTTACGATCGGTTTCAAATGAAATTCAGCCCATAAGATAACGCCAGTTAAGCCTAATCCGCCGATGGTGGCACAGAAAAGCTCGCTATGCTCGTTTGAGGAACAGACGAAGCGTTCACCATTTGAGCGCAGTAGCTCGAAGCGGGTGACGTGGCAGCCGAATGTGCCAGCGCGGTGGTGGTTCTTGCCGTGAATGTCATTGGCAATAGCGCCACCGACCGATACGAACCTGGTACCTGGGGTGACTGGCAGAAACCAGCCACGAGGAACGATGACCTCGAGTATTTCGGCCAGGGAAATGCCTGCTTCGCAGCGTAAGAGGCCTTTTTCTTCATCAAAGGAAATAAAGCGCCGCAAGTGACTGACGTCGAGCAATACACCGCCCTCGTTGAGGCAACTATCGCCATAACTGCGTCCATAGGCATAAGGCAGCACAGGCAGCTTAAGCCTGGAGAGGTCAGAGAGCTCGCTGCGCCAGTAAATCGATTGAACCTGGCTATGCTGGACCTTTGGATATCTGCCCCATGACTCGGGTTGTTTGGTTTCTCCTTGAGAAAGCATGTATCAGTTATTACCTCTACCAAGTTATATTGTTGAATGTATGGAGTTGATTTCGAGCCGTTTTGGATAGCGAAAGCTGTTATTATTGAACCCATCTGACTCATAGTATAACGTAATGCGAGGAGAGATGGCTACGAAATTGGCCGAAAGGTATACTGCTTACCCCCATCCCCACGAATGCCACCTCTAGGACTCACTTATCCAGTATCCAATGAAACTTCGTCGTGGGTTCGACCGTGTATTAACGATAGAAGATGAAGTTGATTTTCCTTTCTTATACTCCTTAAAAGAGAGAGAAGGACAAGAATAACATCAAGCGAGAGTTGTTGAGCAAGTCCTTTACAGGGAGGTGCCCAAAGAATGCAAGAAGGTCCAGGACGCTATCCGCAAGGGAGAAAGAGTGCTGCCCGCGATCAGGCTCAAGGCACTATGGCAGAAACAAAGGGTCGCTTGAAAGAGAGCTGGGGCGTGCTGACCGGCAATGAGCGATTGCGTGCCGAAGGCAGAAGTGATCAGAGGGCCGGAGCGCGTCAACGCAAAAAGAGTCAATGGAAAGCACGCATCAAGGGCTGGATTGACCGTCTGTAGTGAGAAGCCCTGTCTATGAGTGATTCAACACGGAGACGCATCCTCGTTAGAGAGGAAAGGAGGCATGAACATGGGTCGTTTTCTGAACGGCATCCTCGTTGGCGTTGGTATTGGTCTACTGGTCGCACCGATGAAAGGCGAAGAGATGCGCCGACTGGCGCGCGAACGCTACGAGGAGCTGCGGAGTGGTTTGCCTGACAATGAGCAACTGAAGCAGGCTGGACAACAGATTGCTGCTGGGGTTTCACAAACAGCCAGTCAGTTGAAAGACTATACGCAGCAGGCTGTATCAAAGGCAAAGGATACCGGGAGTAGTTTAGGTGACCTTGCCCAGCAAGCTACCAGGGAAGTGAAGCAAACCGGGCAAGATGTTGCCAGCACCACAAAAAAGACCGTACAGTCGGTGAAGCAAGGCGAGCAGCCAGCTACCAAAAGCCCTGATGAGGTATCGGAAGAACCGATTATCTTTGTCGAGGACATGACTTTAGATGAAGGCCGCTAGGCCTGACTTATGCACGTCGTTATCTTCGCGGGAGGGACACTCCAGCCAGGGAAGGCCTTTTACAAGACTATTGCCGGCGCTGATATGTTCATCGCGGCTGATAGTGGCGCTGCTACGGCACTACAGTATGGCTGCAATCCCGCTATTGTTGTTGGTGACTTCGACTCGCTGGATGAACTACTTTTGCAAGAATTGAGCGAGCGAGGTAGCCAGGTACGACGGGTCACAGTTGAGAAGAATGAGACCGACACGGAACTGGCGGTACAGGCAGCCCTTGAGCAAGGGGCAACTAGCATTACGCTGCTCGGCGTGATTGGTGGAGTACGTTTCGATCATACAATAGCGAATATATTGTTGCTGGCTGGCTTTGAGGCTATTGAGATGAGGATTGTTGATGGCTCATCAAAGGGCTGGATTGTGCGTGGGCCAGGAAGTTCTGCTATTGATGGGAAGGTAGGAGATCTGCTCTCACTTCTGCCATTGACGAGTGATGCGACTGGCGTCCGCACCCGGGGGCTTTATTATGCGCTGCATGGTGAGACATTATATTTTGGGAAGCCGCGTGGAATGAGCAATGTGCTCACCCAGAAACACGCTGAGGTGTCCGTGGAGAGTGGGATGTTGCTTGTTATTCACACAGATGCGCAGGACCTTAAAGAGTCGTAAAAGGACGCGATAATGCTCATTACCAAAATAACCCGCCCATCAGTAGGGGCCGATTTATCGTGCCCAGCACCGATAATGAGATTTACCAACCAAGATCGGTCATGTCATCCTGAGCGCAGCGAAGGATCTGTCTGGCCGGGCACCGAGATCCTTCGCGGAGTGTATCCTGAGCGAAGGGAAGGACTCAGGATGGCAACATATGACCGGACTTGGTTGGTAAATCTCATTATCGGCCTAAGTAGATGTTCTGATATCCCGCGTAATTTGTTAATGTGCATTATCGCGCCCCTGCCATTCTGTCACTATGTGGCCGACCAGAATGTCAATGCCGCACAAAACATTTTGTCTTTGACCGGGACACGGCCATCAGTCGTTAAGCCTCTCGATAGGGATGTTAGCCTGAGAAGCCCACAGCTTTAGCTGTGGGGAGTTGTCACGGTAAGAATTGATTGGTATACAAGGCATCGAAGTTCATGCTGTGAACCGGTTTGCCCGACGCATCAGTAACACCTCCCGAATCGATAATGAATTGTGGGTAGTTATGCCACGCGGCTGCATCCTGCAGCCCCCATTTGCGACCAGGATCGGCGTAGCGCGGGCTGAGGTATTCCTGGCTCGCATACACCAACCCTGGATCGGAGAAGGTGCCTGCGGCTGCTCCAGCTATCAGCATTTGCGCCGCCTGTTGCGGGTGGGCACTAGCGTACTCGTAGCCACATGCGGTTGCCAGCATGAATTTGCGAAGCAGTTCTGCCTTCTGCTTGATCTCAGAGGGGCTGGTGATGATATTCGGTGTGTAGTAATCAGGGATACCATAGTTCGTGATGGGGAAGATGTTCAGCTTCACACCCTGGCGCTGCGCCTGGATGACTTCCCAGCCCTCATAGACCCAGACGAAATCAATACGGTGGGACTCCAACGCCTGCATAGCATCGACACTCAGCGTTACATTTTTAAATTGACCTTTACCCCCATCTTTCTGGATGACCAGGCTCACTACCGGTTGCTCATAAGGAGCGCCAAAACCGCCATAGATTTTGCCTTCCAGGTCGCGCGGGCGTGTGAGGCCAGAACTCGCAAGTGTGACAAGTGCAGAAGTGTTGTGCTGAATGATGGCGGCAATCGAAACCACCGGCTGCCCCACAGCAGCATCTGTCACAATGCCCTCCGTGAAACTGATTCCAGCGTCTGCTTTGCCACTACTCACCAGAACATCCGGTGATACGTTCGCAGAGTAGGGCAACAAATGCAGGTCAATGCCCTCTGAACGGTACCAGTTCTGTGCCAGCGCAACATAGATGCCCGTATGGTTCGTGTTAGGCGTCCAATCCAAAGCCAGGCTGAAGCTCGTCATCTGCTGTGGCGTTGATTTGCCCAAGGAAGCACATTGGGATGGCAACGTTGTCACAGTTTGCTGCGTAGTTTGCCTGCTAGAACTGGCAGCACGTTGCTGCCATAGAAAAGCCCCAACAATAATGATAACCAACAGTATCGGTATACCGATACTCAATAAAAGTCGTATGCGAGAGCTCATCGAGTTCCTCCTTTCGTACAAGTGTATGCATGCATTACCAGCGTGCTACTGAACCGTGATACCACGGTAAAGCTAGACGCTCGATAACCGATACAAGGCCAAAAAGCAAGAGGCTGAGTACTGCTGTTACGAGTATGGCAGCGAATACCTGAACTGTAGCAAACGAGTTGGCTGCCCTTTGCATATAGATACCAAGCCCCTTCTCTGCGCCTACGTACTCACCAAAGATGGCCCCGATCACGCTATAGGTCGCAGCGATACGCAGGCCAGAGAAAAATGCGGGCATGGCTCCAGGTAATCGTACTAGCCAGAGAATCTGCCAGCGCGAGGCCCTCATACTGCGCAAGAGATTGAGTAGCTCTGGCTCGGCTGAGGCAAGGCCATCAACGCAGGCTATGGCTATAGGAAAGAAACAATAGAGTGCGACGACAATCAGCTTCGGGCGAATATCATAGCCAATCCAGATGAGTAGCAATGGAGCAAGCGCTATGATGGGGATGGTCTGTGATGTGACGAGTAAAGGATAGATTGCTCGTCGCAGCCAGCCTGATATATCAAGCATGATGGCTAACAAAAGACCGAGTAGTATTGCTATGCCCATGCCAAGCACAGTCTCTAGCAATGTTTGTATAGTGTTGTCGTATATAACGCTCCAGTTATCAATCAGCGCCTGGACGATGGTTGTTGGTGCCGGTAATACCTGCACGCTTATCTGACCCGCTCTTACATATAGTTCCCAGAGCACCAGCAGCGTTAACGCGAGCACAAAGGCCGGACCATAGCCAGCCAGCCGGCGAAGTTTCATATGCTTTGCTCCTTCAAGAGAAGTGACATCAACTCTCGTTCCAGTTGCACGGATTGTTCCAACGCGAGATGCTCAGGTTGGCGTGGACGGGGAAGATTCACATCTACTGCGCGCAAAACTCGTGCTGGACGGGCGCTCAACACGTATATGCGGTCAGATAGAAGAATGGCTTCACGCACATCGTGGGTGATAAAGAGGACACTTGAGTGAAACTCATGCCAGAGGTCCAGCAGCCACATTTGACACGAAAGTCGCGTGAGGGCATCCAATGCCCCAAAGGGTTCGTCCAACAGGAGAAAAGAGTTATTGAAGAGCACAGTGCGCAAAAGGGCTACACGCTGGCGCATCCCGCCTGAGAGGGTAGATGGATAATTTTGGGCAAATTCCGCCAATCCGAAGCGTTTGAGCAGTTCATGCGCTTCGTGACTGGCTTTCTTTCGCGGTACATGGCGCACATCCAGGCCCAGCACTACATTTTCTTCGACTGTTCTCCACGGCAAAAGAAGCGGTTGCTGGAGCATGTAGCCCGTCTTCCCAGCACGTATTGTGCTGGCTTCACCATCGATGACGATCTTGCCCGAAGTTGGCTTTTCAATTCCCGCTATGATGTTAAAAAGCGTACTCTTGCCACAACCGCTAGGTCCGATTACCGAGGCAAACTCGCCTGTGGCAACAGCCAGGTCTATTGATGCAAGCACGTCCAGGCGCTGCCCTCGTGTATGAAATGTTTTTGTAACGCCTTGCACCACTAATTTTGGTGAATCCATGCTCTTCTCCCCAATTGAGCATGCAAAAGGCCGCAACCATGATGTAAGGGTTGCGGCCTGAATCACTTAGGTACCTGTGGTGCGTTCTTGCCGCTTCCCTCCGCTGGTATTATCCAGATCAGGTTCTTAGGGTCGGTAACTCGCCCACTGCGGCTACCTCTCAGCCAAACGGCTCCCCTAGCAGCGATATGATGCCCTTATTCAGATGGGTAAAGGTACATATTTACTTTACATATTATAGGCGATAGGAGTTGTGTTGTGAAGGGTAGAGGAAGGCGAGGCAAGCGTCTTCCAACATCCGCACCACTCCAACCGCTACGCGGTATGGAGAGGCCAGGCTAGCGGGAGCGGACAAGCTTGCGAACACCACGCAGCACTAGCATTGTTACAATACCCGCTCCAATAAATAGTTGCAGCATTGTACCAGAGTCATAAATCGGGCGGAACCTGGCATTGCCATCTTTTAGTTCGATGTAACCAACTGGAGAAACCATTACACCGCCACCACCTCCAGAGCCTTCGCCTGCCCGGCTTTCATCAGCATCCCGGCCTGAACCAGCTCCACCTCCGAATCCCCAGCGAGCCTTAGCGACGGGTATGACTGTGACGCCGTCTCTTTCTACGGGGTCTGCAAATACAACAGAGGCCTTTGCATTAAAGCCAACCCTGTTTGCTAACCGTTCAAGAAAAGTTCCACTCGCGCTCGAGCGATCGAGTTCAGTCTCTTGACCTATGTTTGTGCTCATTTCAATCGTTCTCCTTCTTGCTGAAAAAACTTACTGCTCTCCAAGTTTGTAGAGTACAATTTTTCTGAGCATAACGCAAGCGGTAGTGGACAAGCTGTACAATCCCCGCATTTTGGACTATAGACTTTGAGACTCTATGAGAGTATACTTGCCTTGGCAATTGCCGGGCTAATTGCCATGCTGCTTGCTAAAAAGCGAAGTACACCGCGTTTAAACTATGAGCAACAGCATTGACAACTATCCTAAGGTGCATTCTGGAGAAAGGAGGTCATCTATGAGTACAAGTCCACGACGTCTTGGAAAATACGAATTACATGAGCGGTTGGGGCAGAGTGAAATAGGCGAGGTGTGGAAGGCTTTTGATCCCCAATTGCAGCGCTATTTCGCAATTAAAATCTTACAGGTTGACACGCGAGAAGACCCAGAGTTCACTGCTCGCTTCAACCATGTAGCGAGAGCACTTGCCTCCTTGCAACACCGCAACATTGTTCCAGTGCATAATTTTCAGATTTCCCAGGCTTCTGAGTCGAACATTATCACTGCTCACATCGTGATGGACTATGTGGAGGGGCGAACACTGGGCGAGTATATACGAACTACATCAACCATGGGGAATATTCCTTCGCCTGCTACAATTGTGCAACTTTTCGCGTCTATAAGTGCGGCCATCGATTATGCTCACCAGCATAATATCAGTCACCGGGATATCAAACCGGCGAATATACTGCTTGACAAACGCAACACTGCGCGAAATACCATGGGCGAACCTATGCTTACTGATCTTGGCCTGATCGACATGCTGATGACTTTCGGAACTTCTGGAGTTAACGCGAAAATCCTCAATCCTTTGTATATCTCACCAGAGCAGGCTCAAGGCCTGGCTGGGACAGCATTAAGCGATATCTACTCCCTCGGTGTTATCCTTTACGAAGTTTGTACAGGGAGACACCCTTATCAGGGTGGTACTCCGCCAGCTATTCTAATGCAGCACATCAGCGCTACTCCGACACCACCGGCTCTGTATCATCCAAACATTCCACCTGCAGTGACCATGGTTATCCTGCGTAGCCTTGCCAAAGACCCCAGAGCACGTTTTCCAAGTGCCTCTTCTTTGACTGAAGCACTGGCCGAGGCACTCAACTTGCCAGTGCCTGAGATATCCACTATATCCGAGTATACGATAGACCCAAGAAACAGTTCGACTTACATCGCAGGCATGCCAATTGAGAGTGTACGATTTGAAGACAGGCAGCAACCTGGAGATGTGATCTCCCCTGCAGCCCTGGTTGCAGGGGATAGAGTAGCCCTCTCGCAATCTAATTTACCACCCTTTGCAACGCCAATTTCTCAAGCAACTCACTCTACACCCCAATCTGCTTCAACTCTGAATGCGGGAGCGAGTACGCCTATGACAGGTAGAGTGAATGCCGGCAGTAATGCCTGGGGTACCTTGCAGGACAACCCGGCTCCAGATCTACCAGTGATACCATCAACTCCAACAACACCAGTGACGGCAAGATCGCTTCCAACTACACCAGCCCCTGTAACATCTCCTCCCACACCAAAAAGGAGCAGAAAAGGGTTACTGACTGCCTTGATTATGACACTGCTTATCGTGTTGGTAGGGGCTGGCCTGGGCACTTTCTACGCACTCAATCAGAATAAAGGTCCTGTCGCCATAGTCAATCCAATAGCCGGACATGCCTACTTTCTCAGCAGCGGACTATCGAATGAGACCACCTCCCAGGGAATCAACGATGAATTGCAGATTGACCTGCAGAACGTGCCTGCTCCTGTTGCTAGTAAAAGCGATTATGCCTGGTTGTTAGGGGATGAAAACAAGAGTGAGGCAGGATCTCTTCTTCTTGGAAGCTTAAGCGTCAATCAAGGAAAAGTGCATTTTATCTACACAGGTGACCAGCAGCATGACAACCTGCTTGAGAGCTATAGCCGCTTTCTGGTCACAGAGGAAGATGCGAATATAACTCCAGTGGCTCCTTCGGTGGTTACCACTAGCTGGCGCTACATCGCTGAGCTTCCCCAAAAACCTGATCCTAAGGATACGGTCCATCATTTCAGCGTGCTTGCTCACCTGCGTCATCTACTCTCAGCGGATCCGACACTAGATGGGCTGAAGTTACACGGTGGCCTGGGCATCTGGATCGTCAGGAATGTTGAGAAGGTGCAGGAATGGGCGGGCAGCGCAAGGGACTACTGGACAAGCAAAGACACAAATTTAATGCGCGACCAGCTCAAACGCATCCTGGACTATCTCGATAGCACGACCTATGTCGGGCAAGATGTCTTATCCGCCAATCCTGTGATAGTTGATCAGCGAATAGCCAAAGTCGCACTCCTTGAGTTCAGCCCTGATCAACAACCACCTGGCTATCTGGCGCATATCAGTCATCATGTACAAGGTGTCATTGGCGCCCCCGGAGCAACAACAGATCAACGTAACCTTGCCAGCCAGATCTATACTAACCTGAACAACGCAACCAAATGGCTTACCCAGGTGCGGAAGGATGCAAAACAACTGGTGAATTTGCCTGATGCGCAATTGCTTTCCCAGCACTCGCTGTCCATATTAAATGATATGGCTACCCAGGCACTCTATGCTTACGTTGGTCAGCTCAACATTTCCACCAATAATGTGCAGGAAGGCGTTATACAGATTTATTACCATCTCGCAGCTATGGCGAGTCTTGAGATCACACAATACAAAATGTAGAGATATGATACATAATG
>WNGD01003015.1_pt1 | contig 17379 bp, 16 predicted proteins | sample 5400671 | NCBI WGS metagenome assembly WNGD01 (sample SAMN13153369, study PRJNA577476) | soil metagenome | isolation source: 40 cm soil or saprolite under grassland replicate 2 | place: USA:California | collected 2016-06-15
AGCAAGAGCCACATGACCTAGATGGGTTTTGCGCAGACCGATATAGCGTGAGCGCCGTAGTCCCATCGTGCGCTCGCCTTACGAATGGGTTCCCTTTATACCCGCCCGATGCCGATAGATATCCTTAAACTCATCGGTCTCCTCTCGCTTGCACGCAGCAAAAAGGGCTTGCATCTGCTCTCTTGGCTGTAAACTTATGCTCCGTCTTGTTGTTCCCGTACGTAATCCCTCTTCTGTCAAGTCGAGTTCGAAGCTAGGAATCTCGTCCCAAATTAGAAAAGTCTCGAAACAGATGAGTGCTCTTCCTGACATTATTTCTATCAACCTACCTTTCTTGACTTCTCAGGATCTGACAGAAGAGGGTCTATCACAAACAACGGAACGATGATATTACACCAACTCTTTGAAGATTCTGGGATTGGAACATACTCCTCCAGCCCATCAATTGCTCGAAACTATCCCTATATCCGCTTGCTGCCTCTCTTGAAAGGTTATGTGTAATAGCGAAATATCTCAGTTGACAGTTCTTATGACAGTTTATGGGATCTTCCACAGGTTCAATACTACTGGTATGTCCCCTGCCTGGTTATAATAGACAGAAAAAGAAGAAAGAAAGGTACGAAGAGCTTCATCGCCTAAAATAAACTTTGATCCACCACATTCCACTTCTTACGCACTCCCCCTCAATCTCGCCGCCTGCACCTCGGCGAAACGCGCCTCGTCACGACGACGTAGTTTTTTCAAAGCTTCAGCTTTGCGTAACCAGTTATCGGGATCATCGGGCCGGAGGCGAATGGCTTCGTTTGCGGCATCCAGGGCGTCTTCGTAGCGGCCAAGCTGGTTCAGTACCAGCGATTTGTTATGCCAGGCAGTCCTCAGGCGTGGATTCAGTTTGAGGGCACGTTCATAGGCGGCCAGTGCCTCGTGGAAGTTATGCAGGTTATAGAGCGTATTGCCTTTGCCATTCCAGGCAAGCGCAAAGTTGGGGTCGATATCCAGCGCAAAATTGTAAGCCTTCAAGGCATCATAATACTGTCCAAGTTGGCGCAGTACACCGCCCTTGCCACTCCAGGCCGGCGCATAATGCGGATCGATCTGCAACGCCTTTTCATATGACTGGAGCGCTCGCGCGGCGTCTCCCATTTCATCAAGCACATTCCCACGTCTGTTCCAGGCTTCGACATATGCCGGGTCTTTCTGAACTGCCTGGTCAAACATCTGGAGCGCTTGCTTCAATCTTTGGAGGGCGTATAATGATTGACCTCTGCCAAAATATGCAGGAGCAAACTTATTATCAAGATTTATGGCCTCCTGGTAGGACCTTTCTGCTTCCCTGTAGCGCCTCATTTCATAAAGTAGCAGCCCCTTGTTATACCAGGCCTGCACTAACTGTCGATCGTAGCGCAGAGCCATATCGAAAGCATCCAAAGCCTGATTCGAGCGCCCCAATGCATTCAGGGCCGCTCCTTTGCCATTCCAGGCCGCTGCATTCTGCGGATCCAACTGCAACGCGTGTTCAAAGGCATCAAGCGCATCCTGGTGACGGCGTAACCTGGCGAGGACGCTTCCTTTGCCATTCCAGGAAATCACAAGCCCTGGATCCAGTTGTAAAGCACGTTCAAAAGAGGATAAGGCATCCTCATACAGCCCCCGCAGTCGCTGCGTCAGACCATATCCCTGCCACCCTTGCGGGTTTGTGTTGTTTGTCTGTAACACTCTGTTGTAAACCGCAATCGCCTCATCCAGGCGTTTTTGAGTATAGAGCGCATAAGCTTCGTCCAATAAGGGGTCCTGGGTACTCGTTAACGGCCTTGAAGTCGACCGTGGCTGACCGGCAATCGTTCCTTTCAGCACGTTCAAAACCTCCTGCGCACTGGCTGGCCGTCGATCACTATCCATCGATAACATTTGCTTGAGCAGTGCATCAAGTGTCGGATCAACCGCAGGGTTCACCTGTGAGGCGTCTCGAAAGAAGAATGGCTGTTCGCTGGGGTCTATACCTGTCAGCAGATGATGCAGCAGGGCACCAAGACTATAGATATCAGATCGTGGTGTGCTTTGTGCCTTGCCGTATTGTTCTGGAGCTGCGTAGCCAGGCGAGCCAAGTGCAACAGTGTCGTGTTGTTTTCCTGGCTTGAAGATACGGGCAATACCAAAATCAATCAGATAAATATGGCCACTTTCACTCAACATGATATTTGCCGGCTTCAAGTCACGGAAAATAATCGGCGGTTGATGTGTATGTAAATAATTCAAGACGTCGCACAATTGCTCTGCCCATTTGATGACTTGATCTACCGGAAGCGGACCGCCACCGACTTGCTCCAGGTGCTCTTCTACTGTCTGTCCCTCAATATAATCCATGACGAGGTACGAGCGGTCATTTTCGGTGAAGTGCTCATAAATGCGAGGCAAGTTGGGGTGCAGCAAATCGGCGAGCAGGTGCGCTTCTCGCTCAAATGCTGCTACAGCCTCCTGCAGGCGTGCCGGGGGCAATCCTGTGCTGCTCATCTCTTTGATGGCAAGCGGACGATTATTGAAACGAGTATCGGCGGCCTTGTAGACTGCTCCCATGCCGCCTTGACCGATGCGGCTTAACAGTTGATAGCGGCCAGCGAGTAAGGTCTGATCGGGCAACGTGCCGGTTGAATGCTTGAAAGGGAGCAGCGTAGCGCAAAACTGGCAGAAGCGAGCTGTCGATGGGTTAGCTGCGCCGCAGTTGTCACAATATAGTTCCTGCGTCGTCATATCTTTTCCATTTCATGCCAGAGTCTGACGGACCTGGCGGGGGCAAGCCCCGCCACTACATATCGGCACTCATCAGAACTATTAGTAAAGATGTAGTGGCGGGGCTTGCCCCCGCCAGGCTCATTCACCCTTTTCCATTTCATGCCAGAGTCGCAACCAGTCCTCGATACTCAATGTTTCAGCCCGGCGGCTGGGATCGATATTCGCCACTTGCAACCATGCCTGTACTTCCACATTTTTGCGATGCAACCCGTGTGCCAGCGAATTGTGGAGTTGCTTGCGGCGCTCAGAGAACCCAGCTTGCACCAGGCGAAAGAAGCTATCACGCTCCTTCGTTGTTAGCGGCGCCTCGTCCTTCAAGTCTATACGTAGTATAGCAGAATCAACTTTGGGCGCTGGATAAAACGCCCGTGCTGGTACGTGCACGATGATTTTCGGCTTTCCATAAAACTGGATACTCACGCCCAGTAAGCTGAGATCGCCTGGACCGGCAACAATACGCTGCGCAACTTCGTACTGCACCATGACCACGAACAGGCGCGGTGGGTTGGCACTTTCCAGGAAATGACGAAACGTCGGGGCCGTGATATAGTACGGCAAATTTGCCACCAGTTTATACGGTTCGGATCCAAAAATCTGTGCCGGATCAACATACAGCAGGTTACGTTCGAGTAGTTCAACATTGGCGCAATTACGCGTAGTTTTGGCGAGCAATGTTAACATTTTGCGCTCCAATTCGACCGCCACAACGCGCCTGGCACGCGTGGCCAGTTCTCGTGTCAGTACACCTGTACCTGCTCCAAGCTCCAATACCTGGTCATCTGCATGAATTTCTGCCGCTTCAACGATTTGCTGCAAGATTGAATGGTCAACTAAGAAGTTTTGTCCAAAAGCTTTGTCAGGCCGTATATGGTGCGCATACAGGAAATTACGTAACTCGCGTATGTTTGTCAGGTCTATCTCGTCAAACACCTGAGAGGCGCTTTGTTCGATTTCTGTCAATGTTTTACTCAACTATCAACATATTTTCATTCAGGTTCTACATTCTTTAGGGGACTGCGGGCGACCATAAAGGCCCACCCGGCCACTCTTCACTCTGTTCTCTAGCCAGCACTGCAACGACGCTACGCGTCTACTGCTATGCAGTCAGCAGTGCTGCAAGGACGACCCTCGCCCCTACGAAGGAGGAGAGCCTTCATTTATTACATGATACCATCCTATTACCACCAGGGGCCACGTCGCCAGTAGCGGGCACGGCGAGGTCGGAACATCCTGAAAATAACTCCGAAGATCACAAATAGGATGAGGAGTGGCACCATAAGAAAGAACAGTATCACCAGGATAATTGTGCCGAAGATTTCTCCCATCATACCCATCATTGATCCCATAGTACCAAACATAGCCATTAAGAATCCCACACCTAGTAAAACGAGAATGATAAATGCGAATCGAACAGGGTTGCGTGGGTGTGGCTGTGGGCGCGCCCAGGGTGGTACGCTCTGTCCGCTTTGCGCTTTGTATGCATTATTTGGGCGATACCCTTGCTCATAGGCATCGCCGTCGCTTTCGGGGGCAACATATTCGTACCGGCCCCTCGTGGGGGATTGCGATGAACGTGGAACGTTTGCATTATTTGCAGTTTGTGCCTGATATCCTTGTTGCATTACAGTTGCATCGTAGCTCGAGGGTGGCTCATCCCTGGGGACCGCCTGTTGATTTATCTTGCCCGACCAGGAGTAGGGATGCTGTGGGTGCTGTATTTCATCGTCTTCGTTCAACGAATTTTGCTTATTGGATTGCGATCCTGGTTCAAATTCTTGCTGGTTCATCAATTGCTCCTTGAGAGCGACAATGCAGATTAACAAATGTATCCGGTCCTCTGTAGGTGCCGATTTATCGTGCACACCGCCGATTGATCGGCCCTCGCTGGCTTTTCCACGATTCCAATCAATGTGTTAATCACTATTATCATGCCCCTCTAGATAACTACGTAATGCATATACTAGAGTTGCACAGCGCTAAACCCTATACACCATACTATACTATAGTACACTTTTATACAGTTCCGAAACGTCAAAAGGCAATTATGCGTTATACTAGTTGATGTGAACAAAGCAATCATTCATCCATCCTAAAATATATTTGAATCAGGAAAAGATAGGAGCATAGATGGACGAGTATAGCGATAACGCGAATGACGAAGTGCGTGCCCTGGTCACGTCTGTTAATGCTGGCGATATAGCGCTCGATGGGCATGCCAGGCAGGATGAGATAAGCCTGGAGTCTGTTCCACCCGCTCGGTTGGTACAAGAAGCTCTATCTACAACATCAGGAAAACTTGAGGTGCAGAATTTCGCACAGCGTCGCGTACGTATCAACCGCTTCCTGTTAATGAAGCACCGGCAAGAACGTTTTCATCGCAGTATAAGCTCTTCTTCACGTCTGCTGACTCTCATGATTGTTTTCTTTGCAGTACTACTCTCTCTGGTTTCGAGTGGAGTAGGAGGCGCATTTGCCTACTACCAGGCACAATTACCACTCCTCAATGGCATGGCTAATCATACGTTGTTTCAATCAACGCGTATTTATGATCGCAAAGGGCGTTTGTTATACGAACTCTATGACCCTAAATATGGCCGGCGTACCTATGTCAATTACAACGACATCTCACCTCTACTGATAACAGCTACGATTGCCGCCGAAGACCATACCTTTTGGACCAATAGCGGCGTCGATTTTCAGGGCACGCTGCGAGCAGCGCTAGCAAACTTGCAAAATCAGACAGTTGTTGAGGGCGGCAGTACCATCACCCAGCAACTGGTAAAGAATCAACTGTTTGTGAACCAGCCTCGAAATGTACAGGTCAAAGGGCAGGAAGCGATCCTGGCATATGGTCTGACACAACAATATCCTAAGTGGAAGATCATGGAAATGTACCTGAATACGGTCTATTACGGCGACCTGAATTATGGTGTCGAGGCCGCTGCGCAAAACTACTTCAATCTGCAGCCCAAATGCTCGCGTACGCACTGTATGCCTGCGGTTTCACAACTCGATCTCGCCCAGGCTTCCATGCTGGCAGGGTTGCCTCAAAGTCCCTCGTACTATGACCCGACCACCAATAAGTCCGTTGCGCTCGCCAGGCAGAAGGATGTTTTACAGGCCATGTTCGACCTTGGATTGGTTACCCTGGACCAGGCCCGCAAGGCGGAACAAGAGATGGCGAAATTTGCATTCAAGCCTTTCACACACAATATTCAGGCGCCCCATTTTGTGCATTACGTTGTTGACCAGGTATTGGTGCCCCTGCTAGGGGCACAAAACCTCCTCGATGGTGGATACAACATCTATACGACACTGGATTTAGATATAGAGAAAAAAGTCGAACAGATTACATATGACCATCTCTATCGCGTGACCTGTGATAACTACCTGGGCTGTTATGGCCCTTTGAATACTCAGAACAACGTCAATAATGCCGCTGTGGTGGTGATGAATCCTTTTAATGGCGAAATACTGGCGATGAACGGCAGTGCGAAATTTGATGATACCCGTCCCCAGGTGCGCGGGAATTATAATGCTACCTTAGCGGTTCGCCAACCAGGTTCGTCGATCAAGCCAATCATCTACGCCACTGCCTTTGAAATGGGCTGGTATCCCGCCATGATCTTGCAGGATCACCAGACCATCTATCCAACCAGGGTCGCGGATGGCTATTATACGCCACCGAACTATGATGGGCGCTTCCATACAGGCTTTCCCATGACGGTTCGTAATGCGATAGCAAACTCCTTCAATATTCCAGCAGTCGATGCAATCGAGTTTGCAGGCATCCCAAACGTGATAAATACCGCTGCCCGCTTTGGATTGACCGAAATATCCAGTCTACCTCTCAGAAGTTTTGGTCCTTCATTGGCGCTTGGCACCAAGGAAGTGTCGCTATTGCATCTAACAGGTGCTTATGCTACATTTGCTAATCGCGGCGTTCGTGTACCGCCAACTTCGATATTGGAGATTACTGATAGCCAGGGTCATCCTCTCTACACCTATAATGCCTCGCATCCAAAAGGTGTTCGGGCAATCCGTGAAGATGTCGCTTTTCTTATGAGCAGTATTCTCTCAGACAAGGCATCGCGCTATCACGAGTTTGAGCCAGGCAACCCGCTTGAGCTTGATCGTCCTGCTGCTGCTAAAACCGGCACGACCGATAGTTTCAAAGATAACTGGACGGTAGGTTATACACCGTATCTCACTGTAGGCGTATGGGCCGGAAACAGCGACGGCAGCGTGATGCACAAAGTGATTGGCATTACAGGCGCCGGACCTATCTGGCACGACGTAATGGAGTTTGTCTCGAACTACTTTCACTATCCAGCAGATGATTTTATCAAACCGGCAGATGTACAGCCTGGCACTGTTTCCGCGTATACTGGCCTGTTGCCACATCAAGGTGAGCCTACCGTCACCGATTGGTTTATCGACGGCACAATGCCAACTATTCAAGGACCCTATACACCTCCTCCCTCTCGCTGCCGGGGAGATGGATGCAAACCACGATGCCCGTTTCCATTGCCATTTTGTGGCCCGCCAACACAGGGACCATCAGCAAATATAGCACTGTTCTCAAATGGAATCGGCAATGTGAATAGAAAGTGATCACGATGATGGATGAAGAGATCACGGGAGAACATAATGCCGAAGAATCTGCCAGGGCTGATAATCCAGCCGAGACAATACCAACAGAAACCTCTTTTCGCCCTCTCACACGCATAGAGCGACGTAACTTGTGGCTTAAGGAATATGGCGAACAGGATTTCGCCTTGCAGATGTGGGCCCGCCTGGTAGAAACACAAGACCTGGAGATCGAGATGATGCTTCAGATGCATGGCCTGCTGGTATTCGGGGTAATGGTCAGTACCCAGCGTTACGCGCAGTTCTATATTGATCTGAACGAGGAACTACATCGCGAACACGAACCCGAAACGGCAGACGCGTTACGCGACTATTATATGGCTCTTGTGCCTGCGCAGGATCAGCCGGAGATTGGGCCTGAAGGGCTGCCTGTGGTTTTCCGCCACATACAAATGTGTGATGTCACCATTATGAGCGCCGGGCACAAAATTAAAGTGCCATACTGGCGTGGAAAAATAAGCGAGGTTGATGCATTCGTGGTTGGGGCTACCGCCGGGGAATAAATGGGGTGCGATAAGCCTTGAAACTGATGAAAAGACCTATCACGCCCCAAACAACGCACTACGGATTGACCTGTACCAGCGTTCCGATAGGAGCCCAGTAATAGAGCCAGGCAGCGGCGTTCAACGGCATAGCAATACAGCCATGTGTACCCCATTGCCAGCCAAATTTCGGATCATAGTGCCAGAGATTGGTTCCCGGACCATACACGCTATGCCACCAGGAGTCATGCAGGAAAAAGCCTCCCGCTCTCCACTCCAGGGCATAATTGATGAATGTCGGTGGGTACCAGTAAGGCGAACCATACGGCCATGGGGAGGTAAAGGTCGTAGGATGGAGCTTCAAAAAGACGTGGTATGTACCCGTAGGCGTTGACAGCGCCGGTCGTCCGGTCATGACGGCCGAGTTGTAGACCTCCACACCGTTGTCATAGGCCCACATCCACTGGCGCGAGAGACTCACAACGATCTCCTTCCCGGCAGCCGTAGGAGAAGGAGACCCGCCACCACCCGTGCTGGTGGTTGCCGTAACCAGCCCACCATAAATATAGCGCGGACTACTACTTATGCTGGAGATGCGATACCAGTTGGATATGCCTCCCCAGACAACCTGCCCTGAGACGGTGGCATACACGGTAACGGTCGTACCGGGCGCATAGACACTGGTAATAGCGTAACTGGTGCTCGGCCCAGTACGCACATTAGCCCAATAGGTCGTTGTGCCTGTCCAGGTTGAAGACGCTAACGAATCACCGCTAGAGAGAGGGTTAAAGACGATGATGATCGCCACTAGAGGGACGAGCAGACCAAGAACGTAGAGCTTCTTGATGTTCTCTTGCATACACACCTCCTGGAATTGTAGAACGTACTCCCCTATCTATGAGTATAATTAACTATGTCGATATACTCAAGTGGAAGAGATCACAATTCCAGAAAATGTATAGTCTTTGCTTGCTTTAGAAATGGATAAACTCTGCTTTAGAATAATGCTAACTGCTCTGGTGGTTCCTCTTTCCCCCTGGGAGGTTCTGCCTTCATCTTGCCTTCTGCTGCCAGGCGTTCAGCCTCGGCCATCACCTGGGGAATCTTCTTGAAATCTGCGCGAATGCTCTCTTTGAGACTTTGTTGATGAAGGCCCGCCGCAGGGTGATACATGGCCATACAAATCCGGCCATCGATTTTGCGTGCGCGACCATGAATAGCGCTGATTTTCTCGCCTCCAAAGAACTTCACCATAGAATGGCGACCAAGGGTCACAATGACCTGGGGATTGATCGCGGCAATTTGCCGCTCAAGATAATCATTACAGGCATTGATTTCCGCAGGGAGCGGATCGCGATTGCCAGGAGGACGGCACTTCACCACATTAGTGATAAATACATCTGCGCGTTTTAGATTGATACTTGCCAGAAGCTCTTCCAGAAATTGTCCGGCGGGGCCAACAAATGGACGCCCTTGCTTATCTTCATGGAAACCCGGACCCTCGCCAATGAACATAACTTTCGCATGTGGGTTCCCCTCACCGGGAACTGCCTTTGTACGGCTTTTACAGAGATCACACTTTGTACATATAGAGACCTCCGCAGCTACCTCCTTTAAGATCTCTTCTGTCGACATAAGAACCTCTCTTCATAGAAATATCTACTTAACAATCGTAAGGGGGCAAACCCACCCCCCACTATACACGAAATGTGAATAGAATCCGTCTATAGTAGGGGCGGGGCTTGCCCCCGCCCTTGAAAACAAACTTGCCCCGCCCTTGTTGAGTTCCCCGGCTCTGTCACATGAATCCTACAATCCTACAATTGTAATTCGTTATGTTACTTCGGGTCTGCCCAAAAGGTCTCACGCAAATTGTTCGTTACATGAACCCTACAATTGTAATTCGTTATGTTACCGTTAAAAACGGCAATGATACGTATGTTTACCAGCGGCGATCTGGAGGACGCTGTCCGTAACCACCTTCGCGGCGCTGTCCACCTGGACCACTGGAACCTCGGCCAGGACCCATTGGACGGCGCTGCCCACCGAAGCCGCCACTGCTGCCGCCACGGTCGCCATAGCCACCACCAGAACGCCCACCATAGTTGCCACCACCGCCGTAACCGCCACGGTCGCCATAGCCACCACCACCGGGGCCACGACCGGGCACCGAACTCTCACGAGAGCGACCGCCGCTGTAGCCACCACCGGGCCGTCCCATGCCACCACGACCACGTTCTCTATCCAGTTCGGAAGCGGTAGGCATTTCGCCACTCAACGCGGCTCGGCGCGAAAGGTTCACACGGCCTTGCGGATCAACTTCAATGACCATTACGGTGATTTCGTCGCCTACTGAGACAACATCCTCTGGGCGCATCACCTGGTAATCAGCCAGTTGCGATGTGCGAACCAGTCCCTCTTTCCCCGGTAGAATCTCCACAAATGCGCCGAAATCCACCAGACGGCGTACCGTACCGGTGTAAATGCGGCCAACCTCTACCTCCTCAGTGAGTGCGCGTACAGTGTCGAGCGCCAATTGCATCGCTTCAGCGGAGACGGCTGAGATGTTTACCGTGCCATCGTCCTCAATGTCAATCTTAGCTCCACTCTCCTCTTGAATCTTGCGAATCATCTTTCCGCCTGGGCCAATGACAGCACCGATTTTATCAGGATTAATCTTGATGGATTGGATACGAGGAGCATACTCCGCTAACTCTTCGCGGGGAGCATCGATGGTATCAAGCATCTTTTCCATGATGTACATACGGCCTTCGCGAGCCTGTTCCAGGGCCTTTGCCATAATTTCGTACGTAATGCCCTTCACTTTGATGTCCATCTGGAGAGCTGTTACTCCATCTGCTGTACCGGCAACTTTGAAGTCCATATCTCCCAGAGCATCTTCGATACCCTGAATGTCAGTCAACACTACCCATTTACCCGCACGTTCACCCTCGCCCGTAATCAACCCCATTGCCACACCTGCAACCGGGGCATGGATTGGTACACCGGCATCCATCAGCGCCAGTGTTGTGCCACATACCGAACCCATCGAGGTCGAGCCATTCGAGGAAAGCACATCGGACACAGCGCGGATTGTATAGGGGAACTCATCTTGTGAGGGAATAACCGCGGCGACAGCACGCTCGGCCAGCGCTCCATGCCCAATATCACGGCGGCCTGGGCCACGTAGCGGCTTGCTCTCGCCAGTCGAGAAAGGCGGAAAGTTGTAGTGGTGCATGAAGCGTTTGCTCTCGCTTGCACCCAGTCCATCTAGAACCTGCTCTTCACCTGGAGAGCCAAGCGTTATCACGCTGAGAACCTGGGTCTGCCCGCGTGTGAAAATGGCTGAACCATGCGTACGTGGTAGTAAACCAACTTCACAACTGATGGGACGGATCGTCTTGAGATCACGTCCATCTGGACGGATGCCATTGTCCAGGATATTGTTGCGAACATACGACTTCAGTTCCTTCTCGTAGAAAGCAATGATGTCTTTCAAACGGTCGGGATACTGTGCGCCCAGGGTTGTAACCAGTTCACTCTGTACCATACTGAGAGCCGTTGAACGTGCCGTTTTATTCGGGTTGTTGACAGCGGCTTCAAAGCGCGGGTATACAAACTCTACTACTTTGTTCTTTAATTCCTGGTCAACTGGCGCAGGCTCAAAAGGCCGTTTGGCACGGTTGACTGCCTGCATCAGTTTTTCCTGCATCTTGATGATTTCTTGCAGGGCCTCTTGGCCGAAGCGTACCGCCTCCAACATCAGTTCTTCAGGAAGCTCCTTCGCGCCCGCTTCAACCATCATGACCGCGTCAGAAGTACCGGCGATAGCCAGGTCAAGTCGCGTTTCGCTCATTTGTGATTCAAGCGGGTTAATGACGAACTTGTCGTTGATGTAGCCAACGCGCACTGCGCCGACCGGTCCGGCAAAGGGGATATCCGATACACAGAGAGCGGCTGAAGCCCCAACAATGCCCATAATATCGGGGTCATTTTCCTGATCCGCTGAAAGAACAGTAATCACGATCTGTACGTCGTTGCGGTATCCTTTGGGAAAGAGAGGACGGAGAGGACGATCAGCGAGGCGGCAGGCAAGGATGGCATGTTCAGAGGCGCGTCCCTCGCGTTTAATAAACCCGCCTGGAATTTTACCGGCGGCATACATACGTTCTTCAACATCTACAGTTAACGGAAAAAAATCAATGCCTTCACGAGGCTCATTACTGCCAACTACAGTGGCCAGTATGACGGTGTCACCATAGCGCACTAATACTGCGCCACTGGCTTGCTCTGCCACGCGACCGGTTTCAATACTCATTACGCGGCCACCGATGACAGCTTCTTGACGATGGATCATAGTTCCTCCGACTACTTACTACTGCCCTTGTAGGCTAACGTTCAGCTTTGTTCAATCAAGTGTGGATATCTACAAGGGTCTTTACTACTCTAAGGCCTTGATGTGTCGCGGCCTGCTTCCCCTGCTCGTACTTAACGTTTGCTTATTCCAATGCTCATGTGTAGGGGCGTGTTCATTTAGCCCTCAACCATCTAGATGTTACAACTACCAATACTGCTCTTGCTTCTTTACCTTCGGTAAGTGTTCCTGTTCTGCGTCAATCATCGTGTGTGATGGGGGATTACCTTCTTCTGTCATTCGTCGCTGTTCTTTCGATCTCGCTTCAACGTGTATATCTGCTTCATGGGGTGGAAGAAAATAGAGTCGCGGTCGGCAGATGCTATCCGACCGCACCCAACACCAATGCCTATAATTAGTGGCGCAAGCCAAGCCTTGCGATCAGATTTCGATAACGTTCTGGACTTTTCTTACTGAGATAGGCCAGTAGTCGTCGGCGCTGACCAACTAACATTAACAAACCACGACGCGAATGCATATCATGCTTATGAACTTTCAGATGTTCTGTAAGCTGATTAATTCGCCGGGTCAAGATAGATACTTGCACCTCGGGCGAACCTGTATCCGTTTCGTGAATGCGGGAATCTGCGATGATTTCCGTTTTTTCTTCGAGACTTAACGGCACTCTCTATACCTCCTGTGTGCCTGGATAAGCAGGGGAATCTTCACGTTCGCATTATAGCATGCAACACGATAGGAGTCCAGCTTACCATATGCTACTCTTTTCTTAAGAATCGCGGTTGGTAACAAAGGTGACTGCTACGGTTGCCTGATAGGCGTCAAGCTAAGCCCCAACCTCGGATTCCGTAGGGGCGAGGGCGGTTGGGTGGGCATGGTGCCCGTTCATCGACGAGCCAATGTTGCCAGGTGACCCACGACGGGCGACCATAAAGGTCCACCCAACCGCCCTCGCCCCTATGCTATCTGATAGCGAACTACTTAATAGTAACTTTTGCGCCGACCTCGGACATCTTCTCGGCGATCTTGTCAGCCTCTTCCTTGGAGACCCCTTCTTTAATAGGCGCGGGCGCCTCGTCAACTACTGCCTTTGCCTCTTTCAGGCCCAGGCCTGTAAGCTCGCGCACAACTTTGATGACGTTGATCTTGTTGGGGCCAACCTCTGAGAGGATAGCATCAAACTCGGTCTGTTCCTCAACGGGGGCTGCGGCAGGTGCGGCTTCGGCTGCAGCAGCTACAGGGCCTGCTGCGGCCGCGACAGGGGCAGCGCTTACGCCCCACTTTTCTTGTAGAGTCTTGGTCAACTCTACCAGTTCCAGTATGTTCAACTTCTCAATTTCGGCAATAATCGTATCTACGGACATGTGTTTTCCTTCTCCTTTTCATTACTCGGCAGCTTCGCCTTTAAGTTGTTCGGCACGTGCTTGAATTACATAACAAAAGTCGCGCATTGGCGCGGTAAGCAAACTATAGGTGGTGGCAAGCGGTCCTTGTAGCACTCCAACGACCTGGGCCTTAGCATAGGTCTTTCCGCCCACTATTCTGGCAAGACTTTCAACCTGGTCGGCAGTCAATGCGCGACCACCAAGGATACCCGATTTGAGCACGACCACCTTCGATGTGCGTACATAATCGGCGACAGTCCTGGCCGCTGTAATTTCGTCGTCATAGCCGAAAGCAATAGCTGTCTGGCCATTAAAGATACTCTTGTCCAGGTTCTCCATGTGACTGCGCTCTGAGGCGATGCGTAAGAGCGTGTTTTTGGCGATGTGGAACTCCACTTTGGCAGCGCGCATTTTATTGCGCAGTTCATTCATATCCTTGACTTTCAAGCCCTGGGTCTGTACCAGTATAGCTATTACTGCGCGACCCAGCTTGTCGGCCAATTCGTCAATTTTCTCTGCCTTTGCCTGTGTAGGCATGTATTCTTCTCCTCCTTTCCACGTAGGATTGACTTTACAAAAAAACGATCTTCGGGTAAGAACCGAAGACCGCAGTGAGTTTGCATCTTACTCATTCTGACGTAGTATGGAACCACACGAGAGCATCCATAATTCTGCCAGCATCGAGATATACGTTCCCTCGGCAAGCTGGCATCTGTAGTGCCAATTACATGCTTATAGCATACTTGCTGTCTTCGGTTGGTTGTATTGAATTGTAGCTTGTTCTTATGCAGGTTTCAGCGCAATGGCTGCCGGTACATCCAGTCGGATACTGGGCGACATGGTAGACGACAACACAACACTCTTGACGTACACGCCTTTTGCACCGGATGGCCTGGCACGTACTACTGAGTCAACTACAGCGGTAATGTTTGCCATCAACGCATCCTCGCTGAAAGAAAGTTTCCCTGCTGGTATATGCACGAGAGCAGTCTTATCGACTTTAAACTCGACACGTCCCTCTTTGGCCTCGCGGATCGTCTTCGCGACATCAAAAGTAATCGTGCCCGCCTTAGGACTGGGCATCAAGCCTCTCGGACCGAGCTTTTTACCGAGCCGCCCAACTTTACCCATCACATCGGGCGTTGCGATTGCGACATCAAAACCGAGCCAATCGCCCTCGATTTGTTTTATCAGGTCATCCAGACCAACAAAGTCTGCACCGGCCGCTTCAGCTTCATTGGCTTTCTCGCCCTGCGCGAATACGAGCACCTTCACCTCTTTACCGGTACCGGCTGGCAACATAGCTATCCCACGCACCATCTGGTCCGCGTGGCGAGGATCAACACCAAGCTTCATGTGAACTTCGACCGTCGGGTCAAATTTCACGTAATTCATTTGTTTGAGGAGTGAAATGGCTTCCTGGGGCTGGTAGAGCTTGTCTGGCTCGACAAGCTTCTCTGCCTCCATATATTTTTTTCCGTGTTTTGCCATATTTTTGTTTTCGCCCTCCTTGTGGCAGATTAACCGCAGTGACTTGCGGGCAATGCTTACTTATTAACTGACTTACTCAACTTATTGTAATACCCATGCTGCGAGCGGTCCCTTCGACCATTCTCTCAGCGCCCTCAATATCTATTACATTGAGGTCTTTCATCTTCAGCTCGGCGATTTCGCGCAACTTATCACGGCTAATCGATCCGACCTTCGTCTTGTTAGGGGTTGCTGCCCCTTTTTCAACACCGGCAGCCTTCTTCAGAAGATCCGGTACCGGTGGCGTCTTTGTAATAAATGTGAATGAACGATCTTCGTAGATCGTAATTTCAGCCGGGATGACCATACCCACCTGGCCCGCAGTCCGCTCATTGTACTCCTTGCAGAACGCCATGATGTTGACGCCTTGTGGGCCAAGCGCGGTACCGATAGGGGGCGCTGGATTTGCCTTCCCTGCCGGGATCTGTAGTTTGACTACAGCTTTTATACGTTTTGCCATTTTATTCTAAACTCCTCAAACAGTGATTAGAATCATATTTTCTCGACCTGGAGAAAATCCAGGACTACTGGTGTCTCGCGGCCGAAAAACGAAACAAGCACTGTTACCTTATTCCGATCCATATTGATGTCGCTGACAGTGCCAATGAATTCGGTAAAAGGTCCATCAATAACTCGCACACTCTGGCCTTTAGCGAAACTGATTTTGGCCTTCGGTTTCTCCGTCTCCTTGGTTACCTGCTTCAAGATCGCTTTGATCTCATGTTCTTGAAGAGGCACCGGACGCGTACCAGAACCAACGAAGCTGGTGACACCAGGTGTATTACGTACAACATACCAGGCTTCATCGCTCATAATCATTTCCACCAGCACATAGCCAGGGAAGACCTTACGCTGTACAGTACGCCGTTGGCCTTGCTTTATCTCCACCTCTTCTTCCATTGGCACAATAACCCGGAAGATTTTGTTACGCATATCCATTGATGCGATACGAGCTTCGAGATGGCTTTTCACCTTATTTTCATAGCCAGAATAAGTATGGATTGCATACCATCTACGCTCGTCTTCCCCTGAAGCAGATTGTTGCTCTTCTTCTAAATTACCTGGCATTGTCTGTTCAGTCCCATTGGTATGTTCTTCAGTAACCACGGCATTTTCCTCATCGCAAGACTTGTCTTGCACGCCTCCCTGGCCCCTGGCTAGATGGCCAATTTAGTTAGGAGGAATGTCTTTCAAGACCTACTTGCCGCTAATTAGTTGTTGGAAGAACTTAAAAAGCCCTGCATCCAACATTGCCCTTCTTAGTGACCCAATTTGGTAAACAGGAAGAAGAGCTTAGTCAGCCCCAGATCTGCTATACCCAATAGTAAAGCAATAGCTGCTGAAAGTGCGATAACCACAAAGGTCATGTTCCTGGCTTCCTCAAAGGTGGGCCATGTCACTTTATAACGCAACTCATGGTAAGCCTCACGAACAAAACGCACCATGCGATAATTACGGAAACGAGTCCAAAACGAAGGAGACTGCTTACTCTCACGTTTTGTAGACTTGCTCTGCACTTTTTCACTGCCTCGTACATTTGATTCAGCCGCTATACTTTGGCTTGCACTTTTCTTTTTATCGGCCATTTTATTTGCCACGTTCAACCTCTCTCGATCAAGAGTAATCGTCCCTTTCACGGCGTGGGGTATCTGACCCTACTATCTACTTGGTCTCGCGGTGGGTAGTATGCACACGGCAGGTAGGACAAAACTTCCTTAGCTCAAGGCGCTCAGGGTTGTTCTTTTTGTTCTTTGAGGTGCTGTAGTTCCGCTGCCTGCACACTGTACAAGCCATCGTAGTAACGATGCGGTTCTCCTTACCTTTACTAGCCATTTTCTTCTCCTGATAAGCGCTTATCATTTGTCGTTCAGGTTTGTAAGTGTAGTAATGCTTTTGTTAATCAGCATAGTTTGTCCATACAAACCCAAACGGCAAAGCGGGCGCATTAGATTAGGCCCTACTTACTTCTCGACCTTGGTGCAGACGCCAGCCCCGACGGTGCGTCCGCCCTCCCGAATGGCAAAATGCACACCCTCTTCCATGGCAATCGGCACGATCAACTCCACCGTCATCTCGATGTTGTCCCCCGGCATCACCATCTCCACCCCCGCAGGCAGCTTGATCGCTCCCGTCACATCGGTGGTGCGGATGTAGAACTGTGGCCGGTAGC
>WNGD01003104.1_pt1 | contig 17378 bp, 18 predicted proteins | sample 5400671 | NCBI WGS metagenome assembly WNGD01 (sample SAMN13153369, study PRJNA577476) | soil metagenome | isolation source: 40 cm soil or saprolite under grassland replicate 2 | place: USA:California | collected 2016-06-15
GTGGGTATTGAACTGTTGGCCGTTGAAGCCAGAGTGGTAATTGCATCAGTCGAGACCTACTTGAAGTATGCCGAAGCCATCGGGCTAACTGCAACAGCAGCCGCAGCTTGAAGCTGACATAGACTCTTGTGATGAGTGACATATATGTGTAGGAATATCTGGAATTAAGAACGGCCACCTGAAAAAAGTTGCTTCCAGCGTCGTATGCAAGATTCGTAATGCGCGTTTTTCCAGCAAATACTGCCATATAAGTCACTCATTACATGTTTCAGTGTTTAAAAGATATTTAAACGGTCGATATAATCGGAAAGAGGTGAAAAATGGCTATTAGCGGTGAAGTGAAATCCTTAACCGAAGATATTGAAGCTTCTTATGAGGCAAGGATAGCGGCGGTTTCTGATCTTGCAAAAGAAACCCACCGGACTCTAGGAAACTTCAGGCGGGAACGCGAAAAGATGGCGAGGGATCTAAAGCGATCCCTCGCCTCTAACAGGTCAGATCGAGTAAGACAGGTACAGAAAATGAGAGCCCAGAATAATAAAGACATAGAAGAAGTAACCCGGACAGTAGCTGAGTTTCTTGCAACTGCTGAAAAAGAAAGAAGGCAGGAGTTTGCCATTCTGATCGAAGAAATAAAAAGTCTGGTCGCGAGTATTGAAAAAGACACGGCCAGAACGCTTGCCAACTTTAGAAGCGATCATAAAGAGATGGCAGATGCGTTGAGAAGCGAGCTTTCATCCTTTCAAAGGGAGCTTAGTAAGAAGGTAAGCGATATGATGGCCGATTTCTCCGCCGATCATCGGCAAGTTCATGCCGATTGGGAAAATATGACCAGAGTGATGGCGGCGAAAAGAGCGGGTAAACAGGCCTCTTCGCCAGGAGCAAAGAAAGGGGCTCCAGCATAGAAAGCTTTTGAGAAGGAAGAGTGAAAAGAGAGTGCATTATCGTGCGCTCTCGCCATTGGCTCTGACTGAGAAGTACTGGTCTTAAGGAGGAAAATAATTGATGATCGAAACCGTAAACATTAAATATGCAGGGATAAGTAAGAATACTATAGGGAATAGTTTATCCGTTGGTCCGTCCGAAGGGTTTATAGAGACACCCTCAGTCGAAAAAATTATCGACCGGGCAATGTCCTACCTTGAGGCTGGCATTCCAGTTCATCTTACTGGTCCAACCGGTACGGGAAAAAGTACCCTGGCGATGCATCTGGCTTATAAACTTAATCAACCGGTAGTACTGATGTTTGGGGATGAAGAGTTTGGAACGTCAGACCTGATTGGAGATAAGATGGGTTACCGCAAAAGGAAGCTGATTGATAATTTTATTCACTCCGTTTTAAAGACAGAAGAAGATGTATCGCAACGCTGGGTAGATAACCGTTTAACTACCGCCTGTAAAGAAGGTTTGACTTTAGTATACGACGAATTTAATCGGTCAAGACCGGAAGCCAATAACGCCCTTCTGTCTGTTTTAGAGGAGGGAATTCTGACGCTGCCATCGTCAGAGGAAGAGTCAGGCTATATTAAAGTTCATCCTAATTTTAGAGCCATCTTCACCTCCAATCCTCATGAGTATGCCGGAGTTCACAAAACCCAGGATGCCCTGTTAGACCGCATGGTTAGCATACATTTAGATTATTTTGATGAGGAGACAGAACGAGCCATTGTGGTTGCCAGGACCGGCATAACGCTCGCTGATGCCGAAAAGATTGTCAGAGTTTTGCGAGACTTCCGTCAGATGACCGGTCTTCATCAGACAATAAGTATCAGGTCAGGCATTATTATTGGAAAGATTCTCACACAAAAAGGGATGCATGCGGAGAAATATAATCTCCTTTTTGTTGATACTTGTGTTGATGCCTTAATCTCAGGGAGACACAACAGCGCTGATAGAGGGGAAATGACGAAGAAAGTTATCGATCTCATTGATAACTATTTCTAGCTGACAGGAGGTGCATATGATAACCAGGGGCGCCAGTGATATAAGAGGAATTCGCAGCCTGAATACCAGGCCGGGACCAATCACCGAAAGAAGTGGCTTTTTAAAGCTTTATCAACTGGCTACTGAAAAAGACAACTTACTGAGGAAAGTTGCATGGGTCAGGCGGCAAAAGGATCAAACAGAAAAAAGGCTTTCTGAGATTGCCTATGTGATGCACGCAGTTGAGGAGAGAACAAAAAGAGAGTTGGCCTCAAGCTCACATTCCGAGTTTCGTAGTACGTTCATTGAGTATTAATTCTGGCTCGTTGATAACAAGTTGGGAGTAAAAGATCATGGCAGAAACAAAAGACGATCAAAAGAAAAAAGACGCTGAGGAAGTCGTTGTTGATTTTGGTCTCGGTAAAATTTCCTTTGGCGGCCTTTTTCAAGGCATCGGAGGTCTCATTGATTTAGTTTCCAGATTGGAGGAAGAAGGCAAGGAAGAGATACAACGCGAGAGAAAATTTACCAGTCCTTCAGGTCGAGTCAATGCCGTCTATGGTTTCTCCGTAAAAACGGGTCTGGGTGGAAGGCCGACCGTTGAGCCATTTGGCAATGTGAGAAAGACTCCCAAAGGACCAGTAGTTGAGGAGGAGAGACAGCCTTTAGTTGATGTCTTCGATGAAAAAGATCACATTTTAGTAATTGTTGAACTGCCGGGGATAGAAGAAGAGCGTATTAACACCACAGTAAAGGGTGACATTTTAACGCTCTCCGCTGCTAACAGCGAGCGCAAATACTATAAAGAAGTGATTTTGCCAGGGAACGTTGATGCCGACAGCTTAAAAAGTAAATATAAAAACGGCGTGTTAGAGATTAGAATGAGCAAGAAGTAGTATGGCAGAAAAAACCATTCAACTCAAAGTAGCCGAAGCTAATCCGCGCGACGTGGGTCGTGGTATTGCCCGGGTTGATCCGGAAGTGATGGAGCAACTGGGTATTGACGACTCCGGAGAGATCGTTGCGCTCAAAGGCAAACGGGAAACCGTAGCCAGGATCATGCCTACCTTTCCAGAGCTGCGAGGTCGCGGCATTGTCCAGATTGACGGCATAATCAGGGAAAATGCGCAGATAGGCATTGATGAGCACGTCAAACTTGCCCGGATCAAGGTTGAGAAGGCAAGAAAAGTGACCCTTTCCCCTTTAACCTTAATTAGTAGAATGACGACCGATAGCGCCTACCTTTCAAGGCAGCTTTCGGCAATCCCGGTAACTCAAGGAGATAGGGTGCAGACCACCTTTCTGGGTGCAAAGAAACAAGACTTCAGGGTGGTAGATACGTTACCCTCTGGAGCCGTTTTATTAACACCGCAGACCATTATTTCAATCACCGGAGAAGGTAAGGCTACAGAAGCAAGGTTGACCTATGAGGATATAGGAGGGCTTGGAGATCAGGTGAGGCGTATCCGGGAGATGATTGAACTTCCGCTACGCTTTCCGCAGGTTTTTGCCCGTTTAGGAATTGATCCCCCCAAAGGTGTTCTTCTGTACGGTCCGCCTGGAACTGGAAAAACCCTGATTGCTAAAGTGATAGCTAATGAGACCGATGCCTCTTTCTTCCAGCTCTCCGGACCGGAGATTATGCACAAGCTCTATGGCGAGTCCGAAGCTCACCTACGTGATGTATTCGAGAAGGCCAAAAAAAGTGCACCTTCAATTTTGTTTTTTGATGAGCTCGACTCCATTGCTCCCAAACGCGAAGAATTGGGAGGTGAAAAACAGGTAGAACGAAGAGTGGTAGCTCAACTACTGGCCTTAATGGATGGTCTGGAGGAACGGGGTCAGATCATCATTATTGGCGCTACCAATTTACCGGATGCTCTTGACCCAGCTCTGCGCCGTCCCGGTCGCTTTGATAGAGAGATAGTTATTCCGATTCCAGATAAAAATGGCCGACGAGAGATTCTCACCATTCATACCAGGGGTATGCCTTTTGCTGATGACGTTGACCTTGAGAGATTAGCGTTCTTAACACACGGCTTTGTGGGAGCTGATCTTGCCGCTTTAGCTCGTGAAGCAGCGATGCACGCTATTCGTCGGCTCATGCCCAGCATTGACTTTGAGCAGAAAGTTATTCCTGAAGAGGCAATTCTTGCCCTTGAAGTAACCATGGACGATTTCTTAAACGCATTAAGGGAGATTGAGCCTTCCGCCATTCGCGAAGTTTTTACAGAGATCCCTGAAGTAGGTTTTTCTGAAATTGGCGGACATAGCGACATCAAGAGAATACTCACCGAGACAGTGAAAGACCCCTTATATCATCCGGAGGTGTATGCCAGGGCAAATACCAGGCCAGCGAGGGGAATTTTATTGACCGGTGAACCTGGAACAGGAAAGACCCTGCTCGCAAAGGCAATTGCCAGGGAAGCAGAAGTGAATTTTATTGCAGTTTCAGGTCCAGAACTTCTTTCCAAATATATTGGCGAAAGCGAGCGAGGAGTGCGCGAGGTTTTCAAAATCGCCAGGCAGACCGCTCCCTGCATCTTGTTTTTCGACGAAATTGAATCCCTGGTTCCTAAGAGGGGAAACATGATGGGCGACCAGGTAACCGAGCGAGTCGTCACCCAGTTCTTAACCGAACTGGACGGGATTGAAGAACTCAAGGGCGTAATGGTGTTAGGGAGTACCAATAGGCCTGATTTGATCGATGCAGCCATATTGAGACCAGGTCGTTTTGATTTTGTGCTCGAACTGCCGAAACCTGATTTGAAAGCTCGGGAGGAAATATTTAAGGTACATACCAGAGGGAAGCCTTTAGGTAAAAATATTACGCTGGAAAGCCTGGCCAGAGAGACTGACGGGCTGGTGGGAGCAGATATCGCCTCTATTTGCCAGAAGGCAAGCCTTTTAGCGATCAGGGAGTTTTTAGAAAGCAAAGAGGAAGACGTAGAGAAATTAGCCATTGAAAAGAAATACTTTATGGAGGCGCTGAAAGATGCGTATCATTAAATGCGCTTTTTGTAAAGGGACAGGTGATAACCCCCATTATAGGGCTACCTGTCCAGCGTGCAAAGGCAAAGGGAGCCATCAAATTGCAGGGAAGTACATGACCTGCCTCGATTGTCGTGGATCAGGTCAAAAAGGAGGTACAACCTTGACCTGCTACACGTGTACTGGTTTAGGAGTAGTCCCCGACGTGCGCGAGGAATTGAAGCAAGCAAGGAAAGAGATCGGAAAAGTCCGGGCGATGATGGAGGAAGAAAGAACACAACTATGAACAACGGCATATATATTTATGGAATTATAAAAACCAGTGGTCCCCAGGAGTTTGGAAAAATTGGCATTGGCGACACCGCTTCCCAGGTATTGACAGTAGAGTTTAAAGATATAGCGGCTGTTGTTTCCAGAAGTCCATTTATGGTCTATGACTCCCTGGCCAAAGAAAAAATAGTCAAAGACCTGGTTACCCACCAGTTTGTCATTGAAAAAGTGATGGAACGTTTTACCATCCTACCGGTGAAATTCGGCACCATGGTAGAGACCGAAGAGGAAGCGATCCAATTCCTGGAAAAAGGGCACGATCTCCTGAACAATGAACTGCGCAAAATTGAGGCGAAAATAGAACTGGATGTCGTAGCCAGTTGGGAATTGCCGAAAATCATGGCAGCGATCTATCGCAGCAATGCTCAGATCCAAAAAAAGCAAAACGAAATTGTGCTGCAAGGTGCTAAAGTGAGCCTTGAGCATAGAGTAGCCCTGGGTAAATCCATTGAAGAGGCTCTGAAAGCCGAAAAAAACGGCTATCAGCAGTTGATTTTGCAAACGCTCAAAGAGGAGACGATAGACATATGTTTGCATGACCTGGCAAATGACGAGATGATCTTTAATGCAGCCTTTTTGCTGGAAAAGAAGAATGAGGAACGTTTTAATCAGACTGTAAATAAACTGGATCAGAAGCTGGAGAATACAGTAAACTTTCGCATCGTGGGCCCTCTTCCGCCGTACAGTTTTTCTACCATTCTTCTCGAAAGAATTGACTCATGCAGGCTCGAAGAGGCTAAAAAAACGCTTGGTTTAAATGGAGAGATAACAGATAAAACGGTTCGTGATACGTATCACCAGCTCGCTCAGAAATGTCACCCCGATAAAAGTAGCGGAGAGGATACTCAGAAATTTCACCTCATTAATTCTGCTTACAGAACACTGAAAACTTTCATCGAAAACGGATTGATGCACGTTGAGGTCTATCGTTGGGAGAAAGACTTTCGATGAGAAAACTGCTATACGTGCCTATTATCCATACTGAAGCAGATTTAGGCAGCCTTGCCCAAGGAATTGAGGAGCGGGCAAAAGCAGTCGTTGGCGATAGCAACTGGCAGAAGCATAAAGAAGTAGTCCGCCTCTATTGGCAAGAGATTGCCAATTATTGGGAAGGAAAAGACGTATCGGGGTTAAAAATTTTTCAAGATGGTATGGCGGGAGATGGTGTGGTAGGAAAAAATATGGTGAAGAGCCTGGCAAATGACGGCAGCGTCAACCATAAGATTGTTGAGCGATTACTGGAGAAAGGGGCAGAACTTATTAAAACTGAGGACCCGGAACTCATAAAAGAGGAGTATTTTTTAACGAGAGAGCTTACAGAAAGAAAGTCGGACAGCTTCAGGTCTCTCTCGCGCTATAAATGGCAAAAAGACAGGCTCTTAAAAGCGCGAGATACATATATTATCAAAAGAATCAACGAAAGCTTAGAGGAAGGCGAAACAGGTGTCTGTTTTCTGGGTGCATACCATCAGATAGTACCCGACTTGCCAGAGGACATTGAAGTAATTACGCTGAAAGACCCTGAGAAAGTAAGAGCTTATTCCCAAAAATATACCAGCAAACAGTGGGAGAGTGAAGTGAGCAGGCTAGGTCGTTACCTGATAATGCCAATCAAGCCAGAAGCAGGTGAAAAAAATGAGTAATGGAGAAGGTCGATATATTTATGGCATAATTGGCACCAGCCAGAGGCGAGAATTTGGCCCGATTGGTATTGGTGAAAGAGGGAATGTAGTGTATACCCTCCCCTACCAGAATCTGGCAGCAATTGTCTCCCGATCTCCGCTTGTCAAATATCCGGTGACCAGGGATAACTCGATGGCACACATCAAAGTTTTGGAAAGGGCTATGGAAGAATACACTGTTTTACCAGTGCGTTTTTGCACAATTGCCGAGGAAGAAGAAATTATTATAGAAAAAGTTTTGAAAACTCGTTATCAAGAATTTATTGATTTATTAAAAGGCATGGAAGGAAAATTGGAACTTGGGGTGAGAGCTCGTTGGACGGACTTAAATGCTATTTTTGCCGAAGTGGTTGAAGAAAATCAAGAGATTAAAGCGATAAAAGAAGCATTACTCGGTGAAAGGAATGAGCAAAGGAAGTACGCGGGCAAGATCAAGATTGGTCAACTGGTGCAAAAGGCTCTGGAGGAAAAGAAAAAAAGAGAAGCCGAGGAACTGCTTGAGACCTTGAGACCTTTAAGCCTTGATTGTAAAGAGAATCGGATTTATGGCGATATGAATCTTGTGAATGCAGCCTTCCTGATAAGCAGAAAGATGGAGAAAGAGTTTGACCACAAGATGCGAGAACTGGAAAAGGCGTATGGAGAAAGAAAAAGATTAAAATACATTGGTCCTATAGCGCCGTACAATTTTGTGGAAGTAGTGGTCAATTGGTAGGAAGATCATTATGGCATTAACCGAATCAGGAAATAAATCGTTACAATTTATCCTATTTGGTGGCAAAGGTGGTGTTGGTAAAACGACGATGGCCGTGGCAACAGCCTTAGAGTTGGCCAGAGAGAACAAGGTGTTAATTTTTACGACTGATCCCGCCCCATCGCTTGCGGATAGTTTCGGTCAGGCCATTGGCAGTGAACCCACGGCTGTTGTCGGCACAAATAACCTCTTTGCCATGGAGATGGATGCCAGGAAAGTCCTGGCAGAATTTAAAGAGGAATACGGCGGAGAAATCTTAGATATACTGCAACAGGGTACGTATCTGGCAGATGAAGAGACAGAAGAAATATTTCATCTCGATATTCCAGGACTGGACGAAGTGATGAGCTTAAAGAAGATCATAGACTTCATGGAGAGTTCAGACTATCAACTCTATATTGTTGATACTGCGCCGACCGGCCATACGCTGAGACTGCTCATGGTACCAGAACTTTTAGATAATTGGATAAAGCTTTTAGCCAATCTCCGCTGGAAGCACCACGCCATGGTAAGGCAATTTGCGAGAGAAAAGCGCATCGAGAGAGCTGATACGTTTCTTTTGGAAATGAAAAAAACAGTGAAAAAAGTGAGGGCGCTCTTGCAAAACGCTGAGAAAACAGAGTTTGTGGTGGTAACTATTGCCGAGAAGATGGCAGTTTCCGAAACAGAGGATTTAATAAGAAATCTTGAGCACATGCGTATCCCTTCCAGGCATCTTATTATCAATAATATCTTTCCGCAGGAAGAATCTGGTTTCGCCGAGATGAGAAGAAAAACCCAGGCCAGATACATTCAAGAAATGAAGGAAAAGTTTAGCGCGCATAGTATCACAGAGGTTGCTTTGCAGCCAACCGAAATGCAGGGCATGGACCGCCTGCAAAAGTTAGGGGCACAACTGTTTTGTCATAGACCTTTGCTTTAAAGCAGGAGCTTTATGAAACAAAAAGGAGGAAGAAATATGTTTATTGTTGACGATGTATTAATCGGGTTACCGGCAAAAGGCTTGATGAGCATATTTACGAAAATTTGCGAGATGGCGCAAGCCGAATTAACTGATGAAGCGAAAATAAAAGAGGAGTTACTGCAATTACAAACGCTGTATGAAATTGATCAAATTACCGACGAGGAATATCAGGAAAAAGAGGCAGCGCTTCTGGAAAGGCTAATGGTTGCCGGAGGAGCTATGTAGAGTAGATGGCTGGCACAACATACTAATCATTCGGTAATGAGTGGAGCAGCGGGTGGCCGGTATCTCTCTCTGCTTGCTAAATGTTGCATTTTTCTGAAAAATACTGTATAATTAGAAGGCCGTATTACTCTACTTAATACGTCATCTTCGATCTCTGCTCCTCGTATGAAAGAGTGCTTCAGCGCACACCTCCTTTACGGAAGCACTAAGGCTCACGCATCTTCGCGTTTATATATCTCTTATTGAGAGCGCGGCTTCTGAGATGATCTTATTCGTGCTCTCACTTAAATATTTTATCGAATTACTAATATTTTTAATCAAGGAGTTTATCTAGAATAGAAATTGTCCAGGATAGAACAGGAATGCATTATCAGTGCATTCGATGACAGAAGGAGCCACAAACTATGACCTACTTACGCAGAAACAGTGTTGAGGAGCAAAAAGAAGCTTACCAGAAAGCACAACAGATCAGAGATATATGCGAAAAATTCCATATCACACTTGATCCTATTGACTGGCAAAACTCCGGTATGTGGGCGGGCGTAAGCGTGAATACCATTAAGATCTCTGATCTGCTGGAACTCCGTCAACAGGATAGCGATTCTATTCTCCGTCGAGTTCAGCTCAAACTGTTCGAACATGCTGCGCTCCAAGCCATTCGAGCGCGACCGGGTCTCAAGGCGTTGATCTGGAGTCCTGTAGATGTAGTGCAACCACAGGCGTTTATGAGCCTCTGGATCATCACTATGGAGACGGATGAGCGCATAGCAATCGCTGAATATCTTAGAAATGGGCAGCGCGTCTATGAGCACTATGAGCTCGATGTGAATGATGAACAACAGCTTGCAGGGCTCTTTGGGCCGGCGCATACTGGCGAGTATCAACCAGGTGATACAGTCACTATTGAGGAGCGGGAGCGCAAATGCAGCGGAGAGATCATCTACGTTCTTTCACCGGGCAAGGCTCTCATGCGTCGTACATCTTCGGCAAGAGGGTACCATACCATTGCGGGAAAAGCATACACAAACGACGTTGCAGCGCGGTATCTTGTCAATTGTCATGATGGTTTTCCTCATATCGTCAGTCAATCGCAGATCATCAGTGAAAACGTTTAATATGAGTTTCCGTTCTCACACACATTCAGCTCGTATTACTATTCGTCTCTTGACGGAGCGCAGTCAATAAAAAGAATGCTGCGCTCTCAAGAGAGAAAGGCCAGGGGTGCGAACAGGGTTTCACATAGCCAATAATGCCATCACCAGCCTCGTAGACCACACCATCCTGAGTGACATAGCCGATCAGCTTCCAGTGCTCATCCATGATCATGCCCTGCGCCTGGACGTGTCCGATCGTGCGCAGATGAGCGCTTCGTATGTGTCCCTGTTGGTTGACATACCCCAAGAGGGTCCGTTGCTCATCATACACAAAGCCATAACAACTTACATATCCGACCATCGCTCGCATTCGGTTATAAATACAGCCATCCTGCTCTGTAGTCTGGTGCGCGTTCTGAAGAGTCATAAGCACCTGCCTGCTTTTTTTCTGGTTTTTCCATGAGTCGTGGAGCCTTATCATTCTTTACACGCTTCTTCGAGAAGAGAGGTTGCAGATCGTATGTGCTATAATTGGGAACACAGCAGAAAGTGGGCACACGAAGCTTCCTCTCTTCTGAAGAAAGAACAAATGAGTATGTCTTTTATTTCCCCCTGTACAAGTGTTATTCCAGATACCGAACTTTTCACATTGACGCCAGTAAGAAGCATGAAAGAGGAGCATCATATGAGTGATAGAGCATTTGAAGTTGGTGACCGTGTACGTATCGTAGAGAACATGTTTCGTCGTGGCCCGGCGGGTATCGACGGAGCCACAGGTATTGTCAGGTCCGTTGATAAGGATAGACGACGTACCGAGCCATATTTCATCTACTATGTCGAACTGCCAGGGGAGGATAAGCCGGTAGATTTTGAATATCGAGAACTGGAGCTCGTTTCTCCTGCCAGTGATGAGATCAAGATGCGGTGACGCCTTGGTACTCTAGATTTTCGACGATGTCTACGGTCATAGAAAAGTAATCCTATTATTCTAGAGCATCTCTCTGAAACACTTCAGAAGCCGTTTAATAGTAAACCAGCTCATGCTTTGGCATCTCTATTCCTAAGCGGATCAAGCACTGAAAGCTCAGAACGTATTTTTATCGTTATCACAGGAAAAGCAAATGTAGATGGCCTGTGAACAGCATTGTTATCCCTTGCACGAGCTCTTGGTATTCGGATCACGAACCAGGCTTACTGCCACTTTTGACTTTCAGGCCCTTCACCAAATTAAGTGAGCCTGCTTGCTTCGACAACAATGCTCTGTTTTGATATACTCAAGTCCCATCCACAGAAAAAAAGAGTCCGGAGCACCACAAGGAATGCCATTGACAATACGATATATCGAATATATAATTAGGTTGCCTAATAAATTAGATACCAACTTATCTGTGAGCCTGTTCGCGGGGAGAGTACATGGAGAATCTTAGTAATCCAACGGCGCAGAAGCTTTTCAGGTCCTTGATGCAATTCAGTAAGGCTGGATGGCATCAACATTCAGTCGCCGGTTGTAAACCGAGCGAGATCAGGGTGCTATTCTGTATAAAGAAAGGCATGAAGCCTGATGCGCATGAAATGAAAGTGTCAGAGATCAGCAAACAACTTCATGTGACCTCTCCCACTATTACCCAATTGTTGAAAGGCCTTGAAATGAATGGATTAATTGAACGGAGCATCGATCCAACGGATCGGCGCTCCGTTGGTATTAAACTGACCGAGAAAGGCGAAATGGTCACACGAAAGGCTGCGGACGCTTTTGCTAGCTCCCTTCATGGCTTGATAGAATATCTGGGAGAGGAACAAAGCGATCAGCTTGCCGAGCTGTTATTCAAGGTGTCTCACTATTATAACGAGAAAGCAGCCAACATAAACTCCACACACTGGGAAGGAGATGAGGAAATATGATAAAGTTATTGCGCTTTATAAAGCCATATCGCAGGTTTATAGCTCTTGTGTTTGTACTTGTCTTTGCACAATCCCTGGCTAACCTGTATCTTCCCACTTTGATGGCCGATATTGTGGATACAGGAATTGTGAAGGGTGATACCGGGTACATCCTGCGCGTGGGCGGCGTCATGCTGCTGGTGACTATCGTAGGCACGATTTGCGCCGTTATCGCTAGCTACTTTTCCGCCAAAACTGCGGTCGGCTTTGGCCGTATCGTACGCGGCAAGATTTTCACGCATGTGGAAAATTTTTCGTTGCACGAGTTTGATAAAGCCGGTACAGCATCGCTCATTACGCGAACGACCAATGATACAACCCAGGTGCAGCAGGTGCTCGTCATCATTTTGAATATGATGATCAGTGCGCCTCTGATGGCAATCGGCGGCATTGTGCTGGCAGTTTCCCAGGATGCTACACTCTCGTGGGTGCTCGTTGGAGCCATTCCGATACTCGTCATTGCTATTTTAGTGATCATGACCAGGGCGATTCCGCTCTTCCAGATCATGCAGAAGAAAATTGATAAGCTCAATCTCATCCTGGATGAAGGTCTGGCCGGTGTGCGTGTCATCCGAGCGTTTGATCGCATCGACCATGAGACCAGGCGTTTTGACGAGGCAAACCTTGACCTGACCAGTACTGCGATTACCGTCAACCGCATCGTCGCATTTTTAATGCCAATCATGATGCTGGTCCTGAACATTTCTACCGTTGCCATTCTCTGGTTCGGTGCTATTCGCATCAACAGCGGCGATATGCAGGTCGGTGCGTTAATAGCATTTCTGCAATATGCCATGCAGATTCTGTTCGCGTTTCTGATGCTTTCGATGATGTTTATTATGCTTCCGCGTGCCGCAGCTTCCGCAGATCGCATTAACGAGGTGCTGGCCATGGAGCCCGAAATCAATGATCCGGCGGAGTCGAAGAGCGTCGGCACAAAACGAGGATACGTGGAGTTCCAGAATGTGACTTTCAGCTATCCCGGAGCGGAAGAACCTGCACTCTGCGACATTTCTTTCCGCGCGTCCCCCGGTCAGGTTACTGCGATCATCGGTGGTACCGGCTCGGGTAAATCAACGTTGATCAGCCTGATCCCGCGTTTTTACGACGTAGATAGCGGGCATGTTCTCGTTGACGGTATAGATACGCGTGAGATGACGCAGGAGCGATTGCGTGCAAAAATTGGTTTTGTGCCACAAAAGGCAATCCTCTTTTCAGGAACGATTGCGGACAATATTCGCTACGGCAAGGAAGATGCCTCGGAGGAAGAGGTGAGGCACGCAGCTGATGTCGCCCAGGCAACCGAATTTATCTCAGAGATGAAAGACGGCCTGGATTCCGTTATTGCTCAGGGAGGCACAAACGTTTCGGGTGGTCAGAAGCAGCGCCTTTCAATTGCGCGTGCCCTGGTGAGAAGGCCAGAAATTTATGTGTTTGACGACAGCTTTTCAGCACTGGACTTTAAGACCGATGCCAGGTTACGGGCTGCGCTCAAAAGGGAAACCACCGAAGCGACCGTGTTTATTGTCGCTCAAAGAGTGGGCACCGTCATGGATGCGGATCAGATTATCGTCCTGGACGAGGGGCGCATTGCAGGCATCGGCAATCATCGTGAGTTGATGGAGACCAGCGAAGTCTATCGTGAAATTGTCTCCTCACAACTGTCATTGGAGGAAATCGCATGAGCGAAGAGCGCAGCAGAATGCAGAGACCAGGCGGCATGGGCAGGCCAGGCGGTATGGGACCCATGGGACAGGGCGCGATGGGCATGCCGGTGCAGAAGGCAAAGGATTTTAAAGGTACCCTCAAAAGGTTTCTTGGCTATTTCCTGCCACAGAAATTCCTCTTGCTGGCCGTGCTGATTGCAGCTGTGATCGGCACCGTGTTCAACATTGTTGGCCCGAAGATCCTGGGTCTGGCAACGACCAAACTCTTCGAAGGCATGATAATGAAATTTAAAGGCGTGCCTGGTGCTGCCGTCGATTTTGGCTACATCGGCCATATTCTGCTTATCCTGGTCGTTTTGTACATCATCAGTTCGCTGTTCATGTACATACAGCAGTATATCATGGCGGGTGTAGCGCAGAGAATGGTGTATACGCTGCGTCAACAGCTAGAGGCGAAGCTCTCGCGTTTGCCGCTGAAGTTTTTTGACTCGCGTACACACGGCGAAATTCTCAGCCGCGCCGTCAATGATATGGATAATATCAGCACCACCTTGCAGCAAAGTCTGACGCAGTTGATTACCTCTGCTGTCACTCTCGTTGGCGTCATTGTGATAATGCTGACGATCAGTCCTTTGCTATCTCTGGTGATTGTTCTCACTCTCCCACTCAGCATGCTCGTTACTGTGTCGATTGCGAAACGTTCGCAACGCTACTTTGCGGGTCAGCAAAAGGCGCTTGGAAATCTGAACGGCCATGTAGAGGAAATGTATACGGGCCATAAGATCGTTAAAGCATTCGGGCGTGAGCGCGAATCTGTTGCCAACTTCAATGAGTTGAACGAAAAGCTCTACGAGCAAGGATGGAGGGCACAATTCGTTTCTGGCGTCATCATGCCGCTCATGAACTCTATTGGCAACCTTGGCTTTGTCTTTGTGAGTGTCATCGGTGGCATCATGGTCACGCGAGGGGCGATTAATATCGGGGATGTGCAGGCATTTATTCAATACGCCCGCCAGTTTACCATGCCAATCACCCAGCTTGCCAATATTGCGAATGTTATTCAGTCGACGATTGCCTCGGCTGAGCGTGTCTTTGAACTGCTGGATGAGGAAGAAGAGATTCCAGACGCGGCGGATGCGAAGGTGATCGAACATCCAAGAGGGGTGGTCAAGTTCAATCATGTCAAGTTTGGCTATAAAGAAGATGTCCCGCTGATGCAGGACATGAACATCGATGTCACATCGGGACAGACTATCGCGATTGTCGGCCCGACGGGTGCTGGCAAAACGACATTGGTCAACCTGTTGATGCGTTTCTATGACGTGAACGCTGGCAGCATCACGGTTGACGGAGTGGACATCAGGCAGATCAAGCGTGGGAATCTGCGCAGACTGTTCGGCATGGTGCTGCAAGATACCTGGCTCTTTAATGGGACGATCCGCGAGAATATCGCGTATGGCCGTGAAGGAGCCACTGAAGAAGAGATTGTGCAGGCTGCAAAAGCGGCACAGGCCGACCACTTTATCAGAACGCTTCCTGAGAGTTATAACACCGTGTTGAATCAAGAGGCAACCAATCTCTCGCAGGGTCAAAAGCAGTTGCTGACTATTGCCCGTGCGGTCCTGGCCGATCCGTCGATCCTTATTCTTGATGAGGCAACCAGTAGCGTCGATACCAGAACAGAGGTGCTGATTCAAAAGGCGATGGGCGAATTGATGAAGGGAAGGACCAATTTTGTCATTGCCCACAGGCTCTCCACCATTCGGGATGCGGACCTGATTCTTGTTATGGACCACGGCAGTATCATCGAGAAGGGAACCCACCAGGAGTTGCTGGCGAAAGGCGGCTTCTATGCCGACCTGTACAATAGCCAGTTTACTCATCCTTCTGTAGCTGCTGCATCCTAAAGCAGCCTTACACCTTCTCTCAGGTTCCACCGCCAGTTTTTAAAAGTGGTTTTGACAGTTCTTTTGAAAGCTACAAGCTTAAAAGAACTGTCAAAACCGCTAGTTAGACGCTTTCCCATCCCCTGGTTTTTCACTGTCTTCACCATCGTTTTTCTGTTGAAGCAAGTTGCCCAACTTGCTCACAGCATCCTCTTGAAGAGATGGAAGCACGTGCGAATAGGTGTCCATCGTTACTGCTATCCTGCTGTGTCCTAGTAACTCCTGCACTACCTTAGGATGCACCCCCATAACTAGGAGCATCGTTGCCGCGCTATGTCGGAGATCATGAAAACGAACTTGATGAAGGCCAGCATCCTTCAGTAGCTTAAAAAGTATCTTTCTAATTCGTGAGGGGTCAGCAAAGTTCCCATGAGTGTTACAGAATACAAGGTCGTTTTCATGCCAGGATGCACCGGCTTTCAAACGCATTTCTTTCTGATAGAGGCGATGTCGCTTAAGTACGTCGATCAACTCATTAGGAAGCATAATCTTGCGTTTGCTTCCTGTTGTCTTTGGTTCGGACACAACAAATCCATATCCTGCTCGATGCGTCACTGTGCGCTGGATCTGAAGAATTTTATATGTGAAGTCGATGTCTTGCCACTTTAAACCCGTTAGCTCTCCGAGTCTCATACCTGTCATCATTGCCATTGTAAGCATGGCCTCTAATCGATGTCCTCTCGCTGTTTCCAGGAGTTTCTGTGCTTCTTGCATAGCTAAAGGATGGATCTCTTTTTTGACTATGCGGGGAGCTGTCACTAAATCACATATATTGCGTGGAAGCAAGTTCCAGCGTACTGCGTTATCCAGTGCTTTATGCAACACTGCATGCATTATGCGAATATAGCTTGCCTTTAGATCTCTCTTGAGCATTTGTGCATAGAATGCCTGTACATGTTGCGGGGTAAGTTTCTGTAACTGAATATGTCCAAGTACAGGGATGATATACTTATCAAGCAGAGTCCGGTAGGTGATATAGCTATTCAGCTTGATTGTGGGTTTATGCACCTCCTCTAACCAGTGCTCCAGGTAGTCTTTTAGTTTCTGCTTTGGTCCTGTTGCAAGGAGTCCTTGCTTCATTTCAATAAATGCCTGTGTGCGTCTCTCTATTGCTTCTGCCTGTGTTTCTCCATAGAAGGGCTTGCGCTTACCATCTTCGAGGATGAGCACTGCAACCCATCGTTTATCACCCTTACGTTGATAAACGGAGCCTTCACCGCGTCCGCGTCGTTTCCCTTTTGCCATGAGTGATCTCTCCTTTCAAACAGACGCCGCTCCATCTGGCACGCACCAGGGATAGAGCGGCGTCTAGAACACACGTTACTTACAGCCAAATGATTCGGCGATTGGTGGAATACTCCGACAACTTGTCGGAAAAGTCGTTTGCGAGAGGCGGGTGTGATGTACTTCTTGCCTAAGTTTGGTCCAAAATAACGGCAGCGTAGCCTCTCGCATGTCTCTACAGGCCGATAGAGGTGGAAAGAGGGTGAATAACGCCCTCATAGAGAGTGGTGAATAGGAGATTAGTCCTGAGCCTCTCGCAAATGCTGGTATTTAGCGGCTACTCATGCTACACTAGAGGGGGCGCATGCGTCTGGCCGTGTCCGGCAGGCTGTCGAAATGACCAGGGAAGCCCGTCAGGGCTTGCAACAAGCTGTCTGTCAGATCATATACAGGGCTAGCCTGTTGTCGAAATGACCAGGGAAGCCCGTCAGGGATTGCGTGCGCCGCATCACGCGGATGGGGATCGCCCATGCAATGGGCTAGAACTCGAAGAATGGTTCTAGAGTCACCGCACTAACCTGATGTCGAAAGACAAAGGGGAAAATAGCATGTGTGGAAAGCGGTCACAGGTGAAAAC
>WNGD01008145.1_pt1 | contig 17366 bp, 7 predicted proteins | sample 5400671 | NCBI WGS metagenome assembly WNGD01 (sample SAMN13153369, study PRJNA577476) | soil metagenome | isolation source: 40 cm soil or saprolite under grassland replicate 2 | place: USA:California | collected 2016-06-15
CGGGCGGGCGGTACACGGTCCGGCCGGGACAGCGCACCGACTTCGACAAGCTGGTCGCGGACCTGGTGGTCGGCGGCGGGTTCCCGCCCCGGGTGGTGCACGCCTGGCCGGTTGCCGGCACGCCGGCCGGCAGCGACGTGCAGGCCGCCTGGCAGGCCCAGGACCTCGGCTTCTTCAGCCTGTTGTGGCTGGCCCAGGCGGTGGCCGGGGCCCAGTTGGCCGACCCGGTGCACCTGGACGTGCTGACCGCCGGAACCCAGGACGTGACCGGGCTGGACCTGGTCCGCCCCGAGCACGCGACGGTGGCCGGGGTGGCCAAGGTCGTCCCGCTGGAGGTCCCGTCGCTGACCGTCCGGCACGTCGACCTCGACCTCGGTCCGGCCGGCGACCGGCGGCCGGCCGACGCCGTGGTCGCCGAACTGCTGCGCGAGCCCCGCGATCCGGCCGTGGCGTTGCGGCACGGCCGACGCTGGGTTCCGGACTATCAGCCGGTGCCGGTGCCGCCGAGGACCGAACCGGCTCGCGTGGACGGAGCCGGCGGCCTGCGCGAGCGCGGGGTTTACCTGGTCACCGGCGGCCTGGGCGGGCTCGGCCGCACCCTGGCCGAGGATCTGGCCGGCCGGGCCCGGGCCCGGCTGATCCTGGTCGGCCGGTCCGGGCTGCCGCCCAGGGAGGACTGGGACGCCGAGCTGGCTGCCCGGCCGGCGGGGCGGGACGACGGCGGCCGGGCCCGGCGGGCGATCGCCTCGGTGCGCCGGATGGAGGCGGCCGGCGCCGAGGTGCTGGTCGCCGCCGCCGACGTGGCCAGCGTCGCCGACCTGCGCCGGGTGCGCGAGCAGGTGCTGCGCCGGTTCGGCCGGGTGGACGGCATCCTGCACGCGGCCGGCCTGCCGGGCGGCGGCATGGCCGAGGTGAAGGAGCGGGCCGCTGCCGAGCAGGTGCTGGCGCCGAAGCTGGCCGGCACGCTGGCGCTGTGCCAGGCGTTCGGCGACCTCGACCTGGACTTCGTCGCGCTGTTCTCCTCGGTGACCGCGGTCGCCGGCGGCTACGGGCAGGTCGACTACTGCGCCGCGAACGCCTTCCTGGACGCCTTCGCGCGCAGCCCCGGCCGGTTCCGCGGCCGGACCCTGTCGATCGACTGGGGGCCGTGGCTGGAGGTCGGCATGGCGGCCGAGGCCGGCACCGGCGAGCCGACCGCCGGCGCCGGGGAGCCGACCGCCGGCACCGGCGGCGAGCCGATCGGCCACCCGATTCTCGGCACCCGGCTGGTCGGCCAGGACGGGCTGGTTACCTGCGCGGGCACGGTCTCGCCGGACACCCAGTGGCTGCTCGACGAGCACCGGGTGGCCGGCGTCCCGGTGCTGCCCGGGACGGCGCACCTCGAGCTGGCCGGCACCGCGGTCCGCACCGCCGCGCCTCCGGACGGCCGGGCGATGGAGCTGCGGGACGTCACGTTCGACCAGCCGCTGGCGGTGACCACCGGGGGTGTGGCCGAGGTCCGGGTGCAGGTCGCGCCCGGGCCCGGGGACACCGCCCAGTTCCAGGTGCGGAGCGGGGCCGGAGAGACCGGCCGGGTGCACGCCCGGGGCAGCGCCGGATGGGTCGACCCCGGCCCGCCGCCGCGGCACGACCTCGAGGCGGGCGACCGGGTGGCCGGCGAGCTGGACCGGTACTGGCTGCATCCGGCCCTGCTGGACCGGGCCACCGCGTTCCCCCGGCTGCCGGACACCGACGGCGCGCCGTACCTGCCGCTCGGCTACGGCCGGCTGCTGGTCCGCGGCCGGCTGCCGGCCCGGGTGTGGAGCCACGTGCGGTACACCGGCTCGGTCAGCGACGAGGTGATCGCCGCGGACGTGTCGCTGCTCGACGACGAGGGCCGCGAGCTGGTCGCGGTCGACGAGTTCCTGCTCCGCCGGGTCGACCCGGCCACCGCCGGCGGCGCGGTCCGAGACGCCGATACGGCGTCCACGGTGGACGGCGACCGGGTCGGGATCCGGCCCCGGGACGGGGTCGAGGCCTTCCACCGGCTGCTCGGCACCGATCTCGGCCGGCAGGTCGTGGTCGGCCCGGTGCCGGTGCCGCAGTTGCTCGCCGAGATCGGCCAGGGCAGCACCGAGGCGGTCGACCAGGGCCTGGACGAGGCCGGTACCGCGGCACCGGCCGGCCAGCCGCGGCTGGTAGGCGGCGACTACGTCGCGCCACGCACCGAGCTCGAGGCGACCCTGGCCAAGATCTGGGCGGACGTGCTGGGCGTCGGCGAGGTCGGGGTGGACGACGACCTGTTCGAGCTGGGCGGCAACTCGCTGCTCGGCGTGCAGCTCATCGCCCAGGTACGCAAGGCGGTGAACGTCCGGCTGCCGATGCGCACGCTGTTCGAGGCGCCGACCGTGGCCGGGATGGCCATCCGGGTCGAGGAGCTGCGCAGCGCCGGCAGCACGGACGAGTCGATTCCCCGGCTGCCGCGCGGATGATGGGGCGGCGGCGGCAGGCGCCGGCCGGCAGCACGGTGGCCGCCCGGATCGACGCGATCGCCGCGGAGCGGGCCGAGGCTCCCGCGCTGGTCGGGCTGGACGAGCACGGCACCGAGGAGGTGCTGTCCTGGCGCGTGCTCGCCGCCGAGACGCGGCGGGTCACCGACCTGCTGCGTCGGCGCCTCCCGGCGGCCGGCGCCGGTCCGGTGGTCGCCGTTCCGGCCGGCAACGCGCCGTCCACTGTGCTCGGACTGCTCGGCGCGCTGGCCGCCGACCTGCCGGTGCTGCCGGTCGACCCGCGGGCCCCGGAGTGGGAGCGGGCCAGGCTGCTCGGTTTCGTGGCCCGCGAGTACGGCCCGGTCTACCTGCTGTCCGGCGCCGACACGGTCTCGCTGGCCTCGCCCGGCACCGCCGGCCCCCGGACTCCACCGGCCGCGCGGACTGCGCCGGCTCCCCGGACGCCGCTGGCTTCCCGCACTCCGCCGGCTTCCCGGACTCCGCCGGCTTCCCGGACTCCGCCGGCTTCCCGGACGCCGAGGTCTCCGGCCCGGCGCGGCCCGGCGGACGGCGGCTCGGCGGGCGCACCCGCGGCGTCGGCTACCTGCTCGCCACCGGCGGCAGCTCCGGGCTGACCAAGGTGGTCGCCGTGCCGGGGCCGGTGCGCTACGACCCGTCCCGGACTCCGTCCCCGCTGCTGCGCAGGGCGGGTTGGCGGGCCGGGCAGCGGCAGCTGGTGGCCGGACCGCTGCACCACACCGCCCCGTTCACGCACTGGCTCAGCGGCGTCCTGGACGGCCACACGATCGTGCTGCTGCCGATGTTCGCCGCGGACCTGCTGGTGGAGTCGGTGCGCCGGCACGCGATCGAGTGGCTCCAGCTCACCCCGGCGCACCTGCGCAGCGTGATCCAGCTCGCCGAGCCGGAGCCGGCCGACCTGGCCAGCGTGCAGGCCATGCTGCACACCGCGGCGGCCTGTGACTTCGCCACCAAGAAGGCTTGGCTGGAGCTGGCCGGCCCGCGGCGGGTGTTCGAGACCTACGGGTCCACCGAGGAGATCGGGGTGACTCTGGCCCGCGGCGACGAGTGGCAGGCCCGGCCGGGCACCGTCGGCAAGGGCTTCCTCACCCAGATCCGCATCCTGGACGAGGCCGGCCGGCGGCTGCCCGCCGGCGAGGTCGGCACCGTCTACATGCGCAGCCCGCGGATGGCCGGCCGCACCTCGTACCTCGGCGGGCTGCCGATCGCGACCAGTCCGGACGGGTTCGCCAGCGTCGGTGACCACGGCTGGCTGGACCAGGACGGGTACCTGTTCCTGGCGCCCCGGCGGACCGACCTCATCAACGTCGGCGGCGAGAACGTCTACCCGGCCGAGGTCGAGGCGGCCATCCTGGAGCATCCCGCGGTGCTGGACGCCGTGGTGGTCGGCGCGCCGGATCCGGTCCTCGGGTCGGTCGTGTACGCCAGGGTGGTCGCGGGCAAGGCCGCCGGAGTCGCCCGCACCGACCTGATCCGGCACTGCGCGGCTCGGCTGTCGCCGTACAAGGTGCCGCGCAAGGTCAGCTTCGTGTCCGCGATCCCCCGGTCGGCGGCCGGGAAGCTGGAGCGGTGGCGGATGCATGGTCCGGAGGGGAGGTAGCCGGTGGTCCAGGAGGTGCTGCCCGGCGTCGAGAAGGTGATCGCGGCGCATCCCGATGTCCGCGAGGTGGCCGCGCTGACCGTCGACGGCGCCGCCGATGGTGACCGGCCGCCGGCCGGTATCGCCGCCGTCGTGCCGGTCGACTTCGCCAGCGGCCCCGAGATCAGGGACTACGCCTGGCAGCGGCTCGGCGAGGACCGAGGCCCGGACGCGGTGGCGCTGCTGCCGGCGCTGCCCCGAGACCGGCAGGGCGCCGTGGACCTGGCGGAGCTGCGCCGGATCCTGGTCGAGGACGACCCGCCCACCTCCCGGTACGCCGAGCCGCGGACCGTGCTGGAACGAGCCGCCGCCGAGATCGTCCGCGAGGTGCTGGACCTGCCCAGGGTCGGCCTGGACGACGACTTCCTCGAGCTCGGCGGCGACTCGCTGCAGGCCATCGAGGTGGTCAACCTGCTGGAGGAGCGCACCGGCATCCAGGTGTCCCTGGAAGAGCTGTTCGAGGCGGCGACCGTGCGAAGGCTGGTGACCCTCGGAGAATGAACCCACCACGGATGAGTGAGCCCGGCATGTCCGGGGAGGACCTGTTCACCGCGCTCAGCACCGCCGGGGCGGCGAGCGCGCCGGCGCTGATGCTGGCGGACCGGACGACGTTCGACTATGCCGGGCTCCCCGGGCTGACCGACGACTGGTGCCGGGCGCTGGCCGCGGACCGGAAGTCGCTGGTGATCTGCCTGGCCGGGCGCAACCTGGCCACCGCGCTGTGCTACCTCGCCGTGCTCCGGCTGGGGCACGCGATCGCCATGCTGGACGCGGGCATGGCGGCGGCCGCCCGGAGCCGGTTCCTGGCCGCGTACCAGCCGGAGTTCGTGGCCTGGTGCGGCGACGAGGGTGTCCCGGCGGCCGGCCCGCCCGCCGGCTACCGGCACCGCGGCGACCCCGGCGGCGCCAGCGTGTGGGCCAGGACCGGGGAGCCCGGCGGGGACCTGCACCCGGAGCTCGCCCTGGTGCTGTCCACATCGGGCAGCACCGGCAACCCCAAGGCGGTGCGACTGTCCTATCGCAACATCGCCGGCAACTCCCGGGCGATCAGCGAGTCGCTGGGCGTCGCCGAGGCCGACCGGGCGGCCACCTCGCTGCCGCTGCACTTCGGCTACGGGCTGTCCGTGCTCAGCAGCCACCTCATCGCCGGCGCCAGCGTGCTGATCTGCCCGGACCGGCCGACCAGCCGGGCGTTCTGGCGCCGGTTCGCGGCCGCCGGCGGCACCAACTTCCCCGGCGTGGCGCCCACCTACGAGATGCTGTCCCGCACCGTGTCCGAGCTGGACCAGGTGCCGACGCTGCGCTCCATGACCTGCTCCGGCAGCCGGCTGCGGGACGAGCTGGTGCTCAGCTACGCCGAGCGGATGCGGCGGCGCGGCGGCCGCCTGTACATGATGTACGGGCAGACCGAGTCGACCTCCCGGATCAGCTGCCTCGACCCGGGCTGCCTGCCGGAGCGGGTCGGCTCGGTCGGTACCGCCATCCCGGGCGGCAAGGTGACCATCCAGGACGGCGCGACCGGGTTGCCCGAGCAGACCCGCGGCGAGATCGTCTACACCGGACCGAACGTGATGCTCGGGTACGCGCAGCAGCGCTCCGACCTGGGCCGGGGGGACGACACCGGCGGCGTGCTGCACACCGGCGACCTGGGCTACCTGGACCAGGGATTCCTCTACCTCACCGGGCGCCGCAAGCGGATCGCCAAGGTGCTCGGCCTGCGCCTCAGCCTGGACGACGTCGAGCGGCTGTTCGAGCAGGCCGGAGTCGCCGTCGCCGTGGACGGCGGGGACCGCGGCGTGCTGCTGTTCACCGAGGACCCGCCCGCACGGCTGGACGCGGCCAGGCCGCGGGTGGCCGCGGAGCTCGGGATCCCGGCGTCGATGCTCACCGTCCGCCGGGTCGGCCAGCTTCCCCGCACCACGAACGGAAAGATCGACTATCGCAGCCTGTCGGAGTGTTGACCGCGCATGCCTTCGGATTCCTCCACCACGTCGACGGTGTTGGTGCACCAGGCCTCGTACGCACAGCGCCAGCTGTGGTTCCTGGAGCAGCTCGATCCCGGCCGGTCGGCGTACAACATCAACGCCGCGGTGCCGCTGCCGCCGGGCACCGACCCGGACCTGCTCCGCCGGGCCATCGCCGAGCTGGTCGCCCGGCACGAGAGCCTGCGCACCGTGTTCGCGGAGCGCGACGGCGAGCCCGTGCAGATCGTGCTGCGCACCGCCGACGTCCGGCTCGCGGTGACCGACCTGCGCGGCCTGCCCGCCGCCGAGGAGGCGGCGCAGGCCGAGCATTGGGAGCAGCACGACGCCGGCCGGCCGCTGGACCTGCAGGCTGGGCCGCCGATGCGGGCCCGGCTGCTGCGCGGGGGCCGCGGCGACGAGCTCGTACTGGTGGTGCACCACCTTGTCGCCGACGCCTGGTCGATGCTGGTGCTGATCGACGACCTGCACGAGGAGTACGAGGCGCTCGCCACCGGCCGGGCGCCGGCCCTCGCCCCGCTGCCGGTCCAGTACGCCGACTACACCGCCTGGCAGCGGCGGACGGTCGAGGGCCCGGACGGAGCCGAGGCGCTCGCCTACTGGCGGGAGCGGCTGGCCGACCTGCCGACCCTCGACCTGCCCACCGACCGGACCCGCCCGCCGGTGCCCGGGGTCGCCGGCGGTGACTGCGAGGTGTCCATACCGGCCGAGGTGGCGGAAGCGCTGGAGCGGGTCGGCCGCCAGCAGGGCGCGACGCCGTTCATGACCCTGCTTGCCGGGTACGTGGTACTGCTGCACCGCTACTCCGGTCAGCCCGAGGTGGTGCTCGGCGCCCCGGTCGCCGGCCGGGACGCACCCGACCTGGACCGGGTGATCGGGCTGTTCGTCAACCGGCTGGTGTTGCGAGTGGACGCCGGTGGCAACCCGACGTTCCGCGAGCTGCTGGACCGGGTGCGGCAGGTGTGCCTCGGCGCGTTCGCCCACCAGCTCACCCCGTTCGAGCAGCTGGTGGACGGGCTGGCACCGACCCGGGACACCTCGCGGGCGCCGCTGGTCCAGGTCGGCTTCAACCTGCAGCCGCCGAACGACGCCGGCGGCGCCGGACTGGCCGGCCGCGGCGGACAGTTCCGCAACGGCACCGTCCGGCACGACCTCAACCTCGACGTGACGCCGGGCAGCGCCGGCCTCCGCTGCCTGCTGGAGTACCGGGCGGACCTGTTCGACCCGGAGACGGCCGAGCAGATGGCCGAGCACCTGCGCCGCATCCTGGCCGCGGTGGCCGCCGATCCCGACACCCGGATCGGCACGCTGCCGCTGCTGGACCCGGCCGAGCGGCGCCGGCTGATCCAGCCCGTGGGCCCGGCGGCCGATCGGCCACCGGACGAGTGCGTGCCCGACATGGTGGCCGCGCAGGCCGCCCGGACACCCGAGCAGGTCGCGGTCGCCGGACCGGACGGCGAGCTGACCTTCGCCGGGCTGCAGCAGGAGGCGGCGGAGCTGGCCGCCCGGCTGGCCCGGCTCGGCGTGCGGCGCGGCGACGTGGTGGGCGTCTGCATCGAGCCGTCCACCGCGTTCGTGGTCGCGCTGCTCGGCACGATGACCGCCGGCGCGGCCTACCTCCCGCTGGACCCGGCGGACCCGCCGCACCGGACGGCGATGCTGCTGGCCGACGCCGGCAGCCGGGTGGTGCTGGTCGCCGACGAGCCGCCCGCGCTGCCCGGGTCGCTCCGCGCCGTGCCGGTGCACGGCACCGCCCGGCCGGCCGGCGAGACCCGGCGGCGCTGGCCGACCTGTTCCGGCGGCACCCGGTCGACCACCTCAAGATCACGCCCTCGCACCTGGCCGCGCTGCGGTCCGGGGCCGATCCGGACGCCGTGCTGCCGAGGCGGGCGCTGATCCTGGGCGGCGAGGCCGTGGCCTCGGACTGGGTGGCCGACCTGCTCCAGCACGCCCGGTGCGCGGTCTACAACCACTACGGGCCCACCGAGACCACGGTGGGCGTGCTGTGTGGCCGGCTGGATCCGGCCGCGCTGACCGGCACCGTGACCGCGCCGCTCGGCCGGCCGCTGGCCGGCACGTCGGTCTACCTGCTGGACGGGCACCAGCAGCCGGTGCCGCCCGGGGTGCACGGCGAGATCTACATCGGCGGCCGCACCGTCGCCCGGGGCTACCGGGGCGACCCGGAGCAGACCGCGCACCGGTTCCGGTCCGACCCGCTCGCCGGCCGCCCCGGCGCCCGGATGTACCGGACCGGCGACCGGGCCCGGTGGCTGCCCGGCGGCCGGGTCGAGTACCTCGGCCGGGTCGACACCCAGGTCAAGGTCCGCGGCATGCGGATCGAGCCGGCCGAGGTGGAGGCCGCGCTGGTCGAGCACCCGGACGTCGGCGCGGCGGCGGTGGCGGCCCGGCCCGGGCCGGCCGGCCAGGTCCTGGTCGGCTACGCCGTGCCCCGGCCGGGCCGCACAGTGGACCCGGGACGGCTGCGCGAGCACGCCCGCCGGCTGCTGCCGGTGCAGATGGTGCCGGCCGCCGTGGTGCCGCTGGACGCCCTGCCGCTCACCGCGCACGGCAAGGTCGACCGCGCCGCGCTGCCGGCCCCGGACCTGGACGCCGCGCCGGCCGAGCGCCGGGCCGGCGCGCCGCGGACACCGGCGGAGCTGACGCTCGCCGCGATCTGGCGGGACGTGCTCGGGGTGCCCGAGGTGTCCGTGCGGGACAACTTCTTCGACCTCGGCGGCGACTCGATCCTCAGCATCCGGGTGGTGGCCCGGGCTCGGGCGGCCGGGCTCGCGCTGGCCCCCGGCCAGCTGTTCCGGCACCAGACGCTCGGCGAGCTGGCCGCGGCCGCGGTCCCGGTGGCCGCCGGCGGCGCCGGCATCGACCCGGCGCCCGGACCGGTGCCGCTCACCCCCGCTCAGGCCGGCTTCCTGGCCGCCGACCGGGATCCCGGCCGGTACGGCCAGGGGGTGCTGGCCGGCCTCGGCGCCGCCGCGCAGCTCGGCACGCTGGCCCTGGCGCTGCAGGCGCTGGTGCACCACCACGACGCGCTGCGGCTGCGGCTGCACGGCGGACCGGACGGGTGGCAGGCGCGGGTGGCGACCGAGGCGCCGGCCGTGCCGGTGCAGCGGATCGACCTGACCGGGACGCCCGCCGAGCAGCGGGACGGCGCGCTGGACCGGCTCGCCGGCAGGCTGGAGTCCACACTGGACCTCGACGCCGGCCGGGTGCTGGTGGGCGCGGTGGCCGAGGTCGGCGCCGGCGACCGGACGCTGCTCCTGCAGGCGCACCACTTCACCGTCGACGCGGTGTCCTGGCGCATCCTGCTGGACGACCTCGGCGCCGCCTACCGGCAGGTCGCCGCCGGCCGGCCGCCGACGCAGGTCGAGCTGCCGCCGGCCGGGGTCGGCTTCGCCGGCTGGGCCCGGCTGCTGGCCACCGAAGCCGCCTCGCCGACCACCGCGGCCGAGGCGGCGTACTGGCTGGCCCCGGAACGCGCCACGGTCTGCCCGGTGGCCGAGCGCCTCGACGGCCTCGGCGCCGACCCGGCCTCGGTGGCGGCCGGCGGGCAGGTCCCGGCGCTGTGGGTCTCGGTGGCCCCGGACCTGTCCTCGGCGCTGGTCGACGAGGTGCCGGCGGTGTACGGCAACCGGGTGCCGGAGGTGGTGCTGGCCGCGCTGGCGCTGACCCTGTCGCCGGGGCGGCCGGCCGCGGCCGGCCCCGGCCCGCTGCTGGTCGACCTGGAGGGCCACGGCAGGGTCGACCTGCGCCCGGACGTGGACCCGTCCCGGACGGTCGGCTGGTTCACCGTCGGCTACCCGGCACTGCTCCACGTCGACCCGGCTGCGGGTCCGGGCGGCGCGCTGGTCGCGGTCAAGGAGCAGGTGCGCGCGATCCCCCGGGACGGCGTCGGGTACGGCCTGCTCCGCCACGGCGGCGCCGACCCCGCCGTGGCGGCCCGGCTGGCCGCGCTGCCGGGGGCCGACATCGGGTTCAACTTCCTCGGCCGGCTCGACCGGCTGCTCGGCCAGGACTCGAGCACCGACCTGCTCGGGGCGGGCCCGCCCCGGCTGCTGGCCCCGGCGGCCCGGCGGCACCTCCTGGACCTGGACGTCACGCTCGAGAACGGCCGGCTCGGCCTGGGCTGGAGCTACGACCCGTCCCGGCTGAGCCGGGACCGCGTCGCTCGGCTGGCGGACCGGATGGTGGCCGCGCTGCGCTCGCTGGTCGAGCACGCCCGCACCCGGACCGGGCCCGGCTACACGCCCTCCGACTTCCCGCTGGCCGACCTGGACCAGTCCGAGCTGGACGCGGTGACCAGGGCGCTGGGGGTCGACGGCGGGTGACGGCGACCGCCCCGGCCCGGATCGAGGACATCTACCCGCTGTCCCCGGTGCAGCAGGCGATGCTGTTCGAGACTCTCGCCGAGCCAGGCAGCGGGGTGTACGTCCAGCAGTTCCTCTACCGGCTGACCGGCGACCTGGACCCGGCCGCGTTCCGCCGGGCCTGGCAGCACGTCGTCCGGCGGCATCCGGCGCTGCACACCGCGTTCGTCTGGGAGGGCCAGCGCAGGCCGATGCAGGCGGTGCTGGCCGAGGTCGACCTGCCCTGGTCCGAAGAGGACCTCCGGGGCCTGGACCCGGCCGCGCAGCGAGCCCGAGCCGACCGCCACCTGGCCGCGATCGCCCGGTCCGGTTTCACGCTCACCCGCGCCCCGCTGATGCGCCTGGCGCTGTGGCACACCGGCCCGGCCGAGCATCTGCTCGCGGTGAGCAACCACCACCTGGTCTTCGACGGGTGGAGCCGGCTGTCCACGTTCGCCGAGGCGATGAGCTGCTACCGGGCCGAGCTGGCCGGCCGGTCGGTCCGGCTGCCGCCGGCGCCCGGCTACCGTGAGTACGTCGCCCTGCTGGAGGGACAGAGCGGCGGCGAGGCCGACCAGTTCTGGCGGAGCTACCTGGACGGCGTCACCGCCGCCACCAGGCTGCCCGGCCGGCTGGACGGTTCGCCGGCCGCCGGCACCGGCGGCCGACCCGAGCGGCGGTTCCTCGGCCTGCCACCGGAGGCCACCTCGGCCCTGCTCGGCGCGGTCCGCCGGCACCGGCTGACCCTGCACACGGTGCTGCACGCCGCATGGGCGCTCGCCGTGACCGGCGGGAAGCCGGGCGACGTCCTGTCCGGGACCACCGTCTCCGGCCGGCCGGCCGAGCTGCCCGGTGTGGAGTCGATCGTCGGTCCGTTCATCGGCACCTTGCCGGTCCGGGTCCGGGTGCCGGCCGGCGGGTCCGTTCCGGACTGGCTCGCCGCGCTGCATCGGGAGCTGATCGCGCTGCGCCGGTACGAGCACGTGCCGCTGGCCAGGGTGCAGCGCTGCAGCCAGATACCGCGGGGCCGGCCGATGTTCGACTGCACGGTCGACGTCCAGCAGTTCTACGCGGCGGACGCCCTGTCGCGGGCGGCCGCTCCGCTGTCCGTCGAGGTGCTCGACGGGGTCGAGCGGATGACCGTGCCGCTGGTCGTGGCGGCCAAGGTGGACAGTGGTGAGCTGGCCGTCCGGCTGGACCACGATCCGAGCCGGCTGCCGGCGGCCGCGGTGGCGGCGCTCGCCGCCCGGCTGCACGACGTCCTTGCCGTCCTCGCCGACACCGGCATGGACGGTCCGGTCCAGTCGCTCGCCGCGGTGGCAGCCGCGACCCCGGTCCCGGCCGGCCCCAGCCGACCCAGGTCCGATGTGGACGCCGGCGACCTGCTGGCCCGGCTGGACCGGGTGCCGCAGCGGCGCCGGGCGGCGTTCCTGGCCTGCCTGCGGGCGGAGATGGACCGGACCGGCGGTGCGGCGCAGCCCGCCGAGTCCGAGTACCGGCGCTGGCTGCGCGGGCTTCGCCGACCACGGCCCCGCCCGGCCGTGCCACCGGACGCCGCCGCCCGGGCTCGGCTGCTGGCCTGGGCGGCCGCACCGCCGGCGCCGATCCCGCCGGTCAGTGTGCCGCGGCTGGTCGAGCGGCAGGTGGACCGGCGGCCGGAGGCGGTCGCGGTGCGGTCGGCCGGAGCGGAGGTCAGCTACCGCGAGTTGGACGAGCGGGCCAACCGGCTGGCGCACGAGCTGCGCCGTCGTGGCGTCGGCCCGGAACGGCTGGTCGGGGTCTGCCTGCCCCGCGGGGTGGACATGGTGGTGGCGGTGGTGGCCGTGCTGAAGGCCGGCGGCGGCTACCTTCCGCTGGATCCGCGACACCCACCGGCCAGGACCGCCGGCATCCTGACCGACTCGGCGGCCGCGCTGGTGCTGACCGACCGCGACCTGGCCGGGCTGGTCGTGGATGCCGGCGGACGTCCGGTCGTGCTGGACGGGCCGGACGCCGAGGCGATCTCCGCCCGGCCGGCGACCCGACCGGAGCCGGCGGTCGGTCCCCCCGGGCTCGCCTACGTCATCTACACCTCGGGCAGCACCGGCCGACCGAAGGGGGTCGCCGTCGAGCATCGGTCCGTTGTGGACTTCGTCGAGCAGATCGGCGCGGCGTACCGGATCGACGACGGCACCCGGCTGCTCGCGCTCGCCCCGCTGACCTTCGACGTGTCGGTGTTCGACCTGCTCGCCGGGCTCGGGCGGGGCGCGACCGTGGTCCTCGCCGGCGACGGGGACCGGCTGTCGGTGGACCGGCTGCAGCGGCTGCTGACCGAGGAGCGGGTCGGCGTCGCCGAGCTGCCGCCGGCGCTGATGCCGCTGCTCGACCCGGATGCGCTGCCGGACCTGCGGCTGGTGTCGGTCGGCGGCGAGGCACCGGCCGGCGAGCTGGTGCACCGCTGGGCGACCCCGACCCGGCGGTTCGTGAACGGGTACGGCCCGACCGAGGCCACCGTGGCGGTCACCCTGGCCGAGGTCAGCGGCCGGCACACCGCGCCGCCGCCGATCGGCCGGCCGATGCCCAACCACCGCGCGTACGTGCTGGACGAGCGGCTCGACCCGGTCGCCGTGGGGGCACCGGGCGAGCTGTGCGTGGCCGGCCCCGGACTGGCCCGCGGCTACCTCGGCCAGCCCGCGGCCACCGCCGAGCGGTTCGTCCCCGATCCCCACGCCAACGAGCCCGGCCAGCGGATGTACCGGACCGGCGACCGGGTCCGCTGGCTTGCGGACGGCTCGCTGGAGTTCCTCGGCCGGATCGACCGGCAGCTGAAGGTCCGCGGGTTCCGGGTCGAGCCGGCCGAGATCGAGTCGGCCGCGCTGGCCCACCCCGGGATCGACGCCGCGGTGGTCGACGCGGTGGACGCCGACGGCGCCCGCCACCTGGTCGCCTGGGTCAGCGGGCCGGGCCCGCCGGACACCGCCAAGCTGCGCGACCTGCTGGCCAGCCGGCTGCCGCCCTACATGCTGCCGGACCGGGTGGTGCGGCTGGACCGGGTGCCGCTGACCCCCAGCGGCAAGGTGGACCGGCCCGCGTTGCCCAGGCCGGATTTCACCCGGACGCCGCTGGCCGGCGGCGCGCCGGCCCGCACCGCGGTCGAGGCCCGGATCGTGGCCGAGATCCTCGGCCCGCCGCTCGGGGTGAACGGCCTCGGCGTCGAGGACGACTTCTTCGCGCTCGGCGGCAACTCGCTGCAGGCCACCCAGGTCACCTCGCGGGTGCGGGACGGGTTCGGGGTCGAGGTCGACCTCGTCGACTTCTTCCGCCGGCCGACGGCCGCGCATCTCGCCGAACTGGTCGAGTCGGCCCGCGGCCGGCGCGCATCCGGCCGGGACGACCTGCTGGCCGCCTTGGACGCGCTCGGCGGCCCGGCCGGTGCACCGCCGGCCGACCTGTTGCCGCTGTCGTTCGGCCAGCAGCGGCTGTGGGCGCTGCACCGTCGGGAGCCGGGGAACCCGGTCCTCAACGCGCCGCTGGCGCTGCGGGTCCACGGACCGTTCGACCCGGCGGCGTTCCGGCGCGCCTTCGGTGCGCTGGTCCGGCGGCACGACTCGCTGCGCACCCGGTTCGTCCAGCGGGCCGGGCAGCCGTGCCAGCAGGTGCAAGCCGAGCCCGCCTTCGGGTACGAACTGGTGGACCTGCGCACCGTCGAGCCGGCCGAGCGGGAGCGGGCCGCGCGACGGCTGGTCGGCGAGCAGTCGGCGAAGCCGTTCCAGCTCGACGGAGGGCCACTGGTCCGGCTGCAGGTGCTGCGGCTGGCCGACGACGAGCACGTCGTGCAGCTGGTCATCCACCACATCGTCACCGACGCCTGGTCGCAGGGGAACGTGATCCTGCCCGAGCTGACCGAGCTGTACGCGGCGGAGCTGGCCGGCCGCCCGGCCGAGCTGCCGGCACCGGCGGCCGGCTACCCCGAGCTGGTCCGCGCGCAGCGGGCGTGGCTGGCCGGCCCGGACGCCGAGGCCGACCTGGCCTGGTGGCTGGACCGGCTGGCCGGGGCACCGGCCGGGCTGGCGCTGCCCTACCGCCGGCCGCGCCCGGCCGAGCCCGAGTTCGTCCCGGGCCAGCACAACATCCGGCTCCCGGACCGGGTCAGCGCCGCGGTGCCGGGATTCGCCCGCCGGCACCGGGCGACCGTCTACATGGCACTGCTGGCCGGCTTCGGCGCGCTGGCCGGCGCGCTGAGCGGCGCCGACGACCTGGTGCTGGTGACCCCGATCGCGGGCCGCACCCGCAGCGAGTGGGAGAGCGTGGTCGGGTTCTTCGTCAACCGGATCGCGGTCCGGCTCGACCTCTCCGGCGACCCGAGCTTCGCCGAGCTGGTGGACCGGGTCCGGGCGGCCACCGCCGAGTGCTACGCGCACCAGCACGTGCCGTTCGACCTGCTGGTCGACCGGCTCGGCGCCGGCGGGCCGGCGCTGCGGCTGATCTTCAGCCTGCAGAACGCCCCGATCCGCGGCGGCGGCCTGTCCGGCACGTCCGGCACCGAGCCGATGCCGGACGACTCCGGCCGCGAGTTCAACCCGATTCTCCAGCTGTACAGCCCGCTGGGCGCCACCTTCGACCTCGGCATGGTGCTTCGCGAGCGGCCGGGCGGTCTCATCGCCGGCGGCCTGGAGTACAACGCCACCCTGTTCGACCCGGCCGCCGCGGCAAGGCTGGACGCCGCGTTCGGCGACCTGCTGGCTGCGGTGCTGTCCGACCCGGACCGTCCACTGACGACTCTCGGCTGGCGGGTCGGCGGCCGATGACCGGGCCGGAGGCGGGAGTCGAGCTGCGCGCCGAGCTGGCCGCCGTGCTGTCCGGACCGGACGGGGCGGCGGCGCTGGACACGATGCGGGCCGGCCCGCCGAGCGAGGCCGATCCGCGGCCGGTGTACCGGCTGCTGGGCGAGCGGCGGCTGCTCGCCCCGCACTGGCCGGGCCGCTACGGCGGGCGGGACGGAAGCCCGGCGGACGCCGCGCTGGTCGTCGATGCGCTGGTGCGGGCCGGCGTGCCGGACACCCTGTTCATGCTCTCGGTGCAGATCGTCGGGGCGTTCCTGCTGCGCGCCGGCACCGACGCCCAGCGCGACCGGCTGCTGCCCGGGCTGGCCGCCGGGCAGCGCTTCGCCACGGTGCTCTACTCCGAGCCGGAGGCCGGCTCCGACCTGGCCGCGCTGCGCACCGAGGCGGTGTCCACGCCGGACGGCGGCTGGCTGCTGTCCGGCCGGAAGGTCTACAGCATCCGGGCGGCCGCGGCGGACGACACGCTGGTGCTGGCCCGGTTGGCGCCGGCCACGGCGCAGTACCACGGCCTCACGCTGTTCCTGGTGCCGCTCGGCGCCGCCGGAGTGGAGATCGGGACGCTGCCCAGCCTGGCGGACGAGCCGTTCGCCGACGTGCTGCTGGACGGCGTCCGGGTCGGGCCGGACGACGTGGTCGGCCCGGTGGGGGAGGCGTGGCCGCTGCTCGCCGACGCGCTGGCGGTGGAGCGCACCGGGCTGGAGTACGCGGCGCGTGCGGCCTACTGGCTGGACCAGGCGGTCGCCCGGCTGGCCTCCGGGCCGGACGCGGGCGACGCCGACGCCGAGGCGGTGGGCCGGCTCGGCGCGATGGTCGACGCGAGCCGGCTGCTCACCGGCGCGGTGCTCGACCAGCTGGCCACCGGCTCGGCCGACCCGACGCTGGCCGCGGCGGCGAAGTGGCATGCCAGCGAGGGCGCGGCCCGGGTGGCCCGGTGGGCCGCCGAGCGCGCCGGCCTGGCCGGCTGCGTTGCCGCCGGCGACCAGTACGCCGAGCTCGGCGGGCTGTGGGAGGCGGCCTACCGGGAGGCGCCCGGCCTGACCATCTCGGCGGGCACCTCGGAGATGCTGCTCCAGACGGTCGGTGGGTCCCTGCTGGCCGGCGACGAAGGCTGAGAGGAGGGGCGACCCGGTGCCGACCCGGTCCGAGCTGCTGGACCGCGAGCTGCGCCGCGCGGTGCGGCAGGTCGCGCACCGCAGCGGCGGCGCCACCGGCCGCGGCTGGACCGAGCTGGCCGGACTCGGCACGTTCTCCGCGGCGCTGCCGGTCGAGGCCGGCGGCCTGCACCTCGGTCTCGTCGTCGCCGCCGCGCTGTGCGAGGAGCTCGGCGGCGAGCTGGCCGACCCGCTGCTGCTGGACACCATGACCGCCGCCGACCTGCTGGCCGCCGACGCCGAACGGCACCGGCCGCTGCTCGACCTGGTCCTGGCCGGGCGGCGCCGGCTCGCCCTGGCGCTGCACGGCGACCCGACCGCAAAGTCCACTGTGGACGGATGGCTGGTCGACGGCGTGATCCCGTTCGTCACCGGTGCCGACCGGGCCGACGCGATCCTGCTCGCGGCGCGGACCGGCGAGCGGTCCGGGGTCTACCTGGTACCCGGCGACCGGCCCGGCTGCCGGGCCGAGCCGCATCGCGGCGCGCCGACCGCGGCGCTGTGCGTGCTGCGCCTGGACGGCCTGCGGCTGCACCCGGTCGACGAGCTGAACGAGCCTGTCCCGGAGCGAGCGCGTGCCCGCGCCCGCATCCGGCGAGCCGCCTACCTGGTCGGCCTGGCCACCGCGGCGCACGCGCTGACCGTCCGCCACGTCCGGCAGCGCCGGCAGTTCGACCGGCCGCTGGCGGACAACCAGGCGGTCGCGTTCCCGCTCGCCGAGCTGGCCATCCGGATCGAGGCTGCCCGCCGGTGCGTGCGGCACGCCGCCGGGCTCGACGACGACGGCCGGTCCGGTGAGCTGCCGGGCGTCGGCGCGGCCGCGATGGCGGCCGAGCTCGCCCTGGACACCACCCGGATCGGGATCCATCTGCACGGTGCGTTCGGGATGACCGAGGCCGCCTC
>WNGD01009880.1_pt1 | contig 17366 bp, 15 predicted proteins | sample 5400671 | NCBI WGS metagenome assembly WNGD01 (sample SAMN13153369, study PRJNA577476) | soil metagenome | isolation source: 40 cm soil or saprolite under grassland replicate 2 | place: USA:California | collected 2016-06-15
TTTCACGCCGCACTAACCCCATCACCGCCGGCGCGAGCCTGGGATACGCCACCAGCCCGCAGCCCGGGCATTCGCGGCTGCGCTCGTTTGTTCGCGCCGCCGTCGTCTTCCCGCATGCACCGCAGTACTGGTGCGTGCGGTCCCAATCGACGATCTGCAGCGCCCGCCCGGCGAGCGCAAACTGCGCCTCATCAAGCGTACCGAATAGCGCCCGCAGCCCTTGCCAGATCCATCCTTGCGGTGCTACAGCGCCTACCGCAAGCTCGGCCGAGAAACAATGCTGCTCACCGAGAACCCCAAGATATTGTATTCGTTGGGGCATCATACCCAAAGTATTGGGGTGATTGCAATGGGGAAGTGTGGCCGAGCCAGGCGCGGCGGCGACCAGAAGCTCGGCGCCGCGGAAAACGAACCAGAGCGAGCGCTCGGGCGGGTCGAGCGGAGGCTGGACGGCCGGTACGTAGGCCGCCGGCCATTGGAAAGGGATGCTCACGGGCTGCCGGGAAGGTGCCCCGCGGGCGTGGTCAGCCTCGGCGCAGCCGCCGGATCAGGCTCGAGGTGTCCCAGCGGCCGCCGCCCATCTTCGATATCTCGTCGTAGAAACCGGCGATCGTTTGGGTGACGGGAAGCTGCGCGCCGTTCTCCCGTGCCGTTTCGGAGCAGATGCGCAGGTCCTTTCTCATCCAGTCCACCGCAAAACCGAAGTCGAACTTGTCCTCGACCATGGTCTTGCCGCGGTTCTCCATCTGCCAGGACTGTGCTGCGCCCTTCGAGATCACATCGAGCACGAGTTTTGCGTCCAGGCCGGCCTTGATGGCGAAGTTGAGGCCTTCCGACAAACCCTGCACCAGGCCCGCGATGCAGATCTGGTTGACCATCTTGGTGAGCTGGCCCGAGCCCGAGGGGCCCATCAGCGTGACCGCCTTGGCGAAATGGGCAATGACCGCCTTTGCCCGCTCGAACGCGGCGGGGTCGCCTCCGGCCATGACGGTGAGCTGCCCGTTTTCGGCGCCCGCCTGACCTCCGGATACGGGCGCGTCCAGGAATTCGAAACCGCGTTTTTTCGCCTCGGCGGCGAGCTCCCGCGCCACTTTCGCCGAGGCGGTCGTATGGTCGACGAAGATCGCGCCCCTGTCCATCTTCTGAAAAGCGCCGTTCGGCCCCAGCGTCACTTGGCGCAGATCCGGGTCGTCGCCTACGCAGCAGAACACGATGTCTGCGCCTTCTGCCGCCTTGCCCGGGGTGTCCGCGAAGCGTCCCTTGTGCCTGCCTACCCAGGCCTCGGCCTTGGCGCGGCTGCGGTTGTACACGGTAAGCTCATGGCCGCCTTTGGTCACGAGATGTCCGGCCATGGGAAAACCCATCACGCCGAGCCCGATGAATGCGAGTTTGCTCACTGCGCTCCCTCCGTTGCGGGTTTTTCTCGCCAAGCGAGCGAGATTCACCGATAATTATAAGGTCTCCACCTACCCTCCTGAATTTTCCGAGTAAATGAGCCAGGACTTGACCAACGCGATTCGTGCGTTGGCCATGGATGCCGTGCAGGCGGCAAACTCCGGTCACCCCGGAATGCCCATGGGAATGGCCGAAATCGCGCTTGCACTGTGGGGGCGGCACCTGCGGCACAGCCCGGCAAACCCAAAGTGGCCCGACCGCGACCGTTTCGTGCTCTCCAACGGCCACGGTTCGATGCTCCTGTATGCGCTCCTGCATCTCACGGGTTACGACTTGCCGATGGGCGAGCTCGAACGCTTCCGCCAGTTGCACTCGAAGACGCCGGGTCACCCCGAATACGGGCTCGCCCCGGGCGTGGAGACCACCACCGGTCCCTTGGGGCAGGGCCTGGCGAACTCGGTCGGCATGGCGATCGCCGAACGCATCCTCGCCGCAGAGTTCAACCGCCCGGGCTTCGACATCGTCGACCACCATACCTATGTGTCGGTCGGTGACGGGTGCAATTTCGCACGAGGCCTGCTCGCTCGCCGGAGCGCTCGCCTTGGGCAAGTTGATCGCCCTTTACGACGACAACGGGGTCTCCATTGACGGCGATGTGAAGGCCTGGTTCGGAGACGATACGCCCAAGCGCTTCGAAGCCTACGGCTGGCACGTGGTCTCCAACATCGACGGCCACGACGTCGAATCGGTCGACCGCGCAATCGGAGCGGCGAAGGCGGTGGCGGACAGACCCAGCCTCATTTGCTGCAGAACCGTGATCGGCAAGGGGGCTCCCACGCGCGCCGGGACGGCGAAGGCGCACGGGGAGGCCCTCGGCGCCGAGGAGGTCGCGGCGACACGCGCGGCGATCGGCTGGCGCTACCCACCGTTCAAGGTTCCCCAGCAAATCTACGACGGCTGGGACGCGAAAAAGCGCGGCGCGGCGCTCGAGGGAGCCTGGAATGACAAATTCGCCGCGTACCAGAAAGCACACCCGGAACTCGCACGCGAATTCCGCCGCCGTGTCGCTGGCGAACTGCCGGCGAACTGGAACGCCCACCACCGGCTTCTGGTCGAAAAAGTCATCGCCAAGACCGAATCCATCGCCACTCGCAAGGCCTCGCAGAACGCAATAGAAGGCCTTGCTCCGGTGCTGCCCGAGCTGGTCGGCGGCTCGGCCGATCTGACCGGCTCCAACCTCACGCTGTGGTCAGGCTCAAAACCTGTCGGACGAGCGGGAGGCGGCAATTACATCTACTACGGCGTGCGCGAATTCGGCATGAGCGCCGTGATGAACGGGTTGGCGCTGCACGGAGGAATCATTCCTTACGGCGGCACCTTCCTCGCGTTCTCGGACTACTCCAGAAACTCGCTTCGCATGGCGGCGCTGATGAAGATCCGCTCGATCTTCGTTTTTACCCACGACTCGATCGGTCTGGGCGAGGACGGCCCCACGCACCAGTCGATCGAGCACGCCGCGGCCCTGCGCCTGATCCCCGGCATGGACGTCTGGCGACCCTGCGATCCGGTCGAAACGGCGCTGGCCTGGGTGGCCGCAATCGAGCGAAGGGACGGGCCGACGTCGCTATTGCTCACGCGGCAGAACGTGCCGTTTCAAAAACGCGATGCCCATCAGGTATCGGCGATCGGCCGCGGCGGCTACGTCCTCGCTGACGCGCAGGAGCCGAAGGCGGTCATCCTCGCCACAGGGTCGGAAGTGCAGTTGGCTCTGGGCGCGAAGCAAAAGCTGGCCGAAGAGGGCATCTCGGTTCGGGTCGTGTCGATGCCCTGCACGTCGATTTTCGACCGCCAGCCGCCGATGTACAGGGACGTGGTGCTGATCCCGACTTTGCCTAAGGTCGCCGTCGAAGCCGGTGTCAGCGACTATTGGCGCAAGTACGTCGGCCTCGAGGGCGCTGTCGTCGGGATCGACCGCTACGGCGAATCGGCGCCCGGGGCGAAACTGTTCGAGTACTTCGGTTTCACCGTGGACAATGTGGTGAAGGCCGTGAAAAGCGCGTTGAAGTAGAGAAAGACCTGAAGGAGCCTAGCATGACCATTCGAGTCGCCATCAACGGTTACGGCCGCATCGGCCGCAACATCCTGCGCGCCCACTATGAAGGCGGGAAAAAAAAAGACCTCCAGTTCGTCGCCATCAACGACCTGGGAGACGCGCAGACCAACGCTCACTTGACGCGTTACGACACGGTGCACGGCAAATTTCCCGGCACCGTGGCGGTGGACGCCGAGGCCATGGTCGTGAACGGCGACCGCATCCAGGTGTGTGCGAAGCGCAACCCGGCCGAGCTGCCTTGGAAGGACCTGAAGGTGGACGCGGTGCTCGAATGCACAGGGCTTTTCACCAGCAAGGAAAAGGCCTCGTCGCATCTGGCGGCCGGGGCGAAGAAGGTGGTGATTTCGGCGCCGGGCGAGAAAGATGTCGACCGCACCATCGTCGTCGGTGTGAACGACAAGACGCTGAAGGCCTCCGATACTGTGATTTCGAACGGCTCGTGCACCACGAACTGTCTCGCACCGCTGGTGAAGGCGGTTGACGACCGCATCGGCGTGGTCTCCGGCCTCATGACTACGGTCCACGCCTACACCAACGACCAGGTGCTGACCGACGTCTACCACAAGGACCTGCGCCGCGCGCGGTCGGCGACGCACAACATGATCCCGGCGAGCTCCGGCGCCGCGGCGGCGATCGGTTTGGTATTGCCGCACCTCAACGGTAAGCTCGACGGGTTCGCGTTCCGCGTGCCGACTATCAATGTGTCGATCGTGGACCTGAGCTTCGTGGCGAAGAGGCCGACGACGGTGAAGGAAGTCAACGACGCGGCGAGGCAGGCATCGCAAACGGATCTCAAGGGCATCCTCGAGTACAACAGCGAGCCGCTTGTGTCCTCGGACTTCAACCATAACGTGGCGAGCAGCGTGTTCGATGCTACCCTGACCCGGGTGTCGAACGGTACGCTGGTGAAAGTCTGTTCCTGGTACGACAACGAATGGGGTTTCAGCAATCGGATGCTGGACGCGACGGTCGCGTTGATGAACGCGAAGTAGTCGATGCGCGTACTCAGGATGTCGGAGCTGGACCTGCGCGGCAGGCGCGTGCTGGTCCGCGTCGACTTCAACGTGCCCATCCAGGACGGCAAGATTACCGATGACACGCGCATCCGCGCGGCGCTCCCGGGAATCCGCGAGGCGCTCGCGCAACGCTCGCGCTTGATGCTCGTGTCGCACCTCGGCCGGCCGACCGAGGGCGAGTTCAGCGAGAAGGAGTCCCTCGCCCCGATCGCAAGGCACCTCTCGGCTTTGCTTGGCGAGGACGTGCCGCTCAGGCGCGGCTGGCTGGAAGGGGTTTCAGTCGAACCCGGCAGGGCGGTGATGCTGGAGAACTGCCGGTTCAACAAGGGGGAGAAAAAGGATGACGACGCGCTGGCGAAACAGATGGCGGCGCTGTGCGACGTCTACGTCAACGACGCCTTCGGCGCTGCGCACCGCGCCGAAGCGAGCACTCACGGCGTCGCGAAGTACGCGCCGGTGGCCTGTGCTGGGCCGCTGATGGCGGCGGAGATCGAGGCGCTGTCCGAGGCACTTGAGCGCCCGGCACGTCCGCTGGTGGCGATCATCGCCGGGGCGAAGGTTTCGACCAAACTTGCGGTTCTCGGCGCCCTCGCGGAAAAGGTCGACCGGCTGATCCCGGGCGGAGGCATTGCCAATACCTTCATGCTCGCGGCCGGCATGAAAGTAGGCAAGTCTCTGGCCGAGCCGGAGCTCGTCGGCGATGCGAAGAAAATCGCAGCAAGCCTGCGGAACAGAGGCAGCGAGGTGCCCTTGCCGGTGGATGTCGTCTGCGCGAAAGAAGTCTTGCTAACGGCCAAGGCCGTGATCAAGCCTGCGGCAGAAATCGGCGACGACGACATGATCCTCGATATCGGCCCGCGTACCGCTGCGGCGTTCGCAAAGCGGCTTTCCGAGGCGGGCACCATCGTTTGGAACGGCCCGCTCGGCGTGTACGAATTCGATCAATTCGGTCAGGGAACGAAGGCGATCGCCGAAGCGATTGCCGGATCGAGTGCTTACTCGCTCGCCGGCGGCGGCGAGACGCTAGCCGCGATCGCGAAATTCGGAGTCGCCGACGGGATTTCCTACATCTCGACCGGCGGCGGAGCTTTCCTGGAGTTCCTCGAAGGCAAGAAACTGCCCGCGATCGAGGTGTTGGAGGAGCGCGGCAAGGCCTAGGATTTGGCCCCGCGGGCCTCGATCCCGGCGGCGCGCGCAAGCTCGCGATGGACGCGGCCCACGCGCTCGACTTCGCCCTTGGCGGCGAAGCGCTCGTAGAAGCCCTCCGACTTGAACGCCTTCACCTGATCGCGCCATGGGGCGAGCCGCTCTTCCCAGCGCTTGACGCGGCCCTCGGCGGGATCGCCATCCTCTCGGGCGAGGTCGGCGCACACCCGCAGCATCGCTTTCAGAGTCACCGGCTTGGTGACCATGTAGTTGGCGTGGCCCCAGGCCTCGCCCCAGACGCGCTCGGCCGCCTTGAAGAAGTCGCGCACCATGCCGTAGTAATTCGGCACCTGCGTACGGCTGCCCCCGGCTAGCTGGATCTTGCGCCAGTCGCGGTTGACCCAGCGGTGCAGTTCGTTGAAAAGTTCCGCCTGCAGGATCCACTTGTCCTGCGCGCTGCGCCCGCCGAGGCGGTTGATGCGGTAGCGCAAGGGGCTGTCCCCCTCGCTGTAGAGGCTGCCGACCACACGCGAGGCGAACTTGCGGTGGGGCTCGGCCCAGGACACTCGCTCGTACAAGTCGATCAGGTGGCTCTTGTTGATGCGCGTGGGCGTGGAGTTGATGATCACGAACATCTCGGTAGCGAAATCCTCGCTGCGCCCGTCGAAGATTACACACGGTACATTGATGGTTTTGGCGTCGTCCGGGCGCTCCTCAAGGTAGAAGCGTAGTGCCGCAAGCCGGTGTTGGCCGTCGATGATGAGGAACTTGGCCTGCGGCTCGGTCAGCTGGCCGATCCCGTCGGTACCACCGGTTGCTTGGAAGCGCAGTTTTTCCGGGGTAAACAACAATACCGTTCCCGGGATCGGTGGCTGGGTGATCGCCGTCTCATAGAAATTCTTGAGCTGGCGCACCTTGGCCCGGGACAGGGTTCTCTGGAAGGCGCGGTCGGTGCGCTCAATTTTGGCTATGAACTGAGCGATCTCGTCTTCATGGGAGACGCGCGCCGGAGCGATCTCCTCGCCTTCGCCGTAAAAGCGACTGATAAAGCGGACCTTGGCGAGCAGCTCGGGAGCGCGGACGCTGCCGAAGTAGAAGATGCCATCCTTCTGGCGAATCTGCGTGGCAAGCACGGGGTCCTCCCTTGTAAGTATGGCTCAGCCGCTGGCGCAGACAAACCGGGCGCTCACTGCGAAAAAAACGGGTTCAGCGGCTTTATCCTGGGTCGGGTCAGTCCCGGGCTGCTCCTTGCGGTTTCCGTGCGTTGAGCGGCCAGCGGATGCTCCAGAGAGCGGCATCCAAAAGCGGCCGTGGCCCGTCGACTTCCACGCGCAACGCCTTCCCGGAAGGAAAGTAGCCCCATAAGCATCTGGTAAAGTAGAACGGTTTTCCCGGAGCGTCAAATGGGCAGAAGCACCAAAATCGTCGCCACGCTCGGCCCCGCGTCCAGCGATCCTCAAACGCTCGAGCGGATGTTTCTCGCGGGAGTGGACGTCGTGCGCATGAATTTCTCGCACGGCACCGCCGACGATCACGAGCGCCGCGCCGAGCTGGTGCGCGAGGCTTGCCGCAAAACCGGACGCACCATCGGCATCATGGGCGACCTGCAGGGTCCCAAGATCCGGATCGGCAGGTTCAAGGACGGCAAGGTCACTCTGAATCCGGGGGACGCCTTCGTGCTCGACGCCGACTGCGCGCTCGGGGTCGACGGCCGTGTCGGCCTGGACTACAAGGAGCTACCGCGCGACGTGCGGCCCGGCGACGTGCTGCTTCTTGACGACGGGAAGATCGTGTTCGAGGTCGAAAAGGTCGTCGGTAACGAGGTGCACTGCCGCGTCCGTCACGGGGGAGTGCTCTCCAACAACAAGGGGATCAACCGCCTCGGAGGCGGGCTCACCGCACCCGCGCTTCCCCCTAAGGACATGGAGGACATTCGAACGGCGGCGAAAATCAAGGTGGATTACCTCGCCGTTTCCTTCCCCAAGTCGAGCGGCGACATGATCATGGCGAGGCAGCTCTTGCGCGCCGCGGGTGGCGAGGCGTTCCTCATAGCTAAGATCGAGCGCGCCGAAGCCGTCGAGCCGAAAGCGCTCATCGACATCATGTCCGCTTGCGAGGGCATCATGGTGGCGCGCGGGGATCTGGCGGTCGAGGTTGGCGACGCCTCGGTCCCGGCGCTGCAAAAGCGAATGATTCGGCTAGCGCGCGAGCACAACAAGCTCACCATAACCGCCACGCAGATGATGGAGTCGATGATTTCGAGCCCGGTACCTACCCGCGCCGAGGTGTCGGACGTCGCCAATGCCGTGCTCGATGGGACCGATGCGGTGATGCTGTCCGCGGAGACCGCAAGCGGCAAGTACCCGGTCGAGACGATCGCCTCGATGAGCCGCATCTGCGCAGTAGCGGAGGACTCGGCTGAGGTGACGCTCGACCGCGATTTCCTCGATCGCGTCTTTACGCGAGTGGACCAGTCGATCGCCATGGCGGCGCTTTTCACCGCCTATCATCTCAAGGTGAAAGCGATCGCCGCGCTCACCGAGTCGGGGTCGACCGCGCTGTGGATGTCGCGCATCAACTGCGGCGTTCCGATCTACGCTCTCACCTCGCAGACCGTGACGCGCTATCGGTGCGCGTTGTTCCGCGACACTTATCCCCTGATGGTGAAGTACGTCGGCGACGACCGCGAGGAGCTGCTAGAGGAGGCCGAAAACGTCTTGGTGAGGAACGGCGTGGTGCAGAAGGGGGACCTCATCGTGCTCACCATCGGCGAGCCGATCGGCAAGGCTGGCGGAACCAACACGATGAAGATCGTCCGCGTTGGCGAGCATCGGAAGGGATAGTTGCGGACAAGAAGCGATGAGTGAGCAAAGACTCGGCGTCATCATGAACGGAGTGACGGGCCGCATGGGCATGAACCAGCACCTGGCGCGCTCCGTCATGGCCATCCGCCAAGAGGGCGGGGTGCAGCTCGCCGACGGCACGCGGGTGATCCCCGACCCGATCCTGGTCGGGCGCAACGCTGAAAAGCTGAGAAAACTCGCAATCGACCACGGCGTCGAGCGCTGGACCACCGACCTGGATGAGGCGCTTAGGAACCCCGACGACGCGGTTTTTTTCGACGCTGCTTCGACAAAGCTCCGGCCGACCTTTCGCACAGGCGCTCGACCTGTATCGGACAGCCAAGAAAGCGGGAGTTCGGCACGGTGTCGTCCAGGACAAGCTCTGGCTGCCGGGGCTGCTGAAGATCAAGGCGCTACGTGATGCCGGTTTTTTCGGAAGAATACTCTCGGTCCGGGGCGAGTTCGGTTACTGGGTATTCGAGGGCAACGAGCAGCCGGCGCAGCGGCCCTCCTGGAATTACCGCAAGAAGGACGGCGGCGGAATCATCCTCGACATGCTGTGCCATTGGCGCTACGTGCTCGACAACTTGTTCGGGGAAGTGAAGGGCGTTTCCTGCCTCGGTGCGCGGCATATCGCGACCCGCTGGGATGAAAACGGCAATAAGTACAGGGCGACCGCAGACGATGCCGCGTACGCGACGTTCCGGCTCGCGGGCGACGTCGTCGCGCATTTCAACAGTTCTTGGTCCGTGCGCGTCCGCCGCGATGACTTGGTGACTTTTCAGGTGGACGGGACGAAGGGGTCCGCGGTTGCCGGGCTCACGCGCTGTTTTGCTCAATCCCTTGCCGAAACGCCACGGCCGGTATGGAACCCGGACGTGCGTCAACCCCACGATTTTGGCGCAGACTGGAAGGAGGTTCCGGACGACAGGTCCTACGACAACGCGTTCAAGGCCGAATGGGAGCTTTTCATCCGTCACGTGTGCGAAGGCGCGCCGTTCAGGTGGAATCTTCTGGAGGGCGCGAAGGGGCTGCAACTGGTCGACTGCGCCCTGAAATCGTGGCGCTCGCGGCGCTGGGTTGACGTCCCTAGGCTGAAGGCGTAGGCCGGATATGAATGCGCCTGAGAAACTGGCGACACGCATCAAGCTGCCTTCCTCAGCGGGAAAGCTCGAGGAATTCCGGCTGAGCGCGCCCCGCGATTTCGGCACCGCCGGAAGGAAAGCGTTCAACCGCATCGCGCTCGCCGCGGCCCACGTGGTCGCGGATCCTCTCGCCCGAGGGAATCCTTGGCTCGATGCCGCAGTCGACTGGGATGCGACCCTCGCTTATCGGCGCTACCTGTGGTCGCTCGGCCTCGGCGTGGCCGAAGCGATGGACACGGCGCAACGCGGCATGGGTCTTGACTGGAAGAATTCGCTTGAGCTGATCCGCCGCTCGATCGAGGTGTCAGGAGACATCGAAGGCGCGGTGCTCTTCAGCGGCGCGGGCACCGATCAGCTTGCGCACTCCAGTGGCGTGACACTCGACGAGGTCGTCGCCGCGTACGAAGAGCAATGCGAAGCGATCGAAAGACTCGGCGGGCGGATCGTCCTTATGGCGAGCCGCGCGCTTGCTGCGTGCGCACGTTCATCGGACGATTATCAACGGGTCTATGGCCGCGTCCTCTCGCAGACAAGGCGGCCCGTGATCATTCATTGGCTCGGTGAGATGTTCGATCCGCAACTCGCCGGGTACTGGGGCGAGGAGAATCGCGGCAGGGCGATGAACGTGGCACTCGCGGTGATCGAGGCAAACCATGCCAAAGTCGACGGCATCAAGATTTCGCTCCTCGATCGGCAAAAGGAAATCGACATGCGCAGGCGTCTTCCGCAGGGAGTGCGCATGTACACCGGGGACGACTTCAACTACCCGAACCTGATCGAAGGCGACCGGGCAGGCCACTCCGACGCGCTGCTCGGGATTTTCGACGCAATTGCCCCGGCCGCCTCCGCTGCCTTGGATCGCTTGGCATTGGGCGACGCGCCCGGTTTTCACGATATCCTCGCGCCGACGGTGCCGCTCGCGCGTCACATCTTTGCCGCGCCGACTCGCTTCTACAAGACCGGTCTCGTGTTCCTAGCTTGGCTGAACGGTCATCAGGAGCACTTCGTCATGGTCGGAGGCCAGCAATCGGCGCGCTCGGTGGTGGATCTCGCCGAGACCTTCCGGCTGGCGGATGGTGCAGGATTGCTGCGTGATCCCGAGCTCGCAGCGTCCAGGATGAGGCATTTTCTCGCCGTGAACGGCGTCGGTGGATGAGCAATCCGCCCGACCCCGAGCTGCTTTCGCTCAATACCGCCACGGTGCGGGAAAAGTGGACCCTGCGCCAGATGATCGAGGGTTGCGCGCGCCATCGCATCCGGGGAATCTCGCCGTGGCGCGACAAACTCGCGGAGATGGGGGCGAAGGGAGCGGCCAAGGCGATCCGCGACAACGGCCTCGTGGTGACGGGGCTTTGCCGCGGAGGGATGTTCCCGGGAGCGGACCGCAGGGCGCGTCAGGCAGCGATCGACGACAACCTGCGCGCGATCGACGATGCAGCGGCGCTCGAGGCAAGGTGCCTGGTGCTCGTCGTCGGCGGGCTGCCGCCGGGCTCGAAAGACCTAGCCGGGGCGCGAGCGATGGTGAGGGACGGTATCGGCGGCGTGCTCGATCACGCGCGCTCGGCAGGCGTCCCGCTCGCGATCGAGCCGCTGCACCCGATGTACTGCGCCGACCGAGCCTGCGTGAACACCCTCGGGCAGGCGCTCGATCTGTGCGACGAGCTGGACGGCAGTGGAACCGAAGCTCTCGGCGTCGTGGTGGATGCCTACCACGTCTGGTGGGACCCCTCGCTCAAGACTCAGATCGAGCGCGCGGGCGACAAGCGCCTGCTTGCGTTCCACATCTGCGACTGGCTGGTGCCCACCGCCGACCTGCTCACCGACCGGGGAATGATGGGCGATGGCGTGATCGATCTTCCGCTCATGCGTGCGTGGATGGAGGGGGCCGGGTACCGCGGTTTCCACGAAGTCGAGATCCTGTCTTCGCGCAACTGGTGGCAGCGGGACCCGGATGAAGTGCTCGCGAGCTGTCGCGTGCGGCATCAGACCGCCTGTTAGCATTCCAAGCAGGGCCGCCCCGTTTGGCGGTGCCGGGGCCGGGAAGGTAAAATTGCCAACTCCCGGGTTTCACTTCTCCATCCAGCAACAGGACTGTCTTATGGACCGAAATCTCCTTTCCAAAACTGCCGCGGCCATGGTTGCAAGAGGCAAAGGGCTGCTCGCAGCCGACGAGTCCAGCGGCACATGCGAGAAGCGATTCAAGTCGGTTGGAGTTGAGTGCACGGAGGCCAACCGCCGCACCTACCGCGATTTGCTGTTCACTACGAAAGGCATCGAGGAATTCGTGAGCGGGGTGATCCTGTTCGACGAAACCCTCCGCCAAAGCACGGTATCGGGCAACGAGCCGTTCCCGAGATACCTCGAGAAAAAAAACGTCATCCCCGGCATCAAGGTGGACAAGGGCACGCACGACCTCGCGCTCTCTCTCGGAGAAAAGGTGACCGAGGGACTGGACGGCCTGCGCGGCCGGCTCGAGGACTATTTCGGGCTCGGTGCGCGCTTTGCCAAGTGGCGCGCGGTGATCACGATCGGTCCCGGGATCCCGAGCCACGCCTGCATCTACGCCAACGCGCACGCGCTGGCGCGCTACTCGGCCCTCTGCCAGGAGGCGTCCATCGTGCCCATCGTCGAGCCCGAGGTGCTGCTCGACGGCGACCACACGATCGAGCGCTGCTACGAGGCGACCGAGGCGACGCTCTCCGCGGTATTCGCGGCGCTGCGGGCCCACAACGTGTCGCTTGAGCACACCATTCTCAAGGCTTCGATGGTCGTCTCGGGCAAGGAATGCCCGAAACAAGCCGGAGTCGAGCGCGTGGCAGAGGAAACGGTGCGCTGCCTGAAGCGCACCGTGCCCGCGGCTCTGCCCGGTGTCGTGTTTCTCTCGGGCGGCCAAAGTGATGAGGCTGCGACGGCGCACCTCAACGAGATGGCGAGAATCCCGGGACTGCCTTGGCCGCTCACGTTCTCCTACAGCCGCGCGCTGCAGAATCCGTGCCTGAAGTCTTGGCGCGGCCAGTCGGGCAACGTCGCAGCCGCTCAGCGGGCGTTCTATCACCGGGCCCGCATGAACGGACTCGCGGCTCAAGGAAAATACCGTTCGGAGCTTGAGAAACAGGCAGCATAGGGAATGGCTTTCCCGCTCTACGAGTCGAATCTGAAGAGCCTGAAGCTGCTGGGCCGGGGCAAGGTCCGCGATATGTATGCAGTGGACGGCGACCGCTTGCTCATTATCACCAGCGATCGGCTTTCGGCCTTCGATGTGGTCCTTCCCGATCCGATACCCGACAAGGGGCGGGTGCTGAACGAAATGTCCAATTTCTGGTTCAGGAGGCTCGGACACATCGTTCCCAACCATCTCGACGGCGCCGCGCCCGAGTCGGTGGTGAAGGGCGGCGACGAAGCGGCGCAGGTCAAGGGCCGTGCGGTAGTTGTGAAAAAGCTCAAGCCGCTGTCGATCGAGGCGGTGGTGCGCGGTTATCTCATCGGCTCGGGCTGGAAGGACTACCAGAAGACTGGCGCCGTTTGCGGCATTCCGCTGCCCGCGGGTCTGAAGCAGGCGGACAAGCTGCCTGAGGTGATTTTCACGCCGGCCACCAAGGCAGGACCCGGCGCTCACGATGAGAACATATCGTACGAGCAAGCCGAGAAGCTGATCGGCAAGACGCTTGCGGCCAAAGTACGCGATGTGAGCCTGCGCCTATACCGCGAAGCGGCAGACTACGCCCGCAGGCGCGGCATCATCATCGCCGACACCAAGTTCGAGTTCGGGACGGATGAGAAGGGGAATCTGGTTCTGATCGACGAGGCGCTCACCGCGGATTCCTCGCGCTTCTGGCCCGCCGACCGGTACCAACCGGGGTCGAGCCCCCCGTCATTCGACAAGCAATACGTGCGCGACTATCTGGAAACCCTGGATTGGAACAAGACACCGCCTGCACCACGGCTCCCGGCGGAAGTGATCGCTAAGACCTCCGACAAGTACCGCGAAGCCCTTCGCCGTCTGACAGGACAACAATTGGGAGGATGAAAATGGCTAGCCGCCCGCCTCTTGTCGGGATCGTCATGGGAAGCCCAAGCGATTGGGAGGTGATGCGGGAGGCGGCAAAGCAGCTCACCGATTTTTCCGTGCCCTACGAAGCCAAGGCACTCTCGGCGCACCGCTCGCCCGACGCGCTCGCCGAATGGGTGGAGCAGCTGAGTGCGAAAGGTGCCCGCTGTTTCATCGCGGGCGCCGGAGGTGCGGCGCATCTGGCCGGCGTGATCGCGGCAAAAACGACGCTTCCCGTCCTCGGGGTGCCGATGCCCTCCAAGTATCTGCATGGATTGGATTCACTGCTGTCGATCGTACAGATGCCCAAGGGGATTCCCGTCGCGACTTTTGCGATCGGCGAGGCGGGCGCCGCCAACGCGGGACTCTTTGCGGTCGCGATGCTTGCCCAAGGAGACGCGAAACTCGCCAAACTTCTCGCGCAGTTCCGCGCGGGCCAGGCCGAAGCGGTGAAGAACTCCAAGCTGCCGGGTTGACACGGGCTCCGTCCCGCTTTTCCTTGCCTGCGAGAGTCGACGCACCCCGACCCCTTCCGATTCGGGATGCCGTGGCGGTATTGCGGCGCGGCGGGTTGGTCGCCTTTCCCACCGAAACCGTATACGGACTGGGCGCCGACGCATCCAACCCCGCGGCGGTCGCGCGAATCTACCAAGTCAAGGGCCGTCCCGCGAACCATCCCGTCATCGTTCATATCGGCGATGTCGGGCAGCTCGCTCGCTGGGCTTGCGAGATTCCCGAGGCTGCGATGAAACTCGCAGCGCGCTTCTGGCCGGGGCCGCTGACCTTGGTGCTGAGGCGTGCGCCAGATGTCGGTAGTCAACTCTCCGGCGGTCAGGATACGATTGGCCTGCGCATCCCGGGACATCCGGTCGCTCTTCAGCTCCTCCGGGAATTTGGCGGAGGTATAGCTGCTCCGTCTGCCAATCGGTTTGGCCGAATCAGCCCGACGACAGCGGAGCATGTACGGGCCGATCTGGGGAGCGAAGTCGAGCTGGTCCTGGACGGGGGTGCCTGCGAGATCGGCATCGAATCCACCATCGTGGATCTTTCTCGCGGGAGGCCCATGCTGCTTCGCCCGGGCCGAATCGGTGCAGGGGATATCGCGGCAACGCTGGGCGTTGCGCCGCTATCGCGCGATCCGGATGCTCCACGCACACCCGGGACGCTTGCGGCGCATTACGCGCCCCGGCAAGCCCTTCGACTCATCGAATCGGACCGGTGGGAACGAAGCGTACGGGGCATTCCGCATGGCCGCGGCGTGCTGTCTTTCCGCTCGCCTCCGGAGGGTGACGTGAGCACGATGTGGATCGAGGCGTCCACACAGCCGCAGCAGTATGGACACGACCTTTACGCCAACCTGCGCGCACTGGACTCATCGGGCTGCGACCAGATTCTGGTGGAGCAGCCGCCTGCAACGGCCGAATGGGCTGCAATCCGGGACCGGCTTAGTCGCGCGCGCTCGAGCTGACAAGCGGATCAGGTTCTTGTGCTGCAAGGCGTTGAGGAAGAGAGGGATTGCGGCTAAAATTACCGCGGCGTGGGGTTGTAGCTCAGCTGGGAGAGCGTCGCGTTCGCAATGCGAAGGTCGGGAGTTCGATCCTCCTCAACTCCACCACCGCCCCGTGGATTTGACGTATTGTGGGAGCCCACCTCATTGACGCATGCCCACGCCCCTCAAACTCCTGATTCTCGAAGATAACGCTTTCGACGCCGAGCTCGAAGTAGAGACGCTTCAGGCCGCCGGCTACGATTGCGACTGGCGGCAAGTGCAGACCCGGGAGGAATTCGAGGCTTCACTGGATCGCCCGGAATTCGAGCTGATCCTCGCCGACTACAATCTTCCGAATTTCGACGGGCTGAGCGCGCTTGGCCTGCTGAGGGAGCGCGGACTGGACATCCCCTTCGTCCTCATCTCCGGCACGCTCGGAGAGGAACGCGCCATCGAGAGCCTCAAGGCGGGCGCCACCGATTACGTGATGAAGGAAAGGCTCGAGCGCCTTGCGCCGGTTGTCACCCGCGCCTTGAACGACCGCCTTGAGCGGGCCAATCGCAGCGCCGCGCAACAGGCGCTGCGGGACGCCCACCGCAGGTTGCAGGCACTTTCGGTGCGACTCCTCCAGGTGGAAGAAACCGAGCGGCGCCGCATCGCGCGCGAACTGCACGACGGCGTTGGGCAGTTGCTCACTGCGGTTAAATTGCGCCTCGCGGGCCTCAATCCGTCCTCAGCAGACTACGATTCTCGCCGGAGCGAATGCGTTGCGGCGATCGACGACGCGCTCGAGCAAGTGCGTCGCGTGTCGCGCGACCTGAGACCCTCGCAGCTGGATGATCTTGGTCTGCTGGCGGCGTTGCGCTCGCATCTCGACCAGCAGGCAAGCAGTGCCGGATTCAAGCCGAATTTCACGCATGAGGGGGTGCCCCTCCGTCTCGCCGCCGAGATCGAGACTACGTGCTTTCGCATCGCGCAGGAAGCGCTCACCAATATCGCGCGCCACGCGCAGGCGAGCGAAGTTTGGGTTACGCTCGCCGGCACGGAGGAGGAATTGCATCTGGAGGTGCGTGACAATGGTCGGGGTTTCGACGTCGCGGCCGCACGGCTGAGGGCGACGGCCGGCAGGAGCATGGGGCTGCTGAGCATGGAAGAACGCGCGACGCTCGCCGGCGGGCGGCTCGCGATCGACTCGGCGCTCTCGCGGGAGACCCGGTTGAGCCTCACGCTCCCTCTGATCCGGGCCGGCTCGGTACAAGTATGATCCCGGTGCGCGTCCTCCTCGCGGATGATCACGCCTTGGTGCGCGCCGGAATACGTGCGCTCCTGGAAGGTCTGGAGGGGGTCACGGTCGTGGCCGAAGCAGGCAACGGCAGCGAAGTGCTGGAGCTTGCGCGCAAGCATCGACCGGATGTCGTGCTGCTCGACATTTCCATGCCCGGGCTCGGGGGACTCGAGGCCAGCGCCCTGCTCAAGCAGGAGCTTGCGGAGGTGCGCGTGGTGATGCTTTCCATGCACGCCAATGAGGAATACGTGCTGCAGGCGCTGCGCGCGGGAGCTTCTGGCTACATGCTCAAGGATTCCGCGACCGCTGAACTGGAACTCGCGATGCAGGCGGTAATGCAAGGCGAAACCTATCTCAGCCCGCGCATATCGAAGCAGATGGTGGAGGGCTACGTGCAGCGGGTCGGGGGCGAGCAGCCCAAGTCCGACAACCTTACGCCGCGGCAGCGCCAAGTCCTGCAGCTTATCGCCGGGGGTCACAGCACCAAGGAAATCGCCTATCGCCTTGAGCTCTCGGTAAAGACCGTGGAGACCCATCGCGCCCAGCTGATGGATCGGCTGCAGATCCGCGACATCGCCGGTCTGGTGAAGTACGCGATCCGCAACGGCCTCGTCACCACCGCAAAATAATAAGCTTTGAAATCAAGAGTTTCTTCCTAACCGCGGCTTCCTCTTAAGGTATTTAGCGGGCCTCGCTCAGGGCCGGCCCGATTGGCTCGTCCCGCAGCTCGCTCTAAGGTGTCGGAAATCACGTTTCGAGAGGGGAGACGTTGAAGCGCATCAGGGTCATGGTCGTCGACGACAGCTTGCAGTTCGCAAGCGCGGTCGGACAGTTTCTCGCTTGCAACGACAACTTCGAAGTGCTGGCAAGTGCGAATTCCGGGGGC
>WNGD01003019.1_pt1 | contig 17361 bp, 12 predicted proteins | sample 5400671 | NCBI WGS metagenome assembly WNGD01 (sample SAMN13153369, study PRJNA577476) | soil metagenome | isolation source: 40 cm soil or saprolite under grassland replicate 2 | place: USA:California | collected 2016-06-15
AGGGGCGGGGGTGGGCCCTTGTGGCCGCCCGTGGTGGGGTGCTGGGAACGTGCCTCGCGTAGGGGCGGGGGTGGTGTGGATGTGGGGGGTGGGCCCTTGTGGCCGCCCGTGGTGGGGTGCGGAAATGTGGCTCCCAATAGGCACGGCAGATGGCCACAAGGACCAATCCATTTCAATGAGGGGAGAGGGCAGAGGCTAGCTCTGCCCCTACCGGACTGGACATCGCTTCGCTCGTCCACCAGGAAGGGAAGCGGCGAGCGAAGCAAGCCGCATACTCTGTAGGGGTAGAGCTAGCCTCTACCCTCTCTGCCCGATCGTTGCACGTATCTTGATAAACCCTACCTACTACGTCTATACTATACCTACGCTTCCCACAAACTCACTCTTATCAAAAACAAACACACAAACAAAAATAAACAACCGAGGTCTCAATCAATGGCAACAGAGCAAAACAGCTACATCGGCAAACAAATTGGTGGCGACTACCGCATCACCGCCGAACTCAACAGCGGCTCCTTCGGCAGCGTCTACCTCGCTCGACATATCATCTTCGAAGACGATCCCATTGTTGCCATCAAACTGCTCCACTCCAATCTGCGCTCTCCACAAGAACGCGAGCAATTTATCCAGGAAGCACGCCTGCTCCGAAAACTGCGCCTCCCTCACATCCTGCCCGTTATTGGTGCAGGCTTTCAGGATAGCACCCCTTACATCGTCACCGAATACGCCTCCTCCGGCTCACTTCGTGACCGCCTCAACAAACACCATGGCCAAGCACTCTCTGTAGAAGAAGCCCTCACTATCCTCTCACAAATTGGCGAAGCTCTCCACCACGCCCACCAACAAAACATCGTCCACCGTGACCTCAAACCCGAAAACATCCTCTTCAACGCTAAGGGTGAAGCCCTCCTCGCTGATTTTGGTATTGCCGCAGTCCTGGCAACGGCCAAAACTAAACAAATGGGTCTCGGTGGAACGCCTTCCTACATGGCCCCCGAACAATTTGAGGGCATCATCAGCATGAAAAGTGACCAATACGCTCTAGGCTGTATTGCCTATGAACTGCTGACAGGCCAAAAACCCTTTGTGCTTCCCAATCCCACCCTGGAAGCCATGTGGTTCCACCACTCAAAAGTCTATCCCACTGCACCCATACAACTCAACCCCCTCATACCCTCCCACGTCGAACAAGCCATCTTCAAAGCCATCATAAAACAACGCACCGAACGTCACGCCGATGTCGCTGCTTTTATCACGGCACTACAGAAAACTGCTGAGCAATGGTTTGATGAGGGCATAGAATACTTTGAAGCCAACCGTTACGAAGAGGCTCTGGCGGCTCTTGAGCAAGCGCTTCGTCTCAACCCAAATGATGCAGTAGCCTACGCCAATAAGGGCGATACTCTCTATGCTCTCAAGTGCGACGAAGAGGCTCTTGTAGCCTATGAGCAAGCGCTTTGTCTCGACCCCAACGATGGTAGTGCCTACTACAATAAGGGTATTGCTTTTAATGCTCTCAACCGCTATGAAGAGGCTCTAGTAGCCTATGAGCAAGTGATTCGTCTGCAGCCTGAATTAGCGCTTGCTCATCAGCGTAAGGGGCAGGTCCTTGAAAAACTCGGAAGACGGAAGGAAGCCCAACAAGCCTATGCAAAAGCTAGGGAACTTGGCTATAAAGGATAGTAAAGGCGAGGTAGTATTGAGTAGACTGGCCCGTCTTGTCTTCATCTGCTCTGGAAATAGATTTAGCCTCTGGGTGAGCGTCACTTTTTTGCGGTGAGCCGCCTCCCCGTGACGCCCGCAAGGGGCGTCACTACTATACATGGCTCTGGCTCGCCTTCGCTCGCAGGTCTCCTCAGGACGAGCGAAGCGATGTCCACACCGTGTATAGTAGTGACGCCCCTTGCGGGCGTCATGGGGGTGGGGCGTCATGGAGGTGGGGCGTCATGGAGGTGGGGAGGCGGCATTTTCTGCAAAAAAGTGACGCCCACCCCAATAAAGGAAACTTCTTGCCTTTTTCCCCTACATATGGTACACTTTTAATGGAATAATAGGAACATTTTCATTTATCTCACTTTGGCTTTAACTTCTGTGGCGACGACAGAAGTGAAGATATATAAAAACATATTGTAACAGCAATACTACTACACACCTCGGTGTAGTATAGGAGGTTTTTTTTACCTTGACAACAGAAAATATTCGACTCATCCCGCTGGGAGGACTGGGGGAAGTCGGAAAGAACATGATGGTCGTCGAATATGGCGATGATATCATCATTATTGATTCCGGGGTGATGTTCCCCGATGAAGAAATGTTCGGTGTCGATCTCGTTATCCCTGATACCAGTTACCTCAACGACAAAAAACACCGTATCCGTGGTATCCTCATCACCCACGGCCATGAAGACCATATCGGAGCTATCCCCTACGTGCTACCGATGCTTGGTTTCCCTCCCATCTACGCTACCCGCCTGACGCGAGGTCTCATCAACGTCAAACTGAAAGAACATAAGCTCATCGAAAAAGCCACCGTCCACGAAATCACCCCTGGTGATCGGGTGGAATTAGGCGCATGTGTTGCCGAATTCTTCCGCGTCAATCACAGCATACCTGATGCTGTAGGTATCGTTCTGCGTACACCCATTGGGATTGTCGTCCATACCGGGGACTACAAATTCGATCACACACCCATTGATGGGCTTCCCGCCGACTTCGGTACTCTGGGTCGCATCGGCAATGAAGGAGTCCTTGTCTTGATGGGCGACAGCACCCGTATCGAAACACCGGGCTATACCCCATCTGAGCGGGTCATCAATGACTCTTTCGACAAAATCTTTGCCAACGCTCCTGGTCGTATCCTCCTTGCCACCTTTGCTTCGCTGCTTTCACGTGTGCAACAGGTCGTTGATACCGCTGTGCGCTATGAGCGTCAGGTCGCCCTCGTCGGGCGCAGCATGGTTAACAACGTCCAGATGGCTATCGAACTGGGCTACCTGAATATCCCCAAGGCTACCCTTATCCGCGCCGAGGACATCAACAAATTTCCACCGGAACGGGTTGTGATCATCTGTACTGGCAGCCAGGGTGAGCCAAGCTCCGCCCTCACCCGCATCGCCAACCAGGATCATCGTCTTGTACGCATCCAGCCTAGTGACACCGTGATTCTCTCGGCCACCCCTGTTCCAGGCAACGAAAAAATGGTCAACCGCACCATCAACAACCTTTTCCGTCAGGGAGCTGAGGTCTACTATCAGGCCATCGCCAACGTTCACGTCTCCGGTCACGCCGCACAGGAAGAATTAAAGCTCATGCTCAGCCTGCTTCGCCCGCAATTCTTCATGCCCGTTCATGGTGAATATCGCCAGCTGATTCTCCATGCCAAGCTTGCTCACTCCATGGGCATGCCCGCCGATCATATCGCCATTGGCGAAGATGGTGACATCATCGAAGTCACTCCCGAAGCTATTAAAGTTGTCGACCACATCGCCTGTGGTAACGTCTTTATCGACGGCCTTGGCATTGGTGACGTTGGTCAGGTTGTCCTGCGCGACCGCCAGGTCCTCGCTCAAGATGGCATCCTTATGGCCGTTCTTACCGTCGATAAAGAAACCGGCCAACCCCTTGCAGGCCCCGATATCGTCTCACGTGGCTTTGTCTACATGCGCGACGCCGAAGAACTGCTGACCAGTGCCCGTGAGCATGTCCTCGCATCTTTCATCGGCCTCAACGGTCATGCCTCTGATTGGACCTTCGTCAAAGACAAAATCAAGCACACACTCAGCGAATTTCTTTATGAGAAAACGCATCGCCGTCCTATGATCCTCCCTGTCGTCGTGGAGGTCTAAGAAAAAGGAGAGAAAAGGCAACATGGCAGAGTTTGCAAACTCTGCCATGTTGCCTTTTCTCTCCTTTTTCACAGCTTCACAACTTCCCTACTTGCTTCTCTCGAACATATGCGCTATTATACGGTTGTCTCTTCAAAACTCTAGAAAAAGGAGAGCATTCAGCATGGCAGGCAACGATCAACAACAAAATAAAGGCTCTATGCGCCAGAAACAACGCATTAGTCCCAGTATAGCCACTAGTGGCTCCTCACGGGTCAGCAAAGTTGTAGGCGGTTCCGGTTCACAAAGTGTGGAACAACGTTCGAGTGCAAATGCCAACTCAAAACGCCCATCCAGAAGTAAATCATCATCTAAAAAAGGCTCATCCGCAAACCCTCGTCGTTCCTCTGTCAAGCCACCCGCTGACAGCACCGCCGCTTCACGCGGGACCGCCAAAGCTCGCGATGCCTGGAGCAATCTCGAACCTCATCACCAGCAGCGCCTACTCAGCAGTATCCTGCTGATTCTCGCTCTCTTTCTCTTTGCCTGCCTGACCATCTTTCGCACCATTCCCTTGTTCAGCGCGATCAACGGAGCCTTTACCGTTATCTTTGGTTGGCCTGCCTATCTGCTAGCCCTGGGTCTCATTGCCTTTGCCATTGCTCATCTCATCGAAGGTATTCGCAACACAAAATTTATTCGTACCTCCTTTGTTTTCGGCCTTATCCTCCTCTGGCTCATCCTGATGGTTGAAAGCCACTTGCTTGTGCCCAACAGTGGTGGTGTACTGGGAGCCTTGCTCGCTCGTCCCCTACTTGGCTGGTCCTCCCCTGGCCTCGGTCACGTCTTGTTGATCGGTCTTTTCATCCTCGTGGCTATTTTTACCTTCCAGATCACGTTTGGTCACCTCATAGCTGTTGCTCGTGCTCTTGGCCTCTTCGCATCTCCCAATGCCACAACCTCATCTACTAACAACGCACCGCTACCTTCACCTTATCGTGGCCAACGCCCTCGTTTCAGCCGCTACAGTACCCCTATGCCCCCATCACTACCATCCGATAACCAGTCGCCACAACCCGCTCCCGACCACGATAGTGACGAAGAAGAAGACGACGAAGACCTCATAGACTTTGAACCAGACTTCGACGACGAAGATGATCCACTCAACGACATCAATATTCATAAAGAGGAGATCAGCCGCGTTCCACGCACTCGTCGTGAAGCTCAACCGCTCAACCGCGATGAACACAATCAGGCCGTTCAGGGTGCTACTCAGCAAGCCTTACCCTTCAATAACAAACCCGTCATCTCATCTGTCGATCAGGATGCAGACAAGAAATATCCTACCCTCGAACCGCTTGCTCCCAATCCCCTTCGCAAGAATGCGCCCAAGGTCATCACTCGTGCCGCCGCCGCTAACGGCCAACAACCTGAAATTGCATCGCCCTGGACTCTTCCCAATACCATCTTGCTCAACAATCCCGAAGAGATGAAAATGCACATGCTGGGCGATGACACCAATACTCTCGCCAAAACCATCCAGGATACCCTGCGCAGCTTCCGCGTCGATGCCGAGGTGCGCCCCGAAGACATCAGCATCGGCCCCACCGTCATTCGCTTCGGTATCCGTCCCACTGGCAAACCAGAAATGAAACAAGATGAAAAAGGTAAATATGTCCCTGTGCGTGATGCTAGCGGCAATATCGTCTACGAGAGCCGTACACGTGTCAGCCGCATTATGGCTCTCCAAAACGACCTTGCCCTTGTCCTCGAAGCTAAAACCATTCGTATGGAAGCCCCCGTTCCTGGCCGTCCCTACGTCGGTGTCGAAATCCCCAATAAAAACAGCCGCCTCGTCACCCTGCGCGAAGTGCTCGAAAGTAAAGAATATCATGCTGCCAAAAGCAAATCCAAACTTGCCGTCGCCCTCGGCAAAGATGTTGCCGGTCAGGTACGTATCGGGGATTTGGCGCGTATGCCGCATTTGCTTATAGCTGGCGCAACTGGGGCCGGCAAGTCAGTTTGCATAAACACCATCATCGCTAGTTTCCTCATCCAGGCTACGCCCGACGACGTGCGTATGCTCATGGTTGACCCCAAAATGGTCGAACTGAGTATGTACAGTGGTATTCCCCACCTGCTCTCACCTGTCGTAACCGAGGTCGAAAAAGTCGTCCCCTTGCTCAAAAACGGTATCGCAGAAATGGAGCGACGCTATCGTCTCTTCTCTCAAATAGGTGTGCGCAACCTCGATGGCTACCGCAAACTCCGCGCCGAAAAGATCGCCCATGGTGACGAATCTCTCAAAAACCTACCTGCCATCGTCATCATTATCGATGAGTTGGCCGACCTCATGATGGCTGCCCCTGAAGAGGTCGAAGGCATGATCTGCCGTCTGGCCCAACTTGCCCGTGCCACCGGCATCCATCTCGTCATCGCCACCCAGCGACCTTCCGTTGATGTCATTACTGGCCTGATCAAGGCTAACATCCCAACCCGCATCTCCTTCATGGTTAGCTCTGCCGTAGACTCACGTACCATCATCGACATGGGCGGTGCCGAACGCCTCCTGGGTCGCGGTGATATGCTCTACCTGCCTGCAGACGCAGGCCGTCCCGAACGCATCCAGTGCTGCTTCCTTGCTGACGACGAGGCCGAAACCCTCGTCAACTACTGGCGACAGCAGGCTCTAGCCCATGCTGCCCCCATTCCTAGCAGTGGCGCCCCGCCAGATGTTGAAGCCGTATCTCAAGCCGTCGAACCCGGTTGGGAGATTAAAGAACAGCCCACCGACGACTTCGAGCTTGAAGACGATCTCCTCGACAAAGCTGAAGAGATCGTGCGCGAATACGAACGCGCCTCCATCTCTCTCCTGCAACGTCGCCTGCGCATCGGCTACTCGCGTGCAGCCCGTCTCATCGACCTCCTCGAAGAGCGTGGCATTATTAGTAGTGCCGACTCCCCCGGCGGCGGTCGCGCCCGCGAAGTCCTCGACATCACCGACGCCCCTACCAGCCCCCAAAGGCGCAACAGCGGTGGCGAAGGCCGCACGATGGCTGATGAAGTCGCGGATATTATCGCCGAGGAGAAGGCACGCGAAGAAGCCCTCAAGAAACAAAAAGCAGCAGGTCGGTCGTCTGACAATAGTGCTGGCGAAAGTAACATGGAAAAACGCGATTAACGTCGTCATAAGGCTTTTTGCATAGAAAAGGCTGAATGGTAAACCTTGCTTGATGTGAGCGTGAAACCGTCTCTTTTTCCCCTCATAATGAGCGTAGCTCAAGGCAGATTTGCCATTCAGCAGAAAAACTAGAGGGCAAACAGAACAGGAAGTCAAGCGGGAAGCCGTTCCAGGATGAGCAAGCCCGTTTCCTCTTCTCGCCCAACTACGACAGGAATGCTCGTGCTTTGGCTGGTTTGCATGCAGAAGTAGGGATCGTCCTGTAGACCAGCGTCGAAGACGCTCTGGGCAGAAGCGCAGTGCTCAAGTATTTTGGGAGGCTGGTAGGCGTGGTAGAGAGTCATAGCGGCAGAGACGCTTTCACGCATAGAAAGAGGCACGCCTTGCTCAGTCACCAGCTGTTGTAGTTCAAGGGCAAGAAAACCTGCACATACCGAGTCATCGAGGGCGAAGTAGCCAAGTTCACCTGAGCAGACGAGGAATATGTTGCTATTGCGCTGCCGTGCCAGTTGGAAAGCGTATGTAACCACAGCGTGAGCGTTGTAGAAACTGCCAGCCAAGCGTGTTGCCTGTTGGGAGCAGGCGTAGAAGGCACGAGTGCCATTGGTGGTCGTCAGAATTAACTCGCGCTGGGTGAGGTCGAGTGTGGAGAACTGCACGGGAGAGTTGCCGTAGTCGAAGTTGGGGAGAGGTTTGACGTTGCGTTCACCACAGAGCAGGCGTCCGGGCTTCCTGGAAGCCGCCTCGCGTGCCTGTTCAATGCTTTCGGCGGCGAAGATACGCGTAGCCCCACGGTCGAAGATAGTAGCCATAGTGGTGGTAGCACGAATGACGTCTATAACGATATAGACATCATTTGTCGGCGCATCTTGTGCGCGGATCGCAAGAAGTTCAGCGGGTGTAAAGAAGACATGAAGTTGCAAGTTATTTCCTTTGCTCAAAGTACACTGCTACAGTATTGTCCATTATAATCTACGGTCAGAGTTGGAGTAAAGTCAAGTGTTCCAAAGGGCGACCCAGGGCTATTCAAAAGTCCACCCGAGGCGAGAAACGACGGCATGGCTCCCGCCACATGAGGACCGCCCCGCCACATGACGACCGCAAGGGTCGTCATGTGGTGGGGCGGTCCTCATGGGGTGTACGAGGATCACTTCCGGTGCCACCACGTTAATGAATCCTTGTCATCATGGGGTGGGGCCGTCATCATGGGGGTGTACGAGCCGTCAAACTATGATACTATTTAAGATATACCCAAGGAACTCATAGTTAGAGTATTCCCCAAAAAAGGAGAGCAGGCATGGATAAGTCAGTACACTCCTATCAAGCAGCCGCTGACGCAGGGACAGGCGTAGCTGTCTCGCGTCCCCCCTTCCTACCTTTTGGTCTCAATGCACAGGAAGCCCTGGCCTATCGCAAGCAGTTGCGTGGCATGATCGGGGTTGCCAGTAAGGTTCCACTCAAGGATCGCTCGGTGCTGAGTTTGCTCTACACACCAGGGGTGGCGGCTTCCTGTGTGGAGATCGCCAAGGAGCCACTTACTTCCTTTGACTACACGATGCGTGGCAACACAATTGCCTTAGTAACTGATGGTTCGTCGGCCTTTGGCCTGGGCAATATCGGCCCCCTGGCGGCCTTGCCCATGCTCGAAGATGCCTGCATCCTTTTCAAGTCATTTGGAGGTGTGGATGCCTTTCCGATCTGTCTCGCCACCCAGGATGTGGAAGAGATCATTGCGACAGGTATGGCGATCTGGCCAACTTTTGGAGGCATCTGCTTGAGTAGCATTACATCTCCACGCTGTTTTACGGTTGCTGACCATCTAGCGCGAGCCGTCAATGTGCCCGTGCTGCATGCGGAACAGCACGCCATGGCGACAGCCATTCTGGGTGGTCTCTATAACGCACTGAAGCTGGTGGGCAAGGCGAAAGAAGATGTGCGCGTTGTTATCAATGGAGCTGGCCCCGGTGGTATCGGAGTGGCTGAACTCCTGTTGCAGGCTGGCTTTCAGCACATCCTGATCTGTGATCGCCTCGGTATCCTGTATCGCTATCGTACTTATCATATGAACTGGGTCAAGCTGGATATCGCTCGTCGAACCAATCATGCAGATGTTACAGGGAAACTCAGCGATGCCCTGCGTAATGCAGATGTGCTGATTGGCCTTTCCTCCTGGAATACCGTGACTCCTGAGATGGTATCCTCGATGGCCAGCGATCCGATTGTCTTTGTATTGGCTGTACCCAATCCCGAAATTTCACCGGAAGCGGCTCGTGCTGCTGGAGCGGCAGTGGTAGCGACGGGACGGGCGGATTATCTTAATCTGATCACGAACGCACTGGTTTTACCAGGTATCTTTCGTGGAGCATTGGATGTACGTGCCACTGCCATAACGCAGGAGATGTTGATGGCGGCGGCGCAAGCAATTGCTGATCTGGTGCCCACGGAGCACCTCTCGCCAGAGCGCATTGTACCATCGGTCATGGATTACGCAGTGGCTTCCTGCGTGGCCGGAGCTGTTGCGGCTGCGGCTATGCAGAGTGGGGTGGCACGCATTGAGCGCGACCCAGTTGAGATCGAAGTACAGGCGCGAGCTACTATTTACGAAGGACATCGACCTGTGCCGCCGCCCTCTCATCGTGCGCATACATTGCAAGAGCGGTCGCTTGAGCTGCACCGTCGCTACCAGGGAGTACTGGAAATTCAGCCCAAGATACCCATTCGTGATCAGTCCATCCTCAACTCCTTCTATTTGCCAGCAGGTATTCCCGAGGCGACGCGCCAGATTATAGCTCAACCGGATACTATCTTTGATTATACAGGTAAGAGTAACCGTGTGGCAATTGTCACCGATGGCAGCGCGGTACTTGGACTAGGTAACATCGGCCCACGAGCAGCGCTGCCGGTGATGGAAGGAAAGGCCATCCTTTTTCAGACGTTTGCGGGGATCGAAGCCTATCCTATTTGCCTTGGTACCCAAGATATAGATGAGATCGTTGCTGCAGTTGAGCGCATCACTCCGGCCTTTGGTGGGGTCAATCTGGAAGATATTGCCGCACCGCGCTGCTTTGAGGTGGAAGAGCGGTTAAGTAAAATGCTGGACATTCCTGTTTTTCACGATGATCAGCATGGGACAGCGATTGTGATCCTGGCAGGTATCATGAATGCTTTGCGCCTGGTACGCAAGCAAAAGGAGGATGTGACGGCGGTGATTGTGGGTGCGGGAGCAGCAGGTACGGCAACGGCCCATATGTTGTTGGAGTGGGGAATCGGAAAGCTATTAATGGTGGACCGCATAGGCATTTTAAGAACAGGGCTTGCCGGTATGACGCCTGCTCAGGAGGCATTAGCGCAGCGAACCAACCCTGATGGCAAGAGTGGGGGATTGACTGAGGCGATTGAGGGAGCCGATATCTTCATTGGAGTGTCCGCGCCGGGTATTCTGACGCCCGCCATGGTACAGACGATGGCATCTGATGCGATTGTCTTTGCACTGGCTAATCCCGACCCTGAGATTCTGCCGGAGGATGCGCTGGCAGCAGGAGCGCGAGTCATAGCGACGGGACGTTCGGACTTTCCCAACCAGGTGAACAACTCCCTGGTATTCCCCGGTCTTTTCCGGGGCGCACTGGATGTGCGGGCGCGTGAAGTTAATAAGAAGATGAAACTGGCTGCCGCTGAACGTTTAGCGTCACTGGTGAGCGACAAAGACCTGAAGGAAGGTCAGATTATTCCTCAGGCGATGGACTACGAGATTGCTCCAGCCCTGGCCGCCGCGGTGGCGCAAGCGGCTATGGAGAGTGGATCAGCACGCCTGCGCGTTGATCCAGAGGTGGTAGCGCAACACTGCCACGATTTTATCTATGAGGGGCTGTTGACACCGGTGCCCCCATTGGAGGAGACACCGGAAGGAGCTAAGGTGTAACAACCCTTACAACTTAGCCCCTACCAATCACTTAAAGGATTGAGTCCCTTTTATGGCAGTGAGAAAATCAGCCATTTGAGCGTGCGCATCTCCTTTGTTTGACCCTCAAACCTGCTTAAGTGAGATGTATTGGCCACAAGGGCCCCTACGCGAGGTGGTGTCTGCACTGTCCAAAAACCCTACCCGTGAGAGCGAGGTAGCTGTCGGGATAGGAGAGTATCGCCTACTGCCTGTGAGGAATGCTTGCGCTCAATGAAGGCAATGGGCCCTCGGTCCACTCAAGGCCAGCACGTGATCGCCAGGACGCAACGGCATTGTCTCTCAGTTCCATATCTGCCTTGCTCCCATTGCACCAGCAATCTAACGGCGAATGAGGGTGACGGGTTCTGACGTTCGCGCGATCGGGGAGGATGGTGTCTGTTGTCTCCAAGGTATCTATTGTGTCAGATGTATCAGTTGTATCTGTTGTCTCACTTGCGTCAGAGGTATCTGTGGTTTGCCTATCCTGGCTTTTCTGGAGAAGGGAGAGGTGATGAAGCGATGTATCAGTTGTATCTGTTGTCTCACTTGTGTCAGATGTCTCTGTGGTTTGCGTCTCCTTGCTCTTGTGGAGAAGTGAGGGGTGATGAAGCGTGGTATACTTGCCACGAGAGGGTCGGAGGATTTCGCCAACGGCGTGCATCCGACCGAGGGTGAGACGTACTGAGGTATACCTTTGACCTGTCAGTTCGGCAAGCTCTTGGGGGCCCAGAGGAGCGTCAGCCTCTTTTAGAGCCCGGAGAAGCTGCTGTCGTTCCAGAGAGAGGTTTGGGCCAGCATTGAGCAGGGTGGAGACAGGGTGGGTGTTTTCTTCGAGCCACTGGATACACGGGATGCCGGACTCATTTTCCACGATCTGATAGCTCAGGTGAGGAGCTTTTTGGCTGAGGTTGTTTTTGGTGGTGGCGAGGATGCGCTTGTTCTCATCATAGGGGTCCTGGGCGACGAGCAGGCCGGTGCGGGCCGCGGCGATGATGCCGATGGAGCCCGCACCGCGATAGAGGGCATTGTGCGAAGTCCCTTTCTTGAGGTGGCGGATCATGAGGATGGCACAGCCGGTGCGCTCGGCGAGTTGGGCCAGGGGAGTGAAGACTTCGCGGATATCCTGGTCACGGGAGGAGTCCACGTGGTGTCCCAGAACGGCCATGAGAGGGTCCAGCACGACGAGTACCGCGTTGGTTTGCTTGATGGCTTTTTCCAAGAGTTCCAGGTCATGGGCGAGGGAGAAGGGACGGTCGACGACCGCCATCTTTTTGGGATCCAGGGCTTGGACTCTGTTGAGCAGAAGAACGTGTGAAGGGTCGCCTCCTGCGGCTTGCAGTCGGGGTTTGAGCGTATCGGCGGCGCCATCTTCGGGGGCGATCAAGATAACGCCTCCCTGTTGGCCAGGTGTACCATCGGGCATTGGCAGGCCTGAAGAGACGCGGGCGGCTAGATCGAGGGCGAGCAGAGACTTGCCCATGCCGGGGTCGCCGTCCAAGAGGGTGATTTTACCCAGGGGGAGATGTTTGTGCCATAACCAATGAACTGGCTGGGTTTCGACCTGCGAGAGGAGTAAACCGAGTGGTTCTTCGTCGGCAGGAGGAGCCGGAGCCTCTTCATCCGGCTTGTGTGAGGGGGAAACGGCGCCCTCTCTGGTGGCGAACTTGACGAACTGGTCAAGTCCGGGCAGGGCCTGGCGGATGGATTGGTCGCTGGCCCCTTGCTCTCGCATGATCCTGACCATGCGAGTAAGGATTGCATTTCGGCGTTTGAGGGCTTTTTCTCTTTTGAGTTGCTTGATCATTGTGCGTTCCTTTTTGACAATGTGGTTGAGCAGTTGCAAGCCTTCGTTGAGACGGCGAACGGCTTGTCTGGCTTGGGCAGATGGGGTGGCCATGTGAAAACCTGCGACTTTCATGTCTGACGAGTGCAGATGAGGGGATGTTGCCAGGGAAGCGAAGGGGATAGGTGTTCGCTTTGTTTCTAGTATACAGGATGGGACCAAATCTCTCACAGATAGGTTTTTTGCCATTTTTTAAGAAGGGGAAGTGCGTCGAGCAGGAGCGGGAGAGAATTCCCGGAATAGAATTAACTAACTATTTGTTAGTAACTACGAAAAGATAACTATGGCTCGTCCATAAGGACAAATATCTCAGTTGCCATAGAACATACACAGTACAAGAAAGGATATAGTACAACATGACTCTTTCACTCGGTCTCTTACTTATTCGTCTGGTGGTCGGTCTGACCCTGGCCGCCCACGGCTCACAAAAGCTCTTTGGGTGGTTTGGAGGCAACGGCTATGCCAAGACCTCCGGTTGGTTGCAGTCACAGGGGCTGCGGCCAGGACGCTTCTGGGCACTCGTTGGAAGCTTAGGTGAGTTTGCCGGTGGTTTGCTATTTGCCATTGGTCTACTGACCCCTCTGGCGGCTATCGCACTCACCGCTAGTATGCTGATGGCCATGCTCAAGTTCCACTGGTCCAATGGCTTCTGGAACGCCAAGCACGGGTACGAGTACCCGCTCATCCTGCTGGTAGCCAGTCTGGCCGTTGGTCTCATTGGCCCCGGCAGCTATGCTATTGACGCGCTGATCGGCTTCACGCTCTCAATGCCGGTGTTTCTGGTTCTGTTGGTCATCGCCGTTCTCTTCGATGTCGTCGGCATTGCGCTGAGCAGGCGGAATGCCCTCCAGCACACCACCGTATAAGCAGTAATCCCTCTTGGGTCCAACCTCTACGCGGGTGGGAAGCCAGGGCGCATATCCTGCGCCCTGGCTTCCCACCCGCGTACTTTGTCAATTTGGGCACCGCATCCACGTGTTCTGCCTGCTTTCGAGAGTATATGGAGGCTTACACAGCCAGGTTCGTTTGGGAACGAATGCGCTAAAGTATTGTCCACGCAAGTTCTACTACCAATTCGTGCAAGGCGAGATGCTGGTCAACGAATTCGTGCTGGAAGGCACGCTGGCCCACCAGCGCGTCCACCAGGCCGGGACCCACACGACGGCAGAGGGAGAGCTAGAGACCACACGCCTGTACCTCTATAGCGAAGCCCTACACCTGAGCGGCTTTGCCGATGTGATCGAGGAGAGAGGGGGAGTGTTTTTTCCGGTGGAGTACAAGCATGGACACCAGGGGACCTGGCTCAACGACCATATCCAGCTCTGTGCGCAGGCACTCTGCCTGGAGGAACGACAACCGGGCAAACCGCTCATTCCTCATGGGTACATCTTCTCTATTGGCTCGCGACGACGAACCCAGGTGAAATTTAGCACGGAGCTACGCAAGAAGACACGGGCCACTATCGCCCAGGCGTTGAAAGTCGCGACACTCGAAACACCACCCCCCCCTCTCTCGGGCAAACTCGTCGTGCGCTGCCCACCCTGTAGCCTGTTGCCCCTCTGCCTGCCGGAGGAAGTCCGCCTGCTGCAAGCCAAAAAAAGATGAGCAGTCCGCCTTGTTCTCATGACGACCGCTTGCCTGCATGACGACCGCAAGGGTCGTCACTACTATACGACGGTAAAACATTCCGTTCGTTACCGGTGGCATTTGGCCGCATGACGACCGCAAGGGTCGTCACTACTATACGACGGCTCGTGCTCATCACGTTGCGGCACGTAAAAATAGTAATATAGAAGGAGAATGTTCATGCCAACGCTGTACCTGACCGAAGATTATAGCCTGGTGCGCCGTGATACCGAAGACACCTTGCTGGTGCAAATTCCCGAAAAGCGAGCCAAGGATGGTGCGATACCTGCACCTGCTCGCAAAGAACACATTCCGCTCGTCAAGATCGATGAGGTGGTGGTGCTCGGCGAGGTAACGCTGACCGCCTCGGCTCTGCACCTGCTGCTGGAACGCAACATCGAGATCACCTTCCTGAGCCATTTTGGGCAATTCAAGGGTCGCCTCTCGCCACCCTTTTCGAAGAATGCCATCTTGCGTCTGGCCCAATACCGGGCGCATCAGGACATGGCCACACGCTGTGAGCTCGCCCGACGCTTCGTGATCGGCAAGCTGACCAATCAGCGTCAGCGGTTACAACGCTTCAACCGAACACATCGGGATGCTGAGGTCAGTCAGGTGATCCAGCAACTGACTGAGCTGATCGGCGGTTTGGCGAACCTCTCAGTGGATCGACCACATGGGATGAAGCCATTAGCCAGTGGGGACCATCGTGTTGAAGGCACCGCTCTGGAAACCATCCTGGGCATGGAAGGGGCAGGCAGTGCCGCCTACTTTCGCTGCTTTGGCAAGTTCCTGAGTGATCCCAGGCAGTGGCCTTTCCCAGGACGTGTCAAACGTCCCCCAACCGATCCGGTGAACTCCTTGCTGAGTTTTGGATATTCCTTGCTCACCAATAAGGTTGCCAGTGCAGTGCAACTCGTTGGCTTCGACCACTTTGTGGGCTACCTGCATAGTTCCTTCTATGGAAGACCGGCTTTAGCATTGGATATCATGGAAGAATTTCGACCGGTTATCGTCGATTCAGTCGTGTTGAATATGCTTAACAACCGCATGGTGACACCGAACGACTTTGTAATCGAGTTGGGAGCCTATCGCCTCAAGGATGAACAGCGCAAGGTCTTCTTTACCAAATTTGAAGAGCGGCTCAATGAAGAGGTGAGCCATCCCATCTTCGGCTACAAAGCCACCTACCGGCGTTGTATCGAGTTGCAAGGACGGCTTCTGGCGAAGTGTGTCACCGGCGAAATTGAGGAGTATCCTCCTTTTCTCGTTCATTGATGAGGATGCCATGAAAACCAAAGCCAAGATCAAGAGTAGCAGCGCGATCACCTGTTACGTGATTGCGTACGATATTCCCGATGACAAGAGGCGCACCAACATCCACAAACTGCTGTTGGGTTTTGGAAAGTGGACCCAATACTCGCTCTTCGAATGTTTCCTGAGTCGAAAAGAACTCATTCTGTTACGCGCCAAGCTGGAAGAGCACCTGATAGCCAAAGAGGACAGTGTGCGGTTCTATCCCTTGTGTGCGAGTTGTGTGAGCAAGGTGGAAACGGTGGGCGGACCATTGCCCTCTGAAGATCGCCTGTTCGTTTTATAAACTGAGCAAGTGAGCGCGAGGCGCAGTGATGACGTCTCTGAGCGTAGCCTCGCGCTTGGCTCTCCAAGCCATTTGAAGGCAAAAAGCCTCCCACATGCCGCCGTTTTTGGACGAAAAAAACCTCCCAAAAAAGAGCCTCGCGCAAAGTATTGCATAAACTGGCTTCTTATGCTATACTAGAAGTACCGCAGGCTAAATGTGTGATTTGACAATCGCTTTGTCCTCGCAAATATCGATTGGAGCATTATCCAGACATAATGACGGCTAAATGTGTGATTTGACAATCGCTTTGTCCTCGCTGTAGGAATTGTAAAGTTACCCAAGGTTGTCCCAGCGGCTAAATGTGTGATTTGACAATCGCTTTGTCCTCGCTGCGTTACCACAGGGCAAGTGGCATGTCGATGCATTGGCTAAATGTGTGATTTGACAATCGCTTTGTCCTCGCTGCGTTACCACAGGGCAAGTGGCATGTCGATGCATTGGCTAAATGTGTGATTTGACAATCGCTTTGTCCTCGCGAAAACTGTCATTGCAGGTGAAGAGGGATCGCAGCGGCTAAATGTGTGATTTGACAATCGCTTTGTCCTCGCCCTCCTATTACGGCGGATACAACTACAACAACAGCGGCTAAATGTGTGATTTGACAATCGCTTTGTCCTCGCCAGTGACACATATGTTGTCCACCACCTGGCTCTAATCCTTGCTTGACGTCCCTCACAAAATCAGGCCAGTCCTCGTTTTGACGCATATCTGTGCGTGTAGCGCTTTCTTTGACCCATAAGGTGTCCTGTGGTCCATTTCTCGAACATATGGCTCATTTTCACAGAAAATGACGGACTACTGGTCGTGGATATGGGTCAAAACGGACAGGATATGGGTCAAAACTCGTTTTTTGGCCTTTCTTGTAGTACACTTTGTGCAAGAATTTCCACGAGGGAAATGTGACCCATGAAAACGCGCATGGACCAGGCCCAATTTCAGCACTACTGCTGCGAACAGCATTTCACTGCCCAGACCCAGGATCTCCTCGCCCGTTTGCGTCATTCTCCGCCAGCACGCCGTGTTCAGGGACGAAGAGGGAACGTGTCCGGCTTTTTTCCCAGCCGAAAAATGGGCGTGGCGATCCAGTTTGAAAGCTCGCTTGAGTTAAGCGCCATCTATCTGATGGAGCAGGATGATGCGGTCCTCGAATTTTACGATCAGCCCGTGCGCCGTGTCGGCGCGTATCGCATCCCCGTTGGAAATGGGAGAAGTTAGAGCGAACACTTCTGGACGAAGGAACTTACCTGGCGGAGAAATCCAAAGGGAACGGTAGCATGTTCCTGAAGCGTCAATGGGGAAGAAG
>WNGD01003020.1_pt1 | contig 17357 bp, 16 predicted proteins | sample 5400671 | NCBI WGS metagenome assembly WNGD01 (sample SAMN13153369, study PRJNA577476) | soil metagenome | isolation source: 40 cm soil or saprolite under grassland replicate 2 | place: USA:California | collected 2016-06-15
AGCTGGAGGTCTTCGAGCGCACCTCCGAGACGCTCGGCCCGATCTTCCTCGAGCGGCCCGACACGCTCGGCCGGTCGAAGATCAACATCAACGTGAGCTTCCAGTACGTGCAGTTCGACGCCTTCGACGGCACGAGCCTCCGCCGCCTCGAGGCACCCGACCCGATCATCACGCGCGTGACGGGGGCGGGCGGGGCCCTGCTCGGCTTCACGGCCAACCGGCTCCAGTACCGGCTGCGCATCCAGGACTACGTGACCGCGGTCAGCGTCACCTACGGCGTGCTCGACGCGCTCGACGCGAACCTGCTGATCCCGCTCATCCAGACCAACTTCGCCGCCGGCGTCACATCCCAGCAGGAGTTCATCGCGGGCCCCGACGGCATCTTCACGCCGTCCGCCGGCCCGCCGCGTACGGGGAGCACCAAGGGCGACACCTTCGGCGTCGGCGACCTGCTCCTGCGCCTCAAGTACCAGCTGCCGCAGCAGGGCGGCCTCAAGTCGGCCGCCGGCCTCCAGCTCCGGCTGCCGAGCGGCCGGGATGAGGACTTCCAGGGCATCGGGAGCTTCGAGGCCTCGCCCTCGTTCTTCGCCTCGACGATGCTGTGGTCACGGGTGGAGCCGTACGTCAACGGCGCCATCGACCTCCTGGCCGACGACGTCGGCCGCAGCCAGGCGCGCTACGGTGTCGGCTTCGACGTGGACGCGACGCGACGCCTCGGGCTCGCGTTCGCCTTTCTCGGCCGCAGCGAGTTCGAGCGCAGCGCACCGGCGGGAGAGACCGATTTCCTCCACCTCGTGAGCGGGAGGCCGGCGCTGCGACCTCTGCTCGGCATCGATTTCGAGCGCAACGACTTCTTCGATTTCTCCTTCGGGGCACGCACGGTCGTCTGGCGGGACATCATGGTGTTCGCGAACGGCATCTACGCGCTCAACGATGCCGGGCTGCGCAACGACACGATCATCCCGACGGTGGGGGTCGAGGGAACCTTCTGACGAACCGGGCCCCGTACCTCGAGTTCTTCGGGATGAACGAGGCGCCGTTCCCGGCGGCGGCGGATCCGGGCCGCACCTTCCCGGCGCTCTCGTACGACAGCGCCCGCGCGGCGCTCGTGCAGGGGATCACCGAGCGGCGGGGCCTGCTCTGTCTCGTGGGCGAGGCGGGCACCGGCAAGACCCTGCTGCTCCGCACGCTGCTCGAGGCCCCCCCGCCGGGCGTCCGGCCGGTCATGCTGCTGCAGCCGGGCATCGAGTTCGAGGCCCTGGTCGAGTTCCTCGCGCTGCAGCTCGGCCGGCCGGCCGGGACGGCGTCGAGCGCAGGGCTGGACGGTCTGCGGACGGCGCTCGCGGCCGAGGCCGAGGCGGGCCGCGACGTGCTCCTGCTCGTCGAGGAAGCGCAGGCGCTGCCGTCGAGCACGCTCGCTGGCCTGCCCGAGCTGATCCAGCCGCTCACCGGCTCGGGCGGGAGCGCCATGCAGGTGCTTCTGGCGGGGCAGCCGCCGCTCCTGGCCGCGCTCAGGGCAGCGGGGCTCCGCACCCGCGTCGCGGTCATCGCACGCCTCGAGCGGCTCGCCCCGAGCGACGTCGCCGTCTACGTCCACGGCCGGCTCGCGCACGCGGGCGCGCCGCGGAAGCTCTTCACGCCCGGCGCCGTGGCGAGGATTGCCAGGCTGACCGAGGGTGTGCCGCGGCGCGTGAACATGATCGCCGACGCGAGCCTGACGGTGGCCTGGAAAGCCGGGGCGCGTCCGGTCACCGAGGAGCACGTGAGCGCCGCGTGGGAGAGCTACGCCCAGCTCGAGGCAACGCCTGCGCCGGGAGCCCTGCTCGAGGAGCCGGTGGCGACGCCCGTGCCGGCGAGCGCGCTTCCACCGGTCCGCGAGGCCCTTTTCCCTCCGCCGACGCGGACCACGACCCCCCGCCCACACCGCGCCACCTGGGCGCTCGTCTTCCCCGCCGGCGCGCTGGCCGCGGTGCTCTTCGCGGTCGTCGTCGCGCGCGCGCCTTCGGGATGGCATTGGGGCGCAAAACGACCGCCGTCGCCGGTCGCGACGGCAAGCGAGGCCCGGCGGGTCGTCGCCGCGCCGCCACGGCAGCCCGCGCGCGAGCCGCTCCCGACGCCCGGCGAGGCGCTCGACGCGGTCGACGCCTTCCGCCGCGCCTACGAGGCGAGGGACGCCGCGGCGGTCGAGGGGCTCCTGGCCCTCGATGCGACGCAGGGCGGAACGGCCCGCCTCGCGGCGATCGCGCCCGACGTGCGGGCTCTCGACCGGCTCGAGGACGTCGCCTACCTGCAGCCCGCGGCGCAGGTGGCGGCGCGTGGCCCGGCCATGGAGGTGCGCACCTCCTTCGAGATCCGCTACCGCGACCGGGCGGGGCACACGGGTGCGCTGCGCGGCACGGCCGTGTGGCAGGTCGCACGCCGGGACGGGACGCCACGCATCGTCGGCCTGTCGCGCGCGCTGGCGCCGGGCTCCGTCCTCCCCCACGAGCTCGCGGTCGCGAAGCCCTGAGGGCGAGGGCTGCTCAGGACCGTGACTGCGGCGCGGGGAGGCGGGGGCACCGTCTCCGCTTCGATTCGGCGCCGCCGGCCAACGGGCCCCATCGGCCGTCTCGTTCGGACGCCTCATAGGCGCTCCGACGGCGCCCCCGCCTCCCCGCTATCCGGCCCGCGCACATGCTAGCTAGCTGGCGTGAGCGATCCATAGCACGAGGTTGCCTCGGGCATGCTGATGCTGGCCCCGCTCGTACACCTCGCGGGCGAGCGGCTCCTTGTACCCGAAAGCGGAATGTTGGTATCTCCCTCCCGTTCACGAGAACTCACGAGGTGAGGCGATGACGCCCAAGTCTCAGAAGCTCGATCTCGAGGCCGCCGCGCGGCTCGTCCAGCCGCGCGACTCGCTGCTCTGCGGCTTCGTCGCGGGCCAGCCGGTTGGCTTCCTCGAGGCGCTCGGCGCCCGCACCGACCTCGAGGACGTCGCGCTCTACACGGGGCTCCTGACCCAGCCGTTCGCGCTCCTCAAGAACCCCGGGGTGCGGGTGGTGAGCGGGTTCTTCGGACCGATCGAGCGGATGGCGCGCGCCGCCGGGGCGCGGGTCAGCTATCTGCCCGCCGACTTCAACGGCCTCGAACGCCGGGCGCTCCGCATGAAGCCGCGCGTGGCCCTCGCCGTCACCTCGCCCCCCGATCGCGAGGGCTGGCTCAGCTTCGGCGTGCAGGCCGGCGCCAGCTACCGGCCGTTCCTCCAGGCGGCGCGCGATCCCGCGCGGCTGGCCATCGCCGAGGTGAATCCGCGGATGCCCCGCATCGACGGCGTCCCCGAGCTCGGCGGCAACCGCGTGCACCTCTCGGAGGTCGACGCGTGGGTCGAGCACGAGACCGAGCTGGTGACGCTCCCCGAAGAGCCGCCGTCGCCGGAGGAGCTCGCGATCGCCCGCCGGGTGTGCGACCTGATCCAGCCCGAGGCGATCCTCCAGTTCGGCATCGGCGCCATTCCCGACGAGATCGCGCGCATCCTCGCCGAGCGGCCGGCGGGCGGCTTCGGCATCCACACCGAGATGATCGCGGACGGCGTGATGCGCCTGCACCAGGCGGGCAAGGTGACGAACCGCAAGCCGCTCTACGACGGCTTCACGGTGGCGACCTTCGCGCTCGGCAGCCAGACGCTCTACCGCTGGCTCGACGGCAACCCGTCCGTCCGCATCCTCCCGGTGACGGACGTGAACGAGACGTCGGTGCTGCAGCAGCTCCCCCGCTTGACCAGCATCAACGGCGCGCTGTCGATCGACCTCGCGGGGCAGGTCGCCGCCGACTCGCTCGGCGGCCGGCAGTACTCCGGCACGGGCGGTCACGAGTCGTTCGTCAGCGGCGCCGCGGCCGCGCCCGAGGGGCGGAGCTTCCTCTGCCTCAAGTCGACGGCGAAGGTCGGCGGCACCCGCGTGTCGACCATCGTCGCCGCGTTCAGCGAAGGCACGCGCGTCACCACGCCGCGCCATCACGTGCAGTGGGTGGTCACCGAGCACGGCGCGGTCGATCTGTCCGTGCTGAGCGACGCGGAGCGACCGCGCGCGCTGATCGAGCTCGCGCATCCCGACTTTCGCGAGTCCCTACGGACCGCCGCATGGCCTCTCGGGGGAATCCAATGAGCGAACGAGCCAGTGATCGGATCGACGGCCCGAGTCCGCGCGAGGTCGTCGTGCGCGGAAGCGCCGCGGGGTTCGCGCAGGAAATCGTCGTCGGCGCGCACCGTCTGGCGGCCGACGAGCCGACCTCCGTGGGCGGGACCGACACGGGGCCCAACCCCTACGACCTCCTGCTTGCGAGCCTGGGCTCCTGCACCTCGATGACGGTCGCACTCTACGCGCGACGCAAGGGCTGGCCGCTCGAGGGCGTCACGGTCCGGCTGCGACATTCGAGGATCCACGCCGCCGACTGCGCGGACTGCGAGACCCGCGAGGGGATGATCGACCGGATCGAGCGCGACATCGAGCTCGCCGGAGCGCTGACGGACGAGCAACGAGCGCGGCTCCTCGAGATCGCCGACCGCTGCCCCGTGCACAGGACGCTGGTGTCGGAGATCGACATTCGCACGCGCCTCACCGGGTGAAGCGCTGATCTTCAAGCAGCCGTGTGACGAAGGCGTCGTCCGTGCCGCACGTCCCTCCCCGCCGTGTGCGGAGGCCGCTCGGCCGTGGGTGCTGGCCACGACGGTGCTCGGCTCGAGCCTCGCCTTCATCGACGGCACGGTCGTCAACGTGGCCCTGCCGGCGCTGCAGCGTGAGCTCGGGGCCACCGTCGCCGATGTCCAGTGGGTCGTCGAGGCGTATGCGCTCCTCCTCTCCGCGCTCCTGCTGGTCGGCGGCTCGCTGGGCGATCGGCTCGGACGGCGGCGCGTCTATGCGAGCGGGATCGTGCTCTTCGCCGCGGCGTCCGCGGCCTGCGGGCTGGCGCGCGGCGTACGGCAGCTGGTGATCGCGCGCGCGGTGCAGGGGATGGGCGCGGCGCTGCTCGTGCCGGGCAGCCTCGCCATCATCAGCGCGTCGTTCCCCACCGAGGAGCGCGGACGGGCCATCGGGACGTGGTCGGGCTCGAGCGCGATCACGACCGCCCTGGGGCCCGTGCTCGGCGGCTGGCTGATCGAGCACCTCTCGTGGCGCTGGGCGTTCTTCGTGAACCTCCCCGTCGCCGCGGCCGTGCTCGGGCTGCTCTTCTGGCGGGTCCCGGAGAGCCGAGATCCGGAGGCGGCCGGCCCGCTCGACTGGCTCGGTGCGGCGCTCGTGATCGCGGGCCTGGGCGGGATCGTGTACGCGCTCGTCGAGTCCTCGCGTCTGGGGTGGGGGCAGCCGTGGCTCGTGGGGGCCCTCGCCGGGGGAGGAGGCGCGCTGCTCGCGTTCGGCGCCGTCGAGGCACGGAGCCGCTCCCCGATGGTGCCCCTGGCGATCTTCCGATCGCGGAGCTTCACGGGCGCCAACCTCCTCACGCTGCTCCTCTACGGCGCGCTCGGAGGCGTCTTCTTCTTCCTGCCGCTCGACCTCATCCAGGCGCAGCGGTACTCCGCGACCGCGGCCGGCGCCGCCGGCCTGCCGTTCGTCCTCGTCCTCTTTCTGCTCTCGCGCTGGTCGGGCGGCCTGGTGGACCGCTTCGGCGCGCGGCTTCCCCTGGTCGTGGGGCCGGTGATCGCCGCCGGCGGCTGCGCTCTCCTGGCGCTGCCGGGAATCGGCGGCAGCTACTGGGGCACGTTCTTCCCGGCCATGGTCGTGCTCGGGCTCGGCATGGGGGTGAGTGTCGCGCCGCTCACCACCACCGTGATGAACGCGGTCGACGTGCGCCACGCCGGCGTCGCCTCGGGCATCAACAATGCCGTGGCGCGCGCCGCAGGGCTGCTCGCGGTCGCCGTCCTGAGCGTGCTCGTCCTGCACGTGTTCAACCGCGAGCTGGACCGCCGGCTCTCCGCCTTGAGCCTGGCACCGGCCGTCGTGGCGGCGCTCGATCCCGAGCGGGTGAAGCTGGGCGGCGCCGAGGCTCCGCCGGATGCGGGCGCGTCGGACCGGGCCGCGATCCAGCGGGTCATCGCCGAAGCGTTCGTCACCGGCTTCCGGTGGATGGCGCTCGTCGCCGCGGGCCTCGCGCTCGCGAGCGCGCTCACCGCCTCGGTGATGATCGACGGGGGCCTCGGAACGGTGGTGGATTCAGCCTGGCGGGCCGGCTATGCAGGGGGCGGTCGAGATCGGCACCTGCGAGGAGCACCCAGCGATGCATGACGTCTCCGTGAAGAAGCCGCACCTCGCCGCGCATCGCGGCGCGGGCACGGCTGCGCCGGTGGAGTTGAACCGGACGTTGCTCGACGTCTCGCGCTCCACCGCCTCGCACCGGGACCTCCCGAGCCTGCTCCGCGACCTCCGCCGAGTGCTCCGCGGGGTCGCCCGCTTCGACCGGCTGGCGCTCGTGCTGCACGACCCGGCGCGCGACGTCATGTGCCTGCACACCATCGCCACCGCCCATCCTGCCCTCAAGACGGTGGTCGAGCTGCCCCCCGCGGAGTCGCCCTCCGGCGTCGCGTGGCAGACCCAAGAGCCCGTCGTGGTCTCGAGCGTCGCCCGCGACCCGCGCTTTCCCCGCGTCGCGGAGATCCTGGCCGCCGAAGGGATGCGCTCGTTCTGCGTCCTTCCGCTCACCTCATCGCTCCGCCGCCTCGGCGCGCTCGGCTTCGCCAGCGCGGAGGAGGACGCGTTCGCGGAGGCGGACGTCGAGCTCCTGCAGCAGGTCACCGGCCAGGTGGCGCTGGCGGTCGACAATACCCTCCATCACGAGGCCGCGCAGCACGCGCAGCAGGAGCTGGCGCGGGAACGGGACCGGCTGCGGCTGCTCCTCGAGGTGAACAACGCGCTCGTCTCCAACCTCGAGCCGCGCGCCCTGTTCAGCGCGATCGCGACGTGCCTGCGGCGGGTCGTCTCCCACGACTACACGAGCCTCGCGGTCTACGACGCCACGCGGAACGCGTTCGACATGTCGGCCATCGAGTTCGCCGGCAAGGGGTTCGTGAAGGAGCACATGTCCGTCCCCCTGGACGGGTCGCCCGCGGGCACCGCGTTCGCCGCGGGCAGGCCCGTGCGGCTCCAGCGAGCGGACCTCGAGGGGCTGTCCGCCGAGGTTGCGCGCCTGCTGCTCGCCGAGGGCATCCAGTCGATGTGCTGCGTCCCTCTGACGGTGCACGACCGGCGGCTCGGGACCCTCAACATCGGCCGGCTCGGCAGCGAGCCGTTCACCGCCGAGGATGCGGAGCTGCTGGCCGGGGTGGCGAACCAGGTGGCCTTCTCGGTCGAGAACGCGCTCGCCTTCCAGGAGATCGCCGAACTCAAGGACAGGCTCGCCGCGGAGAAGGTCTACCTGGAGGACGAGCTCCGCACCGACTACAACTTCGAGGAGATCATCGGCGACTCGCCGGCGCTGAAGCGCGTGCTGCACCAGGTGGAGACGGTCGCGCCGACCGACTCGGCGGTGCTCGTCGGCGGCGAGACCGGCACCGGCAAGGAGTTGGTCGCGCGAGCCATCCACGACCTGAGCCGGCGTCGCGAGCGGACGTTCGTCAAGATCAACTGCGCCGCCATCCCGACGGGCCTCCTCGAGAGCGAGCTGTTCGGCCACGAGCGGGGCGCCTTCACGGGCGCCATTGCCCAGCGGATCGGGCGCTTCGAGCTGGCGGACGGCGGGACGATCTTCCTCGACGAGGTCGGCGACATCCCGCTCGAGCTGCAGCCGAAGCTGCTGAGAGTGCTCCAGGAGCAGGAGTTCGAGCGCCTCGGCAGCACCCGCACGAAGCGGGTCGACGTGCGGGTGGTGGCGGCAACGAACCGCAACCTCGAGGAGATGGTGGCGGCCGGGAGCTTCCGGAACGACCTCTACTACCGGTTGGACGTCTTCCCGATCACCCTCCCGCCGCTCCGCGAGCGCCCGGAGGACATCCCCCCTCTCGTCCGCTACTTCGCGCAGAAGTTCGCGCGCCGGATGAAGAAGCGCATCGACACCATCCCGGCGGACGCGATGGCGGCGCTGTGCCGCTACGCCTGGCCCGGGAACGTGCGCGAGCTCGAGAACGCCATCGAGCGCGCCGTCATCCTGACCAGCGGGTCCGCCCTTTGCGTGCCCGTGTCGGAGTTCCACACGCGCGCCGTCCCGGCGTCCGGCGACACGCTGGAGGCAACGGAGCGCGAGGCCATCGTGCGCACGCTGCGCGAGGCCAACTGGGTGCTCGGGGGTCCGCACGGGGCCGCCGCGCGCCTGGGTCTCAAGCGCACGACCCTGCAGTCCCGGATGCACAAGCTCGGCATCCGCCGCGACGACGCGTGAGTCGCTGCCGACATCTCGGCGCGTGACGACATGTCGGCATGGTCGCTGTGCATCGGCGGCGTGAGTCGGCTCTCCACCGCTCGATGTGACGGGTAGCATTGGGCGGTCCTACCGCCGTCGGCACTGGCACGGCAGTTGCGTCTCCATCGGCCCATGACACCCCTTCCCCGAGCGCCCTCCGCGAGTGTGAGGTATCCGGCGCTGATTCGTGGATCGCGCAACCTGATTGCCCGGTGGCGCCTGCGCCGGGTCGCGGCGCGGCGCATCCGAGAGATGCTCGCGGCTGCATCGCTCCCGCCGCTTCAGCGAGCGGCGGCGTGCTCGCGACGTGAGCCGAGGGGCTCCGGCACCGCGCGGCGAAGAGGGTAGAGACCATGCAGAGTCTCCTTCGCGCCCCCGACGATCAACGCGAGGCCGAGCTCGTGCCGGACAGCGTCCTGCCTTCTCAGCTGGGCGACGGGCCCTTCGGCGGGGCGCGCCTCCAGCCCGAGAAGCGCCTGCAGCTCGCCGTCCTCGAGGACGCCGTCCTGACCTTCGAGCGCTGCGTCGGCGTCGATGGCGCAAGGCCCCGGCGCCTGCTCGCGGAAGTGGACGCCTGGTTCGCATCGGACGCCACCGACTGGCCCTTCGCGTTCGTCACCATCTGCCACACGCTCAACATCGACCCCGACTACATCCGCCGCGGGCTGCGACGCTCGCGCACGCGCCTGGAGGCGACCACGCAGCGAAAGCCGCCCCTTCGGCGCGACGCGAACGGGACGCGGCACCAGGTGGTGCTCTACGTCACGGCGCCGAGGCGCATCGCCTGATCGGCCGAATCGGTCCCTGAAAGGCCCTGGCTGCAGCCGACGAGGAGGCTACTTCACGGGCGACAGCACCGGCAACCGGAGCCGGAATGGCGTCGAGGGGTCGACCGTGATGGTGATGGTGTGAGGAGCACGCGAGCCGACATACGCCTGGTCGGTCGCCGCCAACACGAGGCGCAGCCGGTGTCCGGCCGGGTAGCGGTGCACCACCCCGGGCAGGTTCAGGTGGACCGGCTGGCTCGGGTCGGCGATTCGGATGGGGGATACCAGGCGGTGGACCAGCAGCAGCGAGTCGTCCGGGGCGACGTCGTAGATCTTGCCGAAGAGGACGACCTCGGTGGCGGGCAACGAGCTGATCGATCCGGTGGCGCTCAGGCTGAAATCGAGGGTCGGGATGCCGACCGAATCGAGGTCCGCCGCCAGCGGGGTCGAGGTGAACGCGGCGAACGTCCCGGGAGGATCGCTCGGCGGGATCGAGCTGAAGGGCTCCGTCGACTGCACCGCGGATGTTTCCGAGTAGCTCGACGGCACTCCGTCCGGCGGGTTGACGAACGTCTGTGAGCCGGCCTCGATCTGGCGCGTCGAGGAAACCAGGCTGCCATCGCCGGAGAGGAACCAGCTCTGGGTCGTGCCCACGGGCCAACCGGAGGCGGAACCGTAGGCCGGCTGGGCCGAGCCGTTGGGGTCATACGCGACCCAGTCGCGGAAATACTCCACGCGAGGCCCGGTCGGTGCACCGGAGCGTTTGAGGTAGTGCGAATACCAGTTGAGCCAGAGCTGGTCGAGGTAGCCTCGCGACGGATCGGCTTCATTCACCTCTCCCGGCGCGGACGGACCGCTGTGTCCGCCGAACCCGAGCACCAGCTTCACCGGCGCGCCGTGGCTCACGAAGCCCCGGTAGTTGGCCACCGCCTCGGCGATGGTGAAGAGGGTGTCGGTCTCGCCCTGCACCAGCATGGTCGGCGGAAAGCGCTTCACGTTCGGGTTGGAGAAGAACTCGTACTGGGCCGACGCGTGGCGAAGGAAGGCGATCGTGTCCGGTGTGAGATATCCGGCAGCGAGCGACTCGGTGTTGATCACGCAGACTTCCGGGTCGAAGCCAGGACAAGCCGGGTTGGGCGGCAAGCCGCTCGTCCAGCCACTCGTCCCGGGGTTGAGGACGGGCTGGGCGTTGCCGTCCGCGTAGAACAGCTCGCTCCACTCGTACTTGCTCGCCCCGGGAGGAGAGCTCGTATAGATGAAGTTGCGGGCGTCGTTGTTGGGCGCGAGGGAGTAGCTCAAGTCGTTCCAGGTGATCAGGGGGATCATGGCGTCGATTCTGGAGTCGACCGAAGCCAGGGCGAACTGGAAGCCACCGCCGTAGGACCCACCCCAGGTGCCCACCCGCGGGTCATTGGGGCCGTCCTTGATCACGTCGCTACGAGCCGCGATCAGGTCGACCATGTGGGAGGCGGCCCTGCCGTCCCACTCGGGCGAGTCGATCTCGATCGCGCAGCTGCTGCCTCCGAAGCCGAGCCCGGAGTAGGAGAGGACCAGGTAGCCGTTGCGAGCGAAGAGGTCAGCCTCGGAGGCCTGGTCATCCTTGCTGCCGCCGAAGCCGTTGGTGGTCAGGATGGCCGGGACGGGCGATGATGGGCTGGCGGAGTTGGGGAGGTACAGGTCGTAGAGGACGTCGCAGTACTGGTCTCGGTTGGGGCCGAGACCGGTGGCGCGAGTGGTCTGATCGGAAATCTTGGTGTAGGGCGGCGTGCTGTCGGCAGCCGCGCCCGGAGGGGCGGTGGCCAGGAGACCAGCGACCAAGCCCAACAGCCGGATTACAGTAGCCCGTCGTTTCTTCATCGACTACTCCTCCCTGCGGCCCGCGCAGTTACCCTTGGCAGCCAGGACTTTTGCTGGCTGACGCCAAACCGCCTCGCGGGATCCCTCGCCCGGAACGATCGGCGAGCACGATACTTTCCTTTTGGCAGCCCCACCGGCTATCCCCGTCTTGCAGCATTTCCTCGGCACAGAGGGGGGTCTGGCGTGGAGAAAAGAGGGGTTTCGGGAATTCCCGAACGATGAATTCAGGCCGCGCGTGAGCGGTATCGACGAATCACTGATCAGCTCGGCGACCCGGGTCGAAGCAAAGCTCGCCCAGGTGGCGGCCGAGCTCGCAGCGTGGCGCGCGGTCGCGCTGTCGACGGGATACCAGCGCGAGGTAACGGCTCAGTAGCAGTACGTCTCGTTCCCGATCCTCCGGCAGAGGCTCGGGTCCACGCCGACGTTCTGGAGCTCGAGCCGGAGGGGCCATCGGGGCGGCGGGCGATCGTCGAGAAGCCCGTCGCCACCCTGGAGGAGCTGTGGGCGCAGAGTCCTGGCGTAAGCGGGCTCCGCAGCCGCCTGCGTACCGATCAGCAGCTGGCTCGCACCGAGAGCGCACTCGAGCTGGGTCCCGAAGCGCCGGCAAGCCGCCGGGGCCCGGGTCGCGGTCCCGAGCAGGACCAGGGCCATCAGGACGAGCAGCAATCGCGTCATCGCGGTGAACCTCCCGAACACCGTCCGAGTGCATGATCCGCGCCATCGTCCTCCGCCGCCAATGCTCGTGGGTCCGCCGCCGACATCTCGGCGCCTGCCGACATGTCGGCATGGCGGCTTCGGCATCGCCAGCAAGGGCTCGGTCGGAAAGGGCGGCACGGGAGTTGCGATCTGGTAGCGGGCGATGCTGCGGATCACCACCACGATACGCCCCGACGGCACCACGGTCGGGCTCGAGGGACGACTCACCGGACCCTGGGTGGACGAGCTGCGGGCGTGCTGGCGAAGCCTGGCGGCCACGGGGGACGTGCGCGCGATCCGGATCGACCTCGACGCGGTGACGTTCATCGACACCGCCGGAAAGGCGCTGCTCTGGGCGATGCACGGGCAGGGCGCCGTGCTGACGGCCACGGGCTGCATGACGCGGGCGATCCTGGAGGAGATCGGGAGGAACGCGCGCGAGCGTGGTGGCCGGACCACCGCGGAGAACGGAGGCGATTGATGGAGTACGTGAAGATTCCGGGCACGAGCCTCTCCCCCTCCCGCATCGGGCTCGGCACCTGGGCGATGGGCGGCTGGATGTGGGGCGGGACCGACGACGAGCGCTCGATCCGCACCATTTGCGCGGCGCTCGACCGCGGGATCACGCTGATCGACACGGCGCCCGCCTATGGCCAGGGCCGCTCCGAGGAGATCGTCGGCCGGGCTCTGCAGCGCTGGGGAGGCCGCGATCGCGTCGTGCTCGCCACCAAGGTTGGGCTCGAGTGGGGGAGCAATGGCGAAGTGGCTCGGAACGCGAGCCGCCGACGAATCATGAGCGAGATCACCGACTCCCTCAGGCGCCTGCGAACCGAGTACATCGACATCTACCAGGTCCACTGGCCCGATCCGATGGTTCCCATCGAGGAGACCGCGGAAGCACTTCACAGGCTGCACCAAGAGGGGCGCATCCGCGCGATCGGGGTCAGCAACTACTCCCCGGCGCAGATGGACGTGTTCCGGCAGGTGGCGCCCCTGCACACCGCGCAGCCGCCGTACAACCTGTTCGAGCGGGAAGCCGAGGTGGAGGTGCTCCCCTACTGCCAGTGGCACGGCATTGCCACACTGACGTCGCGCTCTGCCGCGGGCTGCTCTCCGGGCGCATGGGGCCCGACACCCGCTTCGGTGGCGACGACCTCCGCCGGACCGACCCGAAGTTCCGCCCGCCGCGCTACGCGCAGTACCTGCGCACCGTCGCCGCGCTCGAGCGCGTCGCGCGCCAGTGGTACGCGAGGGGCGTCCTCGCGCTCGCCGTACGCTGGGTGCTGGACCAACCCGGCGTGTCCGTGGCGCTCTGGGGAGCGCGCAGTCCGGAGCAGCTCCGGCCGCTCGACGAGGTGGTGGGCTGGTCGCTCGACGCGGACGCGCAGCGGGCGATCGGCGAGATCCTGCGCGACACCGTGACCGATCCCGTCGGCCCCGAGTTCATGGCGCCCGCGGCCCGCGCGGCGCGGCCGCCGCGCGAGGCGATGCAGGGGACGGCCGTCGGTTGAGCGATGCACCTGGCGCTCCAGTCTCCCACGCTCGGCGAGCAGTAGACGGCTACGGGCTCAACGCGAGGGCGGCCGCATTCGGGCCAACATCGCGCTGCAGACGGCCTTGCAGAAGGCGCTCCTCGCGGCGTACAGGGCCGTGGTGCAGGTGCGCAGCGCGACACGGGACCCCGTGACCGAGCACGTTCTCCGGGGCCAGTACACGGCGCTCGCCGACGCTCGTCGAGGAAACAGCGAACCCCTTCCCAGGGAGGTGGACATGACTGCTTCAGGTTCCGGTCGCGACGGGCGGCATGCCGACCCCTGGCCGAGCTTGCCCCTGGTGGAGTGGAAGGACACGTACGCCACGCTGCACCGGTGGACGCAGATCGTCGGGAAGATCCGGATGGCCCAGAGCCCGTGGATCAACCACTCGTGGCACGTCACCCTCTACCTGACCGCCCGCGGCCTGACGACGTCTCCCCTCTGGCACGGCGCGCGGACGTTTCAAATCGACTTCGACTTCATCGACCACCGGCTCCTGATCCAGAGTGGCGAGGGCGCCGTGCGGACGATCGCGCTGCGGCCACGCCCGGTAGCGGATTTCTACCGAGAGCTCTTCGCGACGCTGCGGGAGCTGGGTTTGGAGGTGAAGATTCACCCGACGCCGAACGAGCTCGAGGACGCGATCCCGCTCGACACGGACCGGGAGCACGCGTCGTACGATGCCGAATACGCCAATCGCTTCTGGCGTGTGCTGGTGCAATCGGACCGGATCTTCACGGCCTTCCGCGGCCGCTTCATCGGCAAGTGCAGCCCGGTGCACTTCTTCTGGGGCAGCTGCGACCTGGCGGTGACCCGCTTCTCCGGGCGGCGGGCCCCCCAGCATCCTGGCGGCGTGCCGCACCTGCCGGACGACGTCGCCCGGGAGGCCTACTCCCACGAGGTCAGCAGCTGCGGGTTCTGGCCCGGCGGCGGCCCGGTGCCTTTCCCGGCCTACTACTCGTATGCCTACCCCACGCCGGACGGGTTCAGCGCAGCGCCGGTTCGTCCGAGCGCTGCCTTCTTCAGCCGCGACCTGGGCGAGTTCGTCCTGCCCTACGACGAGGTCCGGCGGGCGCCCTCGCAGGACGCCGTGCTCCTCGAGTTCCTGCAGAGCACGTACGAGGCGGCGGCCGACCTCGGAGGCTGGGACCGCCCGGCGCTGGAGCGTCAGGCCACGAGCACGTGAGGCGCCGGACCTCGCTCGTTTGCGACGGGCGCTCGGCGTATCGACTTGCTGCTTCGCCCTGTTGCACTCACTCGCGCCGTCCGAACGAGAATGTCATCCGAGGCGACTTCGGGCGGACCGCCCGTCAGTCCCGCATGGCTGTGGCTACGGAGCTCGAGGAGCCCGACGAGATCGCGCGAGGGAAGGACTTCGTTCAGCTCAAGAACGGACCCTTCGACCTCGACCTGGTCTTTGCGCCTGACGGTATCGAAACCTTTGCGGACGCCTGGCGCCGTCGCGTGGAGGTGGAGGGTCTTCCCGACATCGAACTCGTCCGCGCCGATCAGATCAACCAGGCCTACGAACGCGTCGTGAAGAAGGACGTGCGATACCGTTTCGTCATCGACATGGCTTCGCTCGAGGCGTGACGGATGGAACAACTGAAAGAGGGACGGACATCATGACCAATCCGTTGGACTTCAGCGGCAAAGTGGCGCTCGTCACCGGGGCCGCATCAGGTATGGGACTCGCGACGGCGCAGGCGTTCGCGGAGGCGGGCGCGGCCGTCGTCCTGGCGGACTTCAAGGAAGACGCGGTGAAGGCGGCGGCGCAGAAGTTGGTCGCCGCCGGTCACAAGGCATTCGCCGTCCGTTGCGATGTGAGCGATGACGCCCAGGTGGCCGCGATCGTGGACCGCACCGTCGCCGAGTTCGGGCGACTCGACGCTGCGTTCAACAACGCCGGGGTCATGGCCCGGATCGCCCCGACCGCCGACAGCACCCGCGAGGACTGGGACCGCGTGATCGGGGTCAACTTGCGGGGCGTGTGGAGTTGCATGAAGCACGAACTGCGGCAGATGGAACGCCAAGGCAGCGGCACGATCGTCAACAACGCGTCGGTCGGCGCGTTGACCGGCAACCCGGGCATCGCTTCCTACATCGCCTCCAAGCACGGGGTGGTCGGCCTGACGCGGACGGCCGCGCTCGAATACGTCAAGCGCGGAATCCGCGTCAACGCCGTGAATCCCGGCCTGATCGACACGCAGATCGCCCGCGACGTCGTCAACGGGGACGAGCACGCGTACGCCGAGCTAGCGAAGCACGTTCCCATCGGCCGCGCGGGCAGGCCCGAGGAGATCGCGTCGGTCGTGCTGTGGCTTTGCAGTCCGGGGGCGAGCTACGTGGTCGGCCATGCCCTGACCGTGGACGGTGGGATGACGGTGGTGTGATTCGCGGCTTCTTCGGGGATCAAGGATGTGAATGAGGAGACAGACCATGCGAGGAGCAGTGCTCTACGGCCCGCGCGACGTGAGGTTCGAGGAGCGAGAATCCCCGAGGATCGTCGAGCCGACCGATGCCATCATCCGAATCTCGCTCACGTGCGTGTGCGGGTCGGACCTGTGGCCGTATCGCGGGCTCGAGGCGATCAACGGACCCACGCCGATGGGACATGAATACTGCGGCATCGTCGAGGAGGTGGGCGGCGCGGTGCGGTCGGTCAGACCGGGGCAGTTCGTCATCGGCTCGTTCGCCACCTCCGACAATACGTGTCCCAACTGCCGGTACGGCTACCAGTCGTCGTGCATGCACCGCGAGTTCATCGCCCGGGCGCAAGCGCCAGTGCTGCGCGTGCCGCTCGCGGACGGGACGCTGGTGCCGACGCCGGGCGTTCCGTCGGACGACCTGATCCCGAGCCTACTGACCACATCGGATGTCCTGGGCACCGGTTGGTTCGCCGCCGATGCGGCGAACGTGAAGCCGGGATCAACCGTCGTGGTCGTCGGCGACGGCGCGGTCGGCCTGCTCGGCGTTCTCTCGGCCAAGCAGATGGGGGCCGAGCGGATCATTGCGATGAGCCGGCACGAGAAGCGGCAGAAGCTCGCTCGCGAGTTTGGCGCGACCGACATCGTTCCCGAGCGCAGCGACGAGGGCGTGAAGCGCATCAAGGACATGACCAAGGGCGTCGGCGCGGATTCGGTGCTGGAGTGCGTTGGGACGCAGCAGTCGATGATGCAGGCGATCCACTGCACGCGCAGGGGCGGGTACGTCTCCTATGTCGGCGTCCCGCACGGAGTCGAGTTGAACGGCGAGGAACTGTTCTTCGCCCATGTCCACCTGCACGGCGGGCCCGCGCCGGTACGGCGCTACCTGCCCAAGCTGATCGATCAGGTGTGGAACGGGAAAATCAACCCCGGCAAGGTGTTCGACCTGACCCTGCCCCTGGACCAAGTGGGAGAAGGCTACCGTGCGATGGACGAGCGCCGCGCGATCAAGACGCTGCTGCGCCCATGAACCGCTTGCGACCGTGAAACTCATGCGCCGCGAAGTCGGATCGCTCCATGAAAGGAGACAACGACATGGACACGAATAAACCACCCAGCGCCGCACAGAAGGCCATCGGCGACATCGCGCCAAAGCTCGCCGAGCTCACCGACCGCGTGCTGTTCGGGGACGTCTGGGAGCGGCCGCAGCTCTCGAAGCGCGATCGTAGTCTCATCACGTGCGCCGCCCTCGTTGCAAGCGGTAAGACGGAGCAGATGAATTTCCATTTCCCCACCGCGATCAAGAACGGCGTCACCCAAGAGGAGCTCGTCGAGACGATCACGCACCTCGCGTTCTACGTTGGTTGGCCGAGTGCGATGTCGGCCGTGAACCGCCTGAAGGCGCTCTTTGCGCCGAAGGACGCCTGATGATCCCCAGGCGCAGGCTCGGACACCAAGGCCTCGAGGTCCGCGATCGGCCTCGGCTCCATGGGGATGAGCCGGAGATGAGTACGTGGACGACCGACGAACTCAAGAAGATCGGGGCAGCTGAAGAGCTGGAAGTCTCGTCCGCAATCCAACTGCGCAGAGAGTCCGGTTCATGCGTGATGCCTCCTGTTGTGGCCGGATGGTCGTCTCGCCGGTTGCCGAGGATGGTAGTCTCGCTGAGCCTGCGGCGCGTCGAGTGAAATCGTGAGGGCGCCCTCCCGACG
>WNGD01003021.1_pt1 | contig 17352 bp, 17 predicted proteins | sample 5400671 | NCBI WGS metagenome assembly WNGD01 (sample SAMN13153369, study PRJNA577476) | soil metagenome | isolation source: 40 cm soil or saprolite under grassland replicate 2 | place: USA:California | collected 2016-06-15
ACCCCGCCCGCATCATGCCCGGCGCGCGAGTCGCCGTGGTGACGCTCACCAATTACTTCCATGGCTCGACTGACCCCGGGCGCAAGCCCGGGGATCCCGGAAACCCCGGGCTTGCGCCCGGGGTCAGTCGCCCATCCGGGAAGGTGGCTCAGTACGCCTGGTCAGCCGACTATCACGAGGTGCTCGGCCGCCGTCTGGAGCGGCTCGCCACCGCCGTGCGGGAAATCGTGCCGGGGGCGAAGACTCGCTGCTATGTGGATGCAGGACCGGTACCGGAGCGCGAGCTCGCGCAGCGGGCCGGGCTCGGCTGGATCGGAAAGAACATGATGCTGATCGACCCCGACCGGGGCTCGTTCACCTTCATCGGCGTCGTGGTGACCGACGCGGACCTTACCCCCGACCTCCCATTCGAGGCGGATCGCTGCGGCACCTGCCGCGCCTGTTTGGACGCATGTCCGACGAGCGCATTCGTCGCTCCCGGCGTGCTCGACGCGCGGCGCTGCATCTCCTACCTGACGATCGAGCATGCCGGCCCCTTCAACGAGCACGACGAGCGGCTCGTGGGCGAGTGGCTGTTCGGGTGCGACGTGTGCCAGGATGTGTGTCCGTGGAACGTGAAGTTCGCGCGCCCGACCCGCGACGTCGAGCTCCATGTGCGCCCAGAGGTTGCCGAGCCGGACCTCACCGCGCTGCTCGACGGGAATCCGGAGCCGTTCCAACGCCGCTTGGGCGACACGCCGTTCGAGCGCCCCGGCGTCGCCGGGATGCGGCGCAACGCTACCGCGGTGCTCGCGAACCGCCGCCGGGCTCGCCTATGATCGAGGTTCCCACACCGCAGCGCACGCAGGCCGCCGCGATTCAGCACCGGCTCAGCGAGGGGCTCGCGCGGATCGATCCACATCATCGGCTGCTGGGGCGCCCCGTGGCGTACCGGATCATCGACGGCACGACGCTCGAGATCACGTATCGGGACGTGCCGGGGATCGCGGAGGCGGAGGTACTGGGCGTCAAGCGCCTGATCGGCGTCGAGTGCTTCTGCACGGTCGCGCCCCAGACGGCGGAAACCGTGCTGGTGCGGTTCGTCGTCTCCCTCAAGTAGCCGCCGTCAGCCGTATCACCGGGAGCTCAGGGGGGTTGCCCCACCGGGGGATCCACGCGCTGCCCACGCCCGCCGAGACATACAGCCAGCACTGCCGCACGCGCTTCAGCCCATGCAGGTACTTCCGGCCGAACTGCGACGGCGCCGTGATCGGCCCAAGGAGCGGCAGGTGCGCCTGGCCGTTGTGTGTGTGTCCCGCCAGCATCACGTCCACCCGCAGGCCCGAGGGCAGGTATTCGATCAGATCGGGATTGTGCGAGACGAGCACGCGCGGCACGTCCGCCGCGACGCCGGAGAAGGCCTCGTCGAGCCGGACCGCTCCGTGGGTGAAGTCGTCCACGCCGCCCACCGCCAGCACCGCCGCTCCCCGACGGATGAGCCGGTGCCGGTTGTGGAGCAGCGTCGCGCCACTGCGCTCGACCACGGCCGCGACCCGGTCGGGGTCCACCCAGTGGTCGTGGTTTCCGAGCACGGCCACCACGCCGTCGCGTCCGCGGAAGCGCGCCAGGACTTGCTCGAGGCCCGCGATGTCCGAGCGGGCGTGGCTGACGAAATCGCCGCCCAGCACCACGAGATCGGTGTCGAGCTCCCGCACCCGGTCGCCCATGCGCTCGAGCCACCACGTGGGCACGGCGGGACCGTGGTGCAGATCGGTGACCAGCGCCAGGCGATAGCCCACGAGCCCGGGGAGGAGGCCCGGCACGGGGACCGCGATTTCCGGCGTCTCGAGTCGGGCGCGATCCCAGCGCATGAGCGGGCGCGCCAACCGCTCGGCCACCCATCCGAGCGGCCGCTTGGTGACGCGCTCGAGTAGCGGCGGGCGCCGCTCCCGCGCGGGCGGGTAACGGCGGGGATGGAGGAACAGCCCGATCACTCCGCCGCGATGCGCGCGACGACGTCGTAGACGAAGTGCACCCCGAACGTGAGATCGTCGAGGCTCACGCGCTCATCGTTGCCATGCACGCCGCGCGACTCGGCCTGACTGAGCGGGAACGGTGACAGGCCGTAGCTCACGATACCCAGGCGTCGGAAATAATGACTGTCCGTGAACCCGGTGAGAGGCGGGGTGGTGACCAGCGCGTCGGGCGTGCGTTCGTGTGCCGCGGCCACAATGGCGCGAAACAGATCCGTCTCGGTCGGGCTGTCGGTGGCGGGCCAGTTCGGACCCTGTGGAGTGATCTCGACGCCCGAGTCCCCCACCACCCGCACCACGTCGGCGAGGAAGGCCTGCGGGTCCTGGCCCGGCAGGAGCCGGACGTCCAACGCCGCGCGCGCCAGCGGTGGAATGACGTTCGTCTTGTCGCTCCCCTGCAGACCCGTGATCGAGATGGTGTTGCGGAGCAGCGCGTTGTAGGTGAGATCGCCGGTGAGGAAGCGCGCCGCGGCCGAGTCGCGCAGCGCCGCGCGCACGTCCCCCAGCGCGACGCGTCGCGCCGGGTCCGTCTCGATGGTGGACAGATCGCGGAAGTAGCGCTCGACCGCGGGAGTCACGACGAGCGGCGTCTGATAGGCGGTGATGCGAGACAGGGCTCGCACCAACCGGTGGACCGGGTTGTCCGGCGTGGGGCGCGACCCGTGCCCCGGGGTGCCGTGCGCGGTCAGGTTCAGCCAGAAGGGTGACTTCTCCGTCGTCCCCACCCCGTAGTACTCGATCTGCCCGCTTGCATCCGTGCGGATCGTACCGCCCTCGTTGAGGAGGAATTCGGCGTCCCGCACCAGGTCGCCGTGATGCTCCACAAACCAGCCCGCACCGACGCCGCCCCCGATCTCTTCGTCCGCCGTCGCGAGGAAGATCACGTCGCGCTTGAGCGGCACGCCGGCACGCTTGAGCGTGAGCAGCGTCATGAGCTGCGTGATCGCCTCGCCCTTCATGTCGAGCGCGCCGCGTCCCCACAGGTAGCCGTCCTGCACGACGCCCGAGAATGGATCGACCGTCCAGTACTCCGGGCTCGCGAGCACGACGTCCATGTGGTTGAGCAGGATGAGGGGCCGCGCGCTGCCGTCTCCCTTCAGGCGGGCGTACAGGTTCGCCTTCCCCGCTTGGGGCTGGAACACCTCGGCGTCGATGCCTTCACGCCCGAGTACCGCCTTCAGCCAGTGCGCCGTTTGGAGCTCGTTGCCGGGCGGATTCGTGGTGTTGATCGCGACATATTGCGACAGCAGGGCCGCCGCCTCGCGGCCGACGGCACGCCACTGAGCATCCGTGCGCGGCACATCGGGCTCGACCTGCCGCGGCGGCAAGAGGACCGGCTGAGAGGAAGGACCGAATAGGCCGGGCTGAGCAGGGGCTGCCACGCGGGGCGGACGCGCGCAGGCCGCCCCCATCGCCAACGCCAGCAGCGGTACCAGACGCACGCGACCTCCGGTCAAGACGGGGAACCGGCAAGCTAAGAGCGTGCCGCCCCGCCCGGAAGGCTCAGCGCACGGTGATACTCGCCTGGCCGGTCCTGCCTTCGCTCGTCGCCTGCAGCACGGCGCTTCCCACGCGCCGGGCTCGCCCCATGACGGCGGTGCCGAAGGAAATCTCGATGACGAAAGCGGAGTCGGTAGAGAACCACGAGATCGGACGGCCCGTCAAGACGTTACCGATCGAGTCGCGCAGGACACTCGTGAAGGCCATGGTATCGCCGACCGCGAGGCTCGCGCTCGCGGGCTGGACCGTGACACTCGCCACGGAGGCCGGCGTGCCGGTCACTTGGATCGTGAGCGAGTCACTGAGGGTGTCGCTCGCAGCGATAATCGTGGCCAAACCGGGCTGCCGCCCCGTCACTGACGCTGTGTCGCCAATGCCCAGCACCTCCGCGACGGCCGGGTCGCTGCTGGTCCATGACACCGATGGATTCGGCACCGGAGCGCCGCTCGCATCTCCCACCGCAGCAAACAGGGTAATCCTCCCCCCCACGCCAACCGACGTTGGTCCGGTGATCTGTAAGAAAGCGCCGCCGGCGCCCGCCTCACTGAGTGACACCGGCAGACTCGTGGTGTCACCCGCCACGATCTCCACGGCAGGGGTGATCGACGCTGCCAGGAAGGGGTAGTCGGGCTGCTCTACGCGCACGATGTAGGTGCCTGAGCCCAGAAAGGCGACCCGATAGAACCCTGCGGCGTCGCTCCGCCCGGTGGCCACCAGGTACCACGTGGACGCCGACCGGTTCGGGTCGCCACCGTACACGCTGACGTTCGCGTTGGCGATCGCTCGCGTGGCGCCGCTGTAGTCACTCGTGACGGTGCCAGCGAGCGTTCCAGTGAAAGCCTTGTGTACCGCCCGAAGCCACGGGATGAGCGTGAACGAGCCGGTGCTGTCGTAGTAGTTGTAGAGGAAGCTTCGGCCGACGTCCCAGTCGATGACAATCTCGACTTGGCTCGCATCGGTGATCAATGCGAGCGGCTCCTCCACCTGCGTGTGCAGCGCGATGAGGCCGCTCCCCGGGAACGGCCAGTTGACTCGCGCCGCGGACCCATTCTTCCAAAGAACGGACGAGGCATTGGCGTCGATGACGACCCGGATGGCGCGATACAACTTGCCCGACAGCTGGCCCTCACCCAACAGCGCCGTGGTACCCTGCTGGAGCGACAGCAGGTCGAACACCCTCCCCGGCTGAGCGATCGTCTCCCAACCCGCGTCGCCCGTCGTGTCCGGATCCGTGCTGGCCGCTACGCTCACGACGTAGACATTCACGCTCGCTACGGAATCGTAGGGGAACGGCGCATCGGTGAGGAGCACCTTGGCGATCGGCTTGGAAGTCCCCGGCCCGATCGAGCCGGGCTCGTCCTGGTAGCAGCCGACGGCAGCCAGGAGGGCGGCGGTAACGAGGCGTATGGCGAGGTGTCGGGACATCGTTTGCTCCCTGGGGAATCCGAGCGGCGGTACCCCGCCCAAGATACCCTGGCTCCCCTGGCCGAGGTCACACCGGCGGGGTAGTGTGACGTAGGGATCCTCTCAATGGGTATACACAGCGTGGGGACGAGCGACGCCGCTCTGGTGTGCCGTGTGCAGGCCGGCGACACCGGTGCTTACGCTGATCTCGTCGCGCGGTATCGCGATCGCCTGGGCCGCTACGCGCTGCACATGCTCGGAAATCGGGAGGACGCGGAAGAGGTGCTGCAAGACGCCTTCGTCCGTGCCTATCGCTCGCTTGCGCGCTGCGACGACCCCGAGCGCTTCGGTGCGTGGCTGTATGGCATTCTGGTGAACCGGTGCCGCACGGCCGGCGCGCGCGCCGCGCGCCGGGCCCGCCGATTCGTGCACGATCCGGCCGCGCTCGAGACCGCGCCACTGGCGGGACCAGACGGGCAGGCCGACTGGGACGACACGGTCCGCTGGGCGCTGGCGCGTCTCCCATCGGAATCGCGTGAGGCGTTCCTCCTCAAGCATGTCGAGGAGCTCGAGTACGAGGACATGGCACGACTCACCGGCGCGGGTGTCTCCGCGCTGAAGATGCGCGTGAAGCGAGCGCGGGAGCAGCTCCAGACGATGCTGAAAGAGGCCGAGCGTGTTTGAACCGGTGGACGACGTGATCGAACGGATCGCGCGGCATCTGCGGCGGCCGGTGCGGATGGACCCGGCGCTCGACGGACGGGTCATGCGCGAGATCAGCGCGCCCGCAGCGCCCGGCGCCACGCTGCCGGGGGTGGTGTGGCGCTGGCTCCGGCGCCCGCACCAGGTTTCCCTGACACCGCTCGGCGGGCTCGCAGCGGCTGCCGCCCTTGCGGTCGGCGTCCTCTTCTACCGGATGGACTCCGCCCCGCCCGCCCCCCCGGAGGCGGAGTCGCGTGCGTTTCAGTTCGTGCTCGTCGCTCCCCGCGCGACGCACGTCGCGCTCGTCGGGGACTTCAACGACTGGGACGCGACCCGCACGCCGATGCGCCGGGCCGGAGGCGAAGCGCTCTGGACCGCGGTGGTGCCGCTCGTACCCGGCCGTTATCACTACGCCTTCTTTGTGGACGGCTCGCGTTGGCTGGCCGACCCGTCGGCGCCCGTAGCCCGCGATGAGGACTACGGCGCACCCAGCTCGGTGCTCACGGTCGGCGGCGGGGGCTCATGACGTCCGCCCTCAGCCGTGCCGCGCTGCCCCTGCTGACCGCGGTGCTGGTGGCAGGACGTGCGGTCGCCCAGCAAAGCGATCCGCGCCTCGAGCGGCTCGACGCCACCACCCGGCCGATCGTCGCGGCGTTGATCGATTCAGCACGCGCGGCCGCGCTGCCCGTGGAGCCGCTCGTACAGCGGGCGCTCGAGGGCGCGACGAAGCGGGCGTCGGGGGAAATGATCGTCGCCGCCGTGCGGCGCTTCGCCGTGGACCTGGGGCACGCCCGCGACGCGCTCGGGTCGACGGCCTCGCCAGCCGAGCTCACTGCCGGCGCTGCGGCGCTCCGTGCCGGGGCATCCCCGACGATCCTCACAGAGCTGCGGCACACACGCGGAGAGCCCCTTACCATGCCGCTTGCCGTGCTCGCCGATTTGGTAGCCAGCGGAGTTCCTGTCGACAGCGCTGCAGGTGCCGTACTCGCACTTGCCGCGCGGGCCAGAGACGCGGACCTCGTCGAATTCCGGCGCGCCGTCGAGCGCGACATCGCGTTGGGCGCGCCCCCCGCTGCGGCCACCGCGGCTGCGTTCGCGGCGACGGCCGCGGACGTGCAGGTGAACGCGGGGGCCCGCCAGCAGCGCCCCGGCCGCCCTTAACACTGTGCGGCCAGCGGCGGCCGCGCGACATGTTTGGACCGCGTCCCTCGCCGCGGCAACGTCCCTCTTCGGCGTTCGCGCCCCCGCCGCCCAAACCACCGGGATCCTCGACGTCGGCGTCTCCACGGTGCGCTACGATGGCTTCCTTCCGTCCGGCGCCGGCTCCCTCACCCCGGCCCTCACCTGGGAGCGGCCCGGCGCCGCCGTCACAGCTCGCGGCACCTACCTCCGTTTCGAAAGCGGTCGCCGAAGTCTGCAGGGCCTCATCGCCGCTTCGCTCTTCACCCCGCCCAGGTTACTTCCCCACCGCTGGCGTGGTGAGATCTCCCTTTCGGTGGGTGGGAGCAGCTACGCTCACTTCGCGAGTTTCTGGCACGCGACCGGCGAGGCCCGGTTGCATGTCGTCGGGCGAGACTGGGGCGCGTGGGTCGGCGGGACTGGGGGTCGCACCTCGTACGGCAGCGTGCCGCGCCCCGTTGCGGTCGCCGGCGTCGGTGTGTGGGCGCGTCGCTCCTGGGTGACGGTCGGCGCATCCGCCACCCGATCGATCGTCGGGGACACGGCGTACAGCGACGTCGGGTCGACCATCCACGCGAGCCGGGGCCGCTTCGGGCTCGACGCATCGCTCGCAGCGAGAGTGTCGAGCCGGGGCGCCGGTCACGGCATGTACGGCGAAGCCAGCACCACACTCACGCTGGGGGAGCGCACCGCCCTCTTCGTCTCGGGCGGCCGCTACCCAACCGATCCGGTCAGCGGCGGCGTGGCCGGGCGGTACGCGAGCGCCGGAATGCGCCTGCGGACGGCGCTGCCCCGGGCGCGTGTCATCCGCGATCCGCCGCCGCTCAGTCGGTCGCCTGCCGACGGTGACGGTGGCGCGGGTTTCACCGCGCGACTCGAACTCCAGCCGGCGCCCGACGGCACCGTCCGAGTCGTCGTGCACACTTCCGCCGCGGCGAAGGTGGAAGTGGCCGGCGATTTCACGGATTGGCAGCCGGTCGCGCTGCGCCGTGCGGGCGAGGACATGTGGGAGAGCGTGCTCCGTATTCCGAGCGGCGTACACCGGGTCAACGTGCGGATCGACGGTGGAAGTTGGACCGCGCCGGCAGGGACGGCGCGCGCCGAAGACGAGTTCGGCGGCGAAGTGGGGATCGTCGCCGTGCCTTAACCCCGCCCGCAGGCGAGTGCCGCTCGCTCAGGCCGCCGGCGCAGCGCCAGCATCGCCCATACTCCACACGCCGGCCCGAGCGCCAGGAGACTCATGCTCCAGCGCCAACCCATCCGGGCCGCCACCCACGGCAGCAAATAGATCGTGAGACAAGTGAGGAGGAACCCGAGGCTCGTCTGGAGCGTGAGAGCAGTCCCCACGAGCTCACGCGGGGCCAGCTCGCTCACGGCGGCCGAGAACTGCGCTGAGTCCGCGACCACGGTGATGCCCCAGACGAGGAGCAGCGGGACGAGCACGGCGAGAGGGCGGCCGAACGCGACGCCCGCGGCGAGCGCGCACGCGCCCGACAACGTCATCGCCACGCTCGTGACGAGCGTGCGACCCCAGCGATCACCGTACGTCCCGCCGAGCCAGCACCCCAGGGCGCCGCTCCCGACCACCGCGAACGTGACGAGCGCCGGCACGCCGCTCGCGGTCGCATCGCCACCGGTGCGGGCGTGTTCGCTCGCCGCGACGAACGTGGCCAACCACGTCCACATCGCGTACAGCTCCCACATGTGGCCCAAGTAGCCGAGGTTCGCGAGCGAGACGGCCCGGTTCCCGAGGATGCGCGGCGCCGCCCGCCAACTGAACCGCGGCGCCGGTGCGGCGAACGGGCCATCGTGCGGCACGAGCAGGACCAGGAGCCCGCCGACGAACGCCGCCGCCGCCGCGACCAGGAGCACGGGCCGCCAATACTCGACCGGGACCGCCCAGCGAACCAGATGGGGAAGCGCCGAGCCCAGCGTCAACGCGCCGACGAGGACACCGATTGCGAGTCCCCGGCCTTCGCGATACCACCCGGCGACGATCTTCATGCCCGGCGGATACACGCCCGCCAGCGCCGCGCCGGTGAGCATCCGCAGCGCGATCCCCGTTCCGGGGCCCGGCGCGAACGCCACGCCGAGGGTCGCGAGACCCGCGAGGCACGCGCAGGCCGCGACCAGCCGACGGGCGGACCAGCGGTCGGAGAGCGTGAGCAGCGCGGACACCAGCGCGCCCGCGACGAAGCCCAGCTGGACCGAGATCGTCAGCCACGCCGCGCCCGTCGCGTCGAGCCGCCACAGGCGCGAGAGCGCCGGCGCGACGGCGGAGGCGGAAAACCACGGCGCCATACCGCACAACTCAGACGCCGCGAGCACGGCCAGGACGCGGCGGGCGCTCACAGGCCGGTCGGATGGTCTAGAAACGTCCAAGGCAGATGGAATCGCTCGTGGAGATGCTCGGCCAGCGCCTTGACACCCACCGTCTCGGTGGCGTAGTGCCCCGCGTAGTAGACGTTCACCTTCAGCTCTTCGGCGTCGAAATAGGTGTGATGGGGACCCTCGCCCGTGACGAAGGTGTCGAGGCCGGCGGCGGCCGCGTGCGGGATCATCGAGCCCGCGGCCCCCGTCACGACCCCCACGCGGCGCACCCGCTCCGGGCCGAACGCCAGCAACCGCGGTGCGCTTCCCGTCAGGGCCGCCAGCTGGCGCTCGAGCGCGTGCCGCGTGACCTCGACCTCGCCCCACACACCGATCCGCACGCCGTATTCCTCGCCGAACTCGCCGCGCAGCGAGATGCCGAGCCGCCGCGCGAGCACCGCATTGTTGCCGACCTCGGGATGCAGATCGAGCGGAAGATGAGCGCTGTACAGTGCGATGTTCTGCGCGATGAGTCCCGCCACCCGCCGATGCGCGCGCCCCGTGAGCGGCTCGAGCCCACGCCAGAACAAACCATGGTGTACCAGCAGCAGGTCGGCTCCCTGCTCCGCCGCCATGCGCACGGTCGCCTCGCACAGATCGACCGCCGCCGCAACACGGCTCACCGTCCCCGCGTTCGCAACCTGCAGCCCGTTGACTGCATGGGGAGCGTCCGGGACGTCGGCGACCCGGAGGTATCCATCCAGGTAGGAGGCCAGCGCGGTGAGCTCCATGGAGCCCGTCACCTCTGGCAGTATGGAGACATTATCTCACCAGATTATCGACAGTGACGTGAGATTCCCGCAGGTCAAGGTAAGCTAAAACGCTACTGCATATAGAGATAAACAATCCACACGCGGAAGTGCGAGCGTGTGGATATCTAGCACGCCTAGAAGGACCGCTGCGCCCCCGCCTTCTCCACGGTCTCCCCGTCGAGCGCGGCTTCCCCCATGCGCACGACGCCGTTGATCTCGCCTCCCTCTTGCACCAGTAGTCGTTTCGCCGCGATGTCGCCGTGTACGACGCTGGTGGATTGGATCTCGATGCGCTCGTCGGCGCGGATACTGCCGCGCACTTCCCCACCGATGATCGCCTCGCGCGAGATGACGTCCCCTTCCACTTCGCCGCCCTTCCCCACCAGCACCTGCCGGCCGGCGCGCACCGTGCCCACCACCGTGCCTTCGATTTTCACGACACCTTCCGCGCTGATGTCCCCCACGACCCGCATGCCGGTTCCGATGATGGATAGTCCGGATTCGGACTCGAGCGCCCCCTGCCCCTTCTCGGTGAACATCGCCATGTCAGTTCTCCTGTTTCACGACCGTGAGGGGATCGAGCGACTTGCCCTCGCGGCGGATTTCGAAGTGGAGGTGCGGCGCCGTGGATCGGCCGGAGCTGCCGGAGAGCGCGATCACCTGCCCCGCCTGCACCGAGTCGCCTTCGCGCACCAGCAGGCGCGAGGCGTGCCCATACATGGTTTCATACCCGCTCGAGTGCCGCAAGAGCACGAACAGTCCGTACGCCGGGTCGGTGCCCGCTGCCTCCACCGCACCGCCGCCTGCGGCGCGGACCGGCGTGCCGGCGGGCACGGCGATGTCGATGCCGGGATGCGACTCGGCGACGTCGCCCGGCCGCACTTGGCCCCGGGTGACGAAGCCCGCGATGTCGAGCGGCCAATGCGTCGGCTCCGCCGGACCGGGCTCGTAGCGCAGCGGCGCCGACGGCGGCCGGGCGCGTACCGCGACCGCCCGCACGAGGTCTCCGGTCGGGGCCGCCGCCCCCTTTTCCCGCGGCGCCCGCACGCCCAGCATCGTTCGCAGCTCCTGGTAGTTCGCCTCGGCCCGGTTCAACGCCGCGGCGAGCTGCTGCACTCGGCTGTTCTCTTCCTCGAGCCGCGCCACCTGGCGCTCGAGGCCGGGCACGCGGGCCGCCGCGCGACCGATCGGTCCGGCGAACGCGAAGAACAACACGACCAACAGACCCACGACGAGCGCGCCCCATTTCCCTGCCTCGAACGCCCACAGCGGGACGCGGTATTGTCGGGAAGCGAGGTCTCCATCCGTGTGGACGACGATGGTGACGCGGCGATCTTTCTTCTGCGTCATCCGTCGAACGGCGCGCCGAGAATCACCTCCAGGAGCCGCGCGAGATCGTCGTTGGAATAGAAGTTAAGATGAATCTGTCCTTTGCCCTTGGCACGGAGCGTGACACGCACGTCGGTGCCGAGGCGTCGGCGCAGCGCGTCCTCGATGCGACGCACTTCGGGCGCCTGTCCCATGCCCTTCTTGAGGCGCGGGCGCCGGACCGGCGCTCGGCCGCCGCGCACCCGGTCCTCCACGTCGCGCACCGAAAGCCCGAGCTCCACGGCCTCCTTGGCAAGCGACGTCGCCACCCGCGCGTCCTCGAGGGCGAGCAGCGCGCGCGCGTGGCCGACCGAGAGCCCGCCTTCGTGGAGCAGGGCGAGCACCGCCGCGGGCAGCTTCAGCAGACGGAGCGCATTGGCGACCGTGGAGCGGTCGCGACCTACCGCGTCCGCGACGTCCTGCTGCGTCAGGCTGAATTCCGCGATGAGGCGCTCGTAGCCGCGCGCCTCGTCCACCGGCGAGAGGTCGTCGCGCTGCAGGTTCTCGACCAGCGCGAGGGTCAGCACGGTGCGGTCGTCCACTTCCCGCTTCACGGCCGGGATCCTCTCCCAGCCGAGCGCCTGGCACGCGCGCATGCGCCGCTCGCCGGCGATCAGCTCGAAGCCACCGTTGCCGCCGGGGACGGGGCGCACCACGACGGGCTGCAGCAGGCCGGCCTTACGGATGGAGGCCTGGAGCTCTTCCAGCGCCGCGGGATCGACGTCGCGACGGGGCTGGTAGGGGTTGGGGCGGATGTCGGCGATGGCCAGCTCTACCAGACTCCCCTCGCGCTCGGCTTCCTCGCGCGTGGGCCCCAACAGGGCTTCGAGGCCCCGGCCGAGACGACGGCGACCTGCGATCGTTTCCGTCATGCGGGCACCTCCGGCAGCGGTTGGGCGGCGGATGGAGCGGGGGAGGGCACGGCGCCATGCTCCACGCGCCGGATCAGCTCCTGCGCCACCGCCAGGTAGCTCTTCGCGCCCACCGACTGCACGTCGTACAACAGGATCGGCTTCCCAAAACTGGGCGCCTCGGCGAGGCGCACGTTGCGCGGGATCGTCATGCCGAACATCTGCGAGCCGAAGTACTCCTTGGCCTCGTCGGCCACTTGCCTCGAGAGATTCAACCGCGCGTCGTACATCGTCAGCAGCACACCGTCGATCGCGAGCGCGGGGTTGAAGTTCCGCTGCACCAGCTTGACCGTGTTGAGGAGCTGCGAGAGACCCTCCAGCGCGTAGTACTCGCACTGGATCGGAATCAGCACGCTGTCCGCGGCCGTCAGCATGTTGAGCGTCAAGAGGCCGAGCGAGGGCGGACAATCGATTACCACATATTGATACTGGTCGCGGAAATCACGCAGCGCGCGCCGCATCATCGTCTCGCGCCCCTGCTTGTTGACGAGCTCGAGCTCGGCGCCGACCAGGTCCTGCGTGGCCGCCACGACGTCCAGATAGGGGAAGTGCACGTGGGTGAAGCGCGCGTCGGAGAGGGAACGGCCATCGAGCAACGCGTCGTACAACGAGTGGCGGATGCGGTCGCGCTCGATGCCGACGCCGCTCGTCGAGTTCGCCTGGGGGTCGGCATCGACGAGCAGCGTCTTGCGCTCCGCGGTGGCGAGCGACGCGGCGAGGTTGACAGCCGTCGTCGTCTTGCCGACGCCGCCCTTCTGGTTGGCGATTGCGATGACGCGCGACATCTCTAAGTGATTATATATAAATCGGTTATATCGTTACAACGCTCTGAGGGTCTCAATATAGGGTCTTGGTACCCCCGACGTAAAGAGTGAGTTTCACGTGAAACCGCTGCGTAGTTTCACGTGAAACACCGCTTCAAAGGCGGTGAGACCTAAGCGACCCGTCGGCGCCAGCGGGCCGCTTCGACGACGAGATTGTGCAGATCGCTCGGCGACACGCCGGGAATTCGCGCTGCCTGAGCGAGAGTGGTCGGCCGAATCCGCTCGAGTTTCTGCCGCGCTTCCGTCGCTAGGCTCTTGAACTCGACGTAGGGCAGGTCTGCCGGGAGCGCAAACGAAGCGAGTTCGGCCAGCCGCGCCGCTGCCTCCCGCTCGCGCGCCAGATATCCGTCGTATTTCAACTCGATCCCGGCACTCTCCACGGCGGCGTCTTCCGCCGTCACCGTCACGCCCGCCGCCTCAAGCAGCGCGCGCAGCGATACACCCGGCCGCCGGGCCAGACTCGCGACCCGCTCGGGCTCGCCCAGGCTCGTGCCCGTGCCCGCCAGCACGGCCGCGGCGGCGCTCGGCGTAATCGTCGTCGCGCGCGCCACTCGCAGCAGCGCTTCCTCGTCCTCGAAGCGGCGCGCCGCCACGCGCTGCTCCGCCGCGCTGAGCAACCCCAGCCGCTCCGCGAGCGGCGCCAGCCGCCGCAGCGCGTTGTCCTGCCGGAGCAGCAGCCGGAACTCGGAGCGCGACGTGAACAGCCGGTACGGCTCGTCCACACCACGGGTCACGAGGTCGTCCACGAGGACGCCGATGTAGGCATCGTCGCGCCCCAGAATCACGGGCTCTGCGCCGCGGATCCGGCGCACGGCGTTGATCCCCGCCACAACACCCTGGCCTGCCGCCTCCTCGTATCCCGTCGTTCCGTTGATTTGGCCCGCGAAGAACAGGTGCTCGACCGCTTTCGCCTCGAGCCACGGCGTGAGCTGGGTGGGGGGGTAATAGTCGTATTCGATGGCATAACCCGGCCGGGTCATCTTCGCCCGCTCGAGACCTGGCACGGCGCGCAGGAACTCGAGCTGCACCGGGACGGGCAGGGAAGTGGACAGCCCGTTCACGTACAACTCGTGAGTGTCGAGTCCTTCGGGTTCGAGGAAGACCTGGTGTCGCTTGGCCTCGGGAAACTTCACGATCTTGTCTTCGACCGAAGGACAATAACGCGGTCCCCGTCCGCTGATCGCCCCGCCGTACAGCGCCGACTCCTGGAGATGTGCGCGGATGATGTCCTTGACCGCTTCCCCGGCCCACGTGATCCAGCACGGCAGCTGACGCGGCAGCTCGACGTGATCATAGAAGGAGAAACGATAGGCGGTGCCGTCTCCGTCCTGGCGCTCGACCCTGGACCAATCGACGCTGCGGCCGTCCACTCGCGGCGGCGTACCGGTCTTGAAGCGTGACACTGTAAGTCCAAGTGCTTCAATGTGTTGCGCGATATCGACGGCGGGCTGATCGCCGGCGCGACCGGCCGGGATTTGCGTGTCAGTGCCGAGGTGGATGCGCCCGCGCAGGAACGTGCCGGCGGTAAGCACCACGGCGCGGGCGCGGAAGCTGCGTCCGTCAGCCGTCACGACGCCCGAGGCGCGCGCCCCGTCCGTGAGCAAACGAGTGACCATTCCCTGCGTGAGCTCGAGCCCAGAGAACTCCTCGAGCAGCGACCGCACGGCACGACGGTACAGCGTCCGGTCGCATTGGGCTCGCGGCGCCCAGACGGCGGGACCCTTCGAACGGTTGAGCATACGGAACTGGATCGTCGCGCGATCGGTCGCCCGACCCATGATGCCGCCGAGGGCATCGACCTCGCGCACTACGGTGCCCTTCGCGATCCCGCCGATAGCGGGATTGCAGGACATGGCACCGATGGTGTCGAGGCTCGAGGTTAGGAGGAGAGTCTTTGCGCCGAGGCGAGCGGACATGACGGCGGCCTCGGACCCGGCATGGCCGGCGCCCACGACGATCACATCGTAGTCGACAGTCATGAGGACAAACTACGCGATTAGGGCAGGCAAAGGCTAGGCGCACAGACGCGCCGCGGAGAACAGTCAACGGGGTTTAGGTCGATCCGCCGCCTGGCTGATCTTCCGGAGCAATCCGAATAGAGTCTTGCTCGTCTCCGTGGCGAGCGCTTCGAGGCGCCCGAACTCGGCGGGCTGGAGGTAGCCGACGTCGCGCGCAATGGCGAGCGCCGACTGGACCTCGGCGAGCGATCCCCACGCCGTGTCGAGGAACTTCCGGTAGTCGCGAGTCCCCTTCCGCGTCGTGCCTTCCGCAATGTTCAAGGGGATGCTGTAACAGGCCCGCCGTAGCTGGTCCGCCAGCGCTAGTTGCTCAAAGTCAGGGAACTGATTGGCCGCTTTCGCACACTCGACTGCAAGTCGCTGGGCGTGCTGCCAGGCCTTGAGCGTGTAGTGGGTCGGCATGGTACTCAAACTTGAGGCACGCCGCGCGGAGTGCGCCATCATTCTCGTGCGCGTCGTACCCGTTTACTCGCAGCTTCCTGTTTACCGCGACGCGTCTGTGCGCCTAGCCTTTGCCCCTCCTAACCCGTTCTTACCCAGCGGGCCAGCTCCCTCAGATTCGGCCGCTTCCCTGTCATCAGGATTCCCACACGATAGATCCGTGCGGCTATCCAGGTGACGACGCCGATCCCGGCGCCGAGCAGCACGAGCGACCCGACGAGCTCGTTCAAGCCTACGCTCCCCGCGGCCCAGCGCACGGGCATCGCGATCGGTGAGGTGAACGGCACCAGCGACAACACGACCGCGTACATGGAGCCCGGATTGTTCGCGAGCGCGAACACCGACAGGTACGCGATCATGAGGAGGAACACCACCGGCTGCTGCGCCTGGCGCGCCTCCTGCTCGTTGGACGACATCGCGCCCACGGCGGCGAACATGGCGGAGTAGAGGAAAAATCCGCCGAGGAAGTACGTGAGGAAGACCGCCACCGTCGCCGCCGGGACGGGTGGGAGCTGGAACGCCGCCTCCCGCCCGACGTCCCCGGGCGACAGGTTGCCCACGAGCGCCGCGCGTTGCGACAGGACGAGCCGTCCGCCCAGACCCCAGATCGCGAATTGAAAGATCGACACGGAGCCGACGCCGACGACCTTGCCCAGCATCAGCTCGAACGGCCGCAGCGACGAGACCAGGACTTCGACAATCCGCGTCGTCTTCTCTTCCAGCACCGAGCTCATCACGTTCACGCCATAGACCGCGATCACGATGAACAAGACGATCGACATGACGTACGCGAGCCAGAACGACTGCTCCGAGCTCTCGCCGGTGGTTTTGGATCCCGAGATCTTTTTCGTCTCGAGTTTGATCGGACGCTGCGCCCGGCTCACCGTGCCAGGATCCACGCCGGCGCGCTCGAGCCGCGCATTCAACGCGAGCGCGGCCAACACGGCCCGCAGCTCATCGATGTCCCGGAACGACGAGACGTTCGACGCGTGATACTCGGCCGTACCCCGCTCCACCGTCGCGTCGGTGACCACGAGGAATCCATCCAAGCGGTGCGCGCCCACTTCGTGCGCCAGCGAGTCGAGGACGCCGGAGCGCGGCGTCGTGAGACCGGCGAACGTGAACGCCGAGTCATGCGCCAGCGAATCCGCCACCCGCGCGCCGAAGCCCGACGTCGTCCCGTCGACCACGACAATGGCCTTGGTACCGCCGGCGGCGGCAAAATGCAGGGGGATGATGATGATCGCCGCGAAAAAAAGCGGCCCCAGGATGGCAGAGACCCAGAACCACTTGCTCCGCACCCGCTCGACGAACTCACGCCGGATCACCGCCCGGATCTTACGCACGCACCGCCTCCGGCCCCACCAGGTCGATGAAGATCTTGTGCAACGACGCCTCTTGCAGCTCGAACTTGGACAGCCGCGCGCCCGACGCCACGAGGCGCTGGAGGATCTGCTGGGCGTCCGCGCCGGACGCGAGCTCGAGCTCGGCATACTGCCCGTAATTGTCCACCTTGCTCACGAGGGTCTTGTCTGCAAACAGTTGCGCCGCCCCGCCGAGGCTGCCGTCGAACCCGACGACCAAATGGTGTCCGCCGTGGGTGCGCTTGATGTCCGAGAGCGCGCCGTCCACGAGCTTCCGCCCCCGCGCGATGATGCACAACTGCTCGCACAGCTTCTCGGCCTGCTCCATGATGTGGGTCGAGAACAGGATGGTCTTCCCGCGACGGCGTAGGTCGAGCACCGCGTCCTTCAGGACTTGGGCGTTCACAGGATCGAGTCCCGAGAACGGCTCGTCGAGAATCATGAGGTCCGGCTCGTGCAGCATGGTCGAGATGAACTGCACCTTCTGCTGCATCCCTTTCGAAAGCT